>Ga0187846_10001248_pt1 | contig 14396 bp, 10 predicted proteins | sample TC_taG_FD_161473 | JGI IMG/M metagenome (GOLD analysis project Ga0187846, IMG submission 161473) | Biofilm microbial communities from the roof of an iron ore cave, State of Minas Gerais, Brazil - TC_06 Biofilm (v2) | ecosystem: Environmental > Terrestrial > Deep subsurface > Cave > Wall biofilm...
CGCAGCAAGCCGTCAACGGCACCACGCAAGCGGCGCTGTCCAACTACCGGGTCCGCTTCATCAAACCCGATGTCGCGAGCGTCGACGCGCTCCTTACCGTGCGCAATGTCAACGGTCCAGATGGCACGATCATCCCCGCGATACCGATCAACTTTTTCTACGTGGCCGTCCGCCACAGCGATCAATGGCTGATCCAGGATGGGCGCGCGCATTTCGCACCTGCGCCGCCTAATGGCATGACCGCTCGAAAGTAACGTGGAGAATACTTGTGCCACATTCCACGCAGCTCGATAGCGGACGAATCGCTACATGCACGCCGGAGTCTGAAGCCGGCGTGCTTGTAGTTCGCAGGCACCACCTGCTGGTGCGGTGCACCCACTGGCTGAGCGTGCCAATCCTTTTGGGCCTCATCCTGAGTGGCTTGTCCATTTATTGGGCATCTCCGGTCTATAAGCACAAACCAGATCCACTGACCGGGAATTTCGATCCTCTTGCGGACGTCGGTATCTGGATATGCGCGCATGTACCCGGGCTGCACCAATACAACAGCCCGCCTGACTGGGTCTACAACCACCTAAGCCTCGGTCCGGGCATGCTCGCCGTGGCTCTGCGCCTTCATTGGCTCTGTGCTTATCTATTCATGCTGAACGGCCTGGTCTTCGTCATAGGGTTGGCCATGGGGGGTGGCTGGCGCTCTCTGTTGCCCCGCCGGACCGACCTGCGAGAAGCACTGAAGATGTTTTGCTACTACGCGGGCCTCCCTCTTGCCAAACTAACGCGCCGCACCTGGCTGCATCCGCGCTTCAACACAAAATACAACGCACTTCAACGCCTCGCTTATTTTTCTGTTCCGGTCGCCGGGATCCTATCGGTCTTCACGGGCTGGGCGATTCACAAACCCATGCAGCTCTATTGGTTGACCGCGATCTTCGGTGGTTATGACAAAGCGCGCATCTGGCACTTCTGGCTAATGTGGTTTTTCATTCTTTTTGTCGTGCCCCATGTGATTCTGGTTCTCGCTGATGGGTGGGATACGCTTCGCAGCATGATCGTAGGTTGGTCGACGAGGGCGGAGAGATCGGAGGACTTTTGGCAATGAATCTTGAAGACGAACACTCTGCGCCAAAGGCGGACAACACATCCTCGACTGAATCCGTGTCCCCTCCAAAGGCCGCAAGCTTCTTCGAGGAACGGCCTCCGCAGGTGATGGAAGTGGCTCCCCAGCTTTTGCGTTATTGGACTCGCCGTGATCTTCTGCTCTTCGGAATGGGCGCGATAGCCGCAGTCGCAGGTGGTGGCTCCCTCTTGCCTCAGACTACACTCGAACGCCTGGGCATCATCCACGGAAACAAAAACTGGACGAAAAAGGAATGGCTTCTGAATAGAGCCCTGCACATCGATGACGATGTTGCAGAGGCTCTGTATTCAAGAAATCGCTTGGTGCCAACCTACACCAAATCACAGATTACCTCGCTGAAGAACAATTACAACGGAGCTACCCCCGACCCCAGCTATATTCCAGAATGGCGTTTGAAGCTCGACGGGCTCGCTTCCGGCTTAAGCGTTTCTTTGAACATCCGGAACCTGCTCGCATCCTTCCGGGTGCATGAGCAAATCACGCGGCTGGTCTGTGTGGAAGGCTGGAGCGCGATTGCGTGGTGGTCCGGACTGAGATTTGACGATTTGCTCCATGCCTACCCTCCAGTATCCCAAGCGAAGTGGGCGCGGATCGAATCCTCGGTTAATCTCGGTTCCTGGGGAAATCCCGACCCATACTTCGTGTCGCTCGATCTCGCGACGGCTCGTCATCCGCAGACTTTGCTAGCGACTCACCTGAACGGAAAGCCTCTCACAGTGGAGCATGGAGCTCCGGTGCGACTGCTTGTACCTGTGAAACTAGGCCTGAAGAACATCAAGGCGATTACGCGGATTACCTATACTAAGGACGAGCCAGCGGACTATTGGGCAAAGCGCGGGTACTCACGCTATGACGGAATTTGAATCCGCCGCTCCGAGAGTGCCAGTTCTGAGGGGTAAATGGAGCGTGCGTGCATCCGCGTCAGCTAGCGCATAGTCGCCAATGTACTCACCGACGTAGTACCCAAGTTGCGAGCGGTTGGCTCAAGGTGAACGAGTCGAAAAGCACTGTCGCTCGAATTACGGGCCACTGGGAAGTTGGCCAGTGTGCAGCCGCAGGCTGCCCGTCGGCCAGTTAACCCATTACCCCTTCCTGACGGCCTAAATTACGATACGCACCCCGCCGGTCGCCGGCAAGAAGTCCGCGCCCCACCCGCAATTTTGAGGGACACGAACAGCGTCGCGGGCGGGTCCTGCCACGTGCCCAAACACTCGAAGCCAAGCTTATCTTCGTAATAGGCAAGAGTGCCGGGAATGTCCATGGTGAAGAACTGAGGCGCGATCTGACGAATCATGGGGCAAGTCTACTCTAGAAAGATGCTGAGTGTCGACCGCGGCTCAGCGGCTGTTTTCTGCTCCTAGTCGCGAGAACAGCGTCCTGGCAACTCGTAAAATTCTGGGGCGGATCGTCGGCAAACAAAAAGTAACCCCTTTTCTCCGATCTTGAACTTCCAAGGCCTACTTGATCTGCTCGACCAGCACCTCTCTGCCGGCCTTATCGTAGAAGGTCATAGTCATCCTACCCGTGTCCACAGTCCACTTCTCTATCCCGCTCTGCGCCAAGCCCCTGGACATCTCTAAGTAAGTCGTCTCGCGCCGCTCGTGCCGGCGCAGGTGCTGAAGGAATGTCTCGCGTTGACCGGTTTCAGCGACCGGAAGCACCTCGTGCACGGGTGGGGAGACGACCCTGTGGCCGCCCTGCCCGAAGTACTCCGAATGGCCGTCGGCCAGGTAGGAATCGTACCGTTCGACGCCGAGCCCCTTAAGCGAAAGCACATACTCCGGGAGCGTCCTCGCGCTACCGAGCCGGGCGTGGAGGTCGTTGATTTGCTCGATGGAAAACATGACTGGTGCGGCCTTCGATACCAATCATACATTAACCCGCCGAATTGGCTGCGACCTCCGCAAACGCTGCCAGTCGTCAGGACGTGAAGCTGTTTCGGTAAGCTGATACTAACCGTATGTATTTACCATAACCGCAAAGTGGGTCTGCCTGCGGCTCCGCGATTACCCACTCAGTTCGCCCCATTTTGCCCCAACAATCAGGGTCCAACACGCACCCCTTCACTCAACTCACGTCGGGCTCACGCGTGGTTTTAACTCGACTTTGAGCAGCCGCTCGTCTCTCCGCAAACGTCGAGGTCAATATTCCAAAGTGCTTGGCGAACATCGTTCGCGGTCCGCCTTGACCGCGCTACGATGCTCATCTTGCTCCGCTACTTGCGGATGGTCGGCTACTCGGAAACTGGAGCAAACGGGCCGGTGGGAAATAGCCCTTGCTTGTCGCCTGGTGTTTATGAACGGCCGGGTTGCGATTCAACTCAATCTGACCCACTACCGAAGAATATGTAGAGTCCGATGTAGAGTTCCTACCGCGTCCCCGCCGATGAGGGTCTCAAGACCTGGTTCCCCTCAGACTGACGATTTTGGCTCCCTTTATGCCGGTGCGGACACACCTCGGCCTACGCGCGTGAACCAAATCGCGACCTATCCTGATTAGCCCGATGAGCGGAAAAATAGTTCGTGTGCCGTGCCACCGAGTATCCATTCCTTATCTTCATCTGAGATGAAGTCGAGCCGAGACCGGATGAGTGAGAGGGCATCTTGATAGGTTTCGTGAGCAACTTGGAATGGACAGTCCGAGCCCCACATTAAGCGCTTCGGGCCGAAGGCCTCATAAATATGCTTAACCAGAGGGCCGAGATCGAGGTGAGGGGGCTTTGCCTGGCCCAAGGCATAAAACCCCGACAACTTGACCCGGACCTCAGGGTGTTTGGCCAGCGCGCACAAAGCTCGAACATCAGCCTCCCGGATAGCCCCTTCCATACCGATCCTCGAAAGGTGGTCAATCACAACGGGCGTATCGGGAAACTTCCGACATTGCTTGTCTACAACCGCAAGCGAGTCCGGATTCATAAGCAAACACAACGAAAGACGTTCCTCAGCCCCGCTTAGGAACATCTTGCGAAATCCCCCCTGCTCCAAAACCGCGTCAGCTACTTCTTCGGGATAGAGCCGGAAACCGCGCACGCCCATTCTGGCAAACCTGCGCATTTGCGTATCAGGATCCTTGCCTTTCCCGTTGACGACCGCAATGCCCCGAAACACTTCGGGACGTTCTTTGATGGCATCCAGCATGAAAGAGTTGTCGAGACCGTAGTAGCTCATTTGCACGAGAACCACCCGATCGACTCCGCAGGGTTGCGCGTCGCATAGGATGTCCTGGGCCAAGTAAGCCGGCGGGTTCATGTCCTCGGCTGTGAATCCTGCGCCAAGAGGGTAGTTGCGCAAATCGTTTGTCCAGATGTGCACATGAGCATCGATGTAATTTCCGTGTTCCCTTTTGTTCACAGCATTCCCGCTCCGATCAAATTGAACGAAGTCATCAACCATTCGCCCCTCGGTAGCTGGCAAGAATCGGGGCTAGAATTTCCGGCCGACCTGTTGATCGTCCCAAACCGCTTTTTCCTCTTTACACCTCGCAATATTGTTAATGTCGACCAAAGTCTCCGAAATCCCGTGTTTGATCCGGTCTATCCTTCCCCGATCGTTAAAATCGCTCTCGATGGTAAGTGTCTTTTTGAAAACTTCGATCAGGCCCTGTTTGTACTTAAGACGTCCGTTCGTGTCCAGATAGGGCTCCATCAGGTATGTCGGTGCGCCGGGGGTTGCTCCAAACAGATTCATCAAGTGTAATTCCCCAGGCTCAGGCGCTTTTTGGGCTGCCAGAATTCTCTCCGAATCCCATTGATCAAAGTACACACTTTCAGCTTTCTGATAGATTTCCACCAGCTTTCGGAGCGCTGCGTTATTTTTAGGTTGGTAGAGGCGCTCAATTGTCTCGGCCAAGGTATCCTCAACACTTTTCCGGACGTGAGTCATCATCCTGCCGCCGAACGCAATGTTAACCTCCGTGCTGGGGTTCATGACCGGACCCTGGTAATACATGACCCCTCTTCCCCCCGCTTCGTATAGATCTTTCATGTGCTTGGCAGTCCGCCGAGTGTATGGAAGAAACCAGCGTGAACGCTCCCAACGCTGGGGCGGGTATACCCAAAAACCGCCCGAGGTACCGTAAGGGCAGTGAAGCTTCGGAATGAAATCCTTCCATTGCCCCTGAGGTACGTAGGTTCCGCGGTGCCCTTGGTCAAAGAGACAGTCAACTCTCGTGCTCAGATCAACGATATGGCCCGTTTGCTCGTCGCTAAAGCCTTTTCCCCAGGTGCTGAAACCTTGGATGGTAGTAATCAGAAGTTTGGTGGGGTACTTTTGGCGCAGATAATCGGCTAACTTCCCAGTCACATGGCAGTAGTAGGCGACGTCGTCTGGCCACTTCTCCAAACACTCCGGAGTCTTGCATCGTCCCTGGTCCGCCGCCTCTAAGTGAAAGCCATCAATATCGTAGTTCCTGCCCGCATAATCGAACACTCGATAGAGCCATTTCCAAGATTCTTCCCTGAGTGGGTTCATTTCATGCTTGTTGTCAGTCCGAAGGTCCGGACTGTGTTTGAGGATTTCATCGAAACCCCAATTCAGAATTCCGGAGGGAAAACAGATCACCTTAATTTGTCGCTCATGAGCTGCCTTCAGGATTTGATTGATACGGCGTTGTCGATCCTTATCAACTACTTGATCAACGTCAACTGGCCAAGCGTAGGTTGTCCAAAACCCTGCGAGGTCAACGACTGTATATCCAGACTCGCTTTGCACGTCCAGCGCCCTGACTATTCCATCGACCGTCTTATCGTCAAGAACGCCGTACGGCCAGTTTTCCAGAGTCATAGCTTCATTCCGCACGTCATTGATCCAGACATCGAATGCCAGTCTGTAACGATAGGACTCCTGTGTTGGTTGGGGAACGGCACTAGGGCTCTTGGCGGGCACCCCGGCAAGCGCGCCGAGCCCCGCCGCGGATGTAACTCCGAGAAACTTGCGTCGGCCCATGTCCATGGTACGGTACCTCCGTTGGCTTGAACGCCCCGGACCTCAACGTCCTACATCGACCCGCCCGAAGTGCCCACCACAACGATTGCAGCCATCAAGGTGGCGATACCTGCCGCCATGATCGCCAATGTTCTCGGGCTTGACCCTTTCCACTCCCCGGTGAGCGCACCGGATACATTCGCCACAATGATCATGGAGGCAACGAAAAGGATCCAGCCCATGGATGTCCCGAGCTTTCCCAAAGAAAGTGCTCCCGCGCCATAGGCCGCCATTCCGGCCATCCAATCGATTCCCATCAGGATGCCCAATAACCAATAGTGGCTTGTTCCGGGCTCACGGAACAATGCCGCGGTTTTGTTTTTGCGGAGCAGGTTCAAGCTGTAAACAAAGTTGCAAAGAAACACCGGAAGAAGAATAACCGTCCATGTAGCGCTTGAAGTTCCCGTGGGCCCGGCTCCCATGGCGCGAGCTCTTTGACTGATCTGACCGGCAAACGCAAAGCCCAGGTTCGCGCACGAGGAAAGCACGCCAGAGGTAATGCAGAGCCCCAAGCCGATTACAAGATCACGCGTCGATCCTCGTGGTCCCGACTGGGAGACAGGGCCAGCGTTGGTTTTTTGGGTATCCCGTTCCCACGCCGCCCAAGAGACCACTCCTGTACCTACAAGGGCGATGACAATTCCTGCGATCACCGATAGCCCCCGACGCTTCATCATCTGGTCCGGAGCGAAAACCATGAGCGGAATGAGTGTGCCCACCGTTGAAGAAATACCTAAGACGATGGCAAAGGTGATGGCCATGCCCACATATCGATAACCCACGCCCATCATGAGGGCTCCAGTTCCCATTCCGACCCCAAACAGCAAAGTGGTTTCCAACACTCGCGGATTGACCTCCAGGAGCATGCGCGGAAAGTTTGAAACGAGGAGAAAAGCGAGTATCCAAGGTGTAAGCAGATACGCGGTGGCAGAAAAACACAACCAAGTATTCTCCCATTGCCAGCGATGAGTGAACTTCATGGGAACGAGTACGCTACCTTGAAAAATGCCTCCCAGCAGTATCGCTCCTAGTCCAAATCCGATCGACGATCCCAATTCTCCTCCGGGGCTGTCTTTTCACCGCAAGCCGGAAACGTGAAATACACAGTTGCACTCTCTATCTGCGATCTGAAAAAAGTACTGGAGGCGAGATTGGCGCAAGTTAGCCCCACCGGCGGGTTACCGTGATCGACGACATGGGCCTTCCCTCCCTGAACGCCTTTGCCTCGCGCCCCTCTAAAAGAGGAGCTTTAGCCCAAACTGGATCTCCCGGCCGTCGGCTGCGCTCGTGAGCGTCCCAAACTGTGGGGTGCCAAAGGTCGTGTTTGGAGGGGAGAAGTTCGGGTGATTGAAGGCGTTAAAGAATTCAGCAGAGAATCGAAGCCTGAGCCGCTCCGTGATAGCGAAGACTTTCTCGAGTCCCATGTCCCAGTTATAGATTCCAGGGCTGTCCAAAGGGTGCCGCGCAGCATTGCCGAACACGTAGTTCGGCACACCTACTGTCCCCCCTCCCGGGGCGGCAAAGCATGCCGTGTTAAAGAACATGCTTACTTTTTGACCGCTGGAGCGTCCGCGGCCGAGATTCGGGTCACATACCTCATCGGCATACCCACTGCCCCCGTCGTTCAGGTTGTCCCAGCTAAGTCCGACGTTCGTCTCATGGTCACCAGTAAGCATTCTCGTAATACCCTGAAACTGCCACCCACCGATGAACTTATCTGCTACTCCTGAAATCCCGTTCAGGAACCTCTGGCCACGACCAAAGGGAAGTTGATAAATGTAGCTGAAGGTCAATGCCTGGCGCACATCATATTCGGAGTTACTGCGCTCAGCACGACGGTTGCGTGGCTGCTGGGCCGGATCGCTTATGCCCTCGATATATGTGCCGCTGCTGTCATCGATCGCGTGGCCCCAAGCGTACGCAACGATGAAAGATAGCCCTTTCCCAACCCGACGCTCAGCCCTCATCTGCAAGGCGTTGTAGTTGGAATTGCAGCAAGATTCCTCCCAGCTAATCCCGGCCACGTTCGTATAGGGCCGCCGAGGGTTAATCGGCCCTGGGCCCGGCGGGGCTAAATTGGGGTTCGAAAAGCTGTAGAGATGGGTGCCCGTGTTGCCGACGTAGGCCATTGAAACAAGTGTGCCTGCGATGATCCGTTCAACAGAGAGATTCCATTCCTGTACATATCCGTCCTTAATGTGTGTATCCAACGCGAATACACCGATTCCTGTGGCCGTTGTACCGAGCAAGGGATTTGTTCTATTAAAAGTTGGCAAGTCAGAAAGCTGGTAGGTGGCCCCGGCAGAAACCACAAAGGGGGGGTTAAGGCAAATATTCAAAAAGGGATCGGCGTTAAATGTCTGCCAGTAGACTCCATAGCCCCCTCGTACCACAGTGTTCTCCAGCACGCGGTAAGCGAATCCTATACGAGGCGCCCAGTTCAGAGACGCACCATCCACCGTATTGGGTGCGTATGGAGATAGGGGCGAGCAGCCGCCCGCTGGGCAGTTCTCCGCGATCGTTTTCGGAAAAACTTCTACCGCTGTGGGTGCCTTGGAGAGGTCCCAGTTGGCCACAGTCCCGCTGCTGGAAATCCACCTTCCGTCATAATCCCACCTCAGCCCCAAATTCAAAGTTAATTTGCGAGTGGCCTTCCAGTCGTCTTGAAACCAGAGGCTGTGTTGCCAAGTCCAATTATCCTGGTGAAAAAGCCCCGGTAAGGTACTAACACTCCTGGGATAAGCAAGCAAGAAATCAGAAAAACCATAGCCGCTAAACGCCCCGGTGTACGACCATCCCCCTGTGGGGTTAATATCCTCAGGAAAATTGAAGAATTCGCGGTGTACACCCCCTCCGAATTTCATATTGTGGGACCCACGGTTCAGAAAGAACAGCACGTCATAGAAATAACTGTTACCGTAGAACTTCCGTGGTCGACCAAAAAGCCGGCTTCCAAACGGGCTGAAACCTGTTACGGACACCTGGGGGGGAGCTTTAAGGGGGTCGGGTTTGGTCTCGAAATTATATGCTCCGGGCACAACCCCTAGTTCATCCAGCATGTTCGCGCCCTTACTGTTATTAGTTGACTCATCTTGCCACGGCCTGTTCCAGGCGAAGCGAAATTGTCCAGCCGTGGTAGGCGTAAAGGATCGCACGACTTGGAAGGAAACGTTTTGGCCGTGATTCTGGACGGGTCGGAGAAACCCGGGGATATACCAAGGCGTGTCGGAGTTCGAGCGGGTAAAATAATAGCGTCCGAAAAGGCTCGTCTTGTCACTGAGGGTGTGATCAATTCGCACCACGAACGTGTTGTAATTAATGGGCGCCGGTTCCGCTATGCGAAGATTCCCCTGACCTACCGGCACATTGGTATTGGGAAGGGGAATCCAGTCGTTTAGCCAACGAGCGCTAAGAGGATTAACCGGAATCTGGTTGTTTGGAAAGGGCTGTCCCGTAAGAGGATTTGTTAACTGTTGGGCGACTGATGAAAGATCTCCGTTCCGCATGGCCTGCGTGGGATAATCGCCAACCAAGGTCTGCCCCTCTCTTTGTCTAAAGCCTTCATAACCCCCGAAAAAGAAGGTTCGGTCCTTTCGTATCGGTCCGCCCAACACACCGCCAAATTGGTTCCGTCGCAGGGGCGGAAGGTTGCCGGGAGTAAAGAAATTGCGTGCGTCAAACACATCGTTGCGCAGGTACTCCCAGGCACTGCCCTGAAATTGGTTTGTACCATTCTTGGTGACGGCGCTTATCACCCCTGCCGCGCCCGCCGAATATTCCGCAGTGTAGTTACCCGTCTGGACGCGAAACTCCGTAAGCGCATCAAGCGGAGGAATGATAAGAATGACCTGAGTTTCGCGAGATTGCGTATAAGAGGCATCGATGAAGTACTCGTTGTTTCCGCCTCGCAGGCCATTAAGCACAACGTTGGTGGGCGTAACGGAGGCCATTACGCTTTCGCCGGCGGTCGTACCGTGGAATCCAACCGCACCTGGGGTCAAGTAATTCAGCGAGACCCAACTCCTTCCGTTGAGAGGTAGGTTTTCGATTTCCTTGGTGCTGACAAGCTGGGCCACCGTACCGGATTCAGTATTAAGTCGCACAGCGGGCGCTGCCGTTACAGTCACTTGCTGTGCTAGGGCCCCTACCCTCAGCTTGATGTCCACCGTTGACACCATGTCAACCTCCGTGCGCACGTGCTCCACGACACTTTTCTGGAACCCAGACGCCGTGACTGTTACCGTATAGGGGCCAGGGATAAGGTTTTGGAAGACATATGTCCCCGCGGCTGAGGAAATCGTGCTCGTCTCCACGTTCGTGGACTCGTTCATTGCCGTGATCTGGGCCCCAGGCACTACGGCGCCCGCGGGGTCAGTGACCGTCCCGGTGATCCCGGATTGGCCCATCTGCCCTCTGAGCATGGTGGGAAAAAGAGATAGAAGCGCGACAAGAGATACCCAACCCGACAACACCACCGAAAACGCACGCTTATTCCCAGCGTGTCGTGCTGCCACCATGTTAGCCTCCTCCAATTTTCCTGTTTGACCAAAAGCCCGACGATAATAAGCGCAGATGAACAAACTGAACTTCGGCCTTTTTGAAGTCAAGGCAAATTGTCTTACCGGATTGGTCTAAAAGAGTAACGAACGAACGAGGCGAGCCGAACGACCTGGAAGAAAGGCGGCGGCTGTTATCAGGTGGCATGTAAGTCTTTCAGACCGGTTCAGTACGACAATTCAACTGGACTTACCTAACCGAACAGTCCAGTCTGTTCTCGGATTTATGTTGGTTGTTGCACTCACAGTTTGTGACCTTTTTTTGATTTGGAGGTCATTTCACCCTTTTGCTTTCAGCGTCGGTTTGCGAGCAAATTGAAAGGGCATACACACCTCGGGATGATTTGATCTTTGGTTCGGAGCGCCTTTTAGAGTGGGGTTGAAATGAGTCAAAGTAAACCTCGGATTTTGATCATCGGGGATCGGTTCGTGACCCACGATTTATTCAGAAATGCTATCGAAAAGCAGCTTGCAAGTATTCATCGGGAGGCGAGTTACAGAATAGTCGAAACTGCGTGGCCCGACGATCCTTTGAAAGATGTCGAGGAGGTGCGCGAGGCAGTTGGAGACGCCGATTTCCTCGTACGCCAAGTGGGGGACGTCGACATTATTGTGACGGATTACGGCGCGGTGACGAAACGTATGATCGAGAGCGCGCCACGCCTAAAGCTGATCGCCGTCGCGCGGGGAGGACCTGTGAGCGTTAACAAGAAGGTCGCAGAAGAACGAGGCGTCCGCGTTGTAAACCTTCCGGGGCGGAATTCCCGCGCCGTAGCAGAATTCACCCTCGGTTTGATATTTAGCCAATTGAAGAGGATTGCGGAATGTCATGCCGACATGAAGGAGGGGGTGTGGAGGGGAGATTGCTACCGCTTCGAGAACGCTCCAAGAGAATTGCCCGGACTGGCAGCCGGGCTGGTCGGCTTCGGCAGTGTCGGAAGATTGCTTGCCCCGATGCTGCAATCCTTGGGAATGGGTGTTGCCGCCTACGATCCTTATGTGGATCCTCAGACCCTGGGGGAATGCCAAGTAAGCCCGGTGGACTTTGCTACCCTACTTTCCCAGTCGGATATCGTTTCGCTTCACGCGCGACTGACGCCGGAGAATGTGGGAATGATGGGTGAAGAGCAATTTCGCCTCATGAAGCCGTCCGCCCACTTCATCAATACTGCACGGGGTGGATTGGTGGACCATCGCGCCTTATATCGCGCCCTCAAAGAAGGATGGATCGCCGGGGCGGCGTTAGATATTTACGATATCGAACCCATTGACCGGAGTCATCCGCTTCTAGAATTCAAAAATGTGACTCTTGCCCCACATATCGCAGGCTCCAGCCGTGAAACCGCGCTTCGATCGGCCGACCGGATAGCTGAGGAGATCGCGCGTTTTGTTCAGAACGAATTCAACGTCGATGTGGCGGTCAAGAGCGCTTCGCGAGTGGTACCTCCCCACAGATAACAGGCTGATCGTAGTGATTGTTTGGGCTTTCAGAATCGGTACGTAAGAAATCCGTAAGGGAACGACGTGCCGCTGCCGGGTGAGTTTTCCTTGAGGAAACGGCCGGGAAAGAGGTGCCCGAAACCGGAGCCGATGATGACCTGCGGAAACGGCGAGTAGCTGAAGATGATATCTGCTTCGCTGCCCACGTCCGTATGCAGCGCGCCGCTGGCAGGCGGTTTGACAATCAACACCCCTGCAGCGTTGTAGAGCCCGTCGTGAGCACTGGCGAGCCAGAACCAATTGTAGTCGAAGGTCAGCTTCACCTTGTGGTGAGGCACAAGGTTGATTCCACTGCGAAAGTCCCTCAGGTTGCGCCAGCCCTCCATGTCGACAATGCCGTAATAAGAATGATTGGTGGGGTAGAGCTGATCAAAGGTGCCGATTCTGCCGTCGCCTTGTGCCTTGTCGCCTGTGGCGTAGTCGTACTCGACCGAGAGGCGCGGCTCGAGCGGCACTCCGGGCACGGTGTAACCGATGATCCAGTAGCCTGCCCAGGCAACGATATCGTCGTTCGAGTAGTGCCCCATCTGCTTCGCCATCTCAGCGGCGTAGTCGAACCCGGCGGGCAGGCTGCCAACCCAGCGGAAGCCAGCAGTATAGATATCGGCGCGGCCTGGCGTGCCCTCCTCACTCTTCACATGGGGCAGAGTTTTCCACAAGAAGTAGGGCTGAACGGTGGACTTTGGCACGACGTCGGTAAAGGAGGCGTAAGTTCCGTACAGGTTTTGGCCGGGAATATGTTTGTTGAAACTGACCATGTTGATGGCCACGACGGAGGCGGCAATGATATCCACGTGCGCGCGCCCTTGAGTTAAGCCGAGCCTTACGGCGTCGAAGCTGCGCGCGGTGTTGCTCCAGTCCAGAGCGCCAACCAGACGCTCAGCGCCGAAGATGAGCTCTTGACGTCCGACGCGCAGGCTGACACCATTCTTGTCGCCGGCCTTGAACTCGAGATAGGCCTGCCGCAAGTCGAGGGCGTCCTTCAGAGTCGAATTCAGGTGCGATGGATCGATGCCCAGGGCGCGTGCGTCCTGGCCTTGCACAAAAACACGCGCCCACTTCTTTGGCGCCACTTCCAGGTTCAGCCGAAAGCGCGTCAAATCGTACGCGTCGTCTATGCCGGCCTTGAAGCCGTAGGCGGTGCGACCCTCGGCGCGGTCGCGAAACTCGCCGCTAAAGCGCAGCCACGACGGCAGCGCCTGGTTGAGGTAATAAAGCGGAGACGGTGCCTGCGCCCCAGGGGCATCGGATGACGACCCGGCGCCGTCCTGACCCCACACGACCGGACAAAGCAAAGCCAACAGCAGCGCTGCTGAAAGGCGGCAGTGAAATAATCCGCCTGCCGACGATTTCAAACGCATTGAGCAACTTCCACGCCGCTCAGTTCACCTCATCAGGAATTGTGCAGGCTCTCTGCTAAATAGGGGTCCTGCAGCGGCACGACAGGCGCCCTTTGCAAGGCCTGAAAGAAGAATAGGACGAAAAGCCCCACGGCCCCGGCTGTGAGGCTGATTTCCCAGACGCCCAGCACTGGCTTGGAGCCGGCAGATGGCGGAATGATCCTCAAATAAAGGTCCAGCCATCGCCCCAGCAGTATCACCAGGGCAACCTTCAGCAGGACGTTCGCGCTCTTCTTGGCCCGGACCGGCAGGAGGGCCAGGAATGGCACGCCCCAGTTCAAGAGTAGGTTCAGGAGGAAGAGTGGACCCCAGAAGCCGTGCTGGCGTTCGACAAAATACGCTGTCTCCTCCGGGATGTTGGCGTACCAGATCAGCATGTATTGGCAAAACCAAATGTAAGCCCAGAAAGTGCTGAACGCGAAGAGCAGCTTCCCGAGGTCATGCCGGTGAGCCTCCGTGACGATAAACTGCGTTGGCGCCAGGCGCCCGACGAGCACCACCAGGATCACGAGTGCGGCGAGTCCGCCCAGGAACAAGCCGGCAAAATCGTAAATACCGAAGATGGTGCTCGACCAGCGCGGCTCGAGCGACATGATCCAGTCAAAACTGGCCAAGCACAAGGTTACGCCGAAGACGACCAGGAATCCGGCTGAGAGGTGGGCATTGTGCCGCGTGTGGGACAGGTCTCCGTCGAGGTCCTGACGACGCGAGGTCCTGACGATGGCCGTCGCAAAGGCGAACCAACTGGCAATGTAGACGGCCGAGCGCGCCAGAAAGAATGGCCGGTTTAGCCACAAACTCTTGAATCCGTCAGCCGACG
>Ga0187846_10001249_pt1 | contig 14384 bp, 13 predicted proteins | sample TC_taG_FD_161473 | JGI IMG/M metagenome (GOLD analysis project Ga0187846, IMG submission 161473) | Biofilm microbial communities from the roof of an iron ore cave, State of Minas Gerais, Brazil - TC_06 Biofilm (v2) | ecosystem: Environmental > Terrestrial > Deep subsurface > Cave > Wall biofilm...
CCTCTCGCGTCAGTCACGCTCACTTCGCCTCTTTCGCAATCTTCGGCTCGCTCAGGGCAGGCTCAGCGGGAGAGGGACGGGCGAACCGGTGAGGTAGCACAAAGCAGGAGTAGTCATGAGTAGCGAATGGCGATCCAAAGTAACTATTCGGCAGGGCGATATAACTGAGTCCCGGGTCGACGCAATAGTCAATGCTGCAAACAATGAGCTTAAGTTGGGTGGAGGTGTCGCGGGTGCGATTCGCACCAAGGGTGGTCCCTCGATTCAGCAGGAATGCGACAGGCTCGGCGCCGTTGGCCTCGGCGAGGCTGCGATCACTGGCGGCGGCAATCTACCCGCGCGCTACGTAATCCATGCGGCCAGCATGCGGCTCGGCGGGCGCACTACCGAACCGAGCCTGCGCCTGGCCACCCGGAATTCACTGCTGAGGGCCAGGGAGAAAGGCCTCGAATCGATTGCCTTTCCCGCGATCGGAACCGGAATCGCGGGCTTTCCGCTGGATCGATGTGCGGAGATTATGGGAGCCGAAGTGCGCGATCACCTAACGGGCGAGACGTCACTCAAACGCATCGAGTTCGTCCTGTTCGATAACCCCTCGCTGTATGTTTTCCAGCACGCCTTCGCAAAAGTGACAGATTAATCTTGGTGATTGCACCCGATTACTGGCCGACAGCCTAAAAGCGGTTACTCTAACCGACGGCTCACTCTCATTGCGGAAGGGTCGCGGGGCATTGCTTCAAAACCGTTACGCCACGGTTCGCCGATTGATGTATTGTCCGTGACTGACGGAGGACGCCGATGAAGTTCGGGCTTCATTATCAATTGCCCTGTCGTGATTTCCAGTCGCCGGTCCAGCGCTATCGTGACACTTTGGAACAGGCTGCTCATGCCGAAGCATTGGGCTTTGAGTCGGTTTGGCCAGTCGAGCAGCATTTCGATCCGGAGTTGTCGATCCTGCCTTCGCCTCTGTTGCTGCTCGCAGCGTTAGCCGAACGTACCCGAAGTCTGCGGCTAGGTATTGCGATCGTGCTGCTGCCGCTGTCGCATCCTGTGCGTATTGCCGAAGAGATCGCGACTTTGGATGTCCTTAGTAACGGACGAGTGGAGTTCGGCATCGGGCGCGGTTCACTGCCTGAACATTTCAAAGGATTTGGCATCTCGCAGTCCGAAAGCCGTGAGCGTTTCCTGGAGGCACTCGACATAATCCGCCAAGCGTGGACCAACGAACGTATTTCCTATCGTGGCCGCTTCTTTGAGATCGGGGAAGTGGCGGTTGTTCCTAAACCGGTGCAGCAACCGTATCCTCCTATTCGCGTGGCCGCCAACAGCCCCGACACATTCGAGATGATGGGGCAACTCGGTCTGCCGATCTTTGTTGCCTCCCAGGTCAACCCGTTTCCGAGAATCCGGGAATATTTGCCGCTCTATCGGGCTGCGCGTGCGGCCGCGGGACACCCCGACAATGGGCCCGAGGACGTAACAATTCTAATGCCTACGTACGTGGCTGAGAACCATGCACAGGTCAGGCAGGAAATGGAGCACAGTGTAATGCGCTGGTTGCGGTCGGTGACCGCACGTTACAGAAATCCGGATGCCGCGCCGCCTCTGGCGCGGGAGCGGCTGGAGCGTGTCCGGCGGATGACTTATGAGCAGGCGTGCGAAATGATGGGCGTGTTCGATACCCCGGAAGCATGTGTGGAGCGGCTGCAACGGTTCCGCGAAGAATTTAACATGGGCCGGCTGATTTGCTGGTTCAACCAAGGCGGGCTTGTCCCCCATCCACGGGTGATGCGAAGCATGGAGTTGTTCGCAGCAAAAGTTATGCCCCGCCTACTCTGAGAAAGCGGAACAGAATCGAAGCGAGATGAACGAACCTTCCTTTTTTTCTGCACCCTGCTAGAGTCGCGACTATCGAACACGAGTTTATCAATCGTGACGGTGCGTACGTATGTTTTAAATTGAGGAGGATCCACAGATGCTGAAGCTGTTTGACTATAGACCGTGACCCTACGCGCGCAAGACGCGCATCGCCCTTTTGGAAAAAGGGCTCCAATGGGACACGACATGGCTTGACTTGCCTTCCGGAGAGCACAAGAAGCCTGAGTACCTGGCAATAAACCCGGTCGGCAAGGTACCAGCTTTAATCGACGAAGGTGTCATCGTTCACGACTCGACGATCATCAACGAATATCTCGAAGATACACGCCCGCAACATCCGCTGTTGCCGCGCGACCCAGTAAAACGGGCACGCGCGCGGGCATTCGAGGATTATGCCGACGCCTATCTGATGCCTTCATTGTTCAAGATCTTCTGGCAGATGCGCAAACCGGAACAAGAACGCGAGCGTGATAAGATCGCGGAAGGCGAACGCGAGGCACGCGAACATTTCGCCTATCTTGACCGTGAACTCAAGGGGCGTGAATACTTCGCAGGCGAATTCAGCCTGGCCGATATTTCGTTTATTCCGCCGCTAGCGAATCTGGAACGTGCCGGATTCTCAATCCCCGATGATTTCCCGAACCTTAAGGCATGGTGGCAGCGGATGCAGGCACGGCCCAGTTTCAACGCGAGTTGGACGGACTAGGCGAAGCAAAGCGGGAGCCGGTAAGCCGAAGCCCTGAGCGAAGCCGAAGGGGGGAGCCGAAGGGAAACGAGTCCGCGAGTGCGTTAGTTAAAGGAGTCTGCGACGTACGCGTAAATAACGACTAATACGTTAGCGGCAATCTTCATCCACTTAATTACCCGCAAGCGATGACGACGCGGCGCAGGTGAACAGAGCTGCGACAACCCTTACCAGGGCAGGGCTCCGCGGTGGCGCAGGCAGAGCCTGAGAAGATGCCCTCCACGAATGGATCGGTGAAAAATGGCCGAACGGCCGATTGGCAGACTTGATCATATTGGTATCGCAGTAAGAAGCGTCGCCGAGGCGCGCAAATTCTTCGAGAGCGCCCTCGGCGCACGCTTTCTCTACGAACACGCCAATCCAGATGCAGGCTATCGAATTTTCGAATTTGACCTCAACGGCTTCACCCTTGAACTGCTTGAGCCGCTCGGCAAAGATTCATTTTTACACGACTTTCTGGACAAGCATGGTGAAGGGCTTCATCATCTGACGCTGGATGTGCCGGACGCCAAAGCGCAGATAGCGGAACTCAAACGACAAGGCATTAAGGTTGTCAATGAGCGCGAATATGGTCCCGATTCATATGAGGGCTTCATTTCCCCCCGTTCGAGTCATGGGGTGCTGATCCAGATAGGATCGGGGTATCCCACGCTCGCCCGCGCGGCCGAATGGTTCGGAAAAAAATAGGCCGTGAAAATCTCTTTTGCTGTCAATCTGGCTCCAGGCGAGCCTTTGCTCAGTCGTGAAGATACAGGGCGCTTTTCTGATCTGGTCAAGATGGCGGAGGACTACGGGGCCGAAGCGGTCGGCACCTACGACTCGGCCTTTGTCGGTGGGGATGTTCAGAGCAACGGTCATAGCGCTGGCGTCATCCAGGGCGCGCATTGGTTTGCGGCCCACCAATCCTCTGACTCGCGAACCGCAGGTGATGGCCTCATTTCTGGCATCACTGGATAGCCTGACCGGCGGGCGAGCCTTTATGGATATCGCCAGCGGCGACAGCGCGGTACTCAATATCGGCTACAAAATCGCTTCGCGCGCGCGAATCGAGGACTTTGTCACGTGTATCCGCAACTTGCTGGGAAGCGGCGAGGCTACCTACCAGAACCGGCCGCAACGCGTTAGATGGTCGTCAACCGTGGTGCGGCAGCGAATCCCGATCTCGATCTGCGCTGAAGGGCCGAAAATGCTTGAGCTAGGCGGAAGGATCGGTGACGGCGTTATAGCAGGTACCGGTCTCCTCCCGGAAATTATCCGCGACACTACGGCGCGGATTCATTCTGCGGCACGAAAAGCGGGCCGCAAGCCCGCCGATGTCGATATCTGGTTTACCACGCGCACTTCGCTGCACGAAAATCGCGACAAGGCACTCGACAACGTCAAGGCGTCAGTCTCGTCTATCCTGAACCATTCGATGAGACAAGGACTCGACAACAAACACGTACCACCCGACTTGCGGGCCAAGGTCCAGCAATACGTGGATGGTTACGTTCTTTACGATCATGTGCTCCATGAAGGCCGAAATCCGAGACGAATGGACGAGTTGGGCCTGACAGATTACGCGATCCGACGGTTTGCCCTGGCCGGCAACCCAGGCGACTGGATTGCACGGATCGAAGAACTGGCGAATGCAGGGGCCACCAAGCTGTGGGTCGGTCCCGTGGGCGGACGCCTCGATAGCCAGCTGCATTACATGCGGCTCATGGGTGAGCAAATCATGTCGCGCTTCGTGTAGAAACGAAAAAGATGGGCGCTTCACGAAGCGCCCCCACGAACGACAGCCCCTACGTGAAACTCAGGCTCGCGTGACCCGGATTAAGCTGATCGCTAACCGCTTGTTACGGCTGCAGCAGCCCGTGCCGCCAGTTACTCCCATCGCGTACGTAAATCTCGCGATCGTGAAGCCGATGTTCGCGATGGGTCCAGAACTCAATCGCGTCAGGACGTAGCCGAAAGCCTAGCCATCCATGCGGGCGTGGGATTTCGCGCCCTCGCCGTTTCGTGGCGACTCTCGCCACTCGCGCGAGTAACGATGCGCGTGAACGGAGCGGCGCACTCTGAAACGAGGCACTCGCCGCCAATTGGCTCTGCCGTGGCCTGGTAGCCCAATATTCGTCGGCTTCGGATGGCGGGACTTCCTCAACATGCCCTTCGACCCGTACTTGCCGCCCCTTGGGCTGCCAATAGAAAGCGAGTGACGCTCGCGGGTTAGCACGCAATTCGCGTCCCTTGCGGCTGCGACTGTCGGTGAAGAAGAGAAAGCCGCGCTGGTCGATGCCCTTGAGTAGGACAAAACGGACCGCGGGCCGCCCATCGGAGTCGGTGGTGGCTAACGCCATCGCTTCATAGTTGAGGATCTGCAACCGCCGCGCATCATCAAGCCACCGAATAAACTTCGCAATCGGGTCGCGGCTGCGTGGCATGACCGCAACCCCGTACCCGCCAGCACGATTGCGACCCGTCAGGTTGGTGCCGGGGGTTGTGTGCCCTGGCTTTAACAAGGCGTCCGTCGTTATGGCTACAGCTTCGCTGCTAGCTCGACGAAGTCCCGCGCCATTTGCTCCATCTGCTGAACCATCGCATTCGGCGAGGTTGGAGCGCGCAGTGTAAGCAAAACGACTTCGTTCGCTCCTGCGTCCCGATAGCGCTTGAGGTCGTCGGGCTTGATCGGCTTGGCAGCCGGCGAGAGGGCTAGATGAACGTCGGAACGCCGGCGGCCGCTTGCCTTCAAAATCTCTTCAATCCGTTTGATTTTTGGGACAGCCTCATCAGGCAAAAGATTAAAACCGATCCAGCCATCGCCGTATTCGCCGACCCGCCGCAATGCCGGCGGCGTCTCTCCGCCGAACCAGATCGGCACCGTGCGGTTGTGCGGCTTGGGAAAGCTTTGGACTTCGGGGAAGCTCACGAATTCGCCGCGGTGCGAGCTTTTGGGCTCCGTCCACAGCTTCCGCATGATGTCGATATATTCACGAGTGCGCTGAGCGCGGCGCTCAAAAGAAATTCCAAGCGCCTGAAATTCTTCCGCCAGCCATCCGATGCCGACGCCAAGGATCAGGCGGCCGCCACTCAACCGGTCGAGCGTCGCCACCGTTTTGGCTAGCACCAACGGGTTATGCTCGGGAACCAGACAAATGCCTGTTGCGATTTTAATTTTACTGGTGTATGCGGCCGCGAAGGCCAGAGTGGTGAACGGATCGGCAAATGGTGTATCGGTCGGCATCGGAAACTGACCAGCCGAGTATGGATACTTCGAGCTATACTGTTCCAACAGGACGACGTGTTCTGGCGCCCATATACTTGCGAAGCCCAAGCGTTCGGCGGCGGTTGCTACCGGCTTGACCCAGTCAGACGTAGTAAGTGCGCCAATGCCAATTGCGAAATATCCGATATCCATTGTACTTCCCCGAACGATTACTTCTTTCGCGGCTCGATATGCTACGCCTAGTAAGCTAGTTGCCTAATCGCATAACATTCGAAGCGACTTATTAGCTGGATTAGTTGGCTCCTCCAATCCCTCCCCATAACCTGGGGGAGGTTAGGCGGGGGGTCTGTTAGTGATGCATCATCGGGATTTCCCGATATAACCGCTCCGTTAGTGCATTTATACCAGTCAGGCAACCCCCACCCGGCCTCCCCCTGGTCAGGGGGAGGGGTAAGAATTGCACAACCCGCCGAATAGACGCACTCAAACCGTACAATTAAGTGCTAGCTCGCCCGTGCGGCTCGGTCGGCCAGGGCTTGCATCGAGCGCCAATCGAGAATGCCCCCGATGCTGCCGTCGGGCTTGTGAAACGCGACAGGTCCGTAAACGTTCGCCAGGTAGATTGTGTCCATCGGATGGCTAGTTGCGTCGTGAATCGCGCCCGTCGGTTCATAAACCCAATCGCCTGCCCGCGCAGAGCCACCACGATAATCGAAGCCGCCATCCAAAACGTAGAAGTCCGCAGGACCGAGATGAGTATGCGGCGGATTCACCTGGCCAGCAGGCGCATTGATCAGGATATGGAAATAACCGGTTTCCTTGTTGACGCGAAGGATCTTGATTTTGTTACCGATTCCATCGTCGATCCAATCGAGATCGTTGGTACGCACCAGTGCCGCATTGAGCGGATCGAAGTAGCCTTCAGGGCGTTTGGCCCTTTTCGCGCCAGGATTTTTGGCCCGGTCGACCATCGCCTGGGAGGAGCGCCAGTCGAGTACCGGCGGCTCTTTGCCGTCTTTGTCATGGAGGATAACCGGGCCGAAGACATTGGCCAGATAAATAGTATCAACCGGATGGCTGGTGGCGGGATGTATCGCTCCGGCCGGCTCCCACACCCAGTCACCAGCATGTGCCGAACCGCCGCGATAGTCGAAGCCTCCTTCGATCACGTAAAAGCAGGCAGGCCCTATATGAGTATGCGGCGGATTAACCTGGCCGGCGCGCCCCTTGATCAATGCGGCGAACCATCCGGTCTCGCTGCTAATCCGCAGCATCTTGATGCCGCCGTTGATACCGTCGCCAATCCAGTCGAGTTCATTGGTGCGCACGAGTGCCGCGCCCGGCGAATCGAAATACATTTCCGGCCTCGGTGTCACTTCGGAAGTTACTGCTGTAGCTGCCATCGCACTATCTCCTCTTCGCGAGTCCGTCGCCGCTCTTGTCTGCCCCTCTCCCGCTTTGTTGCGGGAGAGGGTAGGGTGAGGGTTCTGCGTTCTGTTTGCAAAATCACAGCGATGCGTATACGGCATCAATCAGCGCGGAGCATCGCGGGTCAATCAGCGAGGCCGCCGCTTCGCCCATTTGATTCATCACGTAGCCAAATCCGACTTTCGCGTCGAGGTCGGCAAATCCTAATGAACCACCGGCGCCGGGATGCCCGAAAGAACGCTGATTCGGTCCGAGCTGTGCGCCCGGCTGCGAGAGCATATAGCCGAGGCCGAAGCGAGTAGGAAATTTGAGCACCTCGTCCATCCCCTGCGATTGCTCAGTGTAGCATCGCGGCAGACTCGCGGACGAGATTATCTTCACGCCGTCGAGTTCGCCACCACTTGCCAGCACGCCGTAAATTCGCGCAAGTGCTCGCGCAGTGCAGTGGCCGTTGGCGCCAGGGATTTCCGCGCCGCGCCACGCCCGCGAATTGACGGTCTCAGGCGTGATCGCATTGGGCGGATTGTTGATGGCTTTGGCACTCACCGATTCCGGATCCTTCATCAATTCCATGAGAGGATTGGGTTCGCCAGGCTTGGGTGGAGGCGCCGATAGAATATCGGCGACGCGCGAGTCAAGCTCCGGACCGAAACCAATGTAGGCATCGGCGCCGAGCGGCCCGGCGATTTCATCTCGAAAATAGGTGCCGAGGCTTTTGCCACTGATGCGGCGCACAACTTCGCCCACCAACCATCCAAAGGTTATCGCGTGATAACCGTGTTTCGTCCCTGGTTGCCACCACGGCTCCTGACGCGCTAGCTCGCTGGTGACCTTTGCCCAGTTAAACTGGTCTGCAAGCTTGAGCGGCGCACGAATCGCGGCGAGCCCCGCTTTATGACTGAGCAGAAATTTGACCGGCATATTGGCTTTACCGGCAGCGGCGAACTCGGGCCAGTATTTTGCCACCGGTGCGTCAAAATCGAGCCGGCCCTGGTCGGCGAGCCGATGGGCGCAGAGCGCGCAAAGTCCCTTGGTGGTTGACCAGACGTTGACGATAGTGTCGCGCCGCCAGGGACGGGTCCGCGCCGCGTCTCCATGGCCAGCCCACAAATCGACCACCGGGCGTCCGCCGATCGTGACCGCGACCGCTGCTCCGACCTCGGTCCGCCGCTCGAAATTTCCGATGAATGCCTCTTTAACCCGCTCGAAGCGTGACTCGCATTCGCCCTCGATAGTTGGCGCCACAATGTTACCCCTTGGTGTGATTCAGCCCATCGAATAGTAGCCAGATTTGCGGCGAATGTGCCAGAATTCCGGGCCGCCCTGGCCACCCTCGCTCGCAAGCCGTTCGGCCTTGATCGGGAACAATTTTCACTCTTACGTCAAAAGTCGTTGACTCTGTACGCCCAAAGTCGTACATTTCAACTGGCGCGATTGAGCAGATACTCAAGGGCCGGATGGGCACTTAATCGCCGGCCGCAATCTGAAAGGAGCGCGTGATGGAGTTACGACTACTTGAAACCGATGCCGAACGGAATATCTATAGGGCGGGGATGCTGGAAGCGCGGGCGACCAAGGGCGGCAAGTTTCGGGAGACCGCGCGCTCGCGTGTAAGTGAGATTCAACTGACCTTCGCACGCTTATATGGAGTCTTTGATGAGGCCGATCCCGACCGTTTGCTCGGCGGTTTCAGTATTCATTGTCTCAACGAGTTCAGCCAAAGTTTCCCTATTCCCAATCTCAGCCACCTGCCGCCGAGCGGCGTATACGAAGCCGGCCAGCTCTGGGCGTTATCACACGAAGCCGCGCTGACCTTGCGCAAGGGATCCATGATCCTGCTGGGATTACTGCAGGCCCAGGCACTCCTGATATATCCACTGATCATTCCTCGGGACATCTCACAATTCTATAAGGTTTTCACACGGGTCGGACCGCCCTTCGAGTTGCCCTTTGCGGAGACCGTAACGGGCGACAAAGTATATATGCAAGCGATGCTCCTGGAAGGTGACAAGCTGCGCCGTCAAGTGGAGCTCGCGTCGCGGGACGGCTTCGAAACGCGGCGAAGCCATACACTGCTAAGGTTCTCCTCCCCGGTGATTGGAACGAACGGGATACTCGAGCGGTCAAAGCGCCCGTCACTCATCACGGAACATGAGTTGAAGCGGACGGGAACCGACGATTAGGGTCCCCGACTCGCGAACGCCGTTGGATCGAATCAGCAGTGGCGAGCTTCTGTATTATGCCAGGTAAGCTGAGCTGGTTTTGGACCAAAGGCGGGTGATATCAGCATCTGGCAGCGCCGTCTGAGCCGGCACTCTCAACGCCAACCACCTTCCGTCAGATCAGGAAGTTCATTTTATCTCAAAGCGGGCGGCCGGGATCGTGGCTGCGATTGAGCTTCTGGCTCCTTGATCTGCCCGGTCCAGTGCGCTGACTATCGCTTGATGGCAGGCCGGAGGCCGAATTGCGCCCGGCCTGTCCTAGTGCACGCGCGAGCCGCTCGACCGGCGTGCTGATTCTGCTGATCTCTTCGGTGGCGGCCGCAATCCGCTCGATCGGTACACGCAGTTTGGCGGCTTTATCGATCGCATTCATCAAATGGGAGATCGCATCATGGATCAGAGTAGCCAGCAGCGCCACATCGTGAGTGGTGACGAGCGCATGAATACTATTCGACGGAACCGGCGCCGCCTGAACAAGCATATCTGTCGTGCTCGGCGCAACACTGGAACTATCAAGGCGCGGCGCGGAGGGAATCCTTGCTGACCCGCGCAGCCGTTCGATGCGGTCACCCCAGCACTTCCCCAGGGCAAGCTGGCGGTAGATCTGAGCGGCTGCCCCAAGCTTCGCTGCGCCTTCTTCGGCCTGCCCCTGTCGCAGGAGCAGCGTGCCCCAGGTAACCAGTGTTTCGGCGACTTCCCAAGGCAGTTGGTACTGAGAGAATACTTTCCCGGCTAACATCCAGTGTTCGCTCGCTTCTCCAGTCGCGCCCTCGTGCGCCAAAACCGCGGCTTCGGCGCGATCAACAAAAGCTGACAGGGCGCGCCAATCCTCGCCCGGAGTCAGAAGGGCGCGGCAATGGCGGACCTCGGAGCGGGCCTCCGCAATTTCTCCCCGCGCCAGGCGCACTAATGCCAACTCGGACCGAGTGGTGATCTCCTCCGGAATGCGCAGCAATGATTCCGCCACCAGCGGCGTATTGGTCAGGAGTTCGAGCGCGCGCGCATCGTCACCTTGAACCCGCTTTAGACGGGCCAGCCAAAGGCTAGCCGCCCAGTGCTGTTGCTTGCTCTGCGCAATGTGAGAACGCTCGAGTTGCTGATTTAGCAAGTCCTCGGCCTGAGTCCATTCACCCTCAAAAATCCTCAGGTTGGCTTCAAGAAAACGATGCGGCGCCATTGTTAGAAATGACCGCGCGCGGGCGAGTGCGCCAGTAAAGATATTGGCAATGCCGAGATGCGCCATGAGCACCTGACGCAGGAATTCCACCTGACCGGCATCGGAGTCTGCCAAAGCCGCCTCAATCGTTCGTTCGGCACCGCGTGGATCCCATAAGAGCAAGTAGGAAAAGCTCAGTAGCCACGCGGCGGCAAATCGGGGCTTCAGATCGCGTGTGCGCTCCGCCCGCTCGATGGCCTGCTCCATTAGGCCGATTCCATCCTTCAGTTTTCCGCTCGCCAACAGAAGGTGTCCTTGCCAAGCTGCTGCCTGGCACCAGATCCCAGCGTTGTCGAGACGCTGACCGATCTCCATCGCGCGGGCCGATGCCAGCAGGCCATCCTGGGTCCGAAATTGAGCATGCGCGGCAAGTGCCTCGCCCATTAGCAATTCGCCTTCAGCGCCAGGGTCGGCGCGCGCGGCCAGAAGCTTCTCCGCGCGGCGGGAATGCGACACCGCCTGGCCCACGTGGATTGCCGCCGGATTCATAGACAATAGAGAAATGACCTCGACCAAGCGGGCATGAACTCGAGCTGCATTCGCGTCCTGGCCGAGTTCGGCGTAAAGCTTGAGCGCCGCCTGCAGGTGGTGGGCTGCCTCAGCCGGCGTCGCGGCAGCCAGGCTCGCGCCCAGGCGCTCCGTTAGTTGCGCGCGCTGTCCTCGGTCGCGGGCGCCCACCAGTTGCAGCGCGGTGCGCCAATGTCGGGCGGCGTCCGCGTAGGCACATACGGCAGAGGCCATTTCGCCCGCTCGCATCGAATATTCGGCGGCTTTGGCCAAATTGCCAGCCCGCCCGGCACGCGCGTAATGAAGCGCAAGTTGTGACAGCTGCAGGTCGAGATGGGCCCGGTGCACGGTTTCGATCGCCCGCGCAGCATTTGCATGTGCTGCCCGCTTTGCGGGGCGGCTCTGCCGCTCGTAGAGGCTCTGGCGAATGAGCCCGTGGACGAATGCGTAATCGGTGGTCTCGTCGCTCCTAGCCTCAGTTACTATTCCAGCGCCACATGCTTCCGCCATCAAATTGGCAAGCTCGCCTGCCGAGCACGGCAGCATTTGACCGAGAACCTCGAATTCGAATTCTTCGCCGAGCACCGCCGCATGCCTCAAGGCGTCACGGCAACGGTCAGATAGCTCCAACAGGCGCCGATCAACCAGGTCCCTTATCGCATCGTCGCCCGCGAGTTTGCTCTCCCAGCCTGATGAGAGCACCGATTGACCGCCGCGCTTGCGAAGGCGGCCGGTCTCGACCAGATGACGGACGATCTGATGGATAAACAAAGGGTTACCATTGGCGAGCCGGCCGATATCAGCAGTGACGTGTTTGGCTTCGCCTGCTAATTCCAGCCCCAACAACTCTTCGGCCAAGCTCGCTGCTTCGGTCTCGGACAGTCCTTTCAGGCGGATCCGCTGACAACAGGCGTGACGCGGGCATTCAGTGAGGGCACGGCCCAGCTCCAATCGTTGATTCGTCTCATTCGCCTGACAGGTTCCAATGATCAGGACTCGTGCTGTCGAGAGCATACGCACCAGGTGGACCAGCAGTGACAGCGAATCCTCGTCGGCCCAATCAAGGTCCTCCACTATAAGCAGCAGGGGGCGGATCTCTGACCGGGCCCGCAGAAAGCATACGACGGACTCGAACAATTGCGTTTGCGCGGCGCTGCTAATCTCAGGGGTTAAACAGGCAGCACCCGTAGCGGGGATGGCGAGTCTGGCGATAATATCCGCCGCGGCGGGCACTCCTTTGGCCAGGCTCCTCCGCGTTCCCGCAACGGCTTGCGGGGACGCGCGCTTTGCGAGCTGACCGAGCGCCTGGATAAACGGGAAGTAGGTGAGCCCGCTCTGGGTATCGAAGCAACGTCCGGTGGCAGCCTCGAAGCCCAATGACCTTGCATAACTGCATGCTTCTTCAGTAAGGCGGGTCTTGCCAATTCCGGACTCTCCGGAGATTAATACAGCCGAGAAGCGCCCCGCTTCGGCCGCATCCGCCGCGGCCTTGAGTAGCGAGAGTTCCGCAGTGCGCCCAGCAAAGGCGGCCGCTTCAGACCCCGTCGTGCTTGTCCTCATCCGGTAGTTTCCCTCTTCGAACCGAAAACCTATAGCCAACATCTGCTAGCTAACAGTAGGCTATTTTATGAGCACAACGAGTCTATTGCCACCCTGAAAGAAGGAGCCTCCTGCGGCTGTCGCACAAAACTGATTAGATTGGCCGCACACGCGAAGAAGGAGTCATCGCGGCCCCAAGAATTGCGGCCGCGAGACTCTTCACGCCTTCGGCTCAGAATGACCTATTGGGTTATTGAACTTATTTGCCCGACACCGCACTAGGCTAGCAGGGTGCGGAAACCCATTTTTCCTATGGACAGTCTTTCCGCTACCCTGCGTAAAGTTGGCTTCTTTCCTTACAGCCCTCTCCCGCTCGCGGGGGGACTACAGAGGGGAAGCAGGCTGCGAGGACTTTTTCCGCAGCCTGCTAGGATTCCAACCCCACCTGGAGGGCATTGAGATTCCGCGCCATCATGTTCCAAAAAGCGATGGCGCCGGTTAGATCGACCATCTTGTCTTTCCCGACGATCGCCTCTACCTTGCGGAACAGATCGTCGTCGACGCGCGCCCTGGTGGTCAATTCTTCGGCGTATTGGAGAATGAGCTTGTCGTTATCGCTGAACCGTTGGCTGGTTCGATAGGAACCGATGTCGTCGATTTGCTGCTGGCTGATGCCCTCGCGCTTGGCGATATCGATGTGACGGACGAAGCCGTACTCGCATTCGCAGCGCTTCATTAACATCAGCACGGCGAGTTCACGCACGCGCTTGTCGAGCGCAGACTGATTCATGAAATAATTGGCGAGCGGAAACACTTTGGTCGCCAGGCCGGGGCTGTTCGCCAACGCCTTGGCTACATTCGGTACCCCCCGCACTCCGAACTGGGCTTCGAACCCTTCGTAGAGTTTTTTGACTTCCGGCGATGCCGCTTCTTTTTCAACGTAAGCTACTCGTGACATGGAATGACCTCCATTTGATCCGTGAGCGTTCGACGCTTATTAGGACGAATCGCCGGATCTCGTCAAACACTCGGTTCGCGAAGTCACTAGATGCGCGCTTGTGTGAGCCCTTGGCGCGTTGCGTCATGACGGCACAAAGCTATAAGTTTTGTTGATCCAAACCCCTCGGGAATATGAGCGCCAATCCACAGCCGATTCATTCGCGCACCGCTGAGACATACGAGATATCGCGTTCGCGCAAATGGATTATCGCGATCTCGGTGATGCTCGGGACGATTCTCGAAGTGCTCGACAGTTCGATCGTAAACGTTTCGCTGCCGCATATGCAGGGCAGTTTTTCCGCCAGCGTCGACGAGATCGCGTGGGTGGTTACCAGCTATCTGGTCGCCGCCGGCATTATGATTCCTATGACGGGATGGATTGCGGCCCGCTTCGGCCGCAAACGCTACTTCATCGCGTCCGTCATCACGTTCATTATCGCGTCGGCCTTGTGCGGGGTCGCCCGCACGCTGGATCAGATGGTGATCTTTCGCGTGCTCCAGGGCGCTGCGGGTGCGGCGATGATGCCGCTTTCACAGGCGATTTTGATGGAGACGTTCCCACCCCATGAACAGGCGATGTCGATGGCGATTTGGGGGATGGGCATGATGGTCGCGCCAATTATGGGACCGACTATCGGTGGATGG
>Ga0187846_10001250_pt1 | contig 14378 bp, 12 predicted proteins | sample TC_taG_FD_161473 | JGI IMG/M metagenome (GOLD analysis project Ga0187846, IMG submission 161473) | Biofilm microbial communities from the roof of an iron ore cave, State of Minas Gerais, Brazil - TC_06 Biofilm (v2) | ecosystem: Environmental > Terrestrial > Deep subsurface > Cave > Wall biofilm...
GTCGCAGCTGGCTGTGTGGGCGGTGGAGCGAATTTTCGATGTGGGGGCTTTCACGCTGCTGATGGTGCTGGCGATCTTCCTGCCCACCGCCCTGCCCTCGATTCCACATCCTGAGTACTACACGCGGTTTCGCGAAGGGGGCTTCCTGCTGGTGGGCGCGGTGGTCGCGATGGCAGTGGGCGCGATCGTGATCCGGCGCAGCGGGGACGGAGTCGCGCAGTGGGTGGAACAGCGGTTCGGTCACCTGTCGGCGAACATGGGCCATCGCCTGGGGCAGAAAGTGCGTGAGTTCGGCGCCGGACTCGACACGATTCACGATCCGCTGTCGCTGCTGTGGCTGACAGTGGTTTCAGTAGGGATGTGGTACATCATCGCGCTGGCGTATCAGGAAGTGACGCACTCTTACGGGGTGGCGTCTCTGGAGATTCCGGTGTCGCAGCTGTTGATCCTCATGGGATCAAGCATGGTCGGATCGATGTTGCAGTTGCCCGCCGTCGGCGGCGGATCGCAGATGGCGACGATTGCGACGTTGTCGAGCGTATTCGATGTACCTCCAGAGATGGCGGCGAGTTGCGGGATCCTGCTGTGGCTGGTGACGTTCGCGGCGGTGGTGCCGCTTGGGTTGATTCTGTCGCATCAGGAGCGACTGTCGCTGCGGAAGCTTTCGGAGGAGAGTCACCGTGCGGAAGAAGCGGAGATGGGGACGCCGGGGGCGTGAAGGTTGTGCTCCAGAGACAGCAGGTTCCTCACCGGGCTTCACCCGGTTCGGAATGCCTGCGATCAACCGCATTTGGGCCACCGAGCGGCAGTAAAATAGAAGAAGACGGCCGGTCTGTGGAGGTGTTTATGGGCGAGAGCGTAGTTACCCTGATTCTTAGTGGTGAAGAGCGGGAGTTCGTGTTCGAGCTTCTCGAGGAGCGGCAGCGCACGCTGTTGCGGGAGATTTCGCGTGCGGATCATCACGACTTCAAGGTTGCGTTGCAGAACAAGGAGAGGCTGCTGGAGTCGGTATTGAGCCGGTTGGGTGTCCAAGCGTAGCGCGGAACGGCGCTGCGACGTCAGACCTGACGCTCTTTACGGATTCGCTGCCCGATTGGGAGTTTCTGCTCCTTGCAGGGAGGCTGCCCAAGTGCTTTCCTGCCCCCTGCTACAATTCCAGATTGCCGACGCCATGAAATGTCCTTTTTGCGGATTTCCCAATGACAAGGTGGTGGACTCGCGCGAGAGCAAAGAAGCGGAGTCGATTCGCCGACGGCGTGAGTGCCTGAAGTGCGGCAAGCGCTTCACCACCTACGAGCGTATCGACGAGATTCCTTATATGGTGGTGAAGAAAGACGGTCGGCGCGAGAAGTTTGACCGGCAGAAAGTTTTGAACGGGTTGCTGCGCGCGTGCGAGAAGCGGCCGGTGCCGATCAGCAAGCTGGAGCAGATCGTGAACGAGGCGGAGTCGTTCGTGATCGAGTCTCCGGAACGGGAACGCAAGACCAGCGAACTGGGCGAGTTGATCATGAACCGGCTGCGCCGGCATGACAAAGTTGCCTATGTGCGGTTTGCGTCGGTGTATCTGGATTTCAAGGACGTGAAAGAATTCATGAATGAGTTGAAGGATCTGGTGAAAGTGAAGGAGCCGGCGGGGGAGAATAAGGGTAAGGTGGCGGCAAAGTAATCGTATTCCGCAGTTGCTTGCGGGCAACAGCAGGTTCCTCACCGGTCTTTCAGCCCGGTTCGGAATGACATGCTCTATTTCTGGTTCGGAATGACATGGTTCAGTTACACGCTTTATTGATGCGGTCAGCACTCGGTTGAAGTCATGGGTCATCGCGTCACATTGATTCCCGGAGACGGCATTGGGCCGGAGGTTTCGCGGGCGGTCGTGCGCATCCTCGACGCGACGGGGGTGAAGTTTGAGTGGGAGACGTTCGCGGTTGGGGCCGAGGCCTACGAAAAGTCGGGTGAATACATCCCCAAAGAAGTGATTGCATCGATCGAGCGGACGCGGGTGGCGCTGAAGGGGCCCGTGACCACGCCGGTGGGCGGCGGATTTGCCAGCATCAATGTGGCGCTACGCAAGAAGTTTGATCTCTATGCCAACTTCCGGCCAATTCGAAATCTGCCGCACATTCCGACGCGCTATCCCGACGTGGATCTGATCATTGTTCGCGAGAATACCGAGGGGTTGTACTCGGGCCTCGAGCACGAGGTCGTGCCGGGCGTGGTGGAGAGCCTGAAAATCATGACGGAAAAAGCGTGCACGCGGATTGCGCGCTTTGCCTTCGAGTACGCAAGGAAGAACCAGCGCAAGAAGATTCACGCCATCCACAAAGCCAACATCATGAAGCTGTCGGACGGGCTGTTCCTGCGCTGCGCGCGCAACGTGGCCAAGGATTATCCCGAGATCACCTACGGCGAGCACATTGTCGACAACACGTGCATGCAATTGGTGATGAATCCGTATCAGTACGACATGCTGGTGATGGAGAACCTGTACGGCGATATTCTGTCGGACTTGTGCGCGGCCTTTGTGGGGGGATTGGGATTCGTGCCCAGCGCGAACCTGGGCGACGAGTGCGCGATTTTTGAGGCGGTACACGGGTCAGCGCCCGATATCGCAGGGAAGAACATCGCGAATCCGACTGCGCTGTTGCGCTCGGCGCTGCTGATGGTGCGCCATCTGGGCGAGTATGAAGCTTCCACACAGATTCGCAATGCTCTGGAAAGAGTGTACCGGCACCGCGAAAAGCTCACCCGTGACATCGGTGGACTTGCCGGAACTTCCGAGTTTGCCGACGCGGTGATTGAAGAGATGGAAAAGGCGCGGCAGCAGGCGCCGGCCCCGGTCGCGCACTGACTCCGAAGCTGTTGGCAGCTTTCCCGCAGCGGGCCGACGAAGGTTCCTCCACTGATTCCCCCACCCACGAAAACACTATCCGGGCCAGCCAAAATCGGCGAAGATTTGATCATCGGGTTAGGTGAATATGAGGTCGGAGATCAGGGTGTGTTTGTCCGCTGATCGGTGCGCCGATGGGCGGCAGGCTCACGATTCGCTTGGGTCCTTTGATACTCCGATTTCAGGCGACGAGAGGAGAAAGCTATGAAGGTCAAGGGAATGTTGGGCGTGCCAGCGGCCCTGGTTGGCGTGCTTCTGCTGGCGCTTCCGGCGATGGGCCAAGGCGGACAACTGGTGGCCGCAGAATGGGGACTTCCGGGCAGCCGTGTGGACGTGACACCGCGAGTGCGCTCGCTGGTTCACGACGGCGCGCTGCAGTTTGAGGCAACGCGGCAGGTGCTGGGCGTCGATCCAGCGCCGGGGCGGATCAAGGATCTGGTTATTCGCATAAGACACTGGGACGGCGATGTGCAGGAGTACAGCTTTCCGGAAAAAAGCATGGTGAACCTGGAGATCGACCCCGATGCCGGCTATGAATGGCGGGAACGCGGGCTGCACATCATGCGCGCCTACTACGGAGGGGAGGGGCACTTCGTCAATGTGACCGACCGGTTGCGGCACATGATCGACGACAACCGGCTCTACGTGCGCGTCGACAACGAGCACATCGGAGTGGATCCGGACCCGCACGTACGGAAAGTGTTGCGCGTCCTTTACTGGTACGAGGGTGAGCGGCGGCAGATCACGGTTCCGGAGAAAAGCGAACTGCGGCTGCCATAGAGTTGCGCGAAGCTCAGATCGGGCGGGTGATTGGCTGCGCGCCCGGAGTTGGACTAATTACAATGTCTCTGTCAGCCCGGAACGTATTGTTTTTTCACAGCGAGATCGTCATCGAGGATTGACTCCAGCCGCAGATGGGAGTAAATTCGCGGGTTCTGGGGAATCTGGGGGATGACGCGCACAACACGGCGTGTGGGAGTAGTTCTGTTCCAGCTGGGCGGACCCGACACGCTGGAAGCGATTGAGCCTTTTCTTTATAACCTCTTCTGCGACCCCGATATTATTGACTTTCCCTTCGCCCGCATCGGGCGGAAACCGCTGGCCAAATTGATTTCCACCACTCGCGCCAGAAAGGTGCAGCACCACTACGCAACGATTGGAGGCGGGTCGCCCATTCGCCGTTTTACGGAACGGCAGGCCCGGGCATTGGAGGCCGAGCTGCTCGATTTGGGCCTCGATGTCAGGTGTTTCGTGGCGATGCGCTATTGGCATCCGTTTACCAGCGCGGCAATCGCTCAGTTGCAAGCGGCGGATTGTGACGAAGTGGTGCTTCTGCCTCTGTATCCGCAATATTCCTCGACCACGACGGGCAGCAGTCTGAACGAGTGGCAGCGGCGTTTCCACGACGACGTGCCGGTGCACACCGTGGAGACTTTTTACCGTCACAAGGCGTATCTGGACGCGGTGATCGAAAAGGTGGATGAGGCGTTGGCGCGGTTCGCGGAGCCCGCGCGGCCGGAAATTGTGTTCAGCGCGCACAGCGTTCCGCTGGCCGTGATTGAGAAGGGTGATCCATATCAATGGCAGATTGAAGACACAGTGCGCTTGCTAGTGGCGCGTGGCGGATGGAGCAATCGGCACCGGCTCTGCTATCAGAGCAAGGTCGGCGCGAGCAGGTGGCTGCAGCCTTCGCTCCATCACACTTTGAGAGAGCTCAATGCTGAGAATGTACGCGAGGTTTGCGTCGTGCCCGTGGCTTTTGTGTCCGATCACGTGGAAACGCTGGGCGAGATCGATCACGAAGCGCGCGAGCAGGCGCGGCGGATGGGGTTCACGCAATTCGAGATGAGCGGGGGACTGAACGATTCGCCGAGGTTCATCCGGGCTCTGAGCGCGGTGGTGCTGCAAGCGCTGGGAATGGTCTCCGGGTGCGGTGAGCAGGCTGGGTCGCCAGCATTGATGGCAGCGGATTAGCGTCGGAATGACGCCAGTCTTTCGATCCACGATTTAGGAGGGAAGAACTCATGGCGGATACGGAAACCGCGAAGGTCAATCCGAATCCGGAAGCAGCGAAGCCCGCAGCCAAGGCGGTGGACGCCACGAAATATGTGGGCACGCCGGCGGTGGGAACGTCGAAGGCTGCTGCGGCAGCGGGAGTCGCCGGCACGGCTCCGTCGACCGAGATTGACCGGCGGCGACGGCGGCTGGTGTGGACGATGGTTACAGGCTTTCTGACGGCATGGTTCCTGGCGTTCTTCCGTTTCTTTCTGCCGCGCACTCTTTTCGAGCCCAACACGGTTTTCAAGATTGGCTATCCCTCGGAGTTCGCGCTGGGGGTGGACACGAAGTTTCAGCAGAAATATCGCATCTGGGTGGATCGCACGCCGGACCGGCTGTTCGTGATTTATGCACGATGCACGCATCTGGGATGCACGCCCGACTGGAAACCGAGCGAGAACAAATTCAAATGCCCCTGCCACGGCAGCGGCTACGACAGCGAGGGCATCAATTTCGAAGGCCCGGCGCCGCGCCCCATGGATCGGGCGCACGTTGAACTTGCGCCAGATGGACAGATTCTGGTCGATACTTCGAAGCTCTATTCGTGGCCGAAAGGACAACCAAGCCACTTTAACGACGGCGATGGCAAGAGCGGCGCTTACTTGAACTCCTAGCGGCGTTCACTGCTTCGACGGGCAACATCAGGAATTCTATGGCTGACGAAAACAACGGGAAGAACGGCAAGGTGGGGCTGGTTGAGCGGGCGACGACCGCGGTGAAAGAAGATATTCAGGCGCTGAAGACCGACATCCCTACCAAGGCCAAGGAGCAAATCGAGGGGCTGAAGGATCCGACGAAGACGCAGGTTTACACGTCGATCTTCCGGCACAAGCACGACGACACGCCGCGCAACCGGGCGCTGGGCGTGCTGTCGAACGTGTTCCTGCATCTGCATCCGGCGAAGATCAATCGCGACGCGGTGCGCTACAGCTACACCTGGGGCATGGGCGGGATCACGTTTTATCTGTTCATCATCCTGACCTACACCGGGGTGTTGCTGATGTTTTATTACCATCCGAGCAAAGTGCAGGCATTTCGCGACGTGCTCTATCTGGAGCACGACGTTCCCTTCGGCAAGATTCTGCGCAACATGCATCGCTGGGCGGCGCACCTGATGGTGATCGCGGTGTGGCTGCACATGTTCCGCGTGCTTCTGACCGGCTCGTATAAGAAGCCGCGCGAGTTCAACTGGAACATCGGGGTGCTGCTGCTGGTGTTCACGCTGCTGCTTTCGTTCACCGGATATCTGCTGCCAGACGATCAGCTGGGATTCTGGGCGGTCACGGTGGGCACGAATATGGCGCGCGCAACGCCGCTGCTGGGACATGAAGGCCCGTTCGGCTCGCAGCTGGGCATGACACCGTACAACGATGTGCGTTTCGGCTTGCTGGGCGGATCGATTGTGGACGCGAACGCCCTGCTGCGGTCGTACATCTGGCACTGCATCGGCATTCCGATTGTGGCGGCCGTGCTGATGATTGTGCACTTCTGGCGCGTGCGGAAGGACGGAGGAATCTCCGGACCGGCGCAGGTGATGCTGGCGGCCGAAGCGGACAAGCCGCGGAGAGGACCGAAAGCGGCGGGAGAGTGACCGGGATTTTGTAGGGACAGCCGCCCTCGGGTGTCCGGTCGAGCAAGGCTCGACCGGGTTTTTCTGGCCACATGCACCGCCGGGCTTTGCCCGGCACGACAGCCGAGGGCGGCTGTCGCTACGTAAGCTGTGGAGAGACTATGGACTGGCGACAACTTTGGGAGATTTGTTCGGCGCCGGACAATGTGCCGATCGTAGCCTTGATCCCGCTACTAGGTTTCTACATTTACCTGGCGTGGAAGCAGGCGCATGCCAACGATCAGTTGATCGACCAGCTCGAGGCTGACCCGGCGCTGGCCAAGACGCATCACCGCAAAACTTGGCCGTTCAAGCCGGGCTGGCAGAAGGAAGTGCATGTCTGGCCGTTTCTGCTGCGCATTGAGTTTCTCGCCGCGATCATTGTTACCGCGATTCTCATGGTGTGGTCGATCACGCTGAACGCGCCGCTGGAAGAGCCGGCCAATCCCAATCTCACCATGAATCCGGCGAAGGCGCCGTGGTACTTCCTCGGACTGCAGGAGATGCTGGTCTATTTCGACCCGTGGATCGCGGGCGTGGTGATGCCGACCATGATCATCATCGGGCTGATGGTGATTCCCTACATCGACACCAATCCGCTGGGCAGCGGGTACTACACGTGGAAGCAGCGCAAGTTCTCGATCGCGACGTTCTTGTTCGGATTCGTGATTCTGTGGGTTGCGATGATCATTATCGGGACCTTCATCCGGGGGCCGGGCTGGCAGTGGTTCTGGCCGGGGCAAACGTGGGACCACAACCGGTTGATCTATGAAGTGAACCGCGATCTGCCGGATATTTTTGGGATCACGTCAAATGTGTGGAAGGGCATTTTCGGCGCAATCGTGGTGGGAGGATATTACCTGGTGGGGGGCGGGCTGGTGTACTCGCTGTTTCGGCGGCGCATGAGCAAGGATTTTCAGCGCATGAGCCTGCTGCAGTTCTCGATCTTGCAGTTCCTTCTGCTGACCATGGTCGCGTTGCCCATCAAGATGGGGTTGCGTCTGCTGTGGCACATCAAGTACGTGTGGATTACGCCGTGGTTTAACGTTTGAAGCGGTGTGAGACGGTTTTTCGGAGGAAGCGGTGCCAGAACAACCCATCCCCGAGCAGGATCCGATTACCAGCAAGTCGTTCGCGGCGTACTACGTGATCGCGACGGTGCTTCTGGTGATCACGCTGTTCTGGGCCTTGTGGGACGAGGCCTGGGGACAGCGTCCGTGGAAGGCGTTTCAGGAGACGTGGAAAGACCGCTACAGCGCGTTTCTGAATACGGCGCGGTCGAAGTCGGCGGCGTCGGAAGGCGATGTTGAGAAGAACTCCGACTACGCCTCCCTGTACGCTGCGTGGAAAAAGGCGAGTGAGGATTCCGCCGCGGCGGCTCGGACAGCCCGAGAAAAACTTGATGACGCCAGCGCCCGCCTGCTTGCAGTGCAAAGCGTCTTCACCGACCGCCGCGCCTACGTCAATGCGCTGACCTACGAACTCGAAACCAGCACCGGCGAATCCGCCAAGGCGAGCAAGCAGAAGGAGATCAAGGAATACAAAGAGAAGAAAGCAACCGTTGAATTCCCCGACGGAAAAAGACAGCCGTTTGACTTCGACGAACTGGAGAAGACGTACAACGAAATCCGCGACGAGCGCACGCGGCTCAGCCTCGAGCTGGGTGATGTGCTGAAGCCGGTAACCGACGCCAAGGCGAAGATGGATGAGTACATTTCCGACCACATGGTGGATCTGACTCCGGCGCAGATCGACGGGCTGAAGCGGAAGACGGCGGACTGGGACCCGAAGATCGTGCAAATCAACGTGGCGGACGCGAACATCGTCGATCGCTGCGAATCCTGCCACATGGGCGCGCGCGAGCCGCTGAAGATTACGGAAGCGGCCATGACGTCGAAAGGCGCGAAGAAGCCCGACGAATATGCCGGGGCGTTCGTGAGCCATCCCGAGCCCGAATTGCTGCAGATCCACGATCCGGACAAATTCGGCTGCTCGACCTGCCACCAGGGAAACGGCCGCGCCACCACCAGCGTCGAGAAGGCGCACGGGAACTACGAACACTGGTTGTGGCCGCTCTATCCCAAGGAGAATTCGCAAGCGGGCTGCCAGACCTGCCACTCCGCCGACATGGTATTGGCTTCGGGCGATGTGCAATGGCAGACGATCAACGACGGCAAGGACCTTTTCCGGCAAAAAGGCTGCATGGGTTGCCATCGCTATGAGGGCTATGACAAGGAACCCGAGGATCTGAACAATATCGGGCAGCAGATCAAGCAGATTGAAACGCAGAAGAAAGACAACGTGAAGGAGTCGGCGGATCTGATGAGGCAGGCCGACGCGGCCGAGTCGAACGAAGAGGCGAACCGTCTCAACGACAAAGCCATCGCCCTGAAGGTGGCCAACAGCAAGCTGGACGGGCGTTTGCAGCAGCTCGACTTTCAGTCGCACAGCCTGATGCAGGACATGAAGAAGGTGGGGCCGAACCTGAAAGATGTGCGCCTGAAGCTGAACAAGAACTGGATTCCGGTGTGGCTGACGAAGCCGAGCGATTTCCGTCCAACGACGAAAATGCCGAACTTCCGCCTGACCGACCATCAGATTCAGGCGATTTCGGCTTATATCTGGCAGTCGGGATTCACCGATTCCCTTCCCAAGCAGAAGGCCGGCAATGCAGCGCATGGCAAGGAGTTGTTTGAGACACGCGGCTGTATGGCCTGCCACTCGATGGGCGAAGGCGACGAGGTGCAAGGCGGCGTGTTCGCCGCGAACCTGACGCGCGAGGGCGAGAAGGCAAACTACGATTACCTGGTGCGCTGGATTCACAATGCGCGGCAGCGCACCCGTCCCTATTGCCCGTACGAGAAGAAAGATATTGGCCCGGAGGATTACGCGAAGAAGGGTCTCCCCTACGTCTTCGATCTCGAGCACAGCCGGTGCCCCAACGACCGCCACGAACTGCAAGTCCAGAACATGACGGTGATGCCGAGCCTGCGGCTGACGGCGGAAGACGCGCAGGACATCGCGACTTACCTGATGGGGCAGAAGCAGAAAGATGCTTCGTCCTACGCGGATGCGTCGTTCATGGACGATCCGAAGTTGAAGGACGAAGGCAAGAAGTGGGTGCGCCATTTCGGATGCGCAGGATGCCACGAGATTGCAGGGTTCGAAGATGAGGGCCGCATCGGCACCGAGCTGACGTTTGAGGGCAGCAAACCGATCGAGCGCCTCGATTTCGCGTTGTTCACAGAGCCGGCGAAGCGCGGCGGCAAGGATTCCGAACCGATCAAGGACAAAGAGGACCTGGCGCGCCTGCCCGACGGTCCGGCGAAAGATTCCTGGTATGACCACAAGGGATTCTTCGAACATAAACTGGCGGAGCCGAACGTCTACGACCAAGGCATGGTGAAAGGCGAAACCGAAGCGCTTCGCATGCCGAACTTGCACCTTACCAAAGAGCAAGTGCTCGACCTGACGACGTTCCTGCTCGGCAGCCAGGAGACTTCCCTGCCTGCGAGTTATCAATACAGACCGGGGGACGCGCGGCACGATATTCAGGAAGGCTGGTGGATCGTCAAGAAGTACAACTGCATGGGTTGCCACCAGTTTATCCCCGGTCAGCGAACGATTCTGGTGGGACTGAAGCAGTATCAGGACGCGCAGGAGCAGTTGCCGCCGAAGCTGCTGACCGAAGGGGCCCGCGTCGATCCGGAATGGCTGCGCAAGTTCCTGTCAAATCCCGCGCTAAGCACGACGGACACGAACCGGAACGGGGTGCGGCCGTATTTGAAAGTACGCATGCCCACGTTCTCGTTCTCGGACAACGAGCTGCGGAAGCTGGTGCGCTTCTTCCAGGCTTTGTCGCAGCAGCCGATGCCGTATATTCCCGAACAGGTGCCGACGCTCACCGCGAAAGAAACGGACATGGCACGCAGCCTTTTCTCGAGCAACGCAGCGCCCTGCCTGAAGTGTCATGCGACTGGCGATCCCAATCACGACAAGATCGCGACGGCGCCAAACTTCCTGCTCGCGAAAGAACGGCTGAAGCCGGACTGGGTGGAGCGTTGGATCACCGATCCGCAGGCGGTCAGCCCGGGAACGTCGATGCCGTCGGGACTGTTCCGGCAGCAGGGCAGCCAGTGGGTGTTTGCCGGGCCGACGCCGCCCTCGTTCAACGGGTATACCGGAGATCATCGGACGCTGCTGACCGACTACATTTTTCAGTTGACGCCGGACGAGCAGCGCAGGGTCGCGGCGGCGCTGCCGCGGGCGAAGGCGGCCTTGCAGCCTGCGGAGAATCGCAGACGGGCCTCAGCGTCACCGCATCAAGCAGCGGGCGGCGGTTCGCGGTAGAATGGCCGCGTCGTTGTGATGCACGTTAAGCATGCAGATTTCCTCGTCTCCGCGATGCTCGTCAAGCGGAATGAAAATCAGTTACTCAAGCGAATCCTCAAAGAAAGGGCGACATCATGAATAAGAAGAGCAGTTGGACGATGACGGCCATCAGCCTGGCGGTCGTGTGCGGCCTGCTTGTGCTGGGGGCTTGCAACAAGAAAGAGGAACCGGCCGGGGAGCAGCCTGCGGCCGCCCCGGCGGCGGCCCCGGCGGCGACACCGATTGATCCGGCGACAGTTGCAACGATCAGCGGGACCGTGAAGTTTGATGGCACCGCGCCCAAGCCCGCGAAGATTGATATGAGCCAGGATCCGGCGTGCAAGGGCGCGAATGAGTCGGAGAACGTGGTGGTGGCGGGCGGCGACCTGGCCAACGTGTTCGTCTACGTGAAAGACGGGCTGGGCAACCGGACGTTCGATACCCCGAAGGATCCGGTGGTGCTCGATCAGCAGGGCTGCAAATATCATCCGCACGTGCTGGGCGTGATGACGGGGCAAACCGTGCAGATCAAGAACGACGACCAGACCACGCACAACATCCATCCCACCCCGAAAGACAACCGGGAGTGGAACGAGTCGCAGCCGCCTTCCTCACCGGCGCTGGAGAAGAGCTTCGCGCGCGAAGAGGTCATGCTGCCGGTGAAGTGCAACCAGCATCCCTGGATGAAGATGTACATGAACGTAGTGAAGAGCCCGTTCTATGCTGTGACCGACAAAGACGGCAAGTATGCGATCAAAGGCCTGCCGCCGGGCGATTACACGCTCGCGTTCGTGCACGAGAAATTCGGCGAGCAGGACCAGAAGGTGACGGTTGCCGCCAAAGAAGCAAAAACGGTGGATCAAAGCTTCAAGGCGGGTGGAGAGTAGCAGAGAGGTTGCAAACTGGTTTGTTAGAATAGCAGATTGGACAGAGCGGGCTGTATGCGCTGGGCAGTCTACTCTCTCCTGCGAACGGGGCGCACGCAGAGCCCGGTCCACCTGCCGCAGTCAAGGGACACAACTCTGAAAGCGATCAGCATTCCGTATCATCGCGGTCACCACGCATTCGCCGTCTTCACGGCGTGCGCCGCATTGGTCGTGATTACCGCCGGCGCGCTGGTGACCAGCAATGATGCCGGCTTGTCCGTTCCCGATTGGCCGACGTCGTTTGGTTCTCTCGTCAAGGTGCCGCATTTTGTGGGCGGAGTTCGCTACGAGTGGACGCACCGCATGCTGGCAGGCTCGCTGCTCACCCTCACCCTCGGCATAGCGCTATGGACTCTGATCGTGGAGCAGCGACGCTGGCTGCGCTGGCTGGCGGTGGGCGCGTTTTGCACGGTGATCGCGCAGGCAATACTTGGCGGGCTGACGGTTCTGATGTTCCAGCCGCCGGCCGTCTCGACGGCACACGCGGTTGTGGCCCAGACGTTCTTCTGCATCGCGGTTGCCATTGCGGCCTTGACCGGACGTCGGTGGATCGAGGAGCATCCGCGGGTTGAAATCGACACGCGCCGGCCGAGCCTGTTCACGCTAACGCTGCTTTCTGTTTTCGTGCTCTACGTGCAGCTCATTCTGGGAGGGATGTTCCGCCATCACGGCATGAGCTGGTGGCCGCATGTGTTGCACGCTGCGGTGGTTTCGTTTGTGCTGGCCTGGACCGTGGTACGGGCTCTCTCAGTCTATTCACACATTGAAGCGGTTCGCCGGCCGGCGGTTCTGATGCTGGCGTTGGTGATCACGCAGTTGGGTCTCGGTTTCGCCGCGTTCCTGACGCGCATCGCCTGGGGCAAGAATGCCATGCAGCCCGAGCTCCCCATGGTGGTTTCGACCGTGGCGCATGTGGCGGTTGGAGCGCTGCTTCTGGCGGCGACGGTAGTTCTTTCCATTGAGGTTTGGCGTCATGTTCCGGTAGCTTTCGAAGAACGCGTACCACACGCACAACGGGATGCGTCAGCCGCATGAGCATCGCTACCCAACCTCTCGCGCAGGTTCGAGGGCCTCTCAACCTGGTCCGCGATTACGCGGAACTCACCAAGTCGCGTGTGACCTCTCTAGTGGTGATGACGGCGTGGTGCGGATACTATTTCGGGGCGGTGCGGTCGGGAGTGTCTTCTTTTTCCTGGGGACTGTTCCATGCACTGGTGGGAATCGGGCTGGTTGCGGGCGGCACAGCGGCGTTGAACGAAGTCATGGAATATGACATCGACGGGCAGATGCGGCGGACTGCCCAACGTCCCCTGCCGGCGGGGCGCATGAGTTTGTGGCACGCGGCCATCGCGGGCGCAGCCATGACTGCTGGCGGCGCTCTGTATCTCGGTTTCGTTCTGAATGCCCTGACGGGATGGCTGTCGCTGGCCACGGCCGTGGTTTACCTGGCCGCATACACACCGCTGAAGAAAGTTCATCCCATCTGCACCTTCGTGGGCGCGTTTCCCGGCGCTATGCCGGGGGTTCTAGGATGGACGGCCGCTCGCGGACGGCTGGAGTGGGGCGCGCTGGTGATGTTCGCGATCGTCTTCCTGTGGCAGTTCCCGCATTTCTACTCGATCGCCTGGCTCTATCGCGAGGACTACGCCGCAGGCGCGATTCGCATGTTGCCAGTGGTCGAGACGGGCGGGCGCTCGACGGCCCGGCAGATCGTGGCGTATTCCGTCGCCCTGATCCCGGTGACTCTGCTGCCGACGTTGATGGGAATGTCCGGCCGAATTTATTTAGCGGCAGCGCTCGTCCTCGGTCTCGCTCTGCTCTGGATCGGGCTGCGGCTGGCCTGGCTGCAGGCGCCTATTTCCTCAGGCCTGTCGAAAAAACACGCCCGGCAGTTGCTGCAGGCGACCGTGTTCTATCTGCCCCTGCTGTTTGCCGCCATGATGCTGAACACAGTGTCGTAGACTATTCGGAGAGCGGTTCCCTGGAATTCACCTTGGTCTCGAAAGTTTCTGCGTACGCGGATGCCGGACCGGAAGTCGACAAGGGCGCGGCGTCCACCGTGGTCTCTGTTCAGAATGTCGTGCACCGCTATGAGAACCGGACGGCGCTGAACGGCGTTACGTTTGACGTGCGGGCGGCGGAGGTGTTCGGGCTGCTGGGTCCGAACGGCAGCGGCAAGACCACGTTATTTCGGATTCTCTCCACGTTGATGCTGCCGACTGCAGGACGGGCGGTCGTCCTGGGTTGCGATGCGGCGAAGGAACCGGCGCGACTGCGACGGCAGATCGGCGTGGTATTTCAGGCGCAGAGTGTCGACCCCAAGCTCACCGCCCACGAGAATCTGTGGCATCAGGGACATTTATACGGGCTACGGGGTTCAGCACTGAAGAAGCGCATTAATGAGATTCTGTCCCGGGTCGGGCTTGCAGACCGCGCCAAGGACCGGGTCGAGACCTTTTCCGGCGGGATGCAGCGTCGGATCGAGCTGGCCAAGGGGCTACTGCACCATCCCGGTGTGCAGTTGCTC
>Ga0187846_10001251_pt1 | contig 14373 bp, 12 predicted proteins | sample TC_taG_FD_161473 | JGI IMG/M metagenome (GOLD analysis project Ga0187846, IMG submission 161473) | Biofilm microbial communities from the roof of an iron ore cave, State of Minas Gerais, Brazil - TC_06 Biofilm (v2) | ecosystem: Environmental > Terrestrial > Deep subsurface > Cave > Wall biofilm...
CTCGGCGCACCTCGGTGCGCAATCCACGATACCGGAGGCAGACCTCCTTCCTCTACTTCCTTGACTTGCCGTCCTTCCATTCACTGCCCTGACGCTCCAGTCTTCTCGTCGGGCCATTATGTCTAGATCTGTTGGCTGGAAATCAAGTCCGACAACGTGGAAGAAATGACGCGGAAAATTCTCGATTTCGGTGTCAGGAAGCTTGAGGTACCGGACCCTCACCTTTACTTCCAGGCTCCGGGAGGTCAATGCCTCCGGTTAGTCGGAATCGACGAGGACCTCTCCTTTTATGAGGGGGCCGGCGAAGGCCCGAACGTGGCAAAGGTAAAAGAGGCACTCAGAAGAATGTCTCCCTGATCTCCGCCGAACGAAGCCGACCGAGATTCGCCTTATGAGAATCCATGTGTTCCAGCGCCGCCGGGTCGCGACTCAGGCGTTCGACTTTGCGCGTCGCGGCGATCGCCTCATGGGGCGTAGGCGCCGGGATCAACGCGGTCTCGGCTTGCTCGCTGCCGGATTGCGAATATTGAGGTCGGCCTGAACCTGGGCGCGACTCCGCTCGTAGATGATCTCCCGCCCCATGATCGTCCCCGAGTACGCCCGACCGTTTCGCGTGGGAACCAGGTCGCACTTGACGTTGTGGACCCCTTCGCCGATGACCACCTGTATATGGTCGGCGTGCTTGCTCAGGACAACGACGTCGAGCGTCTGGCCGGTTTCCGTTTTTACCTTGATCTTTTCCGTGTTCAGGGAGTCCTCGCTCAGCCCGGCGCTCGCTCGGCGCCCGTCTTCACCTTCGAACAAGCGTTCCTGAATCTGCCGTCCGCGCCTCGCTGGTTCGCAAGCGCCTTGACGGAGGTGCCCGCGCCGCATTCAGCATCGGATCACGCCTGGGCTGCATCGGGGTGTAGGGCGCCGACACCGAACTCGCCGATCAGTTGGAGCGGCTAAAAGCCGCAACGGCCCTGATTCGGCGAGACTCTAAGGCGGCGTCGGTGCGTTGAAACCGTTCGCCCATCACAGCAACGGGCCGATACTCTTGGCCAACTGGCAGCTTTGATCTGGCAACAGTCGCTTAACCATGCAGTTTTTCGGTATCCTGGAAAGCATCGCCAAGCACAGCGTCCAGGCCACTGCAGAAGGAGCGGGCAAGTGGGTCACGACGGCACCAACTTCGCATCCTGCCACAACCTCTTCCGGCCCACCGCATCGGCTCTCGCGCCAGCCGAAGATATGACGCTGGCCGAAGAAGGAAAAGCTGTCGCGTATGGATGAAGCGGATCGGGACTCCTTCATGCGCGTGGCAGCCTTCGAGCATGTCGGCTGTGGGACTACTACCCCAACAAGCGCTACGGCCATCGAGTCACCATCTGCGGCGACAAGCCCTATTGAGGCGCTATCTCGAGGCACCGGGGTACGCCCTCGCATGACATGGAAATTTCAACTTCTGCGCGCTCGCTGCCGTCGTGGCCACAATCGAGGAGGTCGCCGATGAAAACGATCCTGGGTGTCGTCTCGTGTTGGACCGCCTTGCTACTCCAATGTCCCTGTTTTGCGCAGACCTCGAACGCCACGCTCGCTTGGCCCAGTAAGCCGGTCCGCTTCGTCGTCCCTTACGCGCCGGGAGGACCGACGGACCTCGTCGCAAGAGTGGTTGGACAGAAATTGACCGAGAGCGTCGGCCAGCAGGTGGTCGTCGAGAACCGAACCGGGGCTGGCGGAAACATCGGTACCGCAGCAGTGGCGAAATCGGCACCGGACGGCTACACCGTGCTCGTGACGGTATCGGCGATTGTGATCAACGTAAGCCTGTTCCCTGATGCGGGATACGACGCCGAACGCGATTTCATTCCGGTCGTAGTCGTTGCTAGGCAGCCTGAACTGATCGTGGTGAATGCGAACTATTCGGCAAAGAGTCTCGCGGAGTTACTCAGTCTGGCTAAGGCCTCAAAGCTGGTCTTCGCCACACCGGGCAGCGGCACCCCAGGGCATCTCATTGGGGAAGACCTGTTTAATCTCCTCGCCAAGCTCAATATGACGCCGATCCATTTCCGCGGGGCAGGGCCTGCTGCTGCGGCCTTGCTTGCGGGGGAGCCGCCGGCCGGCGTGCTGGGAGTTACTGCCCCTCTGCCCCACATCAAGGCCGGAAAACTGCGCGCGCTGGCCGTGTCGAGCGCCAAGCGCATCGCCGTGCTGCCTGACGTGCCGACGCTCACCGAATTGGGCTTTCCAAGCTTGCAGGACTACTTATGGATCGGGGTCTTCCTACCTACCGGAACGCCATCCGTGATCGTTCAGAAGCTGAACGAATTGGTCAATCGCGCCATTCAAAGCGTCGACGTGCGTGAACGGTTGGAAGCGCAGGCGTTTGAACTGGTCGGTGGCTCGCAGCAACAGACGGCCGAATATGTGATGGCGGAATTGGTCAAATGGGGCAAAGTAGTTCGGGAGACGGGGGCGAGGCCCGATTGACTATCGCTCTCTCCGGATGCGAGGGGGCTTGTCGAGCATTCATTGCTTCGTGCTCATCGATCAGGGCGGGTGCTTGCAGGGAACGCCCACAAAGCGAGCGACCCTGAAGTGCGGCGTGACCGTCGCTGGACGCATCTATCTTGGCATGGTGCACAACATGGCGCGCTTTCGGGAACGCGTCGCGGCGGCGCGGAAATACTTGCCGGACTTCGGCGTCGGCGGGTACTGCGGCTTCGGCCGCATGCCGCCGGCGGAAATGCCGCGAGTGCTGCAGGAGCATCAGGAAGCGATGCGATTGCTCGGCGGATAATAGGCGGCGCGGCGTCCTTTTTTTGATATTGCCCGCGGGGCGTGCGACGTAGTGGCGAGATCGTCATGTACACGCTAGTCGGCCCTGTAGTGCCAGCGCTGCCGCCTTGGTCGTTGGCTGAACTCGCGGCGTTTTACCACGCGGCGATCCTCATCCGAACGACACGACGCGCCTTCGAGCATGCCTCCCACGGCTACGGCGTCTGACGAGCGCCCCACGCTGATCTACGACGGCGACTGCGGCATCTGCCAGCGCTGGGTGAGCTATTGGGAAGGCCTCACCGGTGCGCAGGTCCGCTATCGCGCCTACCAAGACGCCGCGCGGGACTATCCGGGGATCCCGTTCGAGGCCTTCCGCCGCGCGATCCAGTTCGTCGCCCCCGACGGTCAGGTGTATGCGGGCGCGGCGGCGACCTACCAGGTCCTGCGCTACGCGCCGGGCCGGCGCGCGTGGTGGTGGGTGTATGCCCACGTACCCGGGTTCGCGCCGGCAACGGAATGGGCCTACACGTTCTTCGCGCGCCGGCGCGGCCTGTTGAGCCAGCTGACCCGATTGCTGTGGGGCCGTGCACTCGAGCCGGAGCGGTACGATCTGGTGCGCTGGGTGTTCCTGCGGGGGCTGGGCCTTATCTATTTCGCCGCGTTCGCATCGCTCGCGACGCAGGTTCTCGGGCTCGCGGGGAGCGCCGGGGTGCTGCCGCTCGAATCCTTCTTGCGGGCGGTGCGCGAGCAGCTCGGCATCGGCGGCTACGGCATGGTGCCGACGCTCTTCTGGCTGAATGCGAGCGACACCGCCCTCGTCGCGGGCACGGCGGCGGGCATGGCGCTTGCGCTCCTCGCCGCGGTGGGGCTGGCGGTTCGACCGGCGCTCATCGGGCTGTTCGCGCTCTACCTCTCGTATGTCTATGCCGGGCAAGTCTTCATGATGTTTCAGTGGGACCTGCTGCTGTTGGAAGCCGGGTTTCTCGCGATCTTCCTCACCGGCGGCTCCCGCATCGTCGTGTGGCTGTACCGCTGGCTCGCGTTCCGCTATCTCCTCATGGCGGGCGCCGCGAAGCTCCTGTCCGGGGACCCGACGTGGCGCAGCCTCACCGCGCTGGAATATCACTTCGAGACGCAGCCGCTGCCGACGCCGCTCGCGTGGTACGCCGCGCACCTGCCGCACTGGATGCTGATCGGCGGCGCCGCCGCGGCCCTCGTCGTGGAGGTCGGCGTGGTGTTTCTCTTCTTCGCGCCGCGCCGCGTGCGCGCGGCAGCGGCCTGGTGCGTCGTGGGCTTCCAGCTCTTGGTGGCGCTCACCGGGAACTACAATTTTTTCAACCTGCTGACGATGCTGCTGTGCTTGTTCCTGTTCGACGACGCGGCACTGCGAGGCGTGCTCCCCGCACGGCTTGCGGCGCGCATTGCGGGGCGGGCGCCGCAACCCGGCCGGGCGGCGACCGCCCTCGCCACGGTGATTGCGCTCGCCGTCGTTCCGGTCGGCATGAACCGCGTCTGGCACCTCGTGTCGGGCGGGAGCATTCCGGTGGCCGACGTCTTGACCGATGCGGTTACCCCGCTCCTCACCGTCAACCCCTACGGGCTCTTCGCCGTGATGACGACCACGCGGCCCGAAATCGTCGTCGAAGGCTCCGACGACGGCGAGGCATGGCGCGAGTACGAGTTCCGCTACCAGCCCGGCGCGGTATGGCGTCGACCGCCGTGGAACATTCCGCACCAGCCGCGGCTCGACTGGCAGATGTGGTTCGCCGCGCTCGACAGCGCATGGGTGGAGCCGTGGTTCGGCCGCTTTCTGCGCCGGCTGTTGGAGGGCAGCCCGCCGGTCCTCGCGCTGCTCGCCACCAATCCGTTTCCTGATCATCCGCCGAGATACGTGCGCGCCACGCTCTACGAGTATCGATTCGCCGATCCGCAGACGCACGCGGCGACCGGCCAATGGTGGGTGCGCCGGCCGGCGGGCAGCTATTTCCCGGCGGTCAGCTTGTCGGACTTCAGCCGCTCCCGCAGCGAGCGATAGCTCCTAGAGCAAGAGGGGGGCCGGTTTCGATTACCGGCCGGTCGGTAGGAGATCACAACCGGAATTCGTCGCCGCCGCAGGCGCCCGCGGGTTGGGCGCCATCACGAGTCGCGGCGGATCAGGATCGTCACTGATTTCTACCGCGCGAATTCGCGCTCATCGCGCAGCGCCGGCGTTATCGTCGCCGCCGTCTCACCGGCGCCGCAGTGCCCGCGCGCCACCGTGGACCAGACGGGTCAGAGCGAACGTTTCTACCCAGCGCCGGCGCCTGCTCTTCAATGAACTGCCACAGCCGGTTTGCCACGGGTCCCTGCGGAACATCACGTCGCCGGGCGGCCACAATTTTCTGCGTGCTTCCCGGAAAATGTCTTCCGGCAATGGACAGCAGGCGCCGGTCGCGCAGCTCGTGCGAAATCAGGAAGCTCGGCATATGCCCCCAGCCCATGCCCTGCAGGATCACTTCCTTTTTCATCAACTGGTCGGCGACGGTCCACTGCTGGGCGCCTTCCAACACGAAGTAGTTGCGCGGTGGCGAATGCCGCGCCGTATCCCGGATGATGCACTGGCAGAAGTCGCGCATCTGCTCGGGCGTGATCGAACGGGTGATGCGAAATGGCAGGAACCCCGGCGCTACCACGGGCGTCAGGTCCACCCCGAACAGCTCGATCACTTCCAGCCGCTGATCGCTGCGGTCGACGTGATGCAGGATGAGGTCCGCGTCGCCGTCGAACAGCCGTTCCCACGGCCCCGCGATGGCCTCGAAGTGAAGGTGCAGGCGGGTACCCGGACAAGCGCTGAAGAACCGTCTGAGAAGCCCAAGCGTGACCGTCAACGGGCACAGATCGCCGACCACGATGCGGAGCTCGCTTTCCTGCCCCATCGCGAGCTGGGCCGCATGCGTGTTGAGACCCTCCAGCTCACGCAGCAGTCCTTGCGCTCGGCGGTGGAACGAACGCCCGGCCTCGGTCAGCGTTACGCGATAGCCGCTGCGGTCTAGGAGTTGCAGCCCGAGCTGGTGTTCGAGCTTACGAACGGCAGCAAACACCGTTGGATGGGTACGGTGCAGCTTGTCGGCGGCAGCCTGGAAACTTCCTTCGCGCGCCACAGCGTTGAAGCAGTGGAGCTCGTGCAGCGTGAATTCACTCATTATTGAAACTCTACAGTGATCTTCAAATCTTTGTAATAGTATCCAAGTCGGCCGGCAACTAAGCTTCTCGCGCGTCAACCAACCAGGAGAAGCGCAAATGCGAGCCATCATTAGGAAGTCGTTCGGCGGTCCGGAAGTCCTCAGCATTCAGGACTTGCCCGATCCGGAAGCGACGGCCGGCCATGTACTCGTCGAGGTCAAGGCGTTCGGCGTCAACCACGCCGAAACGCATATGCGCCGCGGGGATTGGCCCGAGGCGGCGCCGGTTAGTGGCATTGAGTGCGTGGGCCTCGTGAGGGAAGGTCCGGACGGTCGGTTTCGGCCGGGCCAAAGGGTAGCGGCCTTGATGGGTGGAATGGGGCGGACGATCAACGGCAGCTACGCCGAATTTACCTGCCCGCCGGCCACCAATGTTGTGCCGATCGACTCGGATCTGCCGTGGGACGAACTGGCTGCGATTCCGGAATCCTATGCGACGGCTTGGGCGTGCCTCCATGGCAACCTCGCGCTGTCCGCGGGGCAGACCCTGGTGATTCGCGGCGCGACCTCCGCCCTGGGCCAGGCCGCGTTGAACATCGCCGCGCAGGCGGGCGCGCACGTGATCGCGACGACGCGCAGACGCGAGCGTTTCGCCGCACTGGAGGCACTCGGCGCCAAGCGCCTGCTGCTCGAGGAGGCCGGGCTGTCGCGCGAGGTCCGTAGGCTGCATCCCGATGGCGTCGACCGCGTACTGGAACTCGTGGGCAATAGCACGCTGCTCGATTCGCTTGCGATGGTGCGGCGTGACGGCAGGCTTTGCCTCGCTGGATTTCTCGGCGGTCTGGCGCCGGTGAATGGATTTAATCCGCTGCTGCAGATGCCGAGCGGGGTGCATTTCAGCTTCTTCGGCAGCTTCATGTTCGGCACCCCTGGCTTTCCGTTGTCCGATGTGCCGCTGCAGGCGATTGTCGATCGGGTGGCAACCGGGACCTATCGAGCGAAGCCAGCGCGGGTGTTCCGGTTTCACGACATCGGCGAAGCCCACCGGGTGATGGAATCGAGTGAAGCCAACGGCAAACTGGTGGTGCGGATGTAGGCGCGCGGGCAACGGCGTCGCTCGCTTGCCCGCTCGAAGCAGACCGTGGCAGCGGGCGGCGCCGCGTCTTACCTGGTGCGTCCGGGAGGTGAAGCGCGAACCAAATTCCCGGGACCGCTTGCGCTCGAGGCGCACTGCGGCCGCTGCTCGCTGCATCGCTACCGCATCGCGCCTCCAGGGACCGGCCTGTTCCAGGCTGTGCCACAATCCTAATCACTTGTTGACTGGATCGACCGGATAATTTCGACATGCCCGATCTCGGGCCCCAGCTACGCGAGCTCGACGCGCAAGGGTTGCGGCGGTGGCGGCGCAGCGTGGAGGGGCCGCAGGGCGCGTTCCTGGACGCCGATGGGCGGCGCTATCTCTCGTTCTGCAGCAACGACTATCTGGGGCTCGCGAACCATCCGGCGATCGCGGCGGCGGCGAAGCGCGGCGCGGACGAGTACGGCGTCGGCGCCGGCGCCGCCGCGCTCGTGTGCGGTCACACCCGCGCGCACGAGGCGCTGGAGGCGCGCCTCGCCGAGTTCGTGCGCCTGCCGCGCGCGCTCTATTTCTCGACCGGATATATGGCAAACCTCGGCATCGTTCCGGCGCTCGTCGGCCGCGGCGGGACCGTATTTTCCGATGCGCTGAACCACGCGTGCCTGATCGATGGCGCGCGGCTCTCGCGCGCGGACATCCGCGTCTATCCGCACCGGGACGTCGGCGCGCTCGCGCGCCTGCTCGCCGAATCGACGAGTCCGGCGAAGCTCGTGATGAGCGATGCCGTGTTCAGCATGGACGGCGAGCTCGCGCCGCTGCCGGAGCTTGCCGCGCTGTGCGATCGGTACGACGCCTGGCTCCTGATCGACGATGCGCACGGGTTCGGCGTGTTGGGCGAGGGCGGGCGCGGCGCGCTCGCGCACTTCGGCCTCGCCTCGCCGCGCATCGTCTACATGGGGACGCTCGGCAAGGCGGCCGGCGTCTTCGGCGCTTTCGTCGCCGGCACATCCGAGCTGGTCGAATGGCTCCTCCAGCGGGCCCGCACCTACGTCTTCACTACCGACAGCCCGCCGATGCTCGCCACTGCCCTCATGGCGAGCCTCGAGCTCGTCGAGCGCGAGGCGTGGCGCCGGGAGCGCTTGGGCGCGCTGATCGCGCAGCTTCGCGCCGGTCTCACGCGCCTGCCGTGGCGATTGCCGGGCTCGCCGACCCCGATCCAGCCGCTCATCGTCGGGGACAACCAGACCGCCGTGACGCTGATGGAGCGCCTGCGCGCGCGCGGCATCTGGGTGCCGGCGATCCGGCCGCCCACCGTGCCGGAGGGCACCGCGCGGCTCCGCATCTCGCTCTCGGCCGCGCACGCGCCGCCGGACGTCGAGCGCCTCCTCGAGGCGCTCGCCGAGCTCGCGCCGGCGCAGCGGCAGCACTTGGAGCACCGGTGATGGACCACCGCGGCTATCTCGAGCGGAGCCTCGCCGCCGTGTGGCATCCGTGCACGCAGATGAAGCAGCACCAGGTCTTTCCGCTCGTGCCGGTCGCGCGCGGGGCCGGCGTGTGGCTGTACGGCTTCGACGGCCGGCGCTACCTCGACGCGATCAGCTCCTGGTGGGTGAATCTCTTCGGCCACGCCAACCCGCGCATCAACGCCGCGGTGGGCGCCCAGCTCGATCGGCTCGAGCACGTGATGCTCGCCGGGTTCACGCACGAGCCGGTGATCGAGCTCTCGGAGCGGCTCGCCGCGCTCACCGGCCAGCGGCTCGGGCACTGCTTCTACGCTTCCGACGGCGCCGCGGCGGTCGAGATCGCGCTCAAGATGAGCGTTCACTACTGGCGCAACGCCGGGCGGCCCGCGAAGCGCCGGTTCGTGAGCCTCGCGCACGGCTACCATGGCGAGACGCTCGGCGCGCTCGCGGTGACCGATGTCGCGCTCTTCCGGGACGCTTACGCGCCGCTCCTCTTCGACGGCGCGACCGTCGCGAGCCCCGACTGGCGCCGCGCCGCCGCCGGCGAAACCGCCGCCGACTACGCGGCGCGCTGCGCGCGCGCGCTGGAAGCCCATCTGGCGCTGCACCACCAGGACACCGCCGCGCTCATCGTCGAGCCGCTCGTCCAGTGCGCGGCCGGCATGGCGATGCACCACCCGGAGTATCTGCGCCGGGCGCGAGCGTTGTGCGACCGCTACGAGGTGCATTGGATCGCCGACGAGATCGCCGTTGGCTGCGGGCGCACCGGGACGTTCTTTGCGCACGAGCAGGCTGGGGTGAGCCCCGACTTCCTGTGCCTCTCGAAGGGCTTGAGCGGCGGCTACCTGCCGCTGTCGGCGGTGCTCACTACGGCGGGCGTGTACCAGGCGTTCTACGATGACGAGCCCGCGCGCGGCTTTCTGCATTCCCATTCTTACTCCGGCAATACGCTCGCGTGCAGCGCCGCGCTCGCGTCCCTCGCGATCTTCGAGCAAGACCGCGTCCTCGAGGCCAATCGCGCCAAGGCGGCGCGGCTCACCGCCCGGGCGCAGGCGATCGCGCGGCATCCGCGCGTGCGCCACTTCCGCCACACCGGGATGATCTGGGCGTTCGACGTGGACACGGCCGACCCGGCCTTCGCGCCGCGCTTCTTCGCCGCGGCGCTCGAGCGGGAGCTGCTGCTGCGCCCGCTCGGTCAGACGGTGTACTTCATGCCGCCGTACGTGATCGGCGACGACGACGCCGATCTCCTCGTCGAGCGCTCACTCGCGCTGCTCGACGCGCTCGACTGAAATCTCAGGCGCACCTTGGACGCCGGCTACTTCGTCACCGGGACCGACACCGGCATCGGCAAGACGCTCGTCGCCTGCGCCCTGCTGCACGCCTACACGCGCCGCGGGCGGCGCGCGGTCGGCATGAAGCCGGTGGCGGCCGGGACGAGCGCCGCGGCGGGGGAGTGGGGCAACGAGGATGTCGCCGCGCTCGCCGCCGCCGGAAACGTGGCGGTCGAGCCGGCCTGGATGAGCCCGTATCGGCTCGCATTGCCGGTGGCGCCGCACATCGCCGCGCGCGACGCGGGCGTAGAGATCGATTTCGCGGCGATCGAGACGAGCTTCGCGCGGCTGCGCGCCGCGGCGGACGTGGTGGTGGTCGAAGGCGTCGGCGGCTTCCGCGTGCCGCTCGCCGCGCGCACCGATGCGGCCGATCTCGCGGTGCGGCTCGGGCTGCCGCTCGTCCTCGTGGTGGGCCTGCGCCTCGGCTGCCTCAACCACGCCCTGCTCACGGCGGAGGCGATCGCCGCGCGCGGCTTGCGTCTCGCCGGCTGGGTCGCGAACCGGATCGACCCGCAGATGGCCAAAGCCGCGGCCAACGTGGCGGCGCTGCGCGAGCGCATCGCGGCGCCGCTCCTCGCCGAGGTGCCCTTCGCCGAGCGGCCGGACGCGGCCGCGGTGGCCGCCCTGATCGACGTGACGCGGCTCTAGCTAGTACGACCGCGGGAGCCCGAGCACGTGCTCGGCGATGTAGGAGAGCACCAGGTTGGTCGAAATCGGCGCGATCTGGTAGAGCCGCGTCTCGCGGAATTTGCGCTCGATGTCGTACTCCTCGGCGAAGCCGAAGCCGCCGTGCGTCTGCAGGCACATGTCGGCCGCCTGCCACGACGCCTCGGCGCCGAGCTGCTTCGCCATGTTCGCTTCTGCGCCGCAGGGCTGCCCCGCTTCGTAGAGCGTGGCCGCGCGCTCGACCATCAGCGCGGCGGCGCGCATCGCCATGTAGGCGCGCGCGATGGGGAACTGGACGCCCTGGTTTTGCCCGATCGGCCGGCCGAAGACGCGGCGCTCGGCGGCGTAGCCGGTCGCCTTCCCGATGAACCAGCGCGCATCGCCGATGCACTCGGCCCCGATCAGGATGCGCTCCGCGTTCATGCCGTCCAGGATGTAGCGGAAACCGCGGCCTTCCGCGCCGATCAGGTTCGCCGCCGGCACTTCGAGATTGTCGAAGAAGACCTCGGTCGTCGCATGATTGATCATGGTCCGGATCGGCCGGATCGTGAGCCCGCGGCCGAGCGCGGCGCGCATCTCGACCAGAAACACCGACATGCCATCGGTTTTCTTGGCCACCTGGTCGCGGGGCGTGGTGCGCGCGAGGAGCAGCATGAGATCCGAATGCTCGGCGCGCGAAGTCCACACCTTTTGGCCGTTGACGACGTAGGCCTCCCCGCGGCGCACGGCGGTGGTGGTGATCGAGGAGGTGTCGGTGCCCGCAGTTGGCTCGGTCACGCCGAACGCCTGCAGGCGCGCGTCGCCGCGCGCGATCTGCGGCAGGTACTGGCGCTTCTGCGCCGGGTTCCCGTGCCGCAGCAAGGTGCCCATGATGTACATCTGCGCATGGCACGCCGCGCCGTTCGCGCCGCTCGCCTGGACTTCCTCGAGGATCGCCGCCGCCGCGGTGAGCCCGAGGCCGCTGCCGCCGTATTCCTCGGGGATGAGGCACGAGAGGTAGCCCGCCGCGGTGAGCGCCCGGACGAACTCGGTCGGGTAGCGACGTTCGCGGTCGAGCTCGCGCCAATATTTGCCGGGATAGCTCGCGCAGAGCTGCGCGACCGCGGTGCGGATTTCGAGCAATTCGGCTTCGCGCATCTTCGGTGACCTCGCTTTGGCTATTATAGGGGCCTCGTTTCCGCGCACCGACCGCCATGCCACGCGTTCCCGCTTCCAGCGCGCTTGCGCGCTTTCGCATCATCGACTTGAGCCGCGTGCGCGCCGGCCCGACGTGCGTCAAGCAATTCGCCGACTTCGGCGCGGACGTGATCAAGATCGAATCGCCGCCCGGGGTCGACCCGAACGAGGGCATGGGCGGCCCGCGCCATGGCCCCGATTTCCAGAACCTGCACCGCAACAAGCGCGCGATGACGCTGAACCTCAAGGCCGACGAGGGCCGCGACATCCTGTACCGGCTCGCGCAAACGGCCGATGTGGTGGTCGAGAACTACCGCCCCGACGTCAAGTACCGGCTCGGCGTCGACTACGAGTCGCTGCGCGCGGTCAACCGGCGGATCATCCTCGCGAGCATCTCCGGCTTCGGCGAGGACGGGCCGTACCGCGAGCGGCCGGGGTTCGACCAGATCGCGCAGGGGATGAGCGGACTCATGTCGGTCACCGGCGCGCCGGGCCAAGGACCGATGCGCGCCGGCGCCGCGATCGCCGACGTGACCGCCGGCCTGCACGCGGCGCTCGGCATCATGACCGCGCTCCTCGAGCGCGAAGCCTCGGGCGAGGGGCAGTGGGTGCAGGCCTCCCTCCTGCAATCGGGCATCGCGCTCATGGACTTCCAGGCGGCGCGCTACCTCATGAAAGGGGAGGTGCCCGAGCAGGTCGGCAACGATCATCCGACCAGCATGCCGACCTCGGCCTACCGGACCGCCGACGGCTACCTGAACGTGGGCGCCTCGGGCGATGGCATGTGGACGCGGCTCTGCCGCGCGATCGACCGGCCGGAGTTCCTCGCGCGTCCAGAGTTCGAAGGCCAGGCGCACCGCGCCCGGAACCGCGCGGCGCTCAACGCCGAGCTGAATGGTGCGTTCGGGGCCAAGACGAGCGCCGCCTGGATCGCGATCCTAAATGAGGCGGGCGTGCCGTGCGGCCCGATCTACAGCGTGGACCAGGTGTTCGCCGATCCGCAGGTGCAGCACCTGCACGCCGCGGCGAGCGTGCGCCACGCGGCGCTCGGCGAGATCACGCTCGTCGCCCAGCCGGTGAAGCTCACGCGCACGCCCGCTACGCTCGCCGCGCCGCCGCCGGAGCTCGGCGAGCACACCGACGAGATCCTGCGCGAGCTCGGATGCAGCGAGGCCGAGATCGCCGGGCTGCGCGCGCGGCGCGTGATCTAGGCGCGCGCGCACCATGAAGGGTGCAATCCTGAACGACTACCGGCGCGCGGTGCCGACGCTCGACTGCTTCGCCCGGCTCGCGGGCGACGCCGTGGCGGTGCTTGCACGGGGCGCATCGCCCTTGTTGATTCGACTTAGGAGATGAGAGAGTGGCGGAACTGATCACGCGCCGCGAGGGCGCGCTCGGCTGGATCGTGTTTTCCAACCCGGCGCGCTACAACGCGCTCACCTACGAGATGTGGCGCGACTTGCCGCCGGCGCTCGCCGCATTCGACGCCGATCCGGCGATCCGCGCGGTGGTGCTCGTGGGCGATGGCGAGAAGGCGTTCGTCTCCGGGGCGGACATCTCGCAGTTCGAGAAGGCGCGCGGCACCGAGGCGGCGCGCAGCGAGTACAACCGCACGGTGGAGGAGGCCTACCTTGCGCCGATCCGCTGCACCAAGCCGGTCATCGCCAAGATCCGCGGCATCTGCATGGGCGGCGGGCTGGGGCTCGCGGCCGCGTGCGACCTGCGCTTCGCTTCGGCGGACGCCGTGTTCCGCATGCCGGCGGCGCGGCTTGGCCTCGGCTACGGCTTCACCGGCATGCGCCGGTTCGTGCAGGTGCTCGGCGCGAGCAACACCGCCGACATCTTCTTCAGCGCGCGCAAGTTCGACGCGGCAGAGGCACTGCGGATGGGGCTCGTGAGCCGGGTTGTTCCGGCGGCGGAGTTCGACCGCGAGGTCGACGCCTACTGCGCGCTCGTCGCGGAGAACGCGCCGCTGTCGCTCATCGCGGCGAAAATGGCGATTCGCGAAGTGCTGCAGGACGCGGCGGGGCGCGACCTCGGCAGCGTGCAAAAGGCGATCGACGCGTGCTTCGCGAGCGGCGACTACCGCGAAGGCCGCACGGCGTTCATGGAGAAGCGCACGCCGCGTTTTCAAGGGCGGTGATCCGGCGCGGACCGCGCCCTGCAAGACTCGGTCCACCTCCACCCGCGAGCGTGTCGTGCTGCGCAACAGCAGGCGCGTAGCGGCTGTTGATCTCTCGACTGTTTTGCCGCGCGCCGCAATTTTTTCATGCGCGACGATCTGTCGTCGGTTGCCGACAGCGGCAAGCGGCGATGACCTGAACTAGTTCCTATCGGCGCGCGACCCCGTCGCGCTAAGGTATGACATCGGCATTGGCGAGGCGGCGGAGTTTGCCTGCCCCAGGCGACGCGAGTTCGCCTACCCAAGGCGGCGGAGTTCGCCGGCTAGTTCCCGGCCGCTCCCGATGCCCGCCAGCAACGCCTCGCAGACTGAGGAGTCCACCATGTCCTGGATGATCTGGCCCGAGAATCCCGCGCTATCCGCGCTCACGCTGTTCCTGATAGCGATCCCGTTCCTGTACGCCGCACGAGCGCCGATCCATGGCGTCGTCGAGTCGCTCGCCGCGGCGCTTTCCAATGCGCTCCGCCTGGGCGCCCGCTCGCTCCTCGCCATGGCGCGCGAGCTGCGTTCGCGCAACCGCCTGGTGCTGCTCGCCCAAGGGCGGGAGGAG
>Ga0187846_10001252_pt1 | contig 14371 bp, 13 predicted proteins | sample TC_taG_FD_161473 | JGI IMG/M metagenome (GOLD analysis project Ga0187846, IMG submission 161473) | Biofilm microbial communities from the roof of an iron ore cave, State of Minas Gerais, Brazil - TC_06 Biofilm (v2) | ecosystem: Environmental > Terrestrial > Deep subsurface > Cave > Wall biofilm...
GCCCGACAAGCGCAAGCCCTCGGGCTGACTGTTGACGACCTGACGAACGAAGCAAATACCAATCGTATTTCGATCAAAACCGCCGTCGAAAACTATTTGCAAGACCACCGTTTCGGTCGGCCGCGATCTATTGCCGCATATGAGAACGCGTTGAAGCAATTGTTGGAGAACCTGCCCAAGGGCATCAGGTTCATCGATCAGTTGGCGACATCCCGGGCTTTGAACTCCTACGTCGAGTTCTTACGCGAGCAAGACTACAGCAACAAAACCATCGCGATTCGAATGGGTTTTGTTTTCTCTCTCCTTAAGGCAAACGGTGTCGAAACGCCTTCGAAGTTAATCAAGCTCCCCAAAGTCCAGCGGACCCGGACGAAGGCGTACAACCCCGACGAACTATCCAAACTCTTCGCGGCGATGGCGCCCGAGGAATATCTCCGGTATCTCTTCTTTGTTCGCACCGGATGCCGCGAACAGGAAGTCCGGTACGCCACTTGGAAAGACCTCGACCTGAAGGGACTCCGTTTCAACGTGAGCGGCGAGGGCAAGTCGGATGTTGGTTTCGTTCCGAAGAATCACGAGGAACGGCAAGTCCCGCTCACCACTGAGCTGGGCTCGCTGCTGGCCGATCACAAGAAGCACGCGGTTTCCGACCGGTGGGTGTTCACGAACGAAGATGGGAAACCTGAAGGTCACTTCCTCCGCAAGTTCAAAGCAATCGCAAAGCGTGCGGGGCTGAATTGTGGACAGTGCAAGGTTGCGATTCGTGAAGGCCGATACGACAACCGTCATGAGGTCGCGGTAACGTGCGAGACTCGGCCCGTATGCGAGGAGCATTACCTTCACAGGCTCCGGAAAACTGCGGCTACGAACTGGCTGCGCTCTGGCTTCGATCTAATGAAAATCAAGAACTGGCTTGGCCACAAATCACTTGAGGTCACCCAAATTTATCTCGACTCCGAAATGCACGACCCTGAGGAACAGAAGAAGCTCGACCGCGCCGGTAAGTTCTAATCCGAAAATAACCCGCCGCGGAATTCCGGCTCTCTCCCCAGATAATCCATGGAAAGATGTGAAGACGGAGAGTCGTTGGTCGATTCCCACCGCCCCTACCAGTTTTCTCATTCATTCTACAGGACTTTCGTAAACCGCTAGGCAGCAAAAGGCAGCTTTAAGAAAGCGATGTTGCGCTGGCCGTAGGGAGTTATTGCGGCACGGATAGCACGCGCGATGAGCCGTTGCGCACAATTCCCCGACTTTCTTCGGAGATCGTGGGCATCGACGAGCAATTGCCGTCTTCCGATCGTTGCTCAAGGCGTGTTCCAATACCTAGGTACTTATTGACATTTACCGAGTATTTGGTACACTCGGTCCGTCATGGAATCCAAGTCCAAGCGCATCCTCGGCCTGGCTGCAAAACGGCAGATTATTCGCTCCAAGGACGCCTCTGCCCTAGGGGTTCCGCGAAACTATCTCTCCCGGTTCGTTGAAAAAGGCCTGCTCCGAAAAGTGGGGCGCGGCCTCTATACCTCCACTTCGTCGTCCGCGACTGAGCATCTGTCGCTCATCGAAGCAGCGTACAAAGTTCCCAACGGTGTCATTTGTCTCCTTTCCGCTCTTCAGTTTCATAAGTTCACAACTCAAGCTCCACACCAAGTGTGGATGGCAATCGACGTAAAAGCGTGGGCACCCCGAATAACTTCCCCGGCGACCCGATTCGTGCTTATGTCGGGACCAGCGCTTCATTTTGGCGTGAAGGAATATCCCGTCCACGGCGGAACTCTTAAGGTCTACACAGCCGCCAAAACCGTGGCCGACTGTTTCAAATTTCGCAACAAGATCGGCATGGACGTGGCACTCGAAGCCCTTCGAGAATGTCGTCGTCTTAAGAAAGCGCCCATGGACGAACTTTGGGCAGCCGCCAAGGTCTGCCGCGTGGCGAACATCATGCGTCCCTATCTGGAGTCACTCTAATTGCCTGACGCGAAGATCAAAAACCTTTCCGCATCGATCAGGCAAAGGCTGCTCAATCTCGCGCAGGAGCGGAATGATGACTTCGGACTCGTACTCACGAAGTACGGCCTCGAAAGGATGCTGTTCCGGCTTAGCAAATCCAAATACCGGGAAACATTCATCCTGAAAGGCGCTCTCCTGTTCGAACTCTGGACAAAAGAGCGTTACCGCGCCACACGTGATGCCGATTTCTTGGCGAAAGGCGACAATTCACCCGAGCGTTTCATTCAAATTTTCCAGGAGATCTCGACCATTGACGTCGAGGACGATGGATTGCGCTTTGATCCGAAAACCGTGACGGCCGAACGCATCAAAGAGGATGCCGACTACGAAGGTGTGCGGGTCACGTTCACAGCGTTCTTGGAAAAGGCCCATATACCAATCCAGATTGACATCGGTTTCGGCGATACCGTCAGACCTGGCCCCGTCGAGACGGACTACCCGACGCTTCTCGACCTGCCCAGTCCCCGTCTGCTTACTTACCCTCGCGAGACCGTCGTCTCAGAAAAGCTCGAAGCGATGGTGAAACTCGGTATTGCGAACAGTCGAATGAAGGATTTTCATGACCTGCACAGCCTCTCCAAAAAATTTGAGTTTGATGGGAAACCGCTCGTCGACGCTGTCCGTTCGACCTTCGGGCGGCGTGGAACCCCTCTGCCCGATGGAGGCACACCTCTCGCCTTCACGCCCGAATTCTACGAAGATGAAAACAAGGTCAAACAGTGGAAGGCTTTTTGCAACAAGAACAAGCCGCGCGTTCAAGAAATCGACTTCAAGGGACTCATCGATCGGTTGGCGTCATTCCTCACTCCTGTGATTCGATCAGCCCAAAATGAATTAGCGCTTGACAGTAAGTGGACAACCAAGAACGGGTGGCAACCCATCCTCGCAACTAACTTCGCGGTCGATTCGAGGAATGGAGATCGAACTCTATAAAGTGTCACAGGCTCGCAAAAGCGTTTCCGCGTACGTGAACGCGGCGGTACGCACACTGGATTTGGTGAAGAACAAGAGCCACGAAACGATCAGCACAACCGAAACAATCAAGGAGGCGGTCGCGGGCTCCGGCATCCGCGAGAACACCTTGACATCGATAAATCTGTGCTTGGGACTGAAAAAAACGCCTTCGACTACCAAGACCCACAACAAAACGCCTACTGATATGACCAGACCGAGCGGCTTCACGCCAAGCGCGTTGCGTCGAAAACCAGAGGCCACGTTTTCTTTGAAGATCAAATCAAACTTCTTGTTGTCCTCAGGGCGAGTGTGATTCAGGAGCCATCGAACGCCTGACTGATAAATTTCGTCTGCAGCCGCAGGATTGTTCGCCTCCTGATCCTTGTCGGGAAAGGGCACATTAATCTTGCTCGCAAGGAACCCGTGATAGCGTCGCTTCGTCACGCCCTCAACGGTGCTGTCACGACGGCAAAGCAGGTGGGTTGTAGGTTTTCCGCCCCATTGACGATACAGCTTTTCTTCCAGGCGCTTACCTGATTCGCGGCAAAGATTCATGGTCAGATACAAACCGCCGCATGAAACAGCAACTGTCACAGCGCCAGTCAACGCCGTTGCTCTCGGACCGTACAGCAGCATAACCAAAGCCAGCAAGGGCAATAGGGCCAAGAGCGCAGGATCCAACCGAGCGGGCCTTTCATATAGATCGTTAACCTTAGCTACGATGTCATCTAGAGTCATGGCCGCGGTCCCCACGATCCGGAATCGAACTCAAAGGCAATGCGTCCGTCACAACGCGTCGTCAGAACCCTCCGCACCGGCTCTTGCCCAAACGAACGGGCCGCCCTTCGCGATGCGCGAATAGAACGGAATCGTCTTTTGCGTATCGTACTGGTAGTCCTTGTTTGAAATGACGGCGTAGTAGACGCTCTGCAGAAACGGCACCGTCTCTTCGCAACATCCATTGTCGCGGCCGTGGTGGGAGGCCACGTAAACATTGGTTTTGCGCAGCGCCTGTTTGAAGGCTTCATCTTTCAGCAGCTCTATGAATCCGGCTTTCTCCAGGTCCCCTGGAAACATAACGCCAATTCCGTGGCACTTCAGAAAGACGACCATGCTGAGGGTGTCGGCGCCTATGTGAAAGAGCAGCAATTCTGCCGGTTTGAGCGGCAGCAGGGCAGCAGACCCATCGGCGAGGAAGCGGTAAAAAACTCTATAGCAGTTTCTACATGCGGTAAAACTCTACAACAGTTTTCTATAGTTCTGATATTCTCGCACCACGTTCTTGTGTTCTTGCTTGTGAGCGCCAATCACTGTCGCTCTCGTGGTAGGAGGAGAGGTCGTGTGTGGGTGTTGTTGCTCGCCGACCACGACGCCCAGCGCATCTATCGGCTGCATGACTCCAGCAAAGCGCACCACCTCGTGCCTGGCCAGGCCTACTGCGTGGCGGGCAAAGCCAACAGCGCCGATAAACTTTACCTGGTGATCGAATCGGTCCGGCCCGACACCAAACACGCTCGGTCCTCTACGGTTCCCGCTCCTGCTGACGGCGCGGGAGGTTCATACCCCTTGGACTGAATCACTGCGCGTGGAAAAACTTAGCTCCCGAACTATGAGCTCTGTCTCACAGTTACGCTCTCGTGTGTTCGCACCTGAAAAGTCACATCGACTGCTGCTCATCAAGCCGGCAAAACCGCTGCTCTTTTAAACCGGCGCGGACATATCCACGTGCCAGTGCTGGTCACGAAGTTCCCGCTTGGCGCCTCTCTCCTATATCCTTTTCCACAGAAGAAGCTCCGTGTCCTTTCGGCAAGCTTGCGTGACTTGGGTTGGGTGAGCTTGCTAAGGTCAGTCTTTCGCGCAGTGGGCGGAAGGAGGACTGACGATGGCGACCGAGCGGCGTAATATTCCCCACGGAATGCGGAGGGTCTACCGGCGCTTCGAACGCTGGCGGAGCGCACACACCGGGGCCCGCCTGCCGATTCCCGAGCCGCTGTGGAGGTTGGCTGCAGAAGCGGCGCAGGAACACGGCGTTTGTCGAACGGCACAGGTTCTGCGTTTGGAGTACGGCAAGCTCAAGGGGATGGTGCAGTCGGCAAGGCCGGTGACGAAGGCCGCTGCGCCAGCGTTCATGGAACTGGTAGGGCCAGCGGCGATCAGTCTGTCGGAGTGTCTCATCGAGTTGGAAGGGCCACAGGGCAAGATGCGCGTCCAGTGGAAAGGGACCTCCGCGCCAGACCTGGCCGGGCTGAGTCGGGCGTTGTGGGAACGGACGTGATTCAGATTACGCCGCAGATGCGCATCCTGGTGGCGATCGAAGCCGTGGATGGAAGAAAGGGCATCGACTCACTCGCCCAGTTGTGCCAAGAGAAACTCCAGGCGAATCCCTTCTCGGGTTGGCTGTTTGTGTTCCGCAACCGACGTGGGACTTCGATCCGCATCTTGGTCTATGACGGGCAAGGGTTCTGGCTGGCGCAGAAGCGGCTCTCGAAAGGGCGTTTTGTATGGTGGCCGAGCGGGAACGAACCCACGCGAGTGCTGGAGGCCCATCAGGCGCAGATCCTGCTGGCGGCCGGCAACCCGGATGCGAAAGCCGCGCCAGTGTGGCGGCGCGTGAGCGCCTAATAAAGAAGGAAGACCCCACGTTTTGCACTTGCGTTCCATTTTCAACTCTGCCACACTGAGGCATGCCTGCCCCGTGGCAGTATCGAGGCCGAGTCATCACGGCCGAGGATATTGCCTTCATTCGCCAGTTGATGGCCGCACACCCTGGGGCCAGCCGCCGCGCGCTGTCGGCGAAACTCTGTGAGGCGTGGCAGTGGAAACAGGCCAACGGCGCACTGCGCGATATGGTGTGCCGCAGTCTTCTATTAATGCTGCACCGAGTGGGCGAGATTGAGTTGCCGCCGGTTCGCTATACACCACCAAACCCACTGGCGAAACGCGCGCCACCTGCCGCGACGCGAATTGACACGGCGCCGATCCACGGTCCATTAAGTCAGCTCCAGCCTATCGAGATCCAGCCGGTGCGGCGCACTCCGGACGAAGCGCTGTTCAACAGCCTGATGGAACATCACCATTATCTGGGCTATGAGCAACCTGTCGGCGAGCACCTCAAGTATGTGGCCTGGGCGCAGGGGCGGCCGATCGCGTGCCTGGCATGGAGTTCGGCGCCACGTCACTTGGGCAGTCGCGACCGCTTCATCGGCTGGAGTACGGAAACGCGGCGGCGCAACCTGCGCTTCCTCGCTTACAACACGCGCTTTCTGATTCTGCCCTGGGTGGATGTGCCGCACCTGGCTTCGCATCTTCTGGGGCGCATGGCGAAGCAGCTGTCGGAGGATTGGGAACGTCTCTACCAACACCCCATCTACTTTCTGGAAACCTTCGTGGACCCGGAGCGGTTCCGCGGCACCTGTTACCGCGCCGCCAACTGGATTCTGCTGGGACGCACCACCGGGCGGGGTAAGGACGATCAGACGAACCGTCCCAACCGCTCGATCAAAGAGGTACTGGGCTACTCGCTGACTCGACGATTTCGCGAGTTACTCCAGGAGACCTAGATGCAGCCGGCAGTCCCGCCACTCGACGTTACCCCTGAAGAGTTGGAGGCGTTGCTGGAGGGCGTGCGGGAAGCGCTGGGTGAGGCCGGGTACCAAAAACTGAAAGCCGCGATCCGCACGCTGGGCTACGTGACGCAGTTGTTGGAGAATCGCGAGACGACGCTGCAGGCCCTGCGCCGACTGTTGTGTCAGGCGCGCACGGAGAAGACCGCGGCGGTGCTGCAGCAAGCGGGCCTCGAAGCGAGCGCGAGGAAGCGGAAACCAGCCGCGGGAGCAGCGTCGGAAAGTCCGGCGGCCGGGCATGGTCGCAACGGTGCCCACGCGTACCGCGGAGCGCACCGCATCGAGGTTCCCCATCCGTCGTTGCATCAAGGGGATCGCTGTCCGGAGTGTCAGCGCGGCAAGGTGTACCCGCGGCACGATCCGGGCCGGTTGGTGCGGATGAAAGGCCAACCACCGATCGCAACCACCGTCTACGAGTTGCAGAAACTGCGCTGCAATCTGTGCGGGGAAGTGTTCACGGCCGAGGCCCCGGAAGGAGTGGGCGAGGAGAAGTACGACGCGACGGCGGCCAGCATGATCGCGCTGCTCCGTTACGGGAGTGGATTTCCTTGGTGTCGGCTGGAAGGCTTGGAACAAAGTCTGGGCATTCCGCTGCCGGCCGCGACGCAATGCGAGATCGTGGCGGAAGCGGCCGCCGCGATCCAACCCGCGATGGCGGAGTTGATTCGCCAGGCGGCGCAAGGCGAAGTGCTGCACAACGACGACACCTCCATGCCCGTGCTGGCGCTGCGCCGGAATACGGACACCGACCCTGACGAGAGCGATGCGACGGAGCGTACCGGAGTGTTCACCAGCGGGATTGTATCAACCTCGCAGAAACAAACCATTGCCTTGTTCTTCACCGGACGCCAACACGCGGGCGAGAACCTGGCGGATGTGCTCCAGCGGCGAGCGAAAGAACTTGCTCCGGCGATCCAGATGTGTGACGCGCTATCGCGCAACCTGCCCAAGCTGCCGGAGAAGTTGGAAGTCATCGTGGGCCATTGTCTGGCCCACGCTCGCCGCCGCTTTGTGGAGGTGACGCCGAACTTCCCCAAGCCCTGCCGGTACGTGCTGGAAGCGCTGGGCGAAGTCTACGGCAACGAGGCGCGGGCACAACCCATGACGCAGGAAGAGCGGTTGCGTTTCCACCAACTGTACAGTGCCCCGGTCATGGAAGAACTTCGCGCCTGGCTCAACACCCAGTTCGCGGAAAGGAACGTGGAACCGAACTCCGGTCTGGGCGTGGCCATGCGGTATCTGCTCAAGCACTGGGAGCGGCTCACCCTGTTTCTGCGGCGGGCAGGAGCGCCCCTGGACAAAAACATTTGCGAAAGAGCACTCAAGAAAGCCATCCTGCACCGCAAAAATTCTTTGTTCTACAAGACCCAGAAGGGGGCTCACGTCGGCGATCTGTTCATGAGCCTGATTCACACCTGCGAACAATGCGGCGCCAACCCTTTCGACTACCTGACCCAGTTACAGCGGCACGCCGGCGAGTTAGCGCGGAATCCGCCGGAGTGGATGCCCTGGAACTACCGGGCCACGTTGGAGCCGTCCGGCGCCCGCTTGGATTCGGGCTAGAGTATGATGAACACCGCCTGGCCGGAAACAATCCTCTTCGGCCACGCTCAGGAGTCCGTGGAAAATGGCCGGAAAACGCGCCTCTGCAAGGCCGATTCGCATAGGGTTTTGGGCCAGGGAACTTGCCGCCCAGACAAATCTGTTCTCACTGCTTGGTTGACATCTTCTTCTTCATGCGCCGCGTCGTGTTCCGCTTTGGCTTCGCCACCGGGCCTTTGAGCTCGGCGCTGGCAGCCGGGCTCTGAGCCATATCCAACCCAAAAAGTTCGGAAAGGTCCTCGCCGCCGAGGACCTTCGCGGCAGCCGGTCCCTTCCTGGCCAGAGGCAGAGCTTTGCTGGCGTTGGCGATCAATTCCTTCTCATCGATCTCATGAAGCCGGAACAGAAGTTCTGGCTGTTGGTCGAGCCGCGCGCCGATGCCATAAAGGACCGCGGCGACATGCTTGCACATGTCGGCCCAGTCCGGGCAACTGCACGAGAGCTTGATCTCATGCGGCGAAGGAAAAAGGCCAGTCTTCTGCCGACAGATACGTTCCATGACGCCCTTGGAGAAACGCCCCTGCAGAAGCTCAACCAGGGAATCAATCGCTCCCGCGCAGTCCTTGCAGATGGACTTCCAGCGCGCCTTCGTAACCGGAGTGACTTTCACCGCGACTTTGTAAATGTCCGAGCCGCTGACCAGAGCCTTGATCTCGCCGGGAGCAATCTGCAGGTCGATCACCGAGCCGTTGCGCACATAGGTCCGCCCACGCGGCAGACGGTTCTCAAAGTCACTGTAGCGTTCGAGGTTGTCGCACCAAGCCTTGCCCCAGAAGGTCCTGACGATAGTCCGTCCATCGATGGTCACCGGCGAAACGGGGTGCCCCTTCTTCCTGAGCTTCTCCATCTTGCAGGCGGCCTGTCGTCGCCGCTCCGCCACGGAGACATAAGGTTTCCATCCCCAGCCGTAGTACATGGATCACGCCTCCCTCAGCGCAGTGTTGATGTCGAGGGCCACCAGCTTTAGCAGCTCTTCGTCTTTCAACTCGGTCAGGAGCAGGTCAGCGCCGCCTTCGAGCAAGTCCTGCGAAAGCTGCCGCTTCGATTCGATCATCTGGTCGATCTTTTCCTCAACCGTTCCACGGCACACGAACTTGTGTACCAGCACATTCTTGTTCTGTCCAATGCGAAATGCGCGGTCCGTGGCCTGATTCTCGACCGCCGGGTTCCACCAGCGGTCGAAATGCACCACATGGGAGGCGGCAGTAAGGTTGAGGCCGGCGCCCCCAGCCTTGAGCGAAAGCACGAAAAATCCCACTGCCTCGTCTTCCTGGAATCGGCGCACGAGTTCCGTGCGCTTCTTCACCTCGGTCTGCCCATGAAGAACAAGCCCGGGACGTCCGAAAACCGATCGGAGGAAAGCCGCGAGAGGAGCGGTCACCTCACGAAACTGCGTAAAGACGAGTACCTTCTCCTGCTTGGCGGCGATGACCTCGGCGATATCGCGCAAGCGCCCCCATTTGCCGCTGTCTTCCTCACTCCAGGCGCCGTCGCCTAGCCACTGGGACGGGTGGTTACAAATCTGCTTAAACCGCATCAGAAACGACAGTACCAGACCCTTGCGCTGGATCCCCTCGGCGTCATCCAGTTGCTCCGCCAGTTCCTTCACCGCTTGCTGGTACAGTGCCGCCTGCTTGCGGCTAAGTTGGCAGTACGCTTTGACCTCGGTCTTGTCCGGCAGGTCGGCGATGACTGCCTTGTCCGTTTTCAGCCGCCGCAAGATATATGGCCGCACGATTTCGCGCAGGGGACCGTAGGGATTCTGGGGTCTATTCGCCAAGTGCTTCACGAAGTTTGTGAACTCCTTCGAAGACCCGAGCAGCCCCGGGTTAATGAAGTCGAAAATGGACCACAGATCTCCAAGCCGGTTCTCGATGGGGGTGCCAGTGAGCGCAAATCTGGATCGCGCATTGAGCTTCTTGGCGGTGCGGGTCTGCTTGGCGTCAGGGTTCTTGATGGCCTGCGCTTCGTCGAGCACAACCAATCGCCAGGAAGCGTCGACCATCCACGGAATGCGGAGCAACGATCCATAGCTGGTAATCACCAGATCCACTTCCCGCAGACGCTCTGGCGCCAGCTTCTTCACATCGGCCGCAGCCATCGCGGACGGATGGGCAATGAGTGCCTTCAAGTTGGGCGCGAAGCGCTCCAGTTCCGATGCCCAGTTGGCAAGAAGGGAAGCAGGGGCGACGAGAAGACTTGATTGCTGCTCGCCCTCCGTCTGGCTCTTCAGCACCAGCAATAGCGAAAGCACTTGGATGGTCTTGCCCAGTCCCATGTCGTCGGCAAGGCAGGCCCCGAGACCGAGCTTCGCCAAAAGATAGAGCCAGCGCACGCCCACCTGCTGGTAAGGCCTCAAGGTGCCGTTCAGCGCGGCGCCGGGATTGATGCGGGCCAACCCCTCAGGGCTGCGAAGCCCTTTCAGTATTTCTGCCAACCACGGACCTGCGACCACTTGAGCCCAGTCAGGATCAACGGCGACTGCGGCTCCGTCGGCGGCAACATCGGCGCCGGCGAGCATGCGCATCGCCTGTCCAAAACTGAGGCCATTCTCGGCGGCGGCACGCTCGACCTCGCCGAAGTGTTCGATCATGCGGTTCAATCGCTCCCGATCAACTTCGACCCAGCGCCCTCGCACCAGCGCGAGTCCATCGGAGTTGGCCAGCAACTCTCGGATCTCGGCAGCGGTTAACGTTTCGCCATCGAGCGTGATTTCCATGCGGAAATCGAGAAGCACGTCCTTACCCAGTCCCGATGGCGTATTGCCGCCAACTTTGGCCGTCACTTGCGGACGCGGAGGGCGGTTTGCCCGCCACGTCGCTGGCATCCGCACGACCACCCCCGCGCTCTCCAATAGCGGGACGTCACGAAGAACCTGCATGACCTCACCAGACGTCCACCGCAAGGGGTGGAAGATCTCGCCCGCGTCGACCATAGCCTTCAGCCATGGGCAGGTCTCCGCCGCTCGCTGCACGGGAAGAAGCAGCGACAGCAGACGATCCTTCTTTGCCGCGCCCCCATACTCGCGCAGCGCCTGGCCCAGCGGAAGATGCTGGGCCTTGGCGTGCGCCGACAGCCGGGTGGTATAGGTAGCAAGAAACGCGAATGGCGCCGCCTCGTCTTTGCGGTTTTCAGCTAGGTTGAAGTGCACGCGGCCGACAAGGTTCCACGCGGGGTTGCGCCGCTTCAGGAAGTCCTGGACGCCGCCTTTCGATTCGGACAATTCGATCCCGAAGGCCACGTCCAGTTCCTGCCAGAGAGTTTGGAGAACCGCTCCCGTCAGATATTCCGCACCCGTCATGGGTGGCGCAGCCAAGGCGAACTGGTCCACCTCTGCCTTGGGAGGGGCTGGGACTTGCGCTTTCTGTTGCGACCTCTCGGTATCCGGCTGGGTGCAGAGAGCGATCATGAACCGTGTGCCGAATTCTCGCCAGTAGGAGAAAACAGGAGGAAGCGCGGCCACGACTTCATCCGCCCCAAGCTGGAGAAGACCATGGCCCGACCCACGCGAGAAAGCATCCCACAGACGTTGAGCAAGCTCGGGCTCAAGTGCCACGGCGTCATCCTCATGGACCAAGCAGAGACGACCATGCGGAGTCAGGATCGGGGCAAGGGAAACCGAATCCATGCAGAGAACCTACCAGCTTCAGCGACCACCCTGCAATGGTTTGTCAGCTTCGTTTTGTGAAAAGTCAGTACGCTCTGCTCACTCTTCGACAGGAAGGCAGATGCATGCGGATTCGTTATGGAAGAGCGTGCCCCTACCCGGTTACGCAGGCTTGCCGAAAGGACACTTTTAACCGCGCTCTTGGCGGAGTTTAGCCATGACACGATTGATGATTGGGTCCGAAACAGTGGAGGGCACTTCGAAAGAACGGCTGTCGGTTACAATTTTCACGGTTTTTTGCGTGGAATCGTACAGCACATGGCAGGCCCGGCACTGGGAAAGATGCAGTTCGAGTTCGCGGCGGACCTCGGGCGGGACCCGGTTCTCGAGGTAATCGCCAAACTCAGCGAAAAATTCGTCGCACGTGATCATATCGCTGCCTTTCCGGCTGCCGCCGTGAAATGGGGCGCCAGGGACTCGCGGAGCATCAACCGGCCACGGAGAAGTCGTGCCTTCAGGGCAGGGACGCTCAATCCCAATTGGCGTGCGACCTCCTCGGTCGAAAGCTGCTCGATATCTCTTAGCATCAGTACAATGCGGTACTTGGCAGGTAGCCCCAAGATGCCTTTCTCTACCAGCTCTCTGATTTCCGATTTCGAATACACCTGCTCCGGATCATCGTGCCAATCGCGTATCTGACGCGGGCGAAAATCCTCGTCATCATCTACACGTTCGTCTAAGCTCTCCACGTGTTTGCGATCGCGAAGGCGCTGGAGAGCTGTGTTGCGCGCGATACTGATCAACCAAGTTGAAAACTTCGACCTGCCCTGAAACCCGCCGATGTGTTTAAACGCACTCAGCAGAGCATCCTGCAGAGCGTCCTGAGATTCGTCCGCATTGCTGAGGATAGCCATCAGCGTACGGTAAAGCGTCTGACTGTGACGGCGAATCAGTTTTTCGAACGCCTCCAGGTCACCCGCTTGTGCATTCGCTACTAGACCGGTGTCTGGGTCTTCTATGGCAGCCGCAGAACTGGTGACGCCTTCATTGAGACGAGCCTCGACTTCCGGAAGATGCACTTTATTTTGCCGGAAACCTGGCGGGAGTTCGAAATCCGGCTCGACTCCTAAGCCAATTCGGATCGTGTTGATGAAACTGCTGAGCGCCGTCAGGGCAATGCATTCCAAGATCTGCTCGTCACTGAAGTCCGATGCCCGTAATCGATCTATGTCCGCAAGGCGAATTTCAGAAGATCGAGAGGCAAGCTTGACAGCAAAATCGAGAAGCTTTTTATCGGACTCGGGCAGGTTGGACTGGCGATAGTCGAGAGCGATTTGATCACCGTCCTGAGGGGACAAACCTAGCCCTCGCAGCAAGTTGCAATGCGCCGCGACACAATAGGAGTTCAGTATCGCAGCCGAGGCCGCGATGAAAATGGCCTCTTTCTGAAATAGTGAGAGCACGTCTGCCGGCATCAGGATCATGTTCACGGCGGCAAATTCGGCTTCTAGAACGTCTGGTCGTAAGGTCTGAGCACGGAAGACGTTTGGTATGAACCCATCTGTTCTCAAGATGCCTGCAAATGGGGCAAAGCCTGTAGGACTCAGGTACACGCTTCGTATATAAGGCCCACTTTTTCGGCGTGTGCTGGACTCGTGGACGGTCGATCTTTGACCGGATGGCAAGGCATTTGTCGCCGGCGGAGCGAACCTGTAGGGCTCAAAATCGGGCTCGGGTCCCAAACCCGCAGACGACACTGCAAGGAAGCGCTCTAAAGCGCATACCAACACGGCCTCTAGGATCGTGACGTCGTCAAACTCATGCGAGCGCAACGCCTCAATGTCCTCGGAGCCGATAGATGGGCCGTCAACGCTGAGCTTCACGCAAAACTCCAACAGGGCAACGTCCCGTGCCGGAAGGCCTGCACAGCGAAAATCCTTCAGGAGTTCGTTAACATGCGATTCGGATAAGCCAAGAGAGCCAAGGATCTTTGCATGCGCCGTGACAGAGTAGGTGTTTTGGAGCATCGCCCCAACACAAAGGACGATTCGCTCCTTCTGGATTCTGGAGAGGGCTTGCTCCTTAACCAGCGTCACGCTTACAAGCTTCTCATTGGCTTCGATAAGTCTTGGCAACAACGTCTGCGCTAGAACCAAATTCGAGACGAACCCGAAACTGTCTTTATAGGCCACGAACGGGCCGAAGGGTTCGACTAGTTGAACTTCTCGGAAAAAACTCACTCAAGCACTCCCACCGGATGACGCTTGAAGTAAGGCAAGTGTACTTTTCAGGAGCGACGGTCGCAACCCCTAATCCTTAGTTGGGCCGCAGCATATTTTTATGCATCTTTTCGTTTCGGGGCCCGTCCTATTCCACGGCCGGTAACTCGTGTGACACGGCCGAAATGCCCGGCGTCCTAGCTGCTTGTCCAAAGCGAGGAACTTCATTTGACGCTTACCCATGCCTCCTGTCGGCCTTCTGGCGGGAAAGCGGGGAGGAGCTTTATGGACATCACAGCAGGTAAGCAAGCGGAAGAGGCACTGCGAGAGGGTCAGGAGCGGTGGCGGGCCGT
>Ga0187846_10001253_pt1 | contig 14366 bp, 16 predicted proteins | sample TC_taG_FD_161473 | JGI IMG/M metagenome (GOLD analysis project Ga0187846, IMG submission 161473) | Biofilm microbial communities from the roof of an iron ore cave, State of Minas Gerais, Brazil - TC_06 Biofilm (v2) | ecosystem: Environmental > Terrestrial > Deep subsurface > Cave > Wall biofilm...
GCGGCGCAGGCGTTTCAGCCGTTGAGTCAGGTCCACTGCACCATGGCGCGGTAGCCTTCGCCCGCAAGCTTTCCGAGCCAGGACGTTGTGGCTCTGTGCCTGTGCCTGCGGCGCAAGCCAAAGCGCGCGTGAGCCAGGGATGCCGTGAGCCAAACAGCGCGTCCGCACATCGGGTTCGGCTAACGTGGAAACGCTGCTGATCGAGGTGTTCAACGGCCTGATCAACGGGGCGTTCTACGCCCTGCTGAGCCTCGGGCTCGCCGTCATCTTCGGCATGCTGCGGGTCGTCAATTTCATGCACGGCGCCCTGTACATGTTGGGCGCCTTTGGCGCGTTTCTGTTGGGCACGACGCTCGGCGTCTCGTTCTGGTGGGCTCTGCTCATCTCGCCGCTGGCGGTGGCCGCCGTCGGATACGGGCTCGAACGCACGCTCCTGCGCCGGCTCTACGATCTCGACGTGCTCTACAATCTTCTGCTGACGTTCGGCCTGACGCTGCTCATCCAGGACGCGATGCGTCTTCGGTTCGGCGTCCAGGGCGTGCCCTATCCCGCGCCGCCGGAGCTCCGGGGGGCCGTGGCCATCGGGTTCATGTTCTTCCCGACGTACCGCCTGTTCGTGCTCGTCTTCTCCATTGCGGTCTGCCTCGGCACGTGGTGGCTGATCGAGCGGACGCGCGTCGGCATGATCATTCGCGCAGCGACAGAACACCCGATGCTGACGCGGGCGCTCGGCGTGGATGTCGACCGCTGGATACCGTCCGTCTTCGCCTTTGGGGTGGCGCTGGCGGGCCTCGCCGGCGTGCTGGCCGCGCCAATGCGCGCCGTCTCGCCGCTGATGGGCGCCGACCTCATCATCACGACGTTCGCGATCGTCGTCATCGGCGGGATGGGCTCGATCCTGGGGTCGGTCGTCACGGGGTTCGTCGTCGGCGCGCTCGCGGCCTTGGCTGCGGTCTACTATCCGGCGGCGGAGAACCTGCTGGTCTTCGTCATCATGGCCGTGGTTCTGCTCCTCCGGCCCGCGGGGCTCTTCGGGATGGCCGAGACCGGATGATGCGCCGCCGGCTCGGATGGACCGCGGTCGCCGCCCTAGCCCTGGCGCTCCCGTGGATCATGTACCCCGTGCTGGCCACCGACATCGTCACATGGGGCCTGTTCGCTGCGGCGTTCGACATCTTGCTCGGGTACACGGGGCTGCTGTCGTTCGGCCACGCCGCATACTTCGGCGGCGGCGCCTACGCCGCGGCGCTGCTCGCGCAGCGGGCGGGGGTTGCGTTTCCGGTGAACGCGCTTGCCGCCGGCGCGCTCGCCGCCCTCATGGCCGTGCCGCTGATGGGCCTCGCCATCCGGCGGCGCGGCATCTACTTTGCGATGATCACCCTCGCGTTCGCGGAAATGATCTTCTACGTCACGAACGAGTGGCGCAGCCTCACCGGGGGCGAGAACGGTGTGCAGGGCGTCCCACGCCATGTCCTCGGCGGCCTGAACATTACCTCCGCGGTCGTCTACTATTACGCGGCCCTGCTGCTCGCCCTGCTCGGCCTCCTGGTGTGCTGGCGGATCGTCCGGTCACCATTTGGGCGCGTGCTGCTCGCGATTCGCGAGAACGAGGTCCGGACCGCCATGCTCGGGTATCCGGTGAACCGCTACAAGCTCATCGCCGCTGTGCTCTCGTGCGCGATCTCCGGTTTCGCTGGCGGCCTCTGGGTGATGAATCACGGGTTCGTGGCCCTCGACGCCGTGCACTGGAGCACGTCGGGCCTGGTGCTGACGATGGTGCTGCTCGGCGGCATCGGGACGCGCCTCGGCCCGCTGGCGGGCGCGGCGCTTGTCCTGTACCTGCGCGACTTCCTGTCCACGTGGACCGACGCATGGGGAATCGTCACCGGGCTGATCTTCATCGGCGTCATCCTCGTGTTCCGCCGCGGGATCGTGGGAACGCTGGAGCCGCTCGTTGTCCGCGGCAGCCGCGCTGCGCCGCACGCCGGCCGGCCCGCCACCGCCACCATCCGAGAAGCTCCGGAAGGAGGAACCGGACCGGTCTCCTGACCCGCGAAACTTTACTGTGGGGCCGCGCGTTTGAGATCGGTGTCGTGATTACCGCCGGATCGGCGCCGGGCGTTCGTGTGCTGCGCGCCCCTCGGCTGGGGGCGCCTGTCCGGCGCCGGCCATCTCGCCCAGCACGGCGTCGGGCGGGGAACCGCCCGGGCTCTCCTCCTGCTGAATCTCCTGCGCCACCTCCGAGACGATCACCTGGAGCGCGGCCGCCAGAGGAACAGCCAGGAGTCCTCCCAGGATCCCTAGGATCTTGATCCCGGCCAGCAGCGCGAAGAGGGTGAGAAGGGGGGACATTCCCACCGCGCGGCTCATGATCCGTGGCGCGAGGATGTGGGTATCGAGGTTGATGGCGATCGAATAGAAGACGACCACGTACACCACGGTTGCCAGCCCTTGGGAGAGCGCGACCAGGATCGCCACCGCGGCCGCCAGCGACAGGCCCACCACGGGAATGAGTTCGCCGACCCCCGCGACGATGCCCAGCAGGGCGGGGTACGGCATGTGCACAGGCGGAAGCACCAGGCCCAGGGTGACGATGGCGGCGATCGTGAACGAGAGGAGCATCTGGCCCCGCAGCCAGGCGCCGAACTTCCCGCCGATCCGGTGCATGACCCGGTCGATGAGGGGTCGCTCCTTCGCCGGAAACAGCGCGAGAATCGCTCCCTCGATTTTGCTTCCCTCCAACAGCATGTAAAACGTGAATACGAGGACGGTGATGACGGACGCCAGCCCTCCGAGAAACCGGAAGGCGACCCCCGCCGCGGCGGCGCCGTACTGGGAGAGGCTGACGAGTTGCTGCGGGATGCGCTCCAGGGTGCCCGCCAGGTCCGGCATCCATGTGTAGTGCCGCCGGAGGTCCACGAGCCAGCCGTGAAACCGGCTGAGGAGATCGGGGAGGTTCTGAATGAACACGCCGGTCTCGTTGATCGCCGGCACCAGAATCAGCGAGAGGATCAAGGTGATCACCGCGAACAGGGCGAGGTACAGGACGAAGATGGCCACCCCGCGTGACAGACGCGTCCCTCCGGGCAGCCGCCACCGCTGCAGCAGCGTCACGAGCGGGGCCAGCCCGGCGGCGAGGATCACAGATACGAGCAGCAGGATGAGGATGTCTAGGATGCTGCGCACGAACCATGCCAGCATCACGGCGAGCGCGATGAGGCTGAGAACCGTCGCCGTGCGAGCGACCAGTTCGCGCTGCGTCATGGAGCCCATCCCGCCGCCATAATCGGCGGAACAGTTCTGTGGAGGCCGCGCCGACCCCTGTGGGCGTGCACCTACAGGTGACCGTCCAGCAGACGCTGCGCGACGAGGCCGGCGAGGCCGGCGGCCAGTATGATCCCGGAGTAGACCGCGAGGCGGTTCGTGATCGACCGGTTCCGCCCGGCCATTTGGGCAACTGGGACGTGAAAGGCCAGGCTGGCCATCGAGGTGACGACGACCCCGTAGCCCGCGAGTTCCGGGGTGAGCGCTCCTTTCGCCGCGAGGATGCCGGCCGCCGCGGATGTGGAGGCGCTGCTGACGAGTCCGCCGATGGCGGCGACAAAGAGAAAGCCGCCCGGGCCGAGTTTCCGGTTTGCCAGTTCCGCGGCGAGGGCGATCAAAAGGAAGAAGGCGCCGAAGGTGAGGGCCGTGCGAAACGAGATCGGAGACCGCATGTGCAGAGGAGCGGTTTCCGTGTCCTTGGCGCGGATCGAGTACGTGGCCGCCGCGCTCGCGGCCAGCATGAAGCCGACCGCCACCCACCCGTACGACAGCGCGGTGGTGTTGAACAGGCCCAGGATCAAGCCGTTGCGGAGAAGCATCGCGGTGTTGGCGGTCAGGATGCCGGTCAGACAGAACTCCGCCAGGCGCCCCGGGTTGCTCCGCGTCCGGCCGGCCAGCTCGGCCACCGTAGCGGTGCTGTTTACCAGCCCGCCGAGCAGCCCGGTCCAGCGGATGCCCCGCGTCCCGTACAACCGCAGGAGGACGTAGTTGGTAAAAGCGATCGCGGAGATGACCAGGACCACGGTCCACGCGGCCCGCAGGTCGATCAGGCGCCAGGGGTCGATCGGTCCGCGTGGCAGGAGCGGGTAGACGACCAGCCCGATCACCCCGAGGAGCAGCGCCCCGCGGATCTCTTCGATCGTGACCTCCCCCGTGAACCTCACCACTTCAGACTTCCATGCCAGGAGCCCGGTGATCACGATACCGCAGGCCAGCGCTACGAGTTGCTGATCGCGTCCGCCCGCGGCGAGGACGCCGAGGAGCGCGGTGGCGAGGAGGGCGACCGACGTGGTCATCTCCAGCGAGCGGTCCCGGGCGAAGCTGCGCCAGTTCAAGAGGGTGATCAGGGGGATCAGGGCGGCAAACAGGAGGTAGGCCGCCAGAGGATTGATCGACCAGGCCAGCGTAAACGCCAGCGCCACGAACGCGAAGGTGCGAACGCCGACATCCTTATGCGCCCACTCGCGTTCCAGACCGATCATCATGCCGATTGCGAGCGAGATCCCGACCCGCTGCATCCAGGTCAGGAAGTCGCCGCTCGGTCCCGTGATGGGCATCGTGAACTCGGTCCTTGTCCCGCTTAGCCCGCTTCGACCGGTACGCCGGGGCCGACGGCCACCACCGACACCCCCGCGGTGATCAACAGCACGGCTGCGGCGGCGAGATACGGCAGGTCGATGCCCACATGGTAGATCCCACCGGCCCAGGTCGGGCCCAGGACGCGCCCCAGGCTGTCGAAGGAATCCATGATCCCGATGGAGAGGCCCTGGCCGGCCGCGGTCCGCCGGGAGATGAGCGACGCGATACTGGGACGCATCAGCGCGTGCCCGGCGCCGGCGATCGCCGCATAAATCGCCAGCGTGGCCACATGGTGCGTCAACGTGACGAGGCCGTACCCGGCCGCGGCGAGGAGCAATCCGCCCTGCACGAGGCGCTCTTCTCCCCATCGGTTGATCAGCCGTCCCACCAGCCCCCCGAGAATCGCCGCCTGGATGAGACCGACGATGACGAACACCACGCCGATCGCGCCTGCGCCGCCGGCGCTCGTGAGGTGCAGCCGGTCTTGCGCAAACAAGGCGTAGGTCGCTTCGAACCCGGCGAGCGCAAACGCACCGACGAGGGTGACGAGATAGAAGAACGCCAGCGGTCCTCCGAGAGCCCGCCGGATCGCCTCTACGCGTGACGTCGGGACCGCGGAGAGATCGCGTCGCGGAGGTTCGGGGAGCGCTCCCCAACTCAACGCCAGCGTCGCGAGCGCGAGGGCGGCGCCCACGAAGAACGGCAGAGACAGGCTGTGGCGCCCCAAGACGCCGCCGATGCCGGGCCCGAGCGTAAAGCCGAGGCCCATCGCCGCGCCCATCACGCCCATACCCCCGCCGCGGCGGTCTTCAGGCGTGGTGTCGCCGATGTAGGCCATCGCGGTCGGCAGTGTCGCCGCGCTGAGGATTCCCCCCAGGATTCGGGCCAGGAAGAGTTCCCATACCTGGTGCGACAGCCCGAAGAGGACAAAGGAGACGGCGTACCCGACCAGTCCTACAGAGAAGATCGGCTTGCGGCCCACTCGGTCGCTGAGGGATCCCCACAGCGGCGCGCAGAGGAACTGCATGAAGGCGTAGCTCGTCGCCAAGAGGCCGATCTGGAACGGGGTCGCCCCCACCTCGCGGGCATAGAACTGCAGGACCGGGAGGACGATCCCGAAGCCCAGCATGACGATGAAAATCGCCAGAAAGAGCACGGTGAACCCGCGGTTGCCAAGCCCGGGCTGCATGGATCCCTCCCCTCCGAAACGGATATCATTATCGTGGCGGAGGCCTCGGACTGTCAAGGCAGGGGCCTTTCGCTTGACATGCGGGCCGGCTGCTTCTTAAAATCAGAGGGGCATTCCTCGGTAGCTCAACGGTAGAGCATCCGGCTGTTAACCGGAGGGTTGCAGGTTCGAGTCCTGCCCGAGGAGCCAGACAACACTTTCCGCGCACACTTTCCAGTCTGCTACTCCCCTGCTACTCCTTTTGCGCTGTCGCTCCCACTCCCGGCGCTGTAGAGGGTTCCCATAGATGCCTGCCTCTAGCACTGTGCGTGCGGCTGTGGATACTGGGACGGCGCCCTCCGAGCGACTCTGCCCTCGCTGCAGGAAGCCGGTCCAGCGAAAGAGGCCGGCGAAGTGGTGTTCGGAGAGCTGCCGCCTGACGCTCAGAGGCGGCGCTGGGCAGGGGAGAGTAGTGAGACACCTAACGTGCCCACAGAATTGCACAGCGACCCCGTATTACGGGATCAGAGCGAATCCTGGGAAGAGGCTGTGGCGCGCACTGTAGCCTTGTGTGAGGCGGCCGTCCTCGAATGTCAGCAGGCGCTTCGTGGGCTCGCGGTCCTTCTGGCCCAGCACGAACCGGAGATGATACAGGCAAGCTTGGTAGGCCACAGCAACGGCAACGGGGCGGCAGGCGCAGCGGTACGCGAATCTCTCGTCCGGCGCCTGAGTCCTGAGGCAGAGGCTGCTATCCTGAGACGGGTAGCGCGCTGGAAGGAAGGGTGAAGGAGCGATGATGAGCCGTGGGACGGATGTCGGCGAGCACGGGGGAGGATACGGGAGCTGGGAGTCCCGGCGATGCCGAACCCGATGGATCTCGTCAGCCGGTGGGGAAACTTCGGATGATGGAGCGTACTTTTCTGGGCAGGGGCAGACTGGATGCGATCCGCCGTCGTGTCCTAAAGCGCCAGCAGCGGTGGGGGCAGACATCATGGTCGGACCGGCCCATTCCCGTGACGAGGGCGCAGCTGCTGCAATCCCTTCTCGCCAAGGCCCAACGTGGAACGCGGATAGGAAAGGGGGGACGGTCCAGAAGATTCTGTACCTGACTCGGGGTGAGAAGGACAAAGCGAAGGCGACTCTGTCCAGACTCAAAGCCCTTGATCCGGGTTTGGCCGGGGAACTCAGACTAATCTTGGAGAGATTGAGGTAAGACGCGCCGGATACATGGATGCCAGTATGCCGCTACAATTGAAGGGATCGGCCGCTCATTTTTTGAGGGATTTGTTTTCAAGAAGGGGGGACTAGGGATGCGTACCGCCGGATGGGTGGTGAGCGCGGTCCTGCTTACCGTGGTTATGGGAGCTTCTAGTGGATCTCAGGCGCCTGCATCGGGTCCACGTATTTTCATTGCGGACAGCGATAGCAACCGTCTCGTTCGGATCGATGATATGACGGGCGCAGGTTGGACCACCCTCGGTAGCCGGGGTGCCGGAACCAATCAATTCTTCACGCCGGATGGCATCTTCGTAGACGCAGCGGAGAAGATTTATGTGGTGGACACAGACAACCAGTGGCTCGTACGGATCGATGAACATGACGGGGGCGGGCTGGACCACCTTCGGTAGCCGGGGCAGCGGGGTCAACCAGTTCTACATCCCGACCCGGCTCTTCGTGGACCCAGCGGGCAAGATTTACGTGGCGGACCGTAACAACGACCGCATTGTGCGGGTGAATGATATGACGGGGGCGGGCTGGACCACCCTCGGTAGCCGGGGCAGCGGAGCTAACCAGTTTAACGGCCCAATCGGCATCTTCGTGGACACAGCGGGCCGGATTTACGTGACGGAGGGTGGCAACAACCGGATTGTGCGGATGAATGATATGACAGGCGCGGGCTGGACCGCACTCGGTACACGAGGCAGCGGCGCCAACCAGTTCAACCTTCCACGCAGCGTCTTCGTGGATTCAGCGGGAAAAATCTACGTAACGGACGCAAGGAACAGTCGGATCGTGCGGATGAATGACATGACCGGCGCAGGTTGGACCACCTTGGGCAGCCGCGGCACTGGTATCGGCCAATTCAGTGAAGATGGCATGGATGGTATCTTCGTGAGCCGCGCCGGGCAGATCTTCGTGGCGGACTCCTCTCGCATCGTACGTATAAATGATATGACGGGCGCAGGCTGGACCACTTTCGGGACATCTGGATCTCAGAAAGGCCAGTTTATCGGTGTGGGGGGCATCTTTGTCCGTTGACGTCCCAAAGAGTATCCGATGGATGTCGTCCTCCGTTGGGGACTATTCGGATAGCGGCAGGGGTTCTGACGATGGCTGAGAGCAGTGAGAGAACAGCGAAGCGGCGCGGGAAGGGCCGCCCGTTCCAGCCTGGGCAATCGGGGAACCCAGGCGGCCGACCCAGGGAAGAATCCCATGTGCGGGAGCTGGCGCGGCAGCGGACGGAAGAGGCGATTGCGACTCTCACCGCGATCATGCAGAGTGGGGAGACGGAGTCCGCTCGGGTGCGTGCTGCCGAGGCTCTCCTGGACCGCGGGTGGGGGCGGCCGCTTCAAGGGGTAGAGGTGGCGGATGTGACGGCTGAGCCCCTCGAAATCATTGTCCGATACGTTGATCAGGGATCCCGAGCGGGAGCAGGATGAGCGTCGAATCGCTCGACCGCTTGCGCGGGGGCGTGACCGAACCGGGGGTCGTCCGGTCGGGCGAATCTCTATACGTACAGAGATTGGGCAGCATCTGTCCCAAGTCCTTAAGGTCGCTGGCCGCCGCGGGATTTGGGCATAGTACCTGTGCGTTATCCAAGTAGTGGGTACCGTGAGCAGGAACCGACTGCTATACTTAGAACGTAAGCAGCCGAGATGGTGGCCGCCCAGACCCGTGGGGAAAATCTGCAAAAGGTGATGTGCTTTGACGCGAATGCTTTCGTCGGTCTTTGGAAAAATTTGGACGCGGACACGTGCCCGCGAACAAGCGACGACTGCCAGGTTCTTGTTTTGCGACCCGTCATTTTTGACCGGGATTGGTCGCGTAATGGACTTGGGAGGGGTCTTCGACCAGTACAACGTAAGTGCTTCGCCCGAAGAGGCAGATATGAGGGCTCTTTGGGCTGACTGGACTGCGGTTGGCGGATTTCTCGTCTCATCCATATCAACTTGGCATAGCGAAAATCCCATGGTGTTGGATATGAACTCCAAGTCGCCGCATCAGATCCCTGACTACGAACAAACCAGCCTACCTTGGATATTTGGCTCGTCGATCGATCACCACGCCAGCCATCGCCGTCATGGCTAGTACTGGCGACGATCCAGCAGCGGCGGACGCGGAAGAGAAAGAAGGAGCCGCAGGGGCTAGTCCTAAGAGCGCCGAGGCGCAACGCGTAGCGGACCAGCTCGCCAAAGCGGTGCATCTGTCGCCTGAGCGGCTGAGTCCGGGAATCAAAGCGGCGCTCTTCCAAGTATCAGTTCGAGGCGTCTGCTTACCGGGGACCTATTCCGCCTCCCAGTATGTTAGCTGGATACAATGCAATCCTGCCAAACGCCGCTGAACGGGTGTTCCGAATGGCCGAAGAGCAACAGAAAGACAGAATCGGCCTTGAGCGATCTGTGGTGGATTCGAATATCGCTGCTGAACGACGCGGACAGTATCTCGCGTTTGGCCTCGGTCTGGTAGTGGTACTCGGTGGGATCTATCTTGCCGTTACGGGCAAGTCGCTTGTCGGATTTGGCACACTCCTCACGGGGCTTACTGCCCTGTGCACAGCCTTCTTTGTTGCCAACCGACAGCAAAGTCGGCAACTACGCGATAGACGAAACCAAGTAAACGGGGCAATAGCGCGAGCTTCATCCGAGTCTTAGAACCGCTACCGCTCGAATTAGGACACTACCGACAATTGTGAAATTGAGCGCAGCTCCTGCACCTGCTCCACCCTCCCCGTGGCGACCCACTCCTCGAAAACTTGACACTAGAAAAAGGGGAGCGCGACCCGCTAGCATCCAAACCTCCGCATGACCCGCCGAAGCCGGTGATTGCTCACCTGGTAATAGACCTGCGTGATGGTCGGGCTCGTGTGTCCGAGCAGGCTCTGCGTCTCCTCGATGCCGAACCCCAGCTCCGCCATCTGCTGGCCGGCCGTGTGCCGGAGGTGGTGGAATTTCTTTCCCGCCGGCAGGCTGAGACCCGCGCGCTGAGCGTAGGCCGCAACGAGGAGCCCGATGCTCGAGTAGTGCAGGCGTGGCGGCCGGGCCGCCTGGAACGGGAGCCGGAAGGAACAGGGCCGGGCTTGGAACGTCAGGCCGCACCCGCACCCACCGGCGCAGCGCAGTGCGAGCGTCCCGCGTGAGAGGGAGCACCTGTTGCTTCTGCCCCTTCCGGTGCACCAGGATCGTCGCGCTCTTGCTGCGGAGGCCGATGAGGTCCCCAACGTCCAGGGCGACCACTTCGCCGACGCGCAGCCCCATGAGGCCCAGCTCGGCGATTGCCCGGTCGCGCAGGACGACGACCCGAGGGTCCGCCTTGTGACGGTCGGGAGCATCCGCGCAGAGGTGTGATGGTTTCCGCTCCTGCCATTCTCCGTGCGCGCCCGTCCCGAAAGGATTTCCTTTCGGGACACCCGCACTCCGCCGGCGTGCGGCTTACTGGACGCGGCTCTGCGGGGCATCAGCGGCACTACCTTTGCGGGACACCATGCCTGCTTTCCCTAAGGCAAGCATGCGGGCGATCGTGCTCTTGCCTACGCCGAACATGGTCGCTGCTTTGCGGAGGCTCACCTGGCCGGATTCTACGAGCGGCCGGACCGGCTCGAATTCCCCGTTGAGCTTCCGCCGGCGTCCGAACGTCTTCCCCTGCTTCTTGGCTCTTGCCATACCGGCCTTGACCCTCTCGGCTATGAGGGCTTTCTCAAACTGCGCGAAGCTCGCCATGATGTTGAGCATCAGGTCTCCGGCCGGACTCGAGCCGGACGTATCGAGCCAGGGTTCGCTGTAGGATCGCAGCCCGACACCCCACCGCCGGAGCTGCTCAACCGTCTGCGCCATGTGGGCGACCGACCGGAAGGCCGTGTTCACGAACTCACCTGTCGCCTGCCACCCCTGCGCCTGGGCGAATTCTCGGAGCGGGAGCAGCTGAGTCATGGGATCCTGGTCTTTATCGGACGTGCTCACCCTCGCATAGAGTGCAACGCGCATCCCCCTCACCTCCGAGACCAGTATACGTGCGAAGCTGGATAGACTAGGCGTGTGACCAGGAGAAAACTGCTCGATCCGGCGGACCGGGGACGAAAGGGCGGCCGCGCCCGGCTGCGGACCATGACCGTCGAGGAACGCCGGCGCAGCGCCCGAACGGCCGCTCAGGCCCGATGGCAGAGAACCCCTCGAGGCCCCGCGGTCTCGGAAGCGGCGAGGCGCGCCGTTTTGGCGCGGTGGCGAAGGGCACGACGGGCGAAGCGGCGCGCCGGACCGTGAGAGGGCAAAGGGGATCGAACCATGAAGAAGCTCACACCTGAGAACTGGCTCCAGCCCGAGGAACTAATGTCCTTCTTGTGCAAATAGGGCCAGAAGATCGCGAGCCCCGTTCAATATCTGGCGAAGAATGGGTCAAGGTGATCACTGCGTCCGTACTCGAGGAATCTGTCCCCGAAGAGGTGAGGGACCTCTTCGAGACTGCACGGGGGGCTCTTGTGTATGGGTACTTTTTCTACCCGCTCTACGCTCTTGGGGAGGGACAGCTCTTCCGCGTGGTCGAGGCGGCGGTTACTAACAAGTGTAAAGTAATGGGCGCCCCGGCACGGATCAAGAGATTCTACGATCGTGTTGAGTGGCTAGTAAGCCAGGGCGTTATTCCTAAACAAGAAAAGGGGAAATGGGACGTGATTCGGGAGCTAAGGAACTTCGAATCTCATCCCGAGCGGCAGACGCTCCTCCCGCCGGGAACAGTAGTCGGCATGCTCCGGCGGATAGCCGAAGAGATCAACGCTTTGTTTAGGGCATCTGTCAAGGACGAAAAGATCGTCCCGGCTGAAAACCGTGAAGGGACGACTTAACGATCAATCACACATTTCCAATGATCGCACGATGCTCCAGCACATCGCTGAAGAAAGCCTTGCGCCACTGGGGATCGCTGATCTTTTCAGTCCGGCCCATCAACTCGCTATATCCGGCCTCGACCGCCGCCCACTGGCGAGTTAGGCCGCACTTTCGCGGCCTGTCCCGCGCCAATTGCCCTCAGCGAGAAGCACAACGAAGCTACTTCGCCGGACGCGGCGTGTTTTGTAGCAGATCCCCCACTTCCTTCTTCCAGAATCTTGCGAAGAAAGCCGTTGCGTGACCGGCGGTCTGGTCGCTAGCCGGTATCAACAATAGACGACCATTCTTAACCCGCTTGATCTCGCGGTCCAAGATTCCAAGTTCCGGTGGATTACGCTCGTCGTCTGCCGAGTTGATCGCCAGCAGCACGGCCTGGATGCGCTCCAGCCCTGGCGACGGGTTGTAGTCGCGCGACGAATCCCACTGATAAAGCACATCATTGGCGTCGGCATTGAAAGGGGCGCTAAGCCGGCTGTTGAGGAACTCGTCGGCCTTCTCGCGTGTTGGCGCCGCCTTTTGCAGCGCCTGATTGCCGCCGCTACTGGCAAGGCCGTAGAACACCGAGGCGAACTGCGCGCTGCGAGGCTGCCCGGAGTAGTTGCCGTTCATCCACTCGGGGTCGTTGCGGATGGAATCGATGATGAGGCGCCGAAGTATCCAGTTCCGGCCGGACATCTCGCTCGGCAGCGACGCCATCGGCACTGCGATGTCCATGAATCCAGGATATTCCTCGGCAAACATCCAAGTCTCCATGCCGCCCATGGAGAACCCAAGAACGAGCCGCAGATGTCGTACCCCCAGGTGCTCAGTCAGCAACCGGTACTGGACCTCGACCATGTCGTCGTAGGTGTACTTCGGAAAACCCGTGCGTAACCCATCCGACGGCTTGCTCGATTTGCCGTGGCCGATGGCGTCCGGCAGGATCACGTAATAGCGGCTGGCATCCAGTGGCTGCCCGGGACCGAAGAGTTCGCCGCCGAATACTGGGGAGAGCATACTCGTCCCTGACTGGGTGGTCCCGTGCAGAATCAGAACCGGTTCCCCTGTCGGTGCGCCCACGGTCGAATAGTGCAGTCGCAACTCAGGCAAGGCCTCACCTGTGTGAAACCGGAAGTCGCGCACGATCCAGTCGCCTTCTCTCGGCGCCGGAAAGTCCGCAGCCAAGGCTGGGAGGGCAGTTAGGAACGCAAGCAACAAGACAACAAGTCTGTACCGATGAATCACTCGCGGATTCATAAAGCCCCCTTTATAGATGTGCCGTATGAGAATTTGGGAGAGCCCGGGAGAAGGAAACTATCCTGAGCCTGACACGCTTCTACCTTTCTTGGTAATCTCCTGGTAGGGAGACGCCGCATGAGAGACGAGCAGGCCCTAGTGGCGTGGACGAGAACGGTCTCCACGGGCGGCCGGCAGTACGCCGCGCGTGTGTTCGTCCCCGCCGCCGGGAAGTACGAGTGGCACGTCGAGAAGGCCGGCGACGATGGCAAGGGGCCAGGGGCGAGATCATCACCAGGGGCGCGGCGGCAACGCGCCAGGCGGCGCGGGATGAGGCGTGGAAAGAGTTAGGGCAGGCAGTCCAGCGCGACCAGCAGCCCGCGGCGCGGCTCAAGTGGTGACGACGGCCGATTAAAACGCGAGCGGCTGGACGCTGTGGTCCTGGTTCACCTCGCGCACAATGTACCCCCGCCGCTCGACTTTCTCGCGTGCCGCCTCGGCGGTTGCGGCCTCGACGACGACCCGGCCGAAAGTGACGATAACGGCCCAACGGACCGGCCGATCTGGCTGCTGATCAGTCGAGTCTGTCATGGTTCAAGATAAGATGGAAGGACCGGTCTCCTAGCTCGCAGTGACGAAGATTACGCTGCGAGCGGACCTGCGCGCAGAGCTTCCCTCGCAGCCACCCTTGAGCCGGGCCGAGGTGCGGCGTGGGCCCGGTTTGGCCTGGCCGGAGCGATAGCCAGCATAGCGGTTTACGCGGCGGTAGCGGCCGTGGATGGTGTGGCCAATCATGTGATGGCGCATCGCTGGACGGCCGCGAGCGGGGAAGCTCGCCTACGCGTATACGAGGCCGCGTTTGCGGTGCGTCAGATCGAGGTCGGCCGCACGAGCCTCTTCAGTCTCATGTTCGGCGCTACGCTGATCACCTTTGGTGTTGCCATGGTCCAGAGCGCCCGGTATCTCTCCTGGCTGGGCGGGCTCGGTCTCCTGGGCGGCCTGGGAACGGTCGCGCTCGGGTTGGAGCAGGCGTCCCATGGTTTTCCGGATTTGGCCCTGACGATCTTTATGGTGGTGGGGCCCGCCGACCTCATCTGGGCGATCGCGACGGGGATTTTCGTGTGGCGGTTGGCCTCTCGGTTCGCGGGAGACACTGAAGCTGCATAAGAGGGTGGGGATGATCTTGCTAGGGGGTCAAGACCGGACGTGCATGGGGGGAAGTCCTGATCGGGTCAAAGCCCCTTCCCGCCCGAGGTGCCTCG
>Ga0187846_10001254_pt1 | contig 14363 bp, 24 predicted proteins | sample TC_taG_FD_161473 | JGI IMG/M metagenome (GOLD analysis project Ga0187846, IMG submission 161473) | Biofilm microbial communities from the roof of an iron ore cave, State of Minas Gerais, Brazil - TC_06 Biofilm (v2) | ecosystem: Environmental > Terrestrial > Deep subsurface > Cave > Wall biofilm...
AGAAAGCCCCGCATTACTTTGCGGGGCTCCTCATTGCGACACTGCAGAACTACCACTCAAAGTGAATGATATTCTTCTTCTCAGGTTCCTTGATTTTGATTAGAAACCCGTTTTTGTTATGAGGATAAGGGATCTTTTCCGCTGCTGCGTTATTATAATCCGATGCTCCAACTTCTTCAATAGGAGTAGATTTCAAAGTCTTTTCATTGGGAACAGGCAGTTTATCATCAATAACAAACTCTACATTTACTCTCTTTGCCCATTCTCGTATACGACGGACTGGAACATAGAGATTAAAGGTTTCGCCTGCTCCTCTCACAATCATGCCAACATATTGTCCATTGCTTTCAATAAACAAACCACCACCAGAACTACCTGGAAAAGCGGCACAAGTGCTTTGGTCATATATTTTATCATTCCTTACTCTACCGATTTGACTGATTATACCAGAAGTCAAGGAGTTAGAACCAGTTTGACCTAGCAAACTACCAACGTGTAGCAAGTGAGTATTGATGCCCGGTGTTGCTTCACCACAATAAAATTGAACAGAGGATTGAATAAAATTCTTCTTACGAATGCGAAGAAGAGCAACATCTTCACCATTATCAGCATCACTATATCGTAGAACCTCGGCATCTATTTCCAAGCGGCCTACTGAACGACCATCCTGATATAGTTCCTTTACAATCTTGGCATCATCAAACTCAATCTTGGTCTTTTTCGTGCCTGTCTTCGGGTCTATAAACTCACGGGTTTTACGAAGACGAGCAACTACGTGCCCTGCTGTAAGGACATAGTTAGTATTATCTCTGGTTTTTATTACACCAGAACCTTGAGCCCATCCAGCGTGTATTGTTACAGAGATGTCTTGTAGATAGTTGGGGATTTCTTCGGGCTTAGGTGTAGCACCGTGAAAAACACCACTTTGAGCAGTTGGCGTTGGTTTCTTTTCTTCTGCTATGGAAATAGTTGATATGAGGGCGATAATAAGCAAACTTGCGACATATTTGATACTATTCATTGGTTCTCCTTACTTTCAAAAGCGCAAAATAATATAGTCATTTTGCTTTTATTTTTGAAAGCTAAAAACCCTACAAAGTTTAGACTTGTAGGGTTTTTAGGAGATTACTTTGATAATGGCGCTCTCGGATGCCACCAAGGAAGAGCCACGGTTTGCCCATTTTGGTCGGTTTTCTCTCCGTGAGCCAAACCAGACTTGGTTTTCTTGCCTTGTGCTTTTTGTTTGGCAAGAAAATCACGGAAGGCTTTATCGGTTTTGGCATTTTTCATCGGATTAACTCCTTGTAATCTTTGGATTGGTATGAAGCATCAATAATCTCACCAGATTTATTGACTACAATCCTCACACCACCAGGGCCAGACATTACAGTTCCAACAACAGATTGTTTTAGAACTTTGTAATGTTTATTGACGAGTTGGGCGACTTTTTCCTTTTGTAAACTCATAGGACACCTTTAGAAATCGGTTGTGGTTTCCACCTTATCATCTTCGCAGTAATACATAAGAGGCTGAGCGTCTTTGTTCTTGGTCACAATCGCACACGGACCTTGCCACAAAACACTTAGGGCTTTCATAGTGTCCTTGGTCATTTGTGGGTGAAGTATCCTGCCATCCCAAGTGTGTTCCATTAGGAATACACGCTTGTTCTTATAGTTCGGGTCAGCCAACTTGATTGTGGGCAAGCCGCCATTGATATAGCTGCCCAAGAGCAACTGCTTGATTCTCTTGGCGTCTCTGTCCATAATCTTGTAGGTTCCATCTGGGAAACGCTGCCAGTGGAAGAACTCATACTTGTCGCAGAACTCTTGAGTGAAGAACTCAGAGATTGCCGTCACATCGTCATAGAAAGCCCTTACCTCAAAGACCTTCTCGTGACCCAAGCCGAGTTTCTTGTCCCATTTTTCCTTTTCCTTGGAGTTCTGGCACTCTTCGTATTCTCTACCAAAGCGACCTTTATTCCATCGCTCTTCAACGTCCAAGAGAGTCAAATACCCTAACTTGTAAGGATTCATACTCATCTTGCCGCCAAGAACACCAGCTTTATGAACAGCGTATTCAACAATGCCGTGTTCATAGGCAAAGCCATAGCGAGCCATGATTTGGCTGTCGGTGAACGATGCCCATCCTTCGTTGAGCATTTTCGTCTGGCGTTGAGGAGCAAAGTACATCGCTTCATCATAAAGCATATCAAAAGTGGCTTGCTGCCAGGCAGTGAACGGAGCGTGCTCTTTGATGAATCCCATAATGTTCTTATCGGGGTTCTCAAAAATGCTTATCGCCTTTTTGATTTCCTCTAGTCTGAGCCGTTCCCTTTCATCTGCCTTGAACTTTGGAGTATTGATCCAGTCTTCCATGTAATCATGTTCTACTTTCAATCGGCGTGGCTGATGATACTTTCTTCTTGAATCAGGGATTGGTTCTTTTTGACGACGCTTTATCCAGGCTTGTGCTGGGTCAATAAGCGTCTCAATAGAGAGAATCTTGTCTATAAACCTTCCAACTGGTTCCTTGCCCCATTCACTCATAATACGGCGAATACGAGAGCCGTGATTGGCTAACTCATTCATCATATTTTGAGAAGTCTGGGAGAAGAAAACATTGTTCTTGAAGAAATCATTATGGCCCGTAGCGTGGGCGATGACCGTCATATGGTCAACAAGCGTATTGGAATCCAAGCAGTAGATGTAGCAAGGATTTGTATTGATGACCATTTCGTAGATACGATGCATTCCGTATTCATAGCCACGGCTCAACTCTTCGTATTGCTCACCAAACTGCCAGTGTGGAAAACGAACAGGAAATCCGCCGTAAGCAGCGATTTCACTGATTTCGTCATAGTCAAGGAACTCAACAATAGTATCGTAGAAGTCCAGACCGAAATCTCGGCAAGCTTTGAGGATTCCTGGAATCTCAGCGAGAACTTCTTTGGGAAGTTTGACGCCGGGGATTGTATTATCACCCTTCAAGAGTGTGGGGGCTTGCATTAGAGCCATTATTAGAATCTCCCATCAATGAAGTTGAACGTGGTGTTGCCCACTACCAAAACACTTCTTGCCGTTGTGAATATGATCTACAAATCTTCCGTCTTTTACCTTGGCCGTTTGTTTACAAACAGGACAGGACGCATCATACTCACTTTGATAATGTTTATAGAACACGTTGGAGTCTACTGCTACTTTCATGCTAGTTCCTCCACTTTCACGCCTTCTAATCCCTTAGATTTCGCATCCTTACCCAGCAAATCCTTCAATGCCTTTTTGATTGCTTCATCACGATGCTCGTCGTTCTTGAGAACATCGTGCCAAGCAGCGCCTTCCGGTTTGTCTATTGAAGTAGAGCGAATGTGATTAGGCAACTTGCCAGCTTCTAACTGCTTATCCACATAGGCTTTGAGGCTCTGCTCGTAAGGCCACATATGGAGAATCTGGCATACACCAAACATATTGACTTTATCAGGCCCTAAGTCCTTGCGAAGAACTTTACAGAACTGAGCATTGTCGTTTGTTTGGTTTTCACCATCACCGAAATACAATCCATAAATGTTCCACTTGTTAGGATCAAATCTGCCCTTTTGTTGAATCAACTTGGACATCAAACTCAAAGCCGAAGAGCATTTTGTTCCACCACCATAGCGAAGGTTGTAGAACACTTCTTGGCTGACTTCTTTGGCTTCTGTATCGTGCCAGATATAGACAGATTCGGTTCTCTTATAGAAAGAGCGAACCCACAAATCAACCCACCAAGCAATGTCACTTACAATGTCGCACTTGAAAGGATCCATCGAGCCAGAACCATCTCTCATATAGAAGATTACGGCTTGATTGGACGGCTTCTTGATAATGTTGTATTGGCGATATCGCCTATCATCATTGATAGGAAGCAGTACGGCTGTTGGCTGATTGAAACCTGGGACAATGATTTTATTCTGTAGTTGTCCCATAGCCGCCATGCGCTTCATTGTCTCTTTCAGCGTGCGGCGCTTGTGCAAGAGAGATAATGGTCCAATCTTGCTAATACCGTTGTAAACAACCCTTTCATCCTCAAAGGTCTGATTTACCTTTGGTTGTAGATTGGGAAGTTGTAGTTCATCCTTGAGAAGTTTGAGAACTGTTTCCAAATCAATCTGAACGGTAATGCCGTCTGCCGGGTCTTCACCAGCCTTATCTCCCTTTCCTTTGTCCGGATCTTTACCAATAATGTCGCCCTTGTTGCCCGGTCCTCGACCTACGCCTTCACCGGGTCGCCCAAAGACGATATGAGGCAAGTCAATGCGGGGGATTGTGATACCCACCCTTTTTCCACCACGAAGGCGGAAAATCTTACCCGTCTTGATATACTTTTTCAACTCTTCACGAATGCGACCAGAAACTACATCACGAAACTGGTCCCAATCTTCTTTTATGCGATTAGGGATGGTACACCTTCCTTTTGATTATCTGTGAGATTTCATTGAAACTCGTGTATGGTATTTACGCCAGTTTCTCTTTATCTCGTCCCTTCTTTCACGTTTCTATAAAGTTTATAGTGGGCGGTGCTTCTGGGACACCGCCCACTTCCCTAAGACATTACTGCTCTATAAGGTCGCCCCTCGCAAATATCGAAGCGACATAGTTAAGCACATCGCTTGCACTCTCTTCGTTGTAGCCGAAGTTGCGAATCAAGCGGGTCTTGATTGCGTCAATCTTCTCTTGGATGTCCTTGTCGCCTACCGTAGCGCCAGCGGACAACTTTGCGAGCTTGATTGTATCCTTCGTGTCTTCGAAGAGTTTGCGTTCCAAAGCCCTTGCGAGCTTCGGGTTGCTGTCCCAACGAACTTCCTTTTTCTTGATGTGCATAGTTCCGATGAACTGTGCAATCTGTCGGCGGAAGTCATCGGCGTATTGCTCACCGATTTCGGCCTTTTCCTCAATAGACCGCATCAATCTTTCGTCTGGCTCTTGTTCTTGACCAGTGAACGGATTGATAATCTTGGTCTTCTCAACGTGAGCAACCACGTTGTCGATATAGTTCGTGAAGAGCCTTACGATTGCGTTCTCGTCAGCAACCAAGGCTCTCTGAACTTCGTTCTTGAGGATTTCGTCCAGTTCCTTCTTGGCCAACTCAACGCAAGTATCATACCAGCCACGGTCGTTTTCATCCGTGATTAGAGCATAACCTTGTAGACCGCTCTTCAACTCGTTCAATACCATGAACATATTGACGTAGCCAGGATTGGAAACAAGAGCATTACTGATCTTGTTTTGGACATAACGGGCGCTGACGCCTCTCTTCATGCCTTCTTCTGGATACTTGTCTCGCAACTCTTTGACCCTATCCTCAGTCCAGCCAGGAAGGGAGCGACCATCGTAAAGTTTGGCCTTCTCAACTGGCGTGAGTTGCTTGTCCTTGTCTTCTTGGAGCCGGGTGAGGATTGCCCACAAAGCGGCGATTTCCAAGGTGTGTGGAGCAACGTGTTGGCGAACCTTGCCAATGCCGTAGTCCTGTTCAAGAACCTTCAACTCATCTGCCCAACGGAGCAAGTAAGGAACGTCCACACGCACGGTTCGGTCACGCAAGGCTTCCATTGTAACATCAGCCTTGAGTTTCTCGAACTCTGGATTGTTGGTATGGCCGATAAGAACCATATCCACGTCAATCTGTGGGAACTTCTTCGGCTTGAACTGCCGCTCTTGGCAAACACCAAGCAAGTCATAAAGGAACTCTTTTTCGAGTTTCAAGACTTCGATGAACTCAAGCAAACCACGATTGGCTACTTCGAATTCGCCATCGAAAGAGAATGCCCTTGGGTCGGAGTCCACGCCGTAGTGACCCAACTTCATATAGTTTATATCACCAGTCAACTCAGTAGCGTCCTGGTTCTTCGGGTCTTTTGGCTGGAAAGTGCCGATACCAATACGATCTGCTTCGCACAATACAATACGACGAATCTGAATATGGTTTTCCATAACCTTTGCCCAATCACCATCATAGCGACGAAGTAGTTCTCCCATAAAGTGCTTGCAGTGAGGGTTCAACTCACCTGGAAGGCGAATCTTGTGAAGCAAGTGGCGTTGCTCAGCCGAAGTGCCTTCTTCCAAAACTTGGTTCAACCGGCTTTCAACCTCTTGCCGCATGTAGGTTGGAACGAGTTTGAGCGGGTCATCGTTCAATGGGCACTTGGAGTCGTTCTTGATATCCAAAGCCGGATAAACAATGTTTCCGTCCTTATCCTTAACTTCGCCGAGGTTCACCCACATATAGGTGTAAATGGCTCCGTCATCGGTTTGGCTATATCTCTCCAAACCTCTCTTCAAGAGACGGCAAATAGTGGACTTGGAGGAACCGACAGGTCCGTGAAGCAAAAGAATACGCTTCTCAGTGCCGTACCAATCGGCAGCACCCTTGATGTGCTTTACCAACTGCTCCAAAGTATCTTCCAAACCAAAGATTGGGATTTCTGGGTCATTGAAGAACTTGTAGCGAGTAACAGTCTTGCGATAGCGCTCAAAAGTGTATGTGCCAGCGCTGATAATCATGTTATACAAGCGTTGGTAAGCACTGAACGCTAACTTGGGATTATTGTAAACCCGATCCAAGTATTCGGGGAAACTCATCGTTTCGTTCAGCCTGCGGAAGCGGTTACGGTCGAACTGCTTAGCAAGCTCGGTGAAACGATTCGTTGTGGTCGTGGTCATAGCCCCGCTCCTAAAAAGTGAAGTGTAGAGAACGCCTTATTGCGTCTCCAAAGCAGATTAGATGCTCGTGTTGGGAAGAGCAAAGACAGGAAGGTGATAAACATTATCACATCAAGTCGTTATGCTCACATTTATCAACAAGTTTATTCGGACGGGATTATTACGGAATGATTATTACAAGTTTCTTTATAGCAGGCAATCCAGCAAAAGTCAAGTCCTTTATGGGTTTGGCCCCCAACCAGTACAATCCCTTACCCACTTCTTTGCCTCTTTTAGTGAATCAAAAGTTTTCTGAGCATAAGTGCCGTAGTTCTGTCCAATCGCATAAAACTTATCATCTATTCCTCTAATGCGGCTCTGCTCTTGATTGACTTCCCTTTCGGAAACCCAAACTTGAAGGCCAGCAGAGTCAGGACCAGAAATCTTATACCAACGCATATCTGATTCTCTTTATACCAGCAATCCAGCAAAAGTCAAATGATTTTTCCCATATGAGCAGAGTCGTCTATTTGCTTGTAAGGGTTTTTACCTTTGTGTTGGGCTTCTGCCGCTCGTCGCTCTTCTTTGGCCTTCTCCATATTATACCCAGCCCGGTAAGAAAAGTTATCCCACTTTGATGTACCACCTGGATTAGTAAAAACTACATCAGCAGGCATAGAGATAAGTTTTTCAACTCGCTTGGACTTACAGGACACACATCTAACAGATTTTATTTCCTCAAAGGAACAGAGTTCCTCAAAGTAGTAATCACATTTTTTACAGTGGAAATCATAGCTCGGCATGTTTTATTTTAGTAAGTAAATCACAAACCTTTTATATGGCCACGCAAAAAGGATTTCAAGCGAGAGCGAGTTTCAGCAGCATCCCATTGTGGAACAAAATCACCCACCAATCCCCAAGCAGAAGATGCGCCGTACCTAATAGAAACTACCATTGGTTCATCAGGAGCAACTTTATCAAAATAAACTTCATAACCAGTATCTTTGAGAACAACGGCGTAGCCATTACTCAAATCACGCCATTTCTGTGCTATTGTAGCGCCAAGTTCTTGAAGGGCGGGCGTGATTGCTTCAGAATCCAGTATATTGATATGCTGGCCATAAGCATCCCAAAAACCTTCTTTACCTAAACGATTATATTCACTCATAAGTGTCTCTCCTACAATCATCACACTGAACAGGCCAATTAGTTGTGTCCTGTGTGCGATCATAATCCTTTTCTTCAGGAGAAGTCCATTCTACACCACAAGTCTCACATTTCCAAAGCCAAATTCCATTTACGGCAGGGCGTCTATTTACCGCTTCGGCTTCTCGTTCCCTCCTGCGCCATTCTGGAGTTTCCAAATAATGATAAAGTTCCAGTTGGAGTTGTCTGTAGTTTATAAAATCCGAAAGCAACTCCACTGATTCCTTTTGCCCTATTCCATTATCCTTACAATGATCATGAATAACTTGGAGAGCATCCATTATTACCTCACGGAAGTTTAGGAAGTTTATTTATGTCCGCCTTAGAAGCATTACAAAGTAAAGCCAAACCAGCAGAAAGTCGGTCTTTGGACTTTGCGATCAGATTGAAAGCCTCTTCACTCTTCTCGTGGATACGAAGAGCATATTTTTCCAAAGCAGTTGTAAGATTAGAGTATGTCTGATGAAGAAGAGCGATACAATAGCGATCTTCTTCGGTAATAATGGGACGAGCAATCTTTACATCTTTCTTCTCGTCCTTTTTTTCTTCTTTTTCAAGGCGACAAAGTAATGCGTAATAAAAAGCATTCTCTTCTTTGCCAGGACGATGGCAAACTTCAGTTTGTTTATCAAGCCACTTGGCCAAATCTACAGGGTCAACACCAAGTTTCTCAGCCAAGGCTTGTGGTGTTCGCCACGGCTTACCATCCTTCATTATTTTGGTAAGTTCATCACAAAACTCTTTTGTTCCTATTTGAGTTTTGGTAGCAGTTGGCTTTGCTTCAACTTTCACTTCTTCAGTAGGAAGTTTTACAAGTTCGTCGCCCACTTTATCCCCCTTGTAGTCATCCGTGCATTTTAGCACCGGATAGTTTGGTGGTGGTAGAAGCCGTAAATGGTTAGTCCAAGATGTTGTACTGTTTCCACCAAAGTTATGCCAGTCACTTAGTGAAGCCCAAGGATTAGAAAGCAAAAACTCCTTTCTTAGCTTTTCTTGATCATCCCAATAAGTATCGTCGAGATTTACCGCAAACCTCTTCTTCATTTCCCCACTCCCGAAGAGGAGGTTTATAAAGTTTATCTCCTAAAATGGAGAACGTCAAATCCATCGTGGGCTTCCATTTTGCCGAGTTTCCAACTTGGGCCAAGGGACGGAAAAAATCTATCTCCCTCGTGCCGCTCCTTCATCCTGCTCAGTATTATCTCATTTACCAGATTTTTTTCAAGTGCGTTTTTGTATATTTGTTCGCCACCGATAACAAAGATTTGTTTATCGGGTAAAAGTTTCATATCCGCTACTGCTTCTTCCAAAGAAGGATAAAAGTGTGGTCCATCAAGGTTTTCCGGTTCTATGGCGAGAAGGTCTTTATTGCGGGTAATAACAACATTCATTCTATTGGGAAGAGGCTTTTTTGGAAGAGAATCCCAAGTTATTCTCCCCATTATGATTATATTGCCTGTGGTTCTTTCTTTGAATAACTTAAGGTCTTCTTTATTATACCAAGGCAATCCACCGTCTTTGCCAATGACGCCTTTTGGGTCAGATGCTACTATTATGCTTACCATTATTCTCCATATAAAGTCTCCAAATGGCGTCAAAGACAACTTCCGACACCTGCCCACGCAAAACAACTGAAAGTCCATTAGCATCTACAATGGCGGGATGGCCATTGATGTAATTTTCCTTATACTCCCACGGAGAAGGATGCTCAGCAAACAAAGCTTCAAATTCTTCTTTCATTTTACACCTTCAACTTGAGTGCCTGAGACATTCCGGGCTCAGGGAGAATAATGCCTGTTCCAAACTTTTGGTTATAGGCATTTACGACTTCTTCGTCGGGCGTGCCTGTATAGACGATGAACTCACTCCTGATTACAACGAATTTATCCTTGATAAAAGGGTTCATTGGAATCATAGCAGCACCTTGCTGAGTAAGAACTATACGGATGGCGTTTGTAAGTTTCAGCCCGCCTTCTTGCTCTTCTACCTCAGCAATGATGTCTTCATCATTGAATAACTTTACTATCTTTATCATTTGGGTTCTCCAAAATAAAATGGCCTCTAAAAAACGGAAACTTACGATTTAGTATAACAGGAATCTTTGCGCCTTTCAAGCCAAACTGGAAATAGTATTTTCCAGCAACCAATCCTTCGGCTACTTTTCCCATACATTTACAAACCAAAAAACCTTTATCATCAGAAACCCATATGTCTTGATTGGGTTTATCTGTTGTTATGGTCAGTTCATAATAAATCTTTTTTCTCATACGACTACCGGGATTTTGATTGCTGGGTGTGGTTTGTAATCCACAATCTTGAAATCATCCATACTATAAGAAAAAATGTCTTTTGCTTGCTTTAGTTCCAATCTCGGCGAATCCACTTCAGGTCTATTCAAGTATTCGTGGACTCCATCCAGTTGATTTACATATATATGTGAGTCTTCTGTGTGATGTATAAACCTATAAGGTTTATAGCCTGTCTGCTGAGCCAACATATAACATAAAGCACTATAAAACTGAATGTTTGCTGGAACACCAACAGGAAAATCACAACTTCTTTGATTCATCAACAAAGTCATCCTGCCTTCGTTGTCTATATCTATGTGAAAACAAAAGTGGCACGGAGGTAATCTCATTCTATCCAAATCCTTTGGATTCCACAACGAAACAATCAATCTACGGGAAGTAGGGTTATTTTTTATTTCATTTACTAACCAAGAGATTTGGTCAAAACCACCACAACCGTAATAGTTCATCTTTTTAGGAGAAGGACTTTCATAACTTACAACAAAATCATCATTGGTAAGGTAAGCACCACCTTTACCATTACCATATTGCCCTCCAAAATGTCTCATTTGGAAGCCATAAACAGGCCCTAAATAACCAATAGGGTAATGGGTTCTATCATAGAACTCTTTGTTTTTTGGGTCGGATATGTCTACCCAAGGCGTCCAGTAGTTGCAACCTAACTTCACCAAATCATCATTGCTGGTCGAACCAGAAAGCATCCAGAGTAGTTCAGCAAAAACTGCTTTAGGAAATAATCGTCTTTTAGTTGCTAATGGAAAGTAGGTGTCGATTTGGTAAGTAGCAGTAAGCGAAAAAACGCTTATTGTGTCTACACCAGTTCTATTTCTTCTTCTTTCGCCATTAGCCAATATAAACTTTAGAGCATCATCGTAGGGTTTTAGCAAATAAGTCATCTATGCCTTTGTTTCATTTGGGATATCAATCATTTCCTTGAATCTTTCAAGGACGGCTCTGGAAGCCGAATTTTCCTTCCAATCATATTCAGGGTGAAATTGAACAGAGAGCCAAGTATCGCCCTGCATCATCTCAATGATTTCTTTTACAACTTGCGGGATTTCGGCTCTCGCAACACCCCAAATCCTTACACCATCTTGTTTGGCGTAATCACGCTTTGGATTGTAGATTATACCTTGGTGATGGAAAGAGTTTACCCAAAGTTTTTCGTTGGGAGTTTCAACCAAAACTTCACGCATAATCTTTCGCTCAGGTGCAGTAGCAGCGTGCTTGAATAACTCAAAGAACTCATCGACGTGTAAGATACGAACGCTGTGCATCGGTTCGCTCTTATCAAGCGTAATTCCTTGTCGTTGTGGTTGATGACAGGTAGCGCTGCCTGAAAGATCAGCAATCAGCACCATACCATAGCGCACACCAATAAGTTGATGGCCACGACAGATGCCCAACAATGGTTTACGATGTTGGATACACTTATCAACCAAAAACATTTCACGGCAATCTCGTTTCAAATCAAACTTGCTGAGGTTGGAGTTGTTCCAGATGTTCTCACTATACATTGTGGGGTGAATATCAACTCCACCAGCAACAATGAAGCCATCACAAACATCAATCCAATGTGCGAGGTGCTCCATCTTGTTGTGATAGAGCAATACAAAATCTGCGTCAAAGAAATCCTCCACCATTTCAACACAATCGCTGGTGAAAGAAGAAGGTCCGGTCAAACCGATAAGTTTCTTGCGCACAGTTCCCCCTTACTTTTCTGGAAACGGGGAAGAAATGTCTCCAGACTTTAGCAAATCCTTGTGTTGCTTCTTTTCTTCCACAATCTCAAAAGGATGTTCTTTTTCGGCGTCCTTGAGGCAGTCCAAAGTGAACTTCGCCATATCTTCATCCACTCTTGGACCAAACTCGTGGACTATTATAGAAACCAATCCCTTGTCTGTCCAGCCATTTAGTTTGGCGGCTTGATATGCTGCCGCTTTGACTTTATCGGGTGTTGATTTCCAACCTTCCGAACCTATATCAAGCCAATCACGGAAACCAACTCGCACGCCTTGGCCCTGAACTGAACTATCAAGGGCAGATGTTGGATTGCTCATATTCTCTCCTATCGTCGCTCTAATATAACAAATGAAAAGGAAAAGTCAATGGAAGTTTCAAAAACAGGCAAAAATCTAAACATTATACTTCTAGCAACGGATAATCCTTGGATGTCTTTTGCTTGCTGGTATTCGCTAAACCGCCACTTGCCTGATGCTAAAATACTGGTCGCTTTACCGAGAAGTCCAAAAATACATTTGTTCAGGTGGTTGTTTCGCCTTTCCATCCCGTATTGTCCTTATACCGGAGTGCCTAGTAAAGAGCAAGCCATTGAGGTTGCTAAAAGCAGAGAGGTAAGCGAACCACTGGTAGTGAGCGCTTGTGCAATGGCTGTGAAGAAGTTGGATTTAGGAAGTTTAGAAGGCATAAGCCAAGATAGACAGGTTTGGACTTTATTTGATAAAGAGAAAATAATCCCCGGACTCTCCCAAGATTGTAGAGTATCAGGCGATTTTGTCTTTGTGTCTTACAAGGACAGCATTTCGTATTTGACTATCACTGATTGGGAAAAAACAACCTATACAGAACCTTTTGGCCTATCTTATAAGTTGCGAAGTAGCATCAATACTTTAAATGAGAAGAAAATATTAGATTTGTGGGCAGAAATGGCTTCTCTCTACGCTTTCTTGAATAGCTAGTAGCCGGTTGGAAGCATTTGATTTTTCTTTTTTTTGGCTGAATCGGTTTGGTCGTTAGATTCTCGCACCTTTTTCAAGCCAGATTTGATTTTTTGTAAAGCACGAGCGAGGCGATCTGGAGAAACGCCGAGTAGTTTTGAAGTTGCCTCAGTGTTATTTCCTATTACGCTTATAAAGTCATCCCAAAAAGTATTACCATCAGAGCGGTCTGACCTGATTTCCAACCCACGCTGAATAACTTCAAGACTATCCTCTTCAAGCTCTTCAGTAGGCGGAAACCACAAATCACGCTTGATGTTTTCGCACAACTGATAAAAAGAAGACATTTTATCCTTACGGGTCAATAGTGCCGCTTACATAATTCAAAAATTTGAAATCATCTGGAGCATTAACATTATACGAATTCAAACTCGATGTAAACCAAGTTGGAAATGTATTCTTATAAGTATAGTTGTTTAGCAGATTGAGAGCATCTGCACCATTAACAACAAAAGTTGCTCCATGTTTCAACTTACGATTATCTCGAAATAAGTCTGGAAACCAGGTGGAACGAGTAGAAGAAAAGTTGCTTCCCTGTGTATCATTACCATTAGAATCTATATTGTGAGTCCAGGGTTGTTTATTGGAAAGCAAATCAACCGCAACCAAGTTTACCTGAAAAGTTACAGCCATTATAAAAACTCCTTACAGAATAAAAGTATATAGGAATATGGATAAAGATTTATCAGACGAAGAAAAAGTAAAATTGAGCGAAGAAGCACTAAAAGAGTTTTTTAGCCAGTTTCCGCCAGACATTTATACGGAGGTGATGCTAGAAGAACTATTCAAATTGATAATGGAAAAATAAACTACTTTTTCTTTTTTCTTTTATTTTTGACTCGCTTCTTGAACTCTTCCTTCAAATTCTCTTTCGTATTTTCCTTACTTGATTCAGTTATTTCAATCTCTGGCTCGTCATCTTGTTTGGACAACCATTTCTTGAAATCGTAGAAAGAAAATGTTGGTTCATTTTGGTCTTCATCTTCAAAATCAAACGCACCCATTTTACTCCTAATAACCAGGGTCTAACTTTGTAGCCACCCCCCTATCCCTCTCAAAACTAAATGTAGGGACATCAGGTATTTCATATCTATTCTTGATAATGCGTTTTTTAGGTTTTAGTGGCTTGCCGGGGTCTTTTACATCAGCATCCGCAAGACCAGCTGCCTCTCTCATTTTCAACCACTCTACAAACTTCATTGAAAGAACTCCAAAATATCCTTATTTTGTATATAGGGGACTTCTTTATACTCTGGGCTATTGCTCGCATTACCGATCTTTATATCTGTATATGGTTGGTGTTTTAGCCAATATAAGTTTGCCTCAATCAAACTATGTGAGGTTTCGTGTTGTGGATACATATACAACCCATTATAAAGTTTATTACTTCCTGGTCTATTATCTTCAAATGCTTCATCACAACATAATAGAAGAAG
>Ga0187846_10001255_pt1 | contig 14361 bp, 13 predicted proteins | sample TC_taG_FD_161473 | JGI IMG/M metagenome (GOLD analysis project Ga0187846, IMG submission 161473) | Biofilm microbial communities from the roof of an iron ore cave, State of Minas Gerais, Brazil - TC_06 Biofilm (v2) | ecosystem: Environmental > Terrestrial > Deep subsurface > Cave > Wall biofilm...
TTCAAAGCGCCGTGGCCGGCAATATCTTCGAGCAGGTCGCGCGCGCCGACTCCCATGGGATTCGTGAGCAGGGCTTCCACGCACTGCTGCGTTCCGCCGGGGTTGTCCACCGAGAGCCGTCCCTTGAGCCACGTGAAAAACACGATGGCAAACACGAACACCACCAGCTCCATCGCGATGTGATTCGGGACCGGATAATTGGGATTGTCAGGGTGAATGTGCAGCGCCGCGAGCAACGCCAGGACAGGCTTCCCCAGCAGCGCATTGACCAGTTTTGTGACCCCTAGGATTTGCTCTTCCATGAATCCTACGAACCCCTGAACGGAGCCGGCCGAAACGCGTCTTTATGTGCGCGTTGCAGTTTCGCGCCCACCGCGGACCAGCTCGAAAATCAATTCGGCCAGAACCGCCGCGACCACTACAAACAAGCCGGCCATGACCGCTGCGCTCGGCAACCAAGAACGCGAGAGAATAACATACACCGCCAAGAGCAGCAAAGCGAAGCGCCCGAAGAACTTGACGTAAACTTTACGGGGCACGCGCGGATGCTCCGCGCCGTGCTGCGCCGCAGAGACTGTCACCAGCGCATCTACGCCCTGCTTGAGCCAGCGAAAGTTGATCCACGTGAAGACAGCCCCACAGAGCACGCCGCCGCCCCAGGCCCAGCCCCAGCGCACTGCGGCAAACAGCGTCGCGGCGAGGCCCAGCCCGAGCGTCAGCCACTCGATGCGGCGTTCGGCCGCCCGGTAGAATGTATCAGGCGCCTCCATCGTCCATATCCTTCGAGAGCCGCTTCAGCAGTTGGCGCATTCCTGCAGCAAAGCCCGCCACTCCGAGAATGAGCGCGAGCACCGGCGAAGTGTGGAAATGCGCGTCGAGCAGCATCCCAATCCCCCCGCCAACGGCAACACTCGCCACCAACAAGAAGGGGAGTTCGAGCACTTCGGAGATTTGGCGCGCCAGTGTTGCGGGCCGTTTGCGCGGAGCAGGAGGGGCCGGCGAGCCTGGCCGCTCAGTGGCCACCGAACCCTGTAGGGAAGAACAGCGAGTAGTTGGCCAGCCGGATGAACGGTTCGGGGTAAATTCCCGCCACGACCGTCACGCCACAAAGCGCCGCCAGGGCCACCTTTTGCCCGATGGTGATTGCCGGCGAGGGCGCGCTGCCCGGCTCGCGCATCCAGGCGTGCACGACGATGCGGAAGTAGTAGTACAAAGCGGGCACGATGTACAGCGCCCCGAATATTGCCAGGCTCGTGTGCCCGGTTTGGATCAGCGCGAGCAGAATGTAGTACTTCCCGACGAAGCCTGCCAGCGGCGGGATGCCCGCGAGCGAGAGCATGAAGATGAGCATCAGTACGGCTGACGCAGGGCTGCGCTGGTATAGTCCGTTCAAATCTTCGAGCTCGTCGCTGATCAGCCCTTGCCGCTGCAAGACGATGACAACGGCGAAGGCGCCAATGGTCATGAACCCGTAAACGAACAGGTAAAACGCCACGCCCCTCATCCCGGTATAGAAGCCCTGCGTGTCTGAGGCCGCCGCCACAATGCCGAGCAATAGATAGCCAACATGCGAAATCGAAGAATAGGCCAGCAGGCGCTTCACGTTGGTTTGCGTAATGGCGGCGAAGTTGCCGATCGTCAGCGAGGCCAATGCCACCCCGGCCACCAGCATCTCCCAATTTACGCGCACGGGCCAGAAGACGGTGAGCAGCAGCCGCAGCAGCAGAGCGAAGCTGGCGGTCTTCGACGCCACGCTGATATACGCCGTAATCGTCGTCGGCGCGCCTTCGTACACGTCGGGCGCCCACTGGTGGAACGGCACCGCAGCCACTTTGAAGAGCAAGCCCGATACCACGGTCACCAGCGCCAACAGCACCAGCAAGTCCGTATGGCCACGCGCCTCAACCGCCGCCTGCACAATGACTAGGTTGGTGCGGGGAATCCCCTGTGGCTCGATCCCGGCGAAATTCGCTGTTGCGCTCAGACCATACAGAATCGAAAACCCATACGCCAGGATCCCCGAACTAAAGGCCCCCAGCAGCAAATACTTTACGGCCCCTTCATTCGATTTCCTGTCGCGACGCAGGAAGCCCGCCAGCACGTAGAAGCTGATGGCCATCGTCTCCAGGCCCAGGAATTCCACGACCAGGTCGTAGCCGGAGACCATGAACATCATGCCGACGGTCGCAAACATCATCAGCGCGTAATACTCGCCGTGATTTTCATCCTCAATTTGCAGATAGCGCACCGAAAGCAGAATGACCAGGGCTGTAGCCAACAGGAAGATGAAGCTGAAGAACAGGAAGAATTGGTCCACCAACAGCGAGTTGCTGAACCCGAACGGCCCGCGCTCGGCCGCCGGCCGCAATTGCCATAGGCAAATCCCGCTGAAGATCACGCCCAACATGGCCATGAGCGCGTTGAAGAATTTGTCGCGCGGCTCGAGCAAATGATCGGTCAGCAGAATGCCCATCGCAAACAGGCAGAGCATCAACTCCGGCAGCAGCAACCCTCCGCCGCCTTCCTGCATGAACGACCGGAATCCGCTGAAAATTTCGCTCATCGCGGGGACCTACTTATTCTCCTGCCCGGGGGCCGGAGCGGGCGCGGGTTCGGCGCTCGCGGGCGGATTCGCCGGCGCCGGACTCGCTGCGGGCATCGGCATCCCCGCCGGCATGGGCTGAGCGCCGTCCGGCGCTGCCGCTGGGGTCGCGGCGGGGGCCTGTGCCGGAGCAGACGCGGCGCCTATGGTGGCAGCGCGTTCGGCGCCGTAGTAGCCAGGGTTCGTTTGCTGAACAATTAGCTGTACCGGCCTCTCGAGCACGGTGAACAGCGGCTTGGGGTAGATCCCAATCCAAAACGCGAGTATCACAAGCGGGACCAGCGTCGCATATTCTCGCAGGTTCAGGTCCGGAAGGTGCTCGTTCGCAGGGTTCGTGACCGGACCGAACATGACGCGCTGGTAGAGCCACAGCAAATACGCGGCGCCCAGGATGATCCCGATAACGGCCCAGGCTGCATATTTGAAGCTCGTCTCATAGGTGCCGCGCAAGATGGTGAATTCGCCGATGAAGCCATTGAGCAACGGCAGGCCCAGCGAGCTAAGCGAAACAATCATGTAGATGGCGGCAAAATTGGGCATCGGGGTGGACAGCCCGCCGAACTCCGATATCAAGCGCGTGTGACGCCTCTCGTACAGCACACCGACGATCAAGAACAGGGCGCCGGTAGAAATCCCGTGATTGATCTGCTGGATCACGCTGCCGGATAACCCATGAGGGGTCAGCACAAAAATTCCCAGCGTGCAGAAGCCCAGATGGCTGACCGAACTGTAGGCAATCAGCTTCTTCATGTCCTTTTGCATCATGCAAACCAGCGCGCCGTAGATGATGCTGATCACCGACACCACGAGCATCACCGTCAAAATCTTCTGCCGCGCGACTGAGTCCTGCGGCAACAGCGGCAGCGAAAAACGGATGAATCCGTATGTCCCCATCTTCAGCAAGACGCCGGCCAGGATGACCGAACCCGCCGTAGGCGCTTCCGTGTGCGCGTCGGGCAGCCAGGTGTGGAACGGGAACATCGGCACTTTGATGGCAAAGGCGAAGAAGAAGGCCCAGAACAGAATGACCTGAGCAGCCGTGGAATATTGTGACGCAGCGGCCAGCAGTGTCGGGACATCAAACGTGTTCGCGCCCGCTTTGAAATATAGCGCCAGGATACCCAAGAGCATCAACACCGACCCCGCCAGGGTGTAGAGGAAGAACTTGATCGCGGCGTACAACCGCCTTTCGCTGCCCCACACTCCGATGAGGAAGTACATCGGCACCAGCATGACTTCCCAGAACACGTAGAACAGGAAAAAATCGAGCGCCATGAAGACGCCCAGCATGCCCACTTGGAGCAGCAGGAAGAGGATGTAGTATTCCTTGGTGCGGATTTTGATGGCGCTCCAGGAGGAAAGGATCGAGATAGCTCCGAGCAAGGTGGTTAGGAGCACCAGCAGCAGACTGATTCCGTCAATCCCGAGCGTGTAGTGCGCGCCGATGGAGGGAATCCAGTTCGCAGTATCGTAAAACTGGAAGCGCGGCGCACCCGGGTCCAGTCTGAATCGCCATATCAGCGGCAGCGAAACAACGAGCCCCAGGATACCGAAAAGGTTGCCGATCACGCGGTGGGCTGACTCGCTTTCGCGCGGCACAAACAACAACAGCAGCGAGCCCGCCAGCGGCGTGAACAGCACCACCGTCAGGATATGTTGATTGTAAAAGTCCATCTCCCCGCCTCGCCTTCTAATGCAGCAGGCTTGCGAACGTAAAGCCCATGGAGCGCAAATAGTACCCTAGGAAGAAGAGCACGCCCAACACCATCCACAGTGCGTAGCGCGACACGCGCCCGCTCTGAATCATCCGCGCCGGGATGCTCAGCACCCATACAATTCTGGCGGCTACATTCACCAAGCCGTCCACAATCCACGTGTCCCACCACATCGAGATGAGCGATGTTGCGCGCGTCAGCCAGCCCGTGCCGTTTACCCCCAACCCGTCCACGACGCCCCGGTCGAACGCCCCGAGAGTAAGCGCCAGGTCCTTGGTCCGGTTCACGAACATGGCGTCGTAAATCTGATCCACGTAATATTTGTTGTAGAGCAGCGGGTACAGGCCGCCGCTCGATTGCGCGATCTTTCCGGGAACTTCCGGCCGCTGGATGTACCAGCGGTAGGCCAGCCATATTCCGAGTACTGCGATGCCCACCGAGGCGATCATCAGCAAATATTCCATCGCGGCGCCGGACGTGGCTGCGCCCGCGGCTTCTGCCGCTTCTCCGCCTCGCTTCACCATTACCGGAGCGAGGAATTGGGAGAACCGGTCGCTGCCTCCAAGCGATTCCGGCCAGCCGACCCATCCTCCGACCACAGAAAGCCCCGCAAGAATCATCAGCGGTACGGTCATCACGCCCGGCGATTCGTGAAGGTGATGCTCGGCTTCATGGGACACGCGCGAATTCCCGAAAAAGGTCATATTCACCAGGCGGAACATGTAAAACGCCGTCATGCCCGCCGTAATGAACCCCAGCAGCCAGAGATAGGGGCTGTGTTCGAACGCATGGCCCAAAATGGCGTCCTTGCTGAAGAAACCCGCCAGCGGCGGAATCCCCGCGATGGCGATGGAGGCCACCAGGAAGGTGCGCGACGTGCGCGGAATCTTGTCCCACAGCGCACCCATCTTGCGCATGTCCTGCTCGCCCGAAAGGGCGTGGATCACGCTGCCGGACCCCAGGAATAAAAGTGCTTTGAAGAACGCGTGCGTCATCAAGTGGAAGATGCCCGCAGTGTATGCGCCCACGCCGCAGGCCAAAAACATGTATCCGAGCTGCGATACGGTCGAGTAGGCCAGCACGCGCTTGATGTCGTTTTGCACTAAGCCCATGGTCGCAGCAAAAAATGAGGTCACGCAGCCGACCACAGCGACCACCGCGAGCGCGCGCGGCGCCATCGAAAACACCGCGTTGGTCCGGGCAATCATATACACGCCGGCAGTGACCATGGTTGCCGCATGGATCAGCGCGCTAACCGGAGTGGGGCCTTCCATGGCATCCGGCAGCCACACATAGAGCGGAAGCTGCGCGGACTTCCCCGTCGCGCCGACAAAGAGCAGCAACGCAATCGCCGTCAGCGTGGCGTCGCCCACCTCGAAGTGACCCGCCGAGATAGCCGGGGCCAGCTCCGTGAATTGAATCGTCCCCAACGTTCCCAGCATCAGGAACAGTCCCAGAATGAAGCCCGCATCGCCAATCCGGTTGACGATGAATGCTTTTTTACCCGCGTCGGCCGCCGATTTCCGCAGGAAATAAAAACCAATGAGCAGATAGCTGCAGAGCCCGACCCCTTCCCAGCCCACGAAGAGCAGCAGCAGATTGTTCGCCAGCACCAGCACGAGCATCGAGAACATGAACAGGTTCATGTAGCCGAAGAAGCGGTAGTAACCGCCTTCGTGCCCCATGTACCCGATGGAATACACGTGAATGAGGAAGCCCACTCCCGTGACCACCAAAAGCATCACGGCCGTGAGCGGGTCCATGAGCATGCCCCAGGGCACGTGGAAGTCGAGCAGGCGGCCGGCGTCGGTGTGCATCGCGCCGGCCGGCACCCAGTCGAACAGATTAAAACTCACTAGCCGCTCAGAAGCGGGCCGCGCAATCAATTGCCAAATCGCGCCGAAGGCAAAGCACATGGAAAGGAACACGCTGCCCACGCAGACGACGCTCACGGCGGTGTTCGGCAGGCGGCGCCCGATGAGCAGCATGATGGCCGCTCCCGCCAAGGGAAACAGCGGGATCAGCCAGATGTGCGCCAGGAAATATTCCGCCGGCATCATGAATGAACCACCTCAGCCGCCTCGCTCACCATTTCAGGAGATCCATTTCGTCGCCCAGCAGCGTCTCGCGGTTGCGGAAGAAGGCGATGATAATGCCCAAGCCCACCGCAGCCTCCGCCGCCGCGTCCGTAATGATGAATATTGCAAACGCTTGCCCCTCCGCCGAGCCCACCAACCGGGAAAAGGCCACCAGGTTGATGTTCACCGCGTTCAAGATGAGCTCGATGGACATCAGGATCACGATGACGTTGCGCCGCGTCACTACTCCGATGACGCCGATGGTGAACAGCGCCAAACTCAAAAACAAGTAATGGCTGGTCGGTATCATCGCTTCACCCGCACCCTCAAACTTTCTTCTTGGCCATCACCACGGCGCCGATCATCGCGACCAGCAGCAGGATGGAGGCGATTTCGAACGGCAGCATGTACTCGGTGAACAACACGTGGCCGACGAGTTCCGTGCTGGGCTCGAGCGCGCTCGCGGGAGCCGCTTCGCCAAACGGCAAGCCGGACCGTCCGACGGCAATGGCAATCGTCAGCTCCGCACCCAGGGCCAGCGCCAGCACTAAGCCGAGCCACCACTGCCGCGTAAACTGAATCTGGTGCAACGACACATCCAGATTGATCAGCATGATGACAAAAACGAACAGCACCATGATCCCGCCCGCGTACAAAATCACCTGGACGATGAACAAGAACTCCGCGTGGAGCTGGAGAAAAATCCCTGCCGTTGCCAGCAGCGCAGTCACCAGAAAGATCGCGCACTGCACCACGTTCCGCCGGGTAACCACCTGAACCGCGGAAATCACAGCCAGCGCCGCAAAAAAATAAAATACGATCTGATCAATCATCTTGCCGGTTCCTTACGTCTCTCCCACGAAGACTTCGCTTTTCTCTTTCTTCTCGCCTGACCAAGCCAGCCATCCGGCCAGCGCCAGGGTAAGCACAGTGGTGAACAAAAACGCGGCGCCGCGGCTCCATCCCCACTCCCGGTGCAGCGCCAGCGCCAGCCCGATGGCCATCACGTTGATGATGGAGAGCGGGATCAGAAACTGCCAGCCCAGCCGCATCAACTGGTCAAACCGGTACCGGGGAAAGGTGAAGCGCAGCCACATGAACACGTACAAGTACAGAGTGACCTTTAGCAAAAACCAGAACCCTCCGTGCAGCGCAGGCATGGCCCCCGCGATCATCGAGTCCGCAGGAGCGAGCGCGGGTGCGGCCAGGATCACCGCCAAAAGAATGAACAGCCCGCCGACAACGGCAAGAAATCCCTGCTGCACCTTCACGGGCTGCTTGGGCGTCCGATAAAAGCAATAGCCCGCCACCGCCAGCATGAGCAGCGGCGGAAAATAATTGAGGATGTCGAAGGCAGGGGTCGAGGCAAACGGGCGCAGCCAGCCGCCGAGAAACAGCGTGGTGGCAATGGATGCGACCACGACCATGTTCGTGTACTCGGCCAGGAAGTAAAGCGCCCAGCGAAATCCACTGTACTCGGTCATGTAGCCGGCCACCAGTTCCGATTCCGCTTCGGGTAGGTCGAAGGGTGCGCGGTTGGTCTCCGCAATGGATGCCACTAGGTAGATGAAAAATCCCACGGGCGCGGCGACGCCGAACCACACGCCGACTTCGTTCTGAGCGGCCACAATCTCGCGCGTGGAAAGCGTTCCGGCTAGGAGCAGCCCGCCGACTAGCGCCATGCCCGCGGCGGTTTCGTAGCTTACGAGTTGCGCGGCGCTGCGCAGCGCTCCCAGCAAAGAGTAGTGGCTGTTTGACGCCCAGCCGCCCAGCACGATGCCGAAAATTCCCAGCGCCCCGATGCCCACTACGAAGAGCAAGCCGATGTTGAGGTCTGCGATTTGGAACCATGGACCAATGGCCAGCGCCGACATCGCCAGCATTCCCGTCGTCACCGAAACGAGCGGCGCAATCCAGAAGACCAGCTTGTCGGCCTCCTCCGGGATGATGTCTTCTTTCAGAAGCAGCTTTACCGCGTCGGCGATCGGCTGCAGCAAGCCGTGGGGGCCCACGCGCATGGGCCCGAGCCGCGCCTGCATGTCCGCCATCACCTTCCGCTCAAGGAGGACGATGTACCCCGCGACCAGCGGCAGCACCGCCACGATCACCAGGGCGCAAATCAGCGGCACGACCATCGGCTTCACGAATTCGATGAGGGCATGCATGGTCTTAGCGGTCCACTTCCCCCAGAACGATATCGAGCGTGCCGATGATGGCCACCACATCAGCTACCAAGTGCCCGCGCACCATCTTGTCGAACGCTTCCAGATTAATTAACGACGGCGGCCGGATGCGCACGCGGTACGGCTGTGTGGTGCCGTCGCTCACAATGTAATACCCCAGTTCCCCTTTGGGCGCTTCGATCGAGTGATACACTTCGCCCGGAGGCGGTTTCAGGACTTTGCCCACCTTGCCCATGATCGGCCCCGCCGGAATGTTTTCTATCGCTTGCAGGCAAATCAATCGCGATTGCCGCATTTCTTCCAAGCGCACCAAATACCGGTCGTACGTGTCGCCGGTCTTCCCCGTGGGAATCTCGAATTTGTACTGATCGTAGGCGGCGTACGGCATCGCTTTGCGCGTGTCCCACTTCACGCCGCTGGCGCGCAGGACCGGCCCCGAGGCGCCGTAATCAATCGCTTCCTTCGCCGTGAGGATGCCGATGCCCTTGGTCCGCCCAACCCAGATCCGGTTTTCCGTGAGTAGCGCCTCGTATTCGTTGACGCGCTGGTCGAACGGCTTGCAGAACCGCTCGACGTCGCGTTCCAGCTCGTCGTACGCCTCATATTGCAGGCCGCCGATGCGAAACGCATGCGTCGTCAGGCGCGCGCCGCAATACTTTTCGAAAATTTTGAGAATCTCTTCGCGCTCGCGCAAGCAGTAGAAAAGCGGCGTGAGCGCGCCGATGTCGAGCGCGTGCGTTCCCAGCCAGAACAAGTGGCTGGCGATCCGCTGCAGCTCGGTCAAAATCGTTCGAATCACGCGCGCCCGCGGCGGCGCCTCCGCCCCCAGCAGCTTTTCGACCGCCTCGCAATAGCCCAAGCCGTTCGAAACCGCGGCGACATAGTCCATGCGGTCCACGTACGGCGCGAATTGTTGGTATGTGCGGTGCTCGGCGATTTTCTCGACGCCGCGGTGCAGGTAGCCGATGATGCACTCCGAGCCGATGACCTTCTCGCCGTCCAGCCGCAGCTTCACGCGCAGCACGCCGTGCGTGGAGGGATGCTGCGGGCCCATGTTGAGGATGATTTCGTCCGCGCCCAGGACTGTCGTTCCTGCGTCCCTGCCCGTCGGATTGCGCTCGGCTGCCATCGTCTATTGCCCGCTCTCGATTCCCAAGTTTTCGCGAATCCACGCCGTATCCTGAGTCAAAATGTCGTAGTCCTTCCGCAGCGGGTGCCCCTGCCACTCCTCCGGCAACAGAATTCGCTTCAAGTCCGGGTGGCCTTCGAACACAATCCCAAACATGTCGTACACTTCGCGCTCCATCCAGTTTGCAGTGCTCCAGACGCCTTGCACGCTGGGTACGCGCTCGCCGGCTGCTGCATGTACCTTCAAGCGCAGCCGCTCATTTTTCGCGAACGAATACATGTTGAGCACGACGTCGAATCGTTTTTCGCGCTTGGGCCAGTCCACCGCCGTCAGGTCGCTCAGCCAGTCGAATTTTTCTTCATCGCGGCTGTAGGTGGCAATTTCCGCGAGGCTGTCTTTGGCGACCACCAGGATGGCCTGCTTGCGGTCGGTCCAGGCCTCGCGAACCGCCTCGCCGAAGCGCGCCTTGTAGCGCTTGATGAGGTCGTTATCTAACGCGACTGGACCTTCCTTGGGCGCCGCGGGAGCTGCAGGAGGCCTTGGGGGCGCGGCGGCCGGAGGTTTGGCTGCGGGAGCGCCGGGCGCAGCAGGTGGCTTCGCCGCCGGAGGCGCAGCAGAAGGTTTGGATGAGGTTTCGCCGCTTGCGGCTGGAGGTTTCGCCGCGGGCGATTCGGGTTTGGGAGACTCAGACGGCTGCTTTTCTTCGGGATCGTTGGCCATGAACTCGGGAACCGACCAGGCTGCCTAACCAAAGCGCAGCCACACTACAAACGCTAGCTTGTAACACACGGCGGAAAACCGCGTCAACTTGTTCCGCTTCTAAAGATAAAGGCAAAAAAAATCCCGGCCGCCCATCCCGACCGGGACAACTTCAGATAGAGCTGGGACTCCCGGCTAAACCCATTCGAGAGCGCCCTTCCGGTACAGCCACACATACCCAATAATCAGAATCCCCAAGAACACAAACATAGCCGCGAGCGCGTACACCGGCCCCAAGCGAAATTCTTCCTGCCGCGTGGAGAACAACACGGCCCAAGGAAATAGGAAAATCGTCTCGACATCGAAGATAACGAACAGAATCGCCACGATGTAAAACCGCACCGAATAGCGGCCCCGCGTGTCACTCTCGGCCGGAACGCCGCACTCGTAGGGTTTCAGCTTCGCGCCCGCGGCCGCCGGCGTAGGCCGGATGAACCGGAAGAGGATCAGCGTCACTCCCGGGAACAACGCCGCCAGCGCGCCAAAAATCAGGACCGGAATGTATTGCCTCGGCACGAATCTCCGCATCAAATGCTAACACACCCGTCAAGTCTCGGCCAACCGGTGCATTATGAGAACTCGCCCTGCAAGGTGCGGGTAACTCTCTAGCTTGCTATAGACTTAGATAATCAGTTGGGTATAAATTCTGGCCGACTATGACGCCGCCAAAAACGCCAATGCCAGGGACCGCCGGGCGGGAGTTAGCCGCCGAGTCCAAGCCATACTGCTTCATTTCTTATTCTACCAGGGAGGCACACGTCCAAGTCCTGATTGACTGTTTCAGAATTGTTTTGGGCTCGACGTTCGAGGTGAAGCTCACCCCTTCCGCTCTTGAAAGCGGAGCAAGCCAAAGAAATCAGATTGCCTCGCTTATCGAGGGTTCTGCCTTTGCAATTGTGATCCTCGACGGACTCAGGCCGAATGTAATTTATGAACTTGGAGTCATCCAAGGAAAGAACAAGCCAGTGCTCCTATTCAAGGAGGTTGAATCAGTGGTTGATATACAGGGGCTGTACAGCAACCCGCCCGCGGACCTCCGAATCGTTGCACCCCCGATCAACCTTGACACCCAACTCTCCAACATCAAGGATTTGAACTATGCAGAGTGGGAGCGGTTCGATCTGAAGGGCACGCTCAAATTGGTCTGGGAGGAGTACAATAAGAAACGGGAAGTGATACCGGGATTCATCAATTTGGAAGAGCCACCGTTATGCAAGTAACACCGAGCCGCACATTTATGTATGGAAGCTTCCAATCGGGGATGCGGCCGGGGCCGCTCTCGGATCCGATGTTTGGACCGGCGCTTGCCCGTTCCGCACCCGAAATCGCCATTGAAATCCTTCGTGAGTTTTCGCCTACTGAGCTTGTCGGGAAGGTTTACGCAATGGGGAGGGGTAGCAACTGGGCACCTGTATCTCAACCCGGCCTGCGCATTTACAATTGGTACCAAGACTTTTCGAAAACAAAAAGTCTGAGGTTTGATATGGATGGTTCGGACCCCTGGGATGTCTTATACTTCCGTCCAGAAAGCGATGATGCTGGTCCGTACGTGGCTGTGGGGCTAAGGCTTGCTCCGCGCCAGTAGTCCAAGTTTGGGCTGGTTTGACGCGCCTCTCAGCGGCAATCCCCTACTTCGATTCTTCCAATAACTCCGCCAGATACTTGCCCCAAATGGCCGGCAACGAATGCGTGCCATGGCCGCGAGTCTGCTCGGTGATAGGCAGCAAGATGAATCTTCCGTGCTTTACTTTTTTGATTTCGCGCTCCGCAATCCCTAGCTCCGGCGGATTGATCTCGTCATCGGCCGAATTGATGGCCATCACCGGCGCCTGAATCTTGCCGAGAAGCGGATCGGGGTTGTAGAACCGCGAGGCCTCTTCGGCGTAAATAATGTCGTTGGCATCTTCGTTGGCGGCCTGCGCGGGAAACGTCTTGTCCATCATCTGAAGCACGCTGGCGCGCGTTGGGTAGTGCATCTGCATCTGGAGCGCGCTGTCCACCATGAGCATCCGGACGTACAGGGCGCAGGTGAGCCCCTCGACTGGTTCCTTCTCGTACTCGCCGTTGTTCCACTGCGGATCGCCCTTAATGCAGTTGATTCGCATCTGGCGCTGCAACCAGTTGCGCCCGGCAATTTCGACGGGGTTACAGGCCAAGGGCATGAGCGCGTCCATGAAGTCTGGGTAGGTCTCGCCCCACAGCCATGAGTGCATGCAGCCCATCGAAGTGCCCATCACCAGCCGCAGGTGATTGACCTTCAGTCCTTCAGTCACGAGCCGGTATTGCGCCGTAACCAAGTCATCGTAGGTGTATTTTGGAAAGCGCATGTGCAGGCCGTCGCTGGGCTTACTGGAGCGCGCATGGCCCAGCGCATCGGGAAGAATGATGTAATAGCGTGCGGCATCCAGGAGCTGTCCCGTACCAAACAGCACGCCCGCGAACTCGGGCGCAAGGAACCGCACTCCTGTCCCTCCTGTACCGTGCAGGATTAGGACGGCATTGGTGACGCGAGCCTGTGCGTCACGGGCCGGCTGGCCCAGCGTCCAGTAATGCAGCCGAACCTCAGGGAGCGTTTCATTGGATTGGAAATGGAAATCGTGGACGATGAAGTCGCCCTCTTTCGGCGTCAACTGCTGAGCCGGCGACGAGGTCGCTGCGCCCAACAGACCGGCAGCGATCACCAATAGTTGGCATGCGAGATGACGAGGCATCTTTCCCTCCCTTCAGCCGAAGCGAGCTTGCGTTCGGCCCGCAATTCTTGACCGCGTCCCGTGGCCTCAAAACGGCTGCCGCTACTTCGCGTCCGGCAGAGTGAACACGTACAGTGCATTCCCCGTGAGCGGGTGGTGAACGTCGGGCAAAATCGTGCGCGGCACGTTGCGGGGACTGCCGCCGCCCAGGCCTGTCGTCACGGCCAAGTACTGGTTCCCGCCGATGCTAAACGTCACCGGGAATCCCTGCACGGAGGTGCCCAGCCGTTGTTGCCACAGAATCGCCCCTGTCTTCACGTCGAAGGCGCGAATATAGCGGTTGAGGTCTCCTGCGAACGCCAGGCCGCTATCCGTGGTAAGCACTGCGGTCAGAAACGAGGGCCGCTGCTCGTAGCTCCAAACTTCTTTCATTGTTTTCACGTCAAAGGCGGCCAGCTTTCCGACGTTGCCTTCCGTCCCGGGCATTTCGTAGAAGTGCCGGTCGCCCGCCGTGCCGCCCGAGCCTTCGACAAATTCCACCTTGCGGCCGGACATTTCCATGCAGCTCTGGCTGATGGGAATGATGAGTTCAGCGCTCCCAGGATCGTAGCTCATGGCCTGCCAGTTGTGGCCGCCTTCGGTGCTCGGACACGCTTGCACCCATCCGCCGATGACCTGCTCGAGGATGTCAGGCCGGTACGCTAGTTGGCCGCGCTTGCGGTCTGCCCAGCTAAAGATGTTTTGGAAGACGGTCTCCTTGGCGTCAATGAATTCCCCGGTCTTGCGATCCAGCTTCCAAAGGATCCCGGCCTTTCCGATGGTGAAGGCGGTCTTGCGGTCGCCGATGTCCACCAGCACGCGTTCGTAAACCTCGTCGAGGTCGAGCGTCTCGCCAGGCACATGCTGGAAGTACCAGGCCAGGGTGCCGTCGTCAGCGTGCAACGCCAGAGTCGAACTGGTGTAGAGCGCTTTGTCCTCACCGTGCGTTCCTCGGCTGACTTGCATCCACGGCTTGGCCTGCGCCACGCCCCAGTAGGTCAAATTCAGCTCCGGATCGTAGCTGCCGGTAATCCAAGTTTCGCCGCCCACGCGCAGCATATTGGGGAGGTTTGCCCAAGTGTCTCCACCGGGCTCCCCGACGTGCGCGATGGTGTTGAACCGCCATACGCGCTTGCCGGTTGCGGCGTCGAAGGCCGGGATGAAGC
>Ga0187846_10001256_pt1 | contig 14359 bp, 8 predicted proteins | sample TC_taG_FD_161473 | JGI IMG/M metagenome (GOLD analysis project Ga0187846, IMG submission 161473) | Biofilm microbial communities from the roof of an iron ore cave, State of Minas Gerais, Brazil - TC_06 Biofilm (v2) | ecosystem: Environmental > Terrestrial > Deep subsurface > Cave > Wall biofilm ...
AGGCCTTCAAGCTGCTGGGCGTCCACCTCGCGCGTACCCAGTAAAACCACCCGCCGCAGCGATGAACCCAAACCGCTTCAGTCAGTTACGTCGCGAACACTGGCAAAGTTCGGACTAGCCGTACCGGGCGCTCGCCTCAACCCTTGATCACCTCTACCAGGGTGGCGGACGTGCTGCCCAGGTAGTCGGCAGTGCCCGAGAAAGTCGCCGAGATCGATACCGGGTCATCCTCGGTGTAGCTGGTCGTGTAGCTCGCCTGCCCGCTGGAATTGAGCGCAACCTTGGCGAGCAGCCGCTTGCCCTGGTAGAAGCTCACGGTCCCGCTGGACGGCGCTGCACCGGCCGATGCGGTCACGGTCGCGGTGTAGGTCAGCTTCTGCTTCACGCGCGCCGGGTTGGCCGACGACTTCAGGACGATCGAAGTCGGAGCGGGAGCGAACAGCGCAAAAGGCGAGAACGAGGTAGTGACTCCGCAGATGCTTCCGGGCGGTGCGCCCGGCGGAACGGTCGCCGGGGCTGGCAGCGGTTGCCATGCGGTGCCGTTGTAGTGCCACAGGCTCGATCCGACCGGGCACAGTGCCCGGAACTGGGATGGCGAAATGCAGATCGTTGCCCCGCCGCTGTACGTGGCAGTGGTGGATATGTCGAGGCTGATCGGTGGTGTGCAACTCAGCAGTGCTGCATTCGGTGCCGGGGCCGCAGCACCCGAGATTACGGAGGTCGTGCCAGGTGCGGTCACGTCGCCGAACGTCACGGTCACTCCCGCAAGAGGAACGCTCGCGGGAGTGAGCGGGTCGACCGTAACGTTGGCGCCGGCGAGCGTGTTGATCAGCGCCACGTTCACCTTGTCCGTGATGTGAACGCCCTCTACGTCGACCGAGTCGACCACCTTCGGCGTATCCGTGACGTGGATGGCTTCTTGGATCGTGGGAAGCGCGATCAATGTCGCCGGTGGCGGGCCTCCGGTCGTGGTCGCTCCCGTCCCACTCAATGTCAACGTCTGCGCCCAGCTGGAGCCGCTCGCAGTCGTCGGCAGGTTGCTCAGCGCCGAGTTGTCGGTGAAGACGATCGACCCACTCCCCGATCCGCTCGGCGATGCGGTGTAGGCGATCGTCACGTTGCACGCCCCGCCTGAGGGCAGTGCGGTGGGGAACGAGTTGGCACCGCTGGAGCAGGCGATCTGCGCAATCGCAAACGACGGATTCGAAGGAGGTAACACCGACATCGAAGCGATGTTCAGCGGCCCGCCGCCGATGTTCGACAGCGTGACGACCTGCGATCCGGAGTTGCCGGCGAAACCAAGCCCCTGGGCCGAGTAGTAAGCGACCGGTCCGGGTGCCACAAAGCTCGGCATCAACGTCAAAAATGGCAGATCGCCGACGTGGACGGATTCGGGATCCAGAATCGCGGGTCCTGGAACCAGAGCCGCCCCATCCATCAGCGTTGTCGTTTCGTTGATCGTCAGCGATATTGCCAGGGCTCCTCCGGTCGACGCGGGACCGTCGGTCAGCGTCACCGGGTCGTTGATGGTCAGGACGAATGGAGGCGGGCCCGCCGCAGAGACAGAGGTTTCGCTCAGAGTGACCGGGTCGTTGATCGTCAGGACAATCGGGCTCGGTGCGGATACGGCTTGAACGATGAAGGCGCCTGTCAGGGTGGACGACCCCGCTGCGGTGGAGAAGGTGACGTCGCTGGCGCCAAGGGGGGCGGTGGCAGCGATGTTGATGTCCGCGGTGGCTGTCGTGCTGCTCTGAACGCTCATGCTTCCGGCTGCCTGCGTGACGCCGGAATTGCTGAAAAAGACCTGGGCGTCGGCCGCCTCGAATCCGGTTCCGGTCAACGTCAGCAGCAGGTTCTGCTGACTCTGCATGCCAGAGGCAGGGTTGACTGAAGTCAGGGTCGGTGAGGGCGCGGCGTTGACCGGCACGTTGACGGTGACGGTGGCGTCGGCCAGAGGAACTCCCTCCGGGGCAGCGGACGCCGCGGTGAAGGTCGAAGGGTACGAGGCTGCGCTGGCAAGCGTCGGGGCGACGACGACCTGGTAGGTCGAGGACGTGGCGCCGGCGGCGATGGTGCCGATCGAACACGTGACGGTCGAGGCGGCTTCGGTGCATGCGGAGGAGGACCCGCCGGCCGCCGTGCTGGGGACGAACGCCAGCCCGGAGGGCACCAGGTATGTCACGGTGACGCTTGAGGCGGCCGCTGGACCGTCGTTCTTGACGGTGATAGCAATCGAACTCGTCGCCCCCGCAGCGCTGGAAGCAGGTGGCGACACTGCGGCGGAGATCTTCAGGTGTGCGGGAGTGCCGACCTGGGTGCCCAACGCCGAGAGGTTGATCAGCACCGAGAAGCCCGGCGAGTCGGCTACCAGCAGATCTGGCGAGCCGTCGGCGTCGACGTCGATCCCGACGGCCTGGGTTGAATTGGGCCCTGCCGCGAATCCCGTCAGCGGGCTTTGCAGGTTGCCGGGGCCGAAGTTCGGGAAGATGTAGGCGATGCCGCCGATCACCGCGGCAACGTCCGGCGCGCCGTCGCGGTTGAAGTCGGCGATCGTGATCTGCGATGCGTTCTGCAGCGTGCTGTCGGCGCTGCCGTACAGCGGCACCGCGCCCTCGTCGGTAAAGGCGGCGATGCTCGGCGAAGGCGACAGGATCACGTGCAGGCCGTCGTTCTCTGATGCCACGATGTCCGGCACCCCATCGAGGTTCATGTCCGCGACCGCCACCGAGCTGACGTTCGGAAACGGCACCGCCGACGGCTGCGTGATCACTGCCTGCGCTGTACCGAAGGTGCCGGGAGCGCTAGCGCTGTTCGGCAGCAGTGCGATCGCGAGCAGCGGATTGGGCGCCGTAGCTAAAGTTGTGCTGCAAGCTTCGCCCCCGTTGGCAACGACGATGTCCGGATGACCGCTGCCCAAAATATTGCCCGCGGCCAACGCCACCGGGTTGGCCACGGGCGAGGGGTAGTACACGGGAGCCTGGAAGGTACCGTCGCCGTTGGAGATGAAGACGTAGATCGCGGCACGCACCGCACTGGCAGGGTTCGTCAGCCCGTCGAACGGGCTGCAGTTCTCCGGAAACGCCATCACGATGTCGTCGACACCGTCGCCGTTGACGTCCACCGCCAGCATCGGGGGCACCGCCCCGTACGGGTTCGGAAGTCCCGGGAAGTGGCTCTCGCTCGCCACGTAGCAGTTGCTCGAAAAACCGACCGCGCCGGCGCAACCCGTGTCCAGCGCAAAGACGAAACCGCCCATGTTGGTCAGCACGGTCGGGCCCTGCGAGGAGTACAGCGCCAGGTCGCGCAACCCGCCGGGGTTGACGGTAGCGTTGCGGAACTTGCCAGACACAACCGCGTAGCCGTTGGGCGCAGGACCGGTCAGCGTTCCGCCCCCGCCCAGGTCGATCACCGGTTGCGCTGTGAAGTACCCAGTCCCGCCGGTGGCGATGATGTTCTTAAATGGAGTGATCGTCGCGGCGAAGCTTGCCGCATCCAGCCCGAGCGCTGCCACGCCGGGGATACCGCTTCCGTCCAGGTCGGCAACCGCGAAAGCCGGCTGCACGGTGCTATTGACGAGTCCGGCGGACTGGTTGATTTGAGGAGCGATCGACGGCTGTCCGCTGCCTGCAGGCACATGGAACACCGCGATCGAACGGGCCACGGTCGCTGTGGTAAAAAGGGGTGTCGTCTGCAGTGTCACGCCGGCATCGACGATCATGAAGGCGCCGCCGCTGGTCAGTGTCGACGACCCCACCGCGAGCGCTTGTCCCTGCGGCCCGAACGGCCCGATTGCAGTGACCGAGATTGCGGAGGGATTCAGTGCGATGCCGAGTGCGTGGTTCGTGCTCAGGAACGCCAGGTCCGGTGTGCCGTTGCCGTCGAAGTCTGCGATCGCCAGCGCATAGCCGTTGACGGCCGCCGGAGAGGCCAGATTCGTCGTCGCCCCCATCACAGGACTGCCGGCGACGGCGAGCGTGGGCGAAATTGCGATCGAATACGCACCCTGGGGACTCACACCGATCAACGTACCGCCGCCACTCGACGCCGGGGGCGCAAATTCGACGTCGGACAGGATGCTTGGCGGTGCGACGGCCGACGCCGCCCATTCGAATGTCAGCGTGGTGGTCTGGTTGGTAGTATTGAATAGCATGAACGGAACCAGCACGTCGACGTACTGCGTGAACGTGCCGGTGTTCGCGAGCAACGCCAGGCTGGTCGCCGGTGTGGTCGCTCCTGCAACCCCAGGGGGGCTGAGAGCGCCGACGTTGCCGGCCACTAGCGTGCCGTACAGAGTTGCTACCGTGTTCGAAACGGAGACCGAATAATCGGCGTCCCAGTAGAAGGGCTGGACCGACCCGGAGCCGATGTTCAAGTAGATCGATACGGTGCCGATAATCGAGCCGCTGGGGTAGCTGACGGCGATGTCGTCGTAGCCGTCGCTGTTGAAGTCGCCCACCGCGACCGACGTGGGTGCGTCTTTTGTCGGCATGCACACGCCGACCGAGCCGCTGAGGAGGTTTCCTCCGGGGGACGGGGTTAATAGATATAGGCCCGGGCCGCCCGTGCCGCACAGCGGCGAGGTCGTCATCGCAATCGCGAGTCCGGGCGGCTGCGTTGGGCCGTTGAAGTGTCCGACGCTCAGTACATGATTCGTGCCGCCGGCGACTCCGGCCAGTGTTCCGCTGATCGTCTGGCGCGAAGCGACGGAAAAGCTGCCGTCGTTGCTGCCTTGATACACCACCAGCTCGAACTGACTCGAGCTCGCCGGATCGACCTCGACGATTGCGAAATCGGCGACCCCGTCGCCGTTGAAGTCTGCTGCTACCGCCCCCAGCACGTCCATCCCGGGGTCCACCGGGTACACGACCGGAGCTTGCAGCGAGGTCGTCTGCGTCTGCGCGTCGGCGAGTCCGCTAGCACCCGCGAGCGTCATCATGCAGGCGGCGAGTGCCAATCGGCGTGCGAAGCGCAAAACGAGGGTGATTGTGCGGGTTATTGCGCGGCGCGAAGCGATGCATCGTGCACCTTGTCCGACCGTCGACTGGATGCTCATCGCGGCCTCGATCGATTCCAAAGTGCCGAGCCTTCGTACTTATCGGAGCGCCACCGACAAGCTCGTTCTCAATTAAACGTTATTTGTACGTTGACTGCGATGGTCTGCTGCGCCTGAACCGGAACTTGGCACGGCGGTTGATTGACGCTGCTGCAATCGTTCAAGGTGGCCTTCGTAAAGGTACTTGCAACTGTTCCATCAAAAATTTGAGAAGATGTGACAACGACAGATGAACTCAATGGAATTGCAGCAAATGTTCCGTAAGTTTCGACGTCCGTGATCGCTGCCGGTGTGGTAGCGGTGAACGATGTCGAGAGGTTGATCATGTTGCGAGCGCCGCCATTTGGCGAGTTTCCGAAGGTTTGAATTGTCTTACCGGAGCAGAGTTGGACGCCGCAGGGGTTGGCACTATTCACCGGATTCGGACCAAGCTCAAAGATTGGGCCGACGTCGGAAATAGAAACGAGGCGGGTCTGCACTGCCGGGATGAAGCTGTTTACCTGTATATATAGGAACGGTATATACAGCTCTCCTGCTAGAGTCGCCGGGTTCGCCAATGCATTCTGCAGGTTGTAGATCGATCCCCCGATCGGAGTGCCATTTATGTTCCCAAAGCCTCCGGCAAGCAGTTGCGTTAGGAACCAATCCCCTCCCGGTGCAGTCCCATTGCTGGTTACAGGGCCCGGACCGGTCACGAGACTGTTCTCAAACTCTCGATGCGCAGCCAAACTTCCATCCGGATTGCGGATATCGATCCTCCAATAGCCATTCACTTTGATCCCACTGCCGAGTGCGCCCTTGTTCGCGGGTGCATGCACAGGCGCAGCCGCTGGCTCCGCCCGCGAATTTCCCGCTATTGAAAGTGACGCAGTAAACGCGAGCACGATCAGCGTGTTCCGGATACACATTGGTTCTCCCCTTATTCGAAAAGACTGACCAGCGGCATGTGCAATCACGATCAACCGTGCCGCTTAGTGGAAGCTCAAGTTCCAGGTCACGCTTACCAGTTGTGAAGCGCTGATCGTGAACGAGGCAGGGCTGCCGCCCGGGGTAAGGATCACACCGGAGAAGGGGTTGTGGCCCGTTTGACCCTGTACCGTGGATGAAAGAACTTGAATCGTGTCATTCGAGGCCGAGTCGCAATTAGTGAAACTTTCGGTGGCAAAAGGCGGACTGACGTATTCACCGGTAAACGTGCATGCAGCAGTATTCGCACCGATCGTCTTGCCCAGGTTGAAGCTGATCGTTGCGCAGGAGTTGGCATTGGCAAATCCGCTGTTACACGTATACAGATCCGTCCCGACCGCCGTGATCTGGATCGGAGCGGAGAGAGTCGCCGGTGCTGTGAAACTGGCTTGCAGCGTAAGCGTTCCTCCGGTCGTCGTTGCCGTCAAGGAGGCTGCGCAATTGCTCGGGGAGCACGCCGCGAACGCAAGGGGCGGACTCGTCGCGCCTGAGAGCCCGGTCGGAGCCGTGGGCCCAAACTGCTGAATCATGTAGGCGGCCGTCGTGAAGTCGCAGTTTGGCGCCGGCGTTGCGATGAACCCGCCAGGTGCAGCCGAGTTTGGGGTGATGGTGGACGCCCCGGTCGCGCCGAGGACGATCGACCACAAACCCGGAGCGCTCGGGTTGAGCGCGAATTCCCCTCCCAGCAAGGAAGTCAGGATGCTGTCTCCGCCCCTGATCGACAGATTGGACATGGTATCTGTGAAGGTCGTGCAGAGCTGGTTCTCGAACTCCAGGTGCTGATCCAGAGTTCCATCGGGATTGCGCACGTCGATGATCCAGTAGCCGTGCACGCCGATCGAATCCCTGGCTCCGGCCGGCTTCGCCGTTGTGGGCGCTGCGGCTTCGTTGCTAGCCAAGCACTCCGCACTGGTTGTCAGCGAAGCGGCCACGGCCACGGCCATCAGGATGCTTCGACCCCTGTCGGCCCACGAAAGAAAGGTTTGGATTTGCAGGTGCATGGCTTGCCTCCGTCCCGGAGCTTTTCAAGCTTCTCAATTACAAGGACGCAATCCGGCGCCCAAATCAGTCACTGCCAGCACTGCATCTGACAAGTGCCGACCCGGGAGTCGTTCGAATGTAACTGGATTGTTGCGTTTAGCGAGGAGTGCTCGCGGCAGCCTTAAGACTGGCGATCAGTTCCGCCACTTCCGGGCGGATCGGATATTTGCGCATCACCTCGGCGATGCGCTGCTCGGGAGGCTTTGCGCGCTCCCTGCGCAGGAGCGCTTGATCCGCAGGCGGGAATTCGGGCGGCGGCTTGCCGGTGAGGTCGAATTGCCGCGCCGCAGCCTCGTGCTGCCCATCCAGATCCAGCGCCTTGGCATACCAGTAGGCTGCGAACCGCGCCGAGTGAGAGTCCGGCGCATAGCCGTTCCAGATCTGCCAGGCCCAGCGAAATGGATCGACCGCGTCGTGGACTCGGCCGAGCGCGATCAGCGCGCGGCCACGCGTGACATACGCATCGGCCCGGTCCACCTCCCAGCCCGACACATCCGCGTTGGCGGCGGCCTCGTATCGCGGAATAGAAGTCGAATAGTAGGGTCCGGCCTCGTCCAGCAAAGCGAGCGCCTCGGCCGGTTTGCCGATCGCCAAGCGGGCTCGCGCCGCATGAGCGAGCCCGAAAGTGGGACTGATGCCAGGCGTAGCGTTGCTTCGTTCGTACGCGAGCTCTTCCTGCGCGATGGCGTCGGCTTCCGAGACGCGTCCCGCCGCGAGCAGAGCTTCACCCAGCCAGACATCGATCTCGTAGACCCAGGTCGCCTCGTGCGTCTTGCGGAAGCGGTCTCTGAGCGCGCTCCCGATCTGGATTGCGCGCTGATACTCGCCCAGACGCATCAGGCTCCCCAGCTGGTTGTCCCCCGTCTGGAAGTCGGTCTTAATTCCTACCGCGTCCTCGTTGGCAGGCAAGGCCTTTCGGAAGGCAATCTGCTCGTCGATGAACGGCTCGGCATCCAGTGGACGCCGCGCGAGGATCAGAACCAAAGCGACGTCGTAGGCGTAGCTGGCTCTGAGCTCGGTCGCATAGGGCCAGCGGGCCGCAACGAGCGCGTACATAGAGAAATTCGTCTGCAGGATATCTTCGATCCGCCCGACGGCGTCCTGGCTTTCCGCAAGGATCAGCAGGGCGATTCGAGTCGGCCGATCGTCGCCATGCTGTTCGATCGCGATGCGGACATTGCGCTCCAGAATCGGAATCCCCTCGTCCGGGCGGCCCAGCCAGCAGAGCAGCCCGGCGTAGTCCGACCAAACGCGAAGAGCCAATGGGTGGCCTTCGGCGTAACGGTGCGAAGTCTTGAGAGCGCGAACGACCGGTTCGATCGCCGCGAGTGCCTCCCGATTGTGGTGCATGCCGGTCGGGCCGATGGTCCGAACCAGCAGCATCGCAGAGCTCAAGGTGTGCTCATCGTCGGGCCCGAGCGCATTCCGTGAAAGTTCGAACGCTTCGCGCGCGTCGATTGCGGACTTAGCCGAATCAGCTCCCTGGGATGTTTCGGATCGAGCCGTCAGCGCATCGACCAGAAGCGGAATTCCGGGGCGGCCCATTTTGCGCAGAACCGGAATCGCCGACTCGAGCATCTGCGATCGTTCTGCGGACGCATTCGAGGCTGCCCCGAGCAGAACCCGTGCGCGCAGCAGATCCAGGGGTGACGCCGAAGGACTGTCCCGTGCCTGTGCGATCGCCTTGCGCAGGACTTCTGCGGCCTCCTCGCTCCGCACCGTGTTTCGATTGCGGTAGGCGGTCGCCAGAGCCAAGCGCAACGGCAGCTGCAGATCCGGCCGTCCACTCAACTCGCGGTCGATGCGCTCGTCGAACGTCTTGAGCAAAGCCGCATCGGCTGCCTTGGTCTGCTGGCTCGCATTGGGATCGGACTGCTGGATCAGCGACAGCACGAAGTCGTTGATCGTCTGTGCGTTATGCGCCTGCACCTGCTCCCGCTGCGCCTCCCACAGCGCCACACCCAGGCCTACCACCAGCGCCACGGTGACGGCCGCTGCCGCTGCCACGGCGAGCCGGTTGCGCGCGATGAAGCGATGCACCCGGTACAGGCGCCCCGCGCGCCGAGCTTGCACTGGGCGGCCCTCCAGGTAGCGCTGCAAGTCCTCCGCCATCGCCGCGGCGGTTTCATAGCGCCGTTCCGGATTCTTTTCCAGCGCCTTGAGGATGATCGTATCCAGGTCGCCGCGCAGGGCGCGCACGTCCGCACGGGCGGCCGCTACGGCGCTCGGTGCCGGCGGTTCGATGCGGACGATGGCCTCTTCGATCGCTCCGCGCGTGTCACGCTGCGGGCGATACGCCCGTACGCCGCTGAGCAGCTCGTACAGCATCGCGCCGAGCGAATAGATATCAGTGGCAGTGGTTACCGCCTGACCGAGAACCTGCTCCGGCGCCGCATACGCCAGCGTCAGCGGGCGACCTGCCAGGCGGGTCAGCTCAGTTTCCTCGGCAGTGCGCGACTCGCTGGCCAGCACTTTTGCGATCCCGAAGTCGAGCAGCTTTACTTGTCCGGCCGGCGTCACCAGCACGTTGGCCGGCTTCAGGTCGCGATGCACGACGAGGCGCGCATGCGCGTAGGCAACAGCCCTGAGCACCTCGATGAAGAGCGACACCTTGGCGCGAACGTCCAGGCCGCGGTTGCGGCAGCTGCGGTCGATCGGATCGCCCTGCACGACCTCCAGCGCAAGGTAGGGCCGTCCGGATTCGGACCAGCCGGCGTCGTACAGATGGGCGATGTTGGGGTGGCTCAGCGCGGCCAGAACCGCGCACTCGCGGCTGATTCGATCCGCAAGCCCCCGGTCGGCCCACTCGGCGTGTGGGATCTTCAGCGCGACCTCGCGCCGCATTGCGCCGTCGGCCCGCTCGGCCAGCCAGACGGACGCCATGCCACCCTCGCCGAGCAGGCGCAGCAGCCGATACGGTCCGACGCGGTCTCCGATCTGGTCGGCGCCAGGGGGCACCTTGCCGGCCAATCCGCCCAGTACGAGCGGGCCGGCCGCGAATTCCTCGGTGCGCACTCCGGCCGGTTCCCCGAGCAATCTGCCCAGCAGCGGAACCAGGTGCGGCGACTCTTGCTGCAGCGAGCGCAGCCACGATTCGAGCTCAGCCGGCTCCAACTCGAGCGCGTGCTCCAGCAGGCGATTCAGGCGCCGCCAGTCGGCCGGCTCCAGCTCGGCGATGACCGTTGTCTTCTCCCCGCCCGGGTCGGATGCGTTCATTGGGGAGGACGAATTTTTCCGCTGGAAGCGCGCAGCCAGCGCGGCAGCATCCCGCGCGTTGGCGAGTCGGTCAGCGTTTAATGGCCACCTGCAGCAGCATGCGCGCCCGTTTCCAGTCGCGACGAACGGTTACCTCGCTGATTCCGAGCGCCTCGCCAATTTCCGATTCGGTGAAACCGCCGAAATAGCGCATCTCGACCACCTGCTTCAGGCGTGGATCGGTCGCCTCGAGCTCCAGCAGCGCATCGTGAACCCGCTCGATATCCTCGTCGGTGCCAGCGTGGCCGTCGAGCAGATCGGTGTCCAGCGTGACGCGGACGACATCGCCGCCACGGCGGCTGGCGAGGCGCTGTCGTGCGAAATCGACGATGACGGATCGCATCACCTGCGAGGCGTACGCAAGGAACTGCCCCTTGCAACTGGCTTCCAGACCGGAGACCTTGCGCAGGCGCTCGTAGGTTTCGTGGACGATCGAGGTCGTGTCGAGCAGTGTGATCGTGCCGTTCTGCGCCAGGCGCGCCCGCGCCATCCTGTGCAGCTCGGGATAGAGCGCGCTGACGATCCGATTGACGGCTTCCGCATCTTTGCCGTCGCGGGCGCGCTGCAGCAAGGCGGAGATGTCGTCCATGTCCGATGAGCCGAAAGGGCGGCGATTCTTAAGGGACCGCCATTCCGCGATTTATGTTTTGCAGGTATTCGGAAGGCTCTCCTCGCTCGATGATCCTACAGGGCGAAAAGTCCCACGGTCAACGATCGCGAGCTCACCTTTCCGGAGCCTGAATCACCGGTGCCTGCACCGCAACGACCATCACGCCGCCCTCGTCAAACAGCACCCGCACGTTCGCGCCTTTCGGCAGGCGGTCGACGCGGGTGATCGCAAGCTCGCCGGGACGCGGCGCACGCGACTCGGTGACCTTGCCCCGGTACACGCTGAAACTCGGCACGTTCAGGTTCCACTGCACGACGTTCTCCGGGCGCGAGCCGACGAACTGCGCGGCCCGCTTGACCGGCCCGCTCAACACGTCGCCGAGCCACGGCGCGACCGCTGTCTGCAGCGCCAGCGCGAGCAGACCCGCGGCGGCCGCGACGCCGCGCCAGGAAGGCCCGCGCAGCGCAGTCAGAGCGACGATGCCGAGCGCGCACGCGCTGCCGGTGACGGCGTAATACGAAGCCGGCGCCGCCTGCAACGCACGCTGCGCCAATGCAGCGTAAAACGCCGTTCGCTCTGCGGTCGCGGCATCGCCCCAGCTCTGCACCAGCCAGGGCAGCAACGGCAGCGCTGCGAGGGACATTGCTGCGATCAGCCGTGCCAGGCGCCCGGCGCCAAGTTGGTCCCGATGCAGCGCCATCAGAATGAACAGCGGCGTCAGTCCGTACAGAACGTAGTGCGGCAGCTTGGTGCCGGAGGCCGAGAAGAAAACGAACACGAAGGCGAACCACAGGCACAGATATCGGGTCAGTCCTTGGGCCCAGTCGCCCCGCACCGCGCGCAGCGTTGGCGCCAGCAATCCGGTCCACGGCAGCAGCAGCAGCGGCACCGCCACGACGTAGTAGGCAAGACTGCCGGAATGCCCCTCCAAGGTGCCGCTAAAGCGCTGCAGGTTGTGCTTTACGAAGAAACCCTCGACAAAGGCGCGGCCGTGCACATGCAGTGCGTAGCCGTACCAGGGCAGGACGATCGCTGCCAGCAGCAGCCAGCCGACCGGGTCGAAGGCGGCCCGGCGCCAGTCGCGCATCCGCCGCGCCAGTAGCGCGCACAGCAGTGTCACGGCGACCGGGATCAGCAGGGCGATCGGCCCTTTCGTCAGTATGCCCAGGCCGATCCACACGTACATCCTCAAGAGCGGGCGGCGGTCGCCCCCGTCGAGGTGGCGCCAGCCGTCGAGCATCGCAGCCGCCAGCAGCGCGTTGAGCAGGGCGTCGGCGGTTGCCGCATGCGCGATCAGCGTTACGCCGATGCACGTTGCCGCGATCCACGCCGCCAGTGCTCCGGTACCGGCGTTCAGCCGGGACGAGGCGAAACGGCCGATCGTCCCGATCCAGGCCAGCGCTGCCAGCGCCGACGGCAGGCGCAGCGCGAATTCGTTCAAACCCAACGTAGCGACGCAAGAGGCCTGCAGCCAATAGATCAGGATTGGCTTGTCGAAGCGAGGCGCGCCATTCAACGTCGTCGACAGCCAGTCGCCGCTGGCCAGCATCTCGCGCGTGGCCTCGCTGAACGCGCCTTCGTCGATGTCGAACAGCGGCGGCAACCCGAGCGCCGGGAGCAGCAACAGTGCCGCGGCGATCAGCACGGCCGCCTGCACTCGGCGCTGCTGCTGCGCGGCTGCGCCGGTCATCCTGGTTTGGCTCATCCGGCGGAGCGCGCCGCGGAGCGGCGTTCGCCCCAGAGGCGCCAGAGGGCAATCGCCGCCATCAGCACGCCGAAGGCCGCCAGCGCCAGTTGAAACAACCGCGCCAGCGGATAGCCGAGGTCGAGCCGGACCAACTCGATCGCGCAACCCAGAACGAGGACAGCGAGCACCGCCCGCACCGATGCCCGGCCGGTCACCGGCAGCCAGCGCCGCTGCACTTGCACGCCGGCCAGCGCCGCGAGCAATCCGAGCCCCGCTCCCCCCAGCGTGTCAGACGGCCAGTGCGCCCCTACGGCGATACGCGACAGCGCAACCGCGCAGGCAGCCAAAAGGATGATTCCGACTGTGAACGGCCTGTAGCGCTCGATACTGCGATCGAAACCGCGCTCGAACCCGCCTGCCGCGATCAGCACGCCCGCGACGACAAACGCAGTGATGGAATGTCCCGAAGGGAAGGAGTTATGCCCGGCCAGCCGCATTCCGCTGATGTGGATCGAGGCGGCGTCCAGCACGGCAGCCGGGCGGGGTGAATCGATCAGAACCTTGGGCAGTCGCGACAGCAGCAACGCGACCGGGCCTGCGCACAGACCTGCGAGCAGCAGGCTCGGCCTGCGCATCAGCGCGGGCGAAAGCACCATCACCGCGCCCAGTCCGTGGCCGAGGATCGTCAGGCACGAAGGCAGCGCCGCGGGCAGCCAGCGCCAGGCGGCGTCGTTGACGGCGAGGAACAGGGCCCGGTCCGTGTCGCTGCCGCGCAGCGCCAGGGCCAGGACCAGGCACCCGGCCGCCGCGACGATCAGGAGGCGCGCCGGGGCCGTGCGGGGCATGCGTGCATTCTATCGCCGGGAGCGTTGGCCAGGACCCAAGCGCCTCAGAGGGGCCGCCCGCAGGCGCTCGCGGATACCAGATATGGAGCTCGCCGGGTCAATCCTCCCATATCTAGTACCCTCTATTACGTTCCCGCCGCCGGAGCAGCGGCGGCGCGGGCCGGTTTTCCCTCGGGGGAACGCCGTAAATAGCGTAATGCGGGGGCAAATTTCCCTCGGAAAACACTTGATTCCCGTCGCGGTTGGCCTAGTATTCGGGTCACGCAACGAGAGCGCTCTTCACGTTTTTGAAGCACCCAAGAACGCTGTCGCTGTGCCTTCACATCAGCACATAGGAGATTTCGGATGGTTATGAAGAAGCGTGGCGCCAAGAAGTCGGGCAAGAAGTCGGCCAAGAAGTCGAGCGCGAAAAAGGCCAAAAAAGTCATGAGGAAGGCGGCGCCGAGGAAGGCTGCCAAGAAGAAAAGCGCACGCAAGCCGAATGCGGCGTTCATGAAGCCGCTGACACCCACTGGTCCGCTCGCCGCGATCATCGGCTCCACGCCGATGCCGCGCACCGAGGTCACGAGCAAGATCTGGGCGTACATCAAGAGGAACAAGCTGCAGGACTCGGTGAATCGCCGCAACATCAACGCTGACGAGAAGCTGCGCCCGCTATTCGGCAAGGCACAGGCGACGATGTTCGAGCTGACCAAGTACGTCAGCAGGCATCTGAGGTAAGCGGGGGCTACACCCGTCCTGACACGGGCCGGCGGGGCAACCCGCCGGCCTTTTCTTTGGTGCGCCCGGCAGGGCGCACCTACTTGGAGGTGGAAGTCCTCTACACACCCGGCAAGGGGAAGTGTTAGCGGAAGGCAAGGGTTTCGCGGGCGACCGCGAGTCTGGAGGAAGCCGGAAGCAAA
>Ga0187846_10001257_pt1 | contig 14358 bp, 11 predicted proteins | sample TC_taG_FD_161473 | JGI IMG/M metagenome (GOLD analysis project Ga0187846, IMG submission 161473) | Biofilm microbial communities from the roof of an iron ore cave, State of Minas Gerais, Brazil - TC_06 Biofilm (v2) | ecosystem: Environmental > Terrestrial > Deep subsurface > Cave > Wall biofilm...
GAAACGGTCACGGATCCACATCACCAGGTTCGCCAGTGCGAGCTTGCACACGGTCATGATCTGATCTTTGCGGTTATCCAGTTCGTACATCATCCGCTCCTTGGCCGCCAGATCTTCTAGAGCGCGTAAGAGGTTTCGCTGCTCGCGACAATACCGTTCGTGCTTAGTGCTCTCCTGATGGCTTTTCTCCTGGACTCGAGACACGCGTTGCCACAACGGCTCCAACCGGGCGTCCACTTCAGCTTTCAATTTCTTGCGTTCGGCTCGGTAGGTTCCCTCCGAGACCCCTTGCGCTTCCAACGCCTGTAACTGCTCATTAAGCACGCGATACAACACTTCTGCATGCGCTTTCGTTTGTTTCCACAGTTTCGTCGCCAATTTGCTTGCCCGATGCGCTTTCTCCCGGGCTGCCTCACGAAAACGGTGGACATTGGCACACCGCTTCTCTAACACCTCTCGTTTTTTGGCCACCTCCGAGTTGATCACTGGCGTCTTCGCAAAACCGTGATTCGTGTCCAAACCGAGAGGCAAGAGAAAATCTTTGATCACATTCTCTTGCGCCGGCCAGCGATGAATGTAGGTTTGGGCGAGGGTGACTGCATCGATCTGCTCCGCCGTCGTCACAATCGGAATAAGTTTTGGTTCCTTCGGCGTTGCAGGAGCTGGGGTTGCCTGCCAGCCTTCTTGCCACCAGGCGACCTCTTCATGTCGGATGTCGGCCCACCAGGCGCGTGGAAGGCCCTCTGGAGATGCTGAGCAGGACACCGTTCTGCGCAAGTCGCGGATCAATGCCACGGTGAGCCGGAGCGGTTCCTCGCCGCTATCAGGACGAGTCAACAGAAACTGAGCCGGAGCGACCTCCCGCAGCACTGTACCATGGCGATCCACCGTGAGGGGGACGAACGAGCCGAGGTTGGTAAACGAGTCGAGTCCGCTATATTGGTTCGTTTTGAGGATGGTGGTCATGGTGCGTCCCTGCGCATTCATCTGTGCCAGAAAATCGGCGGCCATCGCCTCACGGTCCACGACGAGGTGAGTCAAGTGCAACGCTTCGGTCGCCTGTTCATAGCAGGTCAGGACAGCAGGAATGCCATCGGTCAGATGCAAGTCACCGCGATGCGTGGTTGAAAGCCTCGGATGCCCCTGATTGTCATGCAGCAGTACGAGTGTCCGACAGCCCAGGATTTTGCCTGAGTTGCCGATGAGCCCACGGGGAATTAAGGTCTGGGTGTAGACAGCTTTGCGGTGGCCATCCACGTACACATGAGGCGAGGTGGCTTCTTGACTGCTTGCCTTCACCTGCCAGAGAGTGCTCGTCCACCGTGCCAATGTTGCGGTGAACGCTTCATCAGCATTGGCGATCGCCAACATCCTGAGAAAGCGTTCGACGTGACGATAACTGTAGGGCTGTGGCCTTCCCGTCAGCAATCCCAGTGTACTTCCGGTGTAGGTGCGTAAGTCCCATGGTCGGTGCAGCCCTACCACATTGAGGAACAGGAGGGTGAGCAAGAGCCTCACATTGGGGTGCAGGAGATGCTGCGGCGCAGGCCCTTGGACGGGTGCATGCGATTGCTCCAGCGGGAAAGCTCCTTCGAACTGAGAAAGCAGGTTGGTTTCATGAGTGGCAGCCAGGAGCAACAAGGCTCCTGCCCCCTCCTGCCATTTCTGCTCGCTGGGAGAACAGCTCACTTTTTTTTCGCAGATTGGGGTGGATTACTGACGCCCAGGGTGGCTCGAACCCGATTGAGTTGACTGACGCTGATGGAGAGGACAAACCGCTCGGCCAGTTGCGCCTGGATCTCGTGGCTCGGCGTGTAGGGAGCTTGTCGGCACGTCTCTTCCAACCACGCTCGGACCTCGCCTCGCAGTTTGGCTGGGTGCCCATGCCTGCCCTCTTGCAGCGCCTGTTTTCCTCCTTGGCGCATCCGCTGACGAAGCCGATAGGCGGTGGATTGACTGATCTGGAGATCAGCTTTCTTGGCTGCCTCGTCCCACCGGAGTCCTTGCTCCATGGCCTCCACCATTTGCACTCGCGCCCTATACAGCTTGCTTTCTGCCATACAAGAGCCTCACCTCCAGGGTATTGTTTTTCCGTCAGTCTACCATAGGCTGCTCTTGCAGTCTACATGCACCCTCCTCCGCATTTGACTGAAACCCTGTTCACCCTCCCAGAAACCGTTGCCCAGGGCCACCGTCGCCCCCTTCGACCTCTTTCTTCCTCTCCTGAAGAGCTTTTCTAACTTTTCTGCGAGAGGAACTTAGCTCTTTTGGGCTATGTTCCTATTCCGACTTTCTGTTCCAACCATGGGTAAACCCCCAGTACGGCTGTGCTGTTTGGTAGATCCTCCTGGCCAAATAGATCCTCCATCCCGGCGCCATCATGAAGGTAATTAAGAAAGTCTGGCAGAGCTTCTTCACCGATAGATAGATTACGTGCGGTTATCAGAATGTCTTTGTAGAGAGTAGGATAAATAGTCGGTTCGGATGCTAAATGCGCAAAGAGTAGTGGTTCATCACGGGCGCTATGTTGGCGTGATCCATCCAGGTTCAGCATTTTATTGGTAATTGATCCAGGAGTACGACGAAAAAAAGCAGCCAGTGTCCTTACAATCGATGGAACCTTGGCTATATTAGCGCCGCCATATCGGTGAGGATCGAGGATGAAAAAAAGGCCGTAACATAAAAGAGTTTCGACTGTATTGAACGCTACCTGACGGTGACCAGGCTCGGGTAGTTGCCGTGAGGATATTTCGGTAAGCTGATTGAGTATCTCTCGATGAGATAGTTCAAGATTATAACTGGCGCCATCAACCGTGATCCCCATTCTCTTCTCTCACATAAGGGTTTTTGAACGGTTACTTACTTCCCCATCATACTTTACTATTTCGCATTGGACAAGAGCATAGGAAACTTAGGCAGGGCTATTTCCTGTATAGTCCTGAGGAAGGAAAAAATAGGCCTTGATGTCCTGCCTTCGCGAGCACGCGACATCCTATGCCACGGCCGCGTGAAATATGGACATGGGCGTTGAAATCCCCTCTCAAGCTGATCTACAGAAAGCCGGCGGCGAAGTCGTGACCCCCTGCCTTCCAAGCAGTCTGTCGCGGGTTCGAGTCCCGTCTCCCGCTCCCCTTAGTAGATCGTCCTCTATAAGCTCTTCGTAAGCCGTTTGAAGACAACCAAGCGGTGACGGAGAATTGAGAAGGCAATTTTGTTTTTGGCATTAGGCGTGCAGCGATATCCTGCCTCGCAAAATCTGCAACGTCCTGCTTACTTGTGTGATGTGAATGAGCCTCTGCGTTGATAAAAAGCTGTCAGTATTAACTTGGAGTGTGAAGACTGCTACTGAGCTTTTGATGAGATGTTGAACTGCTGTCTCCCAAGGGGCCGAGAACAGTACATTATAGGCAGCTTGGGTCACTTCAGTTCAGCGCTTCAAAAGAAGAGCTGATACCCCGTCTTTCTCATCACTCTAAGAATGTAGATGCTAAAATTTAGCTGATCCTACGTCTATGTAGCATGTAGGGCAGTTCAGTCCAAAAAAGGCGCTTTGTCTAAGGTATATAATAGTTGATGAGTATATCATTTTCGGCGAATGCTAGGACGCGTTAAAACCTTATTACTTGCTGTTCCTTGTAAGATGATGATGTAGTGATGCTGCATGATGAGCAATTGAGAACAGAAGAATTCCGATGGCAGCCAAGCATGAGAAATCACAACAAGCTCATTCTGGGCCTTCAATACCACCTCTTGCACCACCTGCTGCTCTAGTCGGCAGACAGCAGGAGTTGAAACTGGTTATAGATCATTTCGAAGTCGCCAGGCACGGACAGGCTCGTGTACTGCTCCTGGCAGGAGACCCTGGAATAGGCAAGACGCGTCTTCTGAACGAAATTGCCAGGCGGACCGCTTTAGATGGGGCGACCGTCCTTCAAGGAGGCGCATCTGAAGCGGAGGGCATGCCACCATACCTGCCATTCGTTGAGGCTCTTGGCCGCTACATTCAGACGGCCTCGCTCGACCTGCTGCGGGCACAAATAGCCTCAACATCGCAGGTGCTTGCAACGCTCTTACCAGAGCTGATCACCCGTCTCGGTGAGCTTCCAAAATCTGTTCCCTTGCCCCCTGAGCAGACGCGCTTCCGGCTGTACGAAGCGATTGGGATGTTCCTCCAAGCCATTGGTGCGCCACATGCGCTGGTATTGCTCCTGGATGATCTGCAGTGGGTAGACAGCGCAAGCCTCGATCTGCTCTGTCACGTCATACAGCACCAGCCCGATGCCCATCTTCTCGTGGTGGGTGCGTACAGAGAGAGCGAGGTGGATCAGCCCTCTGCGCTCGCACATGCCCTTTCCAAACTTTCTCGTCAGCGCATACTCACGACCTTGACCATCGGGCCGCTCTCGGCCGTAGAGACCGGAATGCTGGCTGAGGGCAAGCTCAGGGGAGATCTCCGGCCAGAAGTGAATGCCCTTCTGCATTCACAAAGCGAGGGCAATCCGTTCTTTGCCGAGGAACTACTAGACGGGTGGATCGAGTCGGGTGCGCTAGTACACGAGCAAAACCAGTGGATAGCCGTCACCCCACTCGATCACACCCTGCCTCCAAGCATTGTGGGTGCCTTGTGGCAACGCTTTGAACGCCTCTCTACAAAGAGTATTGATCATCTACGCGTGGCGGCCATCATCGGACGCACCTTTGATCTCTCGCTGCTTGCCGCGGTGCAGCAGCAAGAGGTGGAAGCGATTGAGGCGGGTTTGCTTGAGGGTGTACGTGCTCGGCTGGTCCGAGCCGAGCAGGCAGGAACCTTCACGTTCACCCACGACAAAATTCGTGAGTGCCTCTATGCGGAAGTCAGCTCCTCCCGGCGTCGACGCCTGCATGGGTTCATTGGTGGCCTGCTTGAGAACAACTATGGGCAAGAGCAGACCATGAATATGCATCAACTCGCAATGCTAGCCTTCCATTTTGTACAGAGTAGCGACAAAGCCCGAGGCATCAATTACTCGCTCCGTGCTGCCACACAGGCTCTGCAAATGGCAGCGGCTGAAGAGGCACTCTCTCATTATCGGACGGTCCTGGGCCTGCTGAGTGAAGAGGACACACGACAGGGCGATGTGCTGCTCAGGCTAGGCGAAGCGGCCCTGTTGGCAGGCTTAGAGGAAGAGGCCGAGCGCGCCTATAGCGCTGCACAGAGCTGGCTGCTGCAGAAGGGTGATCGGGAAGCGCTTGCAAAGGCCGTTCACGGATTGGGACGAGCCTACTGGCAACAGGATAAACGAGCCGCAGCGCGGGCAGCGCTCGAACAAGGACTGGCGTTGCTGGGCGATCGTCCGTGTGTGGAGGCGGTGGATATCCTGACTGATCTCTCCCTGCTACTCACGATCTATATGGGACAGCAAGACGAAGGGCTGGCCTGTGCCCAGCGGGCACTAGAGATAGCCCAGCGTCTGGGAGACACGCGCTTGGAGGAGCGGGCGCGTCGCATCATGGCAGAGAATCTCTCCCTGCATGGAGAAGATCTCGGTGCAGCAGTGCAGTTTCTCGAGCAAGTCCTTGTGCATACGGAGGCGCGTGGCGATCTATCGGAGGCTGCGGAGTGCTGTCAGAACCTGACGGTGGCCTCCTACTGGATGGCTAACATGAGGTGTTCGTATGAAGCCAGTACTCGGCGCCTCGCCCTCGTTGAGCGCTGCCGGCAAGTGCACCACCTGCGCACCTCTTACACCTGGCTGGCCCTGCTCCACGCTTCACAGGGCAGATGGAGAGAAGCAGAGCAGTTGATCGAGCGAGCACATCCCCTTGTCGACCACCTGACCAGCCCCATGTTTGCTGCCTTCCTCCACCAGATCCACGGCTTTCTGGCCTACCAGCAGGAAGCGTACCCGCTGGCAGAGCGCGAGTTGCAGACCGCCCTGGCCATGGCAGAGCAGGATCGGCATATGGGCCTGGGAATGCTCATGTTCTATCACGGTCTGCTCGGCCTTGTGCAGGCGACGATAGGCAAGCGGGAGGAGGCACGGACCTCCATGGCCAGCGTAGAGGCCCACCTGGATCGGCTGCCAGAGGGAATCCTGCCGACGGCACCGCTCCTGGCCTGTCTCGCCCTGACAGCGCTCACCCTGGGAGATCAGGAACGAGCGGTCCTCCTCTACCCCCGTCTGCTGGCATTTCGCGGCCAGCACTACTGGTTTCTCGTTGATCGCATCCTGGGACTGCTGGCCAAAGAGCGTCACGATTGGGAGATGGCAAAGATGCACCTGAGCGCCGCTCAGGAGATCGCTGGGCGCGAAGGCCTGCGCCCTGAATTCGCGCGCACCCTGCTCACAAGAGCCACGGTTGAGCTCGAAGGCGTGCAAGGAAGCATCATGCATGCTGAGGAGCTGTTGCGAGAAGCGCTGGCCCTGTTTGAGGAACTGGGGATGTCCCATTCAGCCCGGCATGCCCTCAGTCGGTTAAGCGCTCTTTCTTCTCGTGCAGGACATCAGGCACACGCAGCGCTTCCAGCTCATCTGACCGAGCGCGAGGTAGCGGTGCTCAAACTGGTTGCCCAGGGCAAGAGCAATCGCCAGATCGCGCACGACCTGGGACTCAGTGAGAAAACCGTGACCAATTACCTCACCCATATCTTCAATAAGACCACCTGTGAGAACCGGGCAGCGGCAACCGCATTTGCGATCCGCCACGGACTGGCCTGATCGGCACCTTGTTGGTTACGGTCCTTTCACCAAGGAGACTTCTCCCTCATCTGACTCCTCATCCTTTCCGTATGGGATTCCGGCATAACTGATCAGGGAGGTTTCTCCCTATCATGAGCGCGATTTCCTGAATGTGGCACTCCTTGCAAATAAGGAGGTTTCTCCGATGTCAACGGTCATCTTTCGCAGGTATACTTGCGCTAGCACAAGATGACGGGTGCGTATGCGTCCTCAGGATATGAGCCCATCAGCCTGAGTTCCTGGCAGTGAAAAGGAAAGCGAACATGTTTGTCACCGTTTCCATCTACAGAGCGAAGGCTGGTGAAGAGGATGCCATCATTGCCCTCTATGAGGACTGGCAGCGCAATCGGCAACCCAGGGCCAAGGGCTACCTTTCAGGAGAACTGCTCAGGAACGTCGAGGACGCCCGCGAGTTCATCGCCATTATGCGTTTCGAGGACCAGGAGTCGGCACACGCCCTCGCAAACGACCGCGAGCAGGATGCATGGTATCGGCGCGTCGTCAGTCTTACAGAGAACGTACCTGTGCTCACTGGGTACACAAGCGAATGGCCGTGACATGGACACATACAAATCAGCGCATCATCACTGTGGGAAGTTCCTCAGATGTGTTAAGCAAACTCAAGAGGGTACACTTCTACTGATAAATGAAGGGCTATATATACCGATGTGTTCATCTTAGCCATGAAGAGAATAAGCTATCCTAGGCCTGAGAAACAATCAACTCCCAATAGGGAAGAAAGGAAGCAGATATGCCGCCATTATTCGGAGAGAGCGGGAGGAGTGGATTTCAACTTCCACCCACCTTGACGTTTGGTGTGTGGGGGGATGCCAAAGATGGTGTTGGAGTGCTTGGCACTACAAACAATTTTGACAATGCCGGTGTCTGGGGCGATAATCCAGGCGGTCCAAACGAGGACAATACGGCAACAGGGGTGGGCGTACGGGGCACAAGCACTGATGGCTATGGCGTGTTTGGCAGCAGCGTCAATAATGTTGGGGTCCTTGGCACCAGCGAGACAGCTACTGGGGTGCAGGGCAGCAGTACCAGCAATGCCGGAGTACGGGCGTTTAGCGAACCAGGGTGGGGCCTCATCACAGAGACCTTTACTGGCGTCGCGCTGCTAGTGATCGGACACCTTGAAGTGCAAGGAGACGCTGTCGGCCAATCGATCCTACAGGCGGGGCAAACGGAGGTCACGGTGACTACCCCTGCGGCAACTGCAGTGAGCAACGTGTTGCTGACACCACTGGCCAATCCTTGCGGGCAGTTGTGGGTCACGCGAGCAACAGGCAGCTTCACCATTCAAGCAAGCGAGGCACCAACGAGCGATGTTCCCATTGCATACCTTATCATCAACTAGCGTCTTTGGTAACAAGTCATACTCAGAACAAAGAAGGAGGAAACACCTTGTCTGAGAATCTTTACGCATCTGTTACCGAACGCCGGGATATCCCCGACGTTCTGAAGGTACCATCAGGAAATAGCTTACTCCTGCGAGCATATGGCAAAGGGGTTCAAATCTATACCTGTCCGGATACTTCGCACGCCAAACCGCACGCGATCCTACTTGAAAGTGACCTGGACGAAGGGGACCTGGTAGCTATCCACTTCGCAGGGCCCTCCTGGCAAGCCACAAAAGACGGAAGTATGGTCGTAGGCGACACGAGCTCCAAGAACCCGAACTTTAAAAGCTATCAGCCAGATCCTGATGGCGATAGCGTCCCTTGGTTATTGATTCCAGTGAAACAGACCCAGGGAAGTGGTCTGTTCAGCAAGGTCACGTTCATTCAACGATTGTATACGGACGGCGGTAAAGCTCCTTCAGGCAGCTGTGACCAGAAGCAGGACGGAACAGAGATACTGGTGGAGTATAGTGCTCAGTACCTTTTCTATATTGCTTCGCCTGAAGCGCAGTAGTACTGCGGTTGCATTGACGAGGACGTAGTCGTCGTCTGGATAGTTGCTATATGCTGCATCGTAGCCATTGATCAGTAATCTCTACCAATGATCATCTTGACCAACAGCGAACTCCACAGCGATCATGATGATCATTGGTGAGCATCCCCTTGCCTTAAGACCTTCTGGCGACATTTGGTTATCAGCGTGTAAACCCTTGAGAAATGATTCGTGTTTGAGCGCACTTGAGTGAGGGCCTTACCATCATCTTTCGATCTTTGTGACTGTCGTGGAGGGATAGATGGATTCACCACTTTTACCAGAACAGGATACTCTCTTCAGCACATCTGAGACCTGTTCTCCCGGCCGTTTGCTCGAATCTGGTTCAATAGATATTAACCTCTTTGAGGAAGAAATAGAATTATCGCGCCTATCTGAGCAAGCTCCTCTCATATCTGAAGCTGGATCTTCCTTGGCCTTTTTACTGGAACGGGGCTTAAATTACATCCGGCAAGAACGTTTTCTTGAAGGCATAGCTTTGCTTGCCCTTGCTCGCGAACACCATTCCGCAGATCAGGCAGATCTCACCGCTGCAATCGATGCCTTTTTTCAAGGCCACACACTCTACTGGCAAGCGCAGCAGGCACTTCACCACGCGAGCCAGCGTTTTGCCGAAGCCGTGACCAGCCAGCAAACGCGTTTGGCTGTACTTCACAATCTACTCGCGGCGCTGATCGAAGATAAAGAGACCGCATATCAACCCCACACCGAAACTGCAGCTCAATCGCCGAAAGGGCCTCAACAGTATCAAGTGTATGAACCAACCGCAGGTGTTGAACTTCTCCCCGCGTTATATATCACTTGCTTTGGCCACTTTGAGGTCAGGCGCTCAGGTAGGCCGGTTGCGCTCTGCGCAAATCGCAGTGGACAGAGCATCTTGCGTTTTTTAGTTGCCAGGCAGAAACACTGCGCAACAAGTGACATGCTCCAGACCCTCTTATGGCCTGAAGACTCGCCAGAAGCCGCATTAAACAAGCTGTATATCGCAATCAGTGCGCTACGTCGTTCACTTAATCATGGCTATAGCTGTGAGCCGGGCTGCGGGTATATCGTGTGCAAAAACCGTATCTACTACCTCAATCCAGCAGTAGTGATCCGTACCGATGTAGATGAGTTTCTCCACTATTACCAAGTGGCACAGCAGGCAAATGGGGAGAGAATAGCCCTCTACGAAAAGGCCTGTTACTTTTACACAGGTCCCTTCTTATCCGAAGATATCTATGCCGACTGGTCGTCTCTGCAGCGAGAAGAACTGAGCCGAATATATCTTACCATGTGCAAGGTGCTGGCTGACTACTACATGCAACACAAACAGTATGAGGATGCCGCGAAATGGACCACGGCAATGCTCAAGGAGAATCACTGTGACGAAGCAGCCCATCGACAGCTCATGAGGATCTATGCTGCCCAGGGCCACAGGAGTGAGGCCCTACAACAATTTCAACGTTGCAAACTCATACTGCGCGAGCAATTAGGAGTGCAGCCGATGCCAGAGACAGTGCTGCTCTTTCAGACGCTCCTCGCAAACAAACCCTCCTCCAAGCAATAATACAGGGAAAACACAGCACAATCACAGAGGAAACATAGCCCTTCATGCTACAGTAAGTGGGTGAAGGAAAAGCCTCTAGAGAAAGCGCAGAAGGGTAAATTGATGTTCCATTTGCTTATGTTGTTAACGCGTCGCCAAACAATCCTGATCCGGCGAAGACATGACGAGCGGTGAGACGTCCTTCTCTATTCTGCTTTGGTGCCGACCTGACCTGCAGAATGAAACAACTGTGCTGCGGATCGTGCGCGTCGACACAGGCAAAGCGGTGAATTTCAGCGAGAGCAGCTTTCTTTTGCGGGTCTGGCTGGAGGAGAACGGGGCAGCCGTACGCTGTCTCGTTCGCCATATTGCCAGCGGTCGGGAGGCTTATATACAAAGTGGTTCAAATCTGTACGCTTTCGTTAAGGTCTGTTTGCTGCCAAGCAGTAATCCTGATGCAGCCACTTGACGCCCTGTAGCGTTATTCCTCAAGTACGAGGAGCGAGCAAGAAAAGATGCTAAAAACAAGCATTTCCCTGGCAAGCTACCCGGGCCATCAAGCAGTTGCAGCTTTGCAAATGGAGGAGAAGCCATGCCGATAACTCCTACTTACCCCGGCATTTATATCGAAGAGTTACCAAGTAGTACTCATACTATCACAGCAGCCCCCACATCCATCACCGTCTTCGTCGGCTATTCGCACCCATTCAAGACCGGCCCGGATAACTGGGGTAAGGTTATCCAGATTTTCAGTTTTGTCGACTACGAGCGCGAGTTCGGCGGATTTTTTACAGACCAGGCTTTCCATAACGATGGTAATATCGGCAGTCTTGCTCACGCCGTTAACCAGTTCTTCTTAAATGGGGGGGCAAACGCCTATGTGGTCGGCCTGCAGGCTAGCTATCGTGATGGCAATGAAAACGATATGGGGCCGATTGTACCGGCAACCCTCACCCTGCCCGATGCTGCAAATGGCAATATCGTATTTACAGCATTGGAGCCGACCGATCCCGATCATCCAATGACTGTGACGATCAACAATCTACGGACGAGCAACCCTGCCCCGCAATCTCCTCCACATTCTCCTCCGCAGCTTCCTAATGATGTCGCCGATATCACTATCACCTACGGTTCACGCGTGGAGACGTATCGCAAAGTTAATCTCGATCCAACTGACCCGAATTTTATCGAGACACGTATTGGGACCACCGATCGCCCCGTCTCATCACTGGTAACAGTAGCTGCAATTCCAGAATCGCCACCGTCAGGAGCAGCTTTCACGCCAGTAAGCGAAGCTCTATTGCAGTACGTATCCCCGCCAAATCCTGGCTGGGGGGTCTTTAGTGTGGCAGATTTTTTCCCCATTTTCCAGCAAGATAGTTCCCTGGACAAGCTTCCCACCTTCAACATCCTGGTCATCCCCGGCGTGACCAAGGATCTCATTCTGAATGAAGCAATCGCTTTCTGCGAGCAGAAGCGAGCTTTCTTCATCATGGACCCGCCAGCTGATCAAGTTGCTGATCAAGGTGGCACCAACTGGATTGGCGATTACATGACAAATGTATCGCCAAAAAGCACCAACGCGGCGCTCTACTTCCCATACATTATCTCGACGGACCCTTTATCGGGGAATCCGGTAAATTTACCGCCTGGTGGCACCTTGGCAGGCATCTACGCACGCACGGATACTAATCGCGGCGTTTGGAAAGCCCCTGCCGGTTTAGAGACGACCCTTGTGAATACGACGGGCGTAGTGCCAGGAGGAGTCATGAACGATGTCCGGCAGGGAACCCTCAATCCCCTTGGTGTAAACTGCCTGCGCACTTTCCCGGGTATAGGCACGGTCGTCTTTGGGGCTCGAACATCGGTGACCGCGAATCCAGCATTTCAGCAATGGCGGTACGTTCCGGTCAGGCGCATGGCACTCTTCATCGAGCAAACGCTCTACTACAATCTGGGCTGGGTGATCTTTGAGCCGAACGACGATCCCCTTTGGGTTGCTATTCGCACGAGCATCGAGAACTTTATGCTCTCGCTGTTCAACCAGGGAGCGTTCCAGGGAGCGACGCCTAGCCAGGCCTTTCAGGTCAAATGCGATTCAACGACGACGACCCAGGACGATGTCAATAACGGCATCGTCAATATCATCGTCGCTTTCGCTCCGCTCAAACCTGCCGAATTTGTGATCATCAAGATCGCGCAGCTTGCCGGTCAGACACAAGCATAGGAGGAACATCGTGGCCAAGCCGTTCTCTGTCAACACGTCGCGTTTTGACCCGTACAAAACGTTCCGCTTCCTCGTTTACTTTGAGCAATCGACGACACCCGTCGCGGCGGTAAGCAAGGTAACTAGCTTGAAACGCTCTACGGATATGGTCGAATACAAGGAGGGAGGTAACGCCCTTAGCCGCAAAGGGATGCTGCGCACGAAGTACGACGACATCACATTGGAACGCGGCGTCACCTACGATAATGATTTCGAGACCTGGGCCAATGCTGCCCAGGTACTGGACAAAGGCGTGCCTTCACAATCTCTCAAGAATCTGCGCCGGGAATTGCGCATCGAACTCCTCAACGAAGAGGGCCAGCCGGTGATGCGCTACATTGTCCACCGCTGCTGGGTCTCGGAATACCAAGCCCTTCCCGACCTGGATGCCGGTGCGAATGCGTATGCCATCGAGCACATCAAACTGGTAAATGAGGGATGGGAACGCGACCTGTCTCTTACGGAGACGCAGGAACAGTAAATGGCTAAGGTTCGACTGCCCATCAGCGGGATAGATGTGCTGCTGCGAGAGCCGGTCGGGGCCGAAGATATCTTACTGTTAGAAGCCACGTCGTACGATACCGCTTTCGCTTTAGAGCTCGTCGCACGCCTCGCAGCTCCAGCGAACGGGCCGGCGGTCGAGTGGAGCAATCTCTGTGTAACTGACCTGGACGCCCTGCTACTTCTGTTAAGACAAATGCTCTTCGGCAATCTCATCCGCACAGATATCGCTTGTCCGGCTGCGGGCTGTGGTGCGCGTATCGACGTGGCTTTCCGCATTGGAGAATACCTCGCCCATCACCGTCCTCGCACTGCCCGCGGCGTAGAGGCAGCCGAGGAGCCGGGCTGGTTCCGTTTGCGGAATACACCTGTCTCATTCCGCCTTCCAACCGCAGCCGACCAGGCCGCGGTCACCCAGGCGCTCAAACCCGCACGCGAGCTCGTACGGCGCTGCATTCGGCCAGCCGGCATTTCAGCGGGCCTGCTCAGACGAGTTGAAACTGCCATGGAAGCGCTGGCCCCCAGCTTATCCCAGAACCTGCAAGGGCGTTGCCCCCAGTGTGAAACGAGCGTCGATTTTTACTTCGACGTCCAGCAATTCGTTTTAAGCGAACTTGGCAACCAGGCAGCACTCATTTATGAGGATGTGCATGCACTTGCGCTGCATTACCACTGGTCGCAGGCAGAGATCCTCGAACTTCCTCGCGGCCGTCGCGCTCGTTATGCGGAGATGGCACAGCGTGAAAGGAGCGCGGTATGACGAAGATGCCAGGGAAATCCTCCTACCTCCGGCGTATCACTCGCCAGCACGAGAGTAACTTGCCGTTACTAAAGTCACCGCGCACGCTTGTCCAGCATTGGGGAGTAATAGCGCCCCACGAGAGGATCCCCGAAACGGCACCATCAGTACAGCCCTCTTCCGTGAAGGCGGGCAAGGCGCTACAACTTCAGGATCCCGTTTTCCCCTCCGCGCTACATGTAACGGAACTGCAGTCAGTAGCAGGACGGGAGGTCATCGCATCTTCGCCTCCTCTGCCTTCGGGGTTACATGCACCTGTCGCTCTAGCGGATGGTTCACCTGCATCTATGGGGACTGCCTGGGCAGGCGGGGATCAGCAACCCCTGGTGGAAATTCAGCCGGCCCGCTCAAAATCTATGCATACGAGTAGTTCATCTCAGGTCGTAGAGCTTGCTCGCGCGGCTGGGGATCGGCAGCCCCTGGTGGAAATTCAGCTCACTCCCGAAAAATCTGTCGGGAGTGCCACAGATGAGAAGAGCAGGTCATCAAGCGCAGCGCAGGTCACCCACTCTGGACAAACCGAGGCTCCCGTCGAAAAAAAACCGGCAAGCATTGTACTGCGTCCGCCCTCGGTGCAACAGCAAGG
>Ga0187846_10001258_pt1 | contig 14357 bp, 12 predicted proteins | sample TC_taG_FD_161473 | JGI IMG/M metagenome (GOLD analysis project Ga0187846, IMG submission 161473) | Biofilm microbial communities from the roof of an iron ore cave, State of Minas Gerais, Brazil - TC_06 Biofilm (v2) | ecosystem: Environmental > Terrestrial > Deep subsurface > Cave > Wall biofilm...
CAGGACCCGGCCAGCTTCAATCTCGATGCCGTCAAACGCCAGATCCAAGCGGCCATTAAGGCACACGAGGGCCAATAGAAAAGCTGAAGCCAAGTAAAAAGGGGGGGCAGTAAGGGTTGAATCACAGCTCCCATGAAGGCTTTGCATGGGAGAATTGCGTTCATCGGAATCGCACTTGCGGTAACTGCCGCGCCGGTTCTTGCCGTCGAGGGCGCTCTCGGCCGCACGCTGCCATTGGATACATGGGGGCGATTAGGGGGAGCCGGCTTCTGCCTATCGGCGGCACGATCGTCGCTAACGTTGATGCAAATCTGAGCGCAAACAACCTAGTGCCTCAAATATGTTTACAAAACTGAGACGAGCAAGGTAAGGACCTGTTAGCGAATAACCATGCCAACCAATCCGGCCGCTCCCTTCCGGTCGCAGCTCAGAGACGGCTTACCGAGCCGCGACCGTCAGGGAGCGGTGCGATGGTTATTCCTGACAGACGCTAGGCTTCTCTTCTTCATTCATGGGTCCCGTGAACTGGGCAGTCTCGACCGGCTCTCTTCAGGTCAACAATTTCTCGGGAGCATAAGCAGTACGAATTCGGGTATCGGCGATGTGATTGCCATGCCCCCGACGATTGGCGTCCATTTCAGCGAGAACAGTAATCTGGCTTCGAACCTTGACAATTATTCAGCATAGGCGTATGCTTAAACATATGGGTCGCCTTTTCGAAAGCTCTCCACTAACTGCCGGCCTCGCCGCGGGCAGGCACCCCCGTTAGCGACCACTCTAGGACCGCGGGTGGTGCCCCGCGGTTAGCGGCTGAACGCTGATTGCTGATCGCTGAGAGCTGCTCTTGGTAGAATTCAGGCGGAGGCATTTGATGTCTTCAGGTGTTCTTTCATACCAGTCCGGTTTTGCCAATGAATTTGCCACGGAAGCCGTGGCCGGCGCGTTGCCGCAAGGCCAGAACTCTCCGCAAAAACATCCGCTCGGACTATACGCCGAACAGTTCAGCGGCACTCCGTTTACTGCGCCTCGATCCGCGAATCGGCGCTCCTGGTTGTATCGGATTCGGCCCTCGGTGACCCATCGGCCCTTCGAGCCAATTCCTGCTGGTCTGATTCGCAGCGGGCCATTCCATGAGGTGCCGGCGACGCCCAACCAGCTTCGCTGGGATCCCTTGCCCATCCCGGACGCTGAAACCGATTTCGTCGACGGCATCGCCACGATGGGAGGCGGCGGCGACCCGGCTTTCCAAACCGGCACCGGGATTCACCTGTACGCCGCCAACGATTCCATGCGCGACCGCTTTTTCTACGACGCTGACGGGGAGCTGCTGCTCGTGCCGCAGATGGGTGGGCTCGAGATCTTTACAGAGCTCGGCCTCCTGGAAATCTCGCCTGGGGAAATCTGTATTCTGCCACGAGGTCTCAAGTTTCGGATCGAACTTGCGGATAGATCGGCGCGCGGGTATATCTGCGAAAACTATGGCTCCGCTTTTCGGCTGCCGGACTTGGGGCCGATTGGCGCCAATGGTCTGGCCAACCCGCGCGATTTTCTTACGCCGGCCGCCGCTTTCGAAGACCGCGAAGGCGATTTTCAACTCATTGCCAAATTCCAGGGAAACCTATGGGCGGCGCACATCGATCATTCCCCCCTGGACGTGGTCGGCTGGCACGGCAACTATGCGCCATACAAATATGACCTGGCGCGCTTCAACTGCATCAATACCGTCAGCTTCGATCATCCGGACCCGTCGATCTATACCGTGCTGACCGCCCCCACTGCGATTCCCGGTACAGCTAATGTGGACTTTGCGATTTTTCCGCCGCGCTGGCTGGTTGCCGAGCATACGTTCCGGCCGCCGTGGTTCCACCGCAATGCCATGAATGAATTCATGGGTCTGATCTTCGGCGCATACGATGCCAAGGCCGAAGGATTCGTTCCAGGCGGGGCCAGCCTGCACAATTGCATGTCCGGCCACGGCCCGGATGCCGAAAGCTATGAGCGCGCCACTCAGGCGGAACTGAAGCCGCAGTACCTGGACAACACCTTGGCGTTCATGTTCGAGACGCAGCTCGTGATTCGACCCACGAAATTTGCCATGGAGACGAAGATCCGCCAGCATGAATATTTCGAATGTTGGCAGGGTCTGAAGAAACAGTTTGGCCATGTTGTCATTGGTAAGTGACAGGATGTCTCCCTAGGCTTGCCGGCACGGCGCCGTCCCTCTCGGCTAACTCCCGATTGCCGCTAAGGTTGCACGGTGAAGTCTGAGTGGTTCGCTGTTTGCCTCGTCCGTTGCGGAGACATCGGTCAGAGCGGTTTGAGCCACTCTCGCGGAAGTCTCTAACCTTGGACAACTCACCTCAGCTAACATAGTTTTAGTTACTTCCGTCTTTCACGTAATCTCTCCAACAGTACGCGGATGGTATCTGGCCAGCTTGTCCTACGCGTAGCGGCGTTGCATAGTAAGCACAGGATGCACGGACAATCGTATCTGGCAGACGAAAACAACTCGGATGTCTGCGCGTTTTTGGGATGACGGAGCCGCCGCGCAGCACGCTAGCGGCCGCGACCCACTGAGGTAACGAGATGAGCACGACTGGAGACTGTCAAATGCGCTGGTCCGCACGGATTTATATCGCTTTTGTGATCCTGCTCGGAGGCTTCTGTTTGGCCACGGCGAACTGGCGAATGGAGCACCCTGTCCGTTTCGCTTGTTATCTGGCGATCTCGATTCTGGCTTCCGCCATGAAGGTCAACCTGCCCGGCATCGATGGCACCATGTCTGTGAGCTTCTTGTTCATCATGATCGGCGTTCTAGACATGACCTCCGGCCAGACGATGCTGCTGGCCTGTTTGGGCGCCTTGGTGCAATGCCTCTGGAAATCCAAGAAGCGAGCCAGGCCCGTGCGGTCCACGTTCAGCGTCACCAACATCGCGATTGCGGTTTTTGGATCCTACCACCTCTATCATTGGCCGCTGGCGCAACGGCTCAGCGGTAGCCCGGTCGTGCTGATCCTGGCAGCCTTGATCTATTTCGTACTGAACACCACGGGCATCGCGATGGCGGTCGCGCTCACCGACCGAAAGTCCATGGTCGACACCTGGCGCAATTGCTATTTCTGGTCCTTTCCCTTCTATCTCCTGGGAGCTTCCATCGCGTGGGTCTTTAGCGTGCTGACCGCGGGCGGCCATTCCCAAAGCATTCTGCTGCTGCTGCCGGTAATCTACATCATCTATCGTTCCTATCGGATGTATCTGGCTCATTTGGAAGACGAGAAGAACCATGTGGAGGAAATGGCGGCGCTGCACCTGCGCACCATCGAAGCTCTGGCGCTGGCGATCGAGGCCAAGGATCACACCACGCATGAGCATTTGAGCCGCGTCCGGATCTACGCCATGGAGCTGGGCAAGGAACTGCGCCTATCGCATGCGGAGTTGGAAGCCCTGCGCGCTGCCGCCCTGTTGCACGATATTGGCAAACTGGCGGTTCCGGAACACATTATCTCCAAGCCCGGAAAGCTCACGCCGGAGGAATTCGAAAAGATGAAGATCCATCCGGTGGTGGGCGCGGAAATTCTGAAAAGTGTCGAGTTCCCCTATCCCGTGGTGCCGATCGTCCGTTCACATCACGAAAAATGGGATGGCAGCGGCTATCCGGACGGGTTGAAAGCCGAGGAAATTCCCATCGGCGCCCGCATTCTGGCCGCTGTCGATTGCCTGGACGCGCTGGCTTCTGACCGGCAATACCGGCGCGCGTTGCCGCTCGATCAAGCCATGGCCGAAGTGGTCAAGCTTTCCGGAAAGGCATTCGATCCCAAAGTAGTGGAGGTGCTCGAGCGGCGTTATGTGGAATTGGAGCGCGCCGCGACGTCCCAGCCGGTCGAAGCACGGAAGCTCTCTACGGATGTGAAGATCGAGCGCGGTTCGGCGCCCGCCGCAGGCTTCGAGGTTTCCCAACCTTCCTCCAGCGGACCCGAGTTTTGGAATTCAATTGCCGCTGCCCGGAATGAAGTCAAGCTTCTGTTCGAATTGACTCAGGATCTGGGCAGTTCTCTAAGCCTGGATCAAACGCTATCGGTTGTAGCCTCACGCCTAACGGACATGATTCCGCACGATGCCATTGCGGTGTATATCATCCGCGATGGCAAGCTGAGGCCGGAATTCGTGAGTGGAGAAAGTTTCCGGTATCTCTCCTCGTTGGAAATTCCGGTCGGCCAAGGCCTGTCCGGCTGGGTGGCCCATACGGGCCGCCCCATTCTCAACGGGAACCCCACCGTGGAGTCCGGCTATCTGAACGATCCCACCACGTTCACGACGCTTCGTTCCGCCGTCTCCGTGCCATTGATGGGGTCGGGCGGCGCCATCGGCGTGTTGACTTTATACCGAAAGGAGCGTGACGCCTTCTTTGCCGACCACCTCCGTATCCTCCACGCTATTACCGCGAAGATCTCGGTGGCGATCGACAATGCTCTCAAGTTCCGCCAGGCCGAAACCACGGCGACTACCGATTTTCTGACGGATTTGCCGAATGCTCGTTCTCTTTTCCTTCGGCTGGACAGCGAGTTGGCCCGCTGCCGCCGCACCCGGGAAAGGCTCACGGTTCTGGTTTGCGACCTGAATGGATTCAAGCAGGTCAACGACCGCTACGGCCATGTCGCCGGCAATAAAGTATTGCGGGCCGTCGGTGGCGCGCTGCGGGAGGCCTGCCGTGAATACGATTATGTGGCCCGCATGGGCGGCGATGAATTTGTCTTGATCCTGCCGGCCAGCGATCGGGAGCAGATGGCGCGCCGCGTCGTGGATCTGGCCGGCATCGCCGCCACTGCCGGTTCCACCATAGCCGGCGGGGATCTGCTGACCATGAGCATCGGCGAAGCTTACTATCCGGAAGATGGCGCCGATGCCGAACAACTTCTGGCGGAAGCGGATCGCAGGATGTATCAGGCCAAGCAGGCAGCCAAGCGGAGGAGCCAGCCGGCGCTGGCGGCGGTCTCGTGAGGCTGACACGCCAACTCGGATAGCCGGTGGCCACCGTGCTGCTGGCTTCGGCCCCCTTTGACGAATCCTGGATGTTTACCAGCCCATAGCTTTCGGCTGGCCCTGTTATACTTTCCCTATGAAAGTTTGGGTGTTCCTGGGAGGCGTTGGGGCACTGGCTGCCGCAATTTGGGCGGCCGATCCGCCGGCACCCGCAGTCCCCGCTCCGATCGATGAGCCAACTCGCATCCTGGTCGATGTGAACCGCGTCAACATGCTGTTTACGGTCACCGACAAAAAGGGACGCTTTATCACTGACCTGAACAAAAACGATTTTGAAGTCCTCGAGGGCAAAAAGCCCCAGGTGATTCAGGAGTTCACCGCCGAATCCGACTTGCCTTTGCGCCTGGCGATCCTGGTGGATACGAGCAGCAGTATTCGTGACCGCTTCAAGTTCGAGCAGGAAGCCGCGATCGAATTCATCAATAGCACGGTCCACGCGGGTGTGGATAAGGCGATGGTGGTCAGCTTCGATTCCTCGGCCGAGTTGGTCTCAGACCTGATCGATGATACCGAGAAGCTGGATAGGGCCATTAACGGTTTACGGGCGGGAGGCGGGACCGCATTTTATGACGCCATCTACTTCGCCTGCCGCGACAAGCTCCAGCAGGATCAACCCAAGTCTAAGTTCCGGCGCGCCATGATTATCGTCACCGATGGCGAGGACAATGAAAGCCGCTATACGCGCGATCAGGCGCTCGAAATGGCGCAGAAGGCCGATGTGGTCATTTATGCCATTTCGACGAATATCAGCCACAACGATACCGAGGGAGACAAGGTGCTGCGCTATCTGACCGGGGAAACCGGCGGCCGGGCTTTCTTTCCGTTCAAGGTAGAAGATCTGGAGCAGTCGTTCGAGAATATCGCCAATGAACTGCGCCACCAATACAATATCTTTTACCGGCCCGAGCCTTTGAAGACCGACGGCCTTTACCACACGGTGGATCTCCGCGTGAAAGGCCGCAAGGACCTGGTAGTACGCGCGCGCAAGGGTTATTACGCACCGAAGCTGTGAGGCAGTCCCCTCCCTACTCCGGCATTTTCTCCGGATACGTTGCCACCGGGATCGCTGAGGACCCTCCGCCGTTAGTTGCTCATGCGCTGGCCAACAGTGCGCTCGCGGCCCGAGTCTTGAACTCGTAGCGCTCGATACGCACAGCGGCTGTAGAGCTATCCGAACGAACGATGTGACCAGTCGCGACCAACTGGAGCAAACAGGTGCCATCCAGTCGAGCCGGCCAGCTTATGGAAAGTTCGACCAGGCGCCCCGGCTGTAGCGGCTCGGCAGTGGTAAACAAAATTCCGCCGCTACTCATGTCGACGGTTTTGCCCGCACCGATTTGGTGCACCGCTTTGGACTGGAGAACCCTGTATCGGACTTCCTCATGCACTGGAAACCGACTGCTTTCGCGACGATCCAGTACCCCTCGAGCGAAAACTCCTCCGTGTTTTTGCCCTGTATACATTCCATTCATATGATGCGGAAACAGATATCACTCAACAATAGCCTGAAAGCTCCAATTTCGCCACCACCCAAGGTGGTACTTTGGTCATATCGTTCACAGACCAAAGCTCTAAGGTAGGGACCGGTGCCGTGTACCACGCCTAAGGGCAGCCCTCTGATATTCTGGCCTCATGGATCCAGACCAGCTCCGGGTTTTATTGGAAGAAGTACGTACGGGAGCGGTGGATATCGACGGAGCCATGCTGCGTCTGCGGCATCTTCCATTTGAGGACCTGGGATTTGCCAAAGTCGATCATCACAGGGCCCTGCGGCAAGGAATGCCCGAAGTGGTATTTGCCCAAGGCAAAACGCCGGATCAGGTGGTGGCGATCGCGAGCCGCTTACAGGATATCTCACAAAACGTGCTGATTACTCGGGTTGACGCGGATTCCGCAGCAGCCGTGACGCGGCAGCTCCCGGGGGCCGATTATTTTCGGCTTTCGGGTGCCATCCGCTTGTGGCGCGATCGGACGGTGCGTGGCAAGGGCATAGTCACCGTCGTCTGCGCCGGTACCAGCGATATACCGGTAGCGGAAGAAGCTCTGCTTACGGTCGAGGTGATGGGCAACCGGGTCGATTCCATTTATGACATTGGTGTTGCGGGGTTTCACCGCCTCATGCATAACCGCGACCGCCTCCTGGAGGCCCGCGTGATTATCGTGTGCGCCGGCATGGAAGGGGCTTTGCCGAGTGCCGTGGGCGGACTGGTGTCGTGTCCCGTTATAGCGGTACCAACCAGTGTGGGGTATGGAGCCAGTTTCCATGGACTGGCAGCCTTGCTCGGCATGCTGAACAGTTGTTCCAGTAATGTAACAGTTGTAAACATCGACAACGGCTTCGGGGCGGGATTCGTCGCCAGCCTGATCAACCGGCCGTGAGCGACTGCCGCCCATCCTTACCATCCAGGCGCGATCGATTTTCCCGCAAGGCTCTTTTTCGAAACTGCCGTATCGTAAGATAGTCTCATGAACGGCCCGCGGGGGTTGTCAATAGTACTGCTCAGCCTGCTATATCCTTCTGCACCGGCACAAGTTATCGAATTTGAATCGCACGGCTTGAAATACCAAACGCTGACCCGCAACGGCATCACCGTAATGTTCACGCCGCTTGCGGCGCACCTGCGCGAATACGATATCTTGCAGGTGGCGGTTTCTAACGGCTCGCCCGGTCCTTATGTGATCAAACCCGAGGACTTCTACTATCTCAAGAACGACGGCGAAATGCTGCGAGGTGCTCCCGCCCGCGCGGTGATTGCGATGCTGCTCCAAAAGGCCAGCCGCGGCGATGTCATCAAGCTGGTCACTACCTATGAAAACGCGCTCTATGGCATCCCCCACATGAAATCCACCAATGGATACGAACAGCGGCGCCAGGGAGTGCTGGCCGGATCGTCCACCAAATTGCGAGCGGCGGCTACGGCAGCCGCGGTGGCGCTGGACCTGGTCAAATTGGCTCCGGGGGAAACCACAGATGGCGCTGTCTTTCTGCCCAACGAAGGAAAACCGCTGGGGCCCGGCCACCTCGAAGTGCGGACGAATACGGATACCTTCGAGTTCCATCCGGAATAACGGCCAAATTTCACCGCAGAGGCGCAGGGACTCGGCGTCTCTGCGCCTCGCTAGTTTATTCCGGTGTAAGCCTTGCGAGGGTATCCCAAAACTCGGGGAAAGAGATGGAAGCCGCTTCGGCGCCATGGATGATCGATCTGCCATCGGCGCGCAGGGCAGCAATGGCAAAGGCCATGGCGATCCGGTGATCGCCGAAGGAATCGAACGTGGCAGCCCGGAACTTCTGCCGGCCCGGGATAATCATGCCATCCGGCAGCTCCTCGACCGCTGCGCCCATGCGCCGCAGGTTCTCGATCACGGTGTGAATCCGGTCCGACTCTTTTATTCGCAGTTCTAATGCGTCTTTGATGGTGAGCCCCTGCTCGGAGGCGGCGCCCAGCACCGCCAGCACCGGCAATTCGTCAATGAGGGCCGCGGTAAGGCCGTTCGCGATCACGCCTCCGTTAAGTTCGGAGTGTTCGACCAGAATTTCGCCGGCTAACTCGCCGTGGCGGCTCTCCAACTCGGGAATTTGAATTCTGGCGCCCATGCCCCTTAGGAAATCGAGTAGCGCCGAACGGGTGGGATTCAACCCTACGCCGCGTATCGAGAGGCGGGAGCCGGGCACTAGCAGAGCGGCAGCCAGGAAGAAAGCTGCAGAAGATAAATCCGCAGGAACCGCCAAGTCGCGGCCCCTGAGCTTCGGCCGGCCTTGCAACGTGATTATTGCCCCCTGGCGCGTGATTTCGGCGCCGAATTCGCTTAAAGCAATCTCGGTGTGATCCCGGGAGCGGACAGGCTCGATGACCGAGGTTGCGCCTTCGGTGAAAAGGCCGGCGAATAAAACACACGTTTTCACCTGGGCGCTGGGCACCTCCAGCCGGTAGTGGATCGGATGGAGCCTGGCTCCCTCGATTTCCAGCGGCGGGAATTTCCCGTGGCGGGCCTCGATGCGGGCGCCCATTTCCCGGAGCGGCTTTAAAATGCGCTGCATGGGGCGGCGGGATAGCGACTCATCCCCCCCAATCCGGCTGCGGAAAGACTGAGCCGCCAGCATCCCCGAGAGCATGCGAATCGTGGAACCAGAGTTGCCTGCGTCCAGATCGCTCATCGGCGCACGAAGCCCGTCGAGACCTCTTCCGTGGATTATGAATTCGGTGCCCTGACCGTCAATTTCGATCCCCAGCCCTTCGACGCATCGCAACGTGGAATGGCAATCTGCCCCCGTGGAATAGTTGGAAATGCGGGTGTCGCCCTCGGCGATGGCGGCAATCATCGCGTAGCGGTGCGAAATAGATTTGTCGCCGGGCAAAGTAATGCTGCCGTGGAGCGCGGAGGCTGGGGATATACGTTGGTCCATTCGTGGTATCCTCGGAAGCAGAGCACGACCATGCCTGCCACGAAGAGATTCTACCGAATCCTATTATTAGCAGCCCTGGTCACTATGGCCAGGGCCGAAACATTCACCGGCATCATCACCGATACGTTCTGCGGAGCCAGTCACGCCATGATGAAGAATCACCCCGCTGATCAGTGCGTCAGGATGTGTACCAAGGGGCAATATTCCTATGCTTTGTTTGATGGCTCAAATGTGATCAAATTGAGCGATCAGAAGACGCCTGCTAAATTCATGGCCCATCAAGTGAAGGTCACCGGCACGCTCGATCGGAAGACCCAAACGATTAAGGTCTCCTCAATCGAGCCGGGCGGCGCCCAATAGCATCCCAGAGGTGATGGAAGGAAGAAGCGATTTCGAATGGAGAAAATGTAATGGACTACAAGAACATGAGGACCCCTAAATATTTGCGGTACCGGATAGGGCTCTGGCTTGGCCTCGCACTGCTGGCCTTGGCCGTTCCCCTATTCGCCCATGGCGGCTTCGACCATGTGATCGGTACCGTCGTCAATGTGCAGAATAATGTCCTCACCGTGAGGACGGCCAAGGGAAATGTGGACGTTCGGCTAAACGACAAAACCGAGGTTAGCAAGAACGATCAAAAGGCCGGACTGGCCGACCTGAAGCCCGGAGTCCGGGTCGTCGTGGATGTGCCAGAGGGCAGCAAAGATAGGGTCGCTCAATCGGTGAAGGTGGGCGTTGGCGCAACCCCCGCCGCTCATGTACAAAGCCCTCAAAAGTAGCTGGATCCTTTGTGCCCACGGCCTTCCCCTGGATCCCTTTCATTGTTATTCTGTAAGTTTTGAGGAGGGGAAGGTAATATGATGAACCAACGAAAAGTCGGGAATATTCTGGCCGGGTGCGCACTCGCTGCTGGTGCCCTCAGCGGCATGCTCCACGCTCAGGCTAATGGGTATATCAAGCCGTATGGCAAACCGTCGAATGCGGGTGTATTTATCAATGGACAATATGTAGGACCGGCCCACCGCTTCACGTTATCGGAAAAATATCCGGCGCCGGCGGGAGAAGTGGAAGTTAGTTTGCGAGATCCACGCTACGAGGACTTCACGGCCAAGGTCAAAGTGGAACCTAATAAGACTGCGAAGATTCATTATACGATGAAGATGCTGGAGCCGCCGAAACCGCCTTTCGGCAGGCTCCGCCTGGGCGGTGGTGAACCGGAATCCTTCATCTCAGTAGCCGCGGGGGATGTGGGCGCCGTTTATGTGAATGACCATTTTTATGGCTACGTGGACGAACTCAACAACGCCGGCGGTGGGCTGCTGCTCAACCCCGGTACCTACAATGTGCGGGTAGCTTCGCAGAAGTTTGGTGAAATCCAAAAGACCGTCACCATCGAAGCCAATAAAGTGACTGTCATTCCCCTGGTGGGGCAATAACGCGGAGTTCAGGTAATCACTACGATCTTTACGTTTCCTTCACGGCGGGGGACCTTCAGCCCAACTGTATCGCGATAGCGCTCCAGGACGATGTCCACTTTGCCGTCCCCCACACGCAGGTTGCGGATTTCAACTTCCGGCAGCGGCTCGGGCAATAAAGGATGTAGCAGCGAAACCTTTCTCCGGCTTGCATCCACATGCAAACCAAGCGCCGCCTGGAGCAACATGAATACCGCGCCAGCCGCCCAGGATTGAGGAGAGCAGGCCACGGGATAAAGCGTGGGGCCTTTTCCCGGCCGGCGTGCGAAGCCGCAGAACAATTCCGGCAGCCGATGGAGATCCGTGAACGACGATACGTCAAAGAGTCCTGTCAGAATTCTCGCGGCGGCTTGCATTTGGTTATAGCTTGCCAGCCCCATCGCGATCAACGCATTATCGTGAGGCCAGACTGAGCCGTTATGATAGGACATCGGATTATAACGGCGTTCGGAGGCGGAAACGGTCCGGATTCCCCAGCCGGAAAATGCCTCGCTATCGAGTAGCGTTCGCGACCCTCGCTCGGCATGCTCGTCCGATGCAATACGACCGAACAGGCAGTGTCCCGCATTGGAAGTTCGTACCCGGCACTGGCGCTTATCCCCGTCGAGGGCGATGGCATAGGTGGACAGCTCGTCGCACCAAAACCGGTCTTCGAATCGCTCCCGGAGGAGTTCGGCTTCCCGATGCAGCTTTCTGGCGCACTCGCTGTAGCCAAGACTTTGGGCAACCTCCGCGATACCGAGCTTGGCAGCGTATACGTACGCCTGCACCTCGCACAATGCAATCGGTCCGTCTGCCAGCGAGCCATCGGCGTGAAAGATGGAATCATGAGAATCTTTCCATCCCTGCTGCACGAGGCCGGTTGCTGAACGCCGGCTGTATTCGACGAAGCCATCGTGATCCTGGTCACCATAGCAGTCAATCCAGTGGAGTGCGAGTTCGATGTTTGGCCAAATCGAGCGTAACAACTGCCGATCGCCAGTGCACTCCAGATAAGCCGCTGCGAGCATCAGGAACAATGGCGTAGAATCGATGCTGCCGTAGTAGCGGTGGAACGGAATCTCCCGCATCGCCGCCATTTCCCCGCCGCGTATCTCGTGCAGGATCTTGCCCGGTTCCGCATCCTGTGCCGGACTGGTCTGGGTGGCTTGATTGGCGGCGAGGTAGCGAAGAACACCCCGCGCCACCTCGGGATCTACCCACAGATACTCCAGCGCCGTAATGATTCCGTCTCGTCCAAAAATAGTGCTGAACCAGGGCACGCCGCCATATGGATACATGCCCCAATCGGTTTCGGTCAGCATCATTTGGAGATCCGCATCGGAACGGTTGAGCCACCGATTGAATTGCGGGTTAGCCGTATGAATCGTGCAGCCCTCCGTATTCCGCTGACGCAGGGCCATGCCCGCTTCCGCTAATCCCTTTTCGTACGATCTACATGGCGCCGGTCGCGGCTCGATGTGGGTCTCGCATGCAAGGGAAAGCAGAAATTCTGCCTCCTCGTGAGGCTCCAAGTGGAAGGGCAGTGATATTTCGCCGGGGCGAACTGTCGCGGCGGGCGAATCGCACCCGATCCTCATCCGCCGTACCACTTGATCGAGTCCTCGATAGCCAAGGATTATGCTGGCACCATCGATAGTGTCAGCCAGCCGCTCCCCGCGCTCTTTGCGTTGCTGTCCCCGCACCTCGAAGATATCAGCAAAATCACTATCGAAGAAAATCGCGAGCGAAGAATCCACAGGAGCGAGACTATAGTTGCGGATGTGGAGGCGTTCGTAACAGATAGTTTGCCACAGAAATTTCGAGCGGTAGATATGGAGTATGCCGCGCGGAAGCCTTGGCCGGCCGTTGTCATAGAGATCCGGGTTCGAAAGATCTATCGCAAGCAGGACATTGTCTTCCCGGATGCTCGAGCTGAGCAGCAGGGGCCCTTCCCCATCGATCTTCAGGATCAGCTTGGATAGAAATCGTGTGCCATTATGGTAAATCCCCTGTTCCCCAAGGCCAAGGGGCTGGATATCTCCGTAGCGATCGAAAATAGCGAACGTGTCACCGTGCTTCAAGACTTGCGTGCGATCGTCAGCGAGCGGCGATTTTGCCAGGATATAAAACTGATTGCCGACCTCGATAATTTCCACAGCAAAACCCTATGCCGCGAAGCGCTGCCTCGACTCCCGTTGGCCGATCAGTTTTTCATAGACATTCAAATAATCTCTGCCCATGCGCGTATTCGTAAACCGGCGTTCGAATACTTCCCGGCACTTCTTTCGGCTGATCTTATCGATCCGCCTGATCGCGTCCACCGCTCCCTTCACGTCATTCACCACATAACCGGTGATGCCATCCTCCATGACCTCCGGAACCGATCCTCTTCGGAATGCGACCACCGGAGTGCCGCAGGCCAGCGCTTCAATCATTGCCAAACCAAATGGTTCCGGCCAGTCAATCGGAAAGAGCAACGCCCGTGCTTTCCCTAGAAAGCTGCCCTTTTGGTTTTCGCCGATCTCGCCGATGAATTCGACGAGCGGACCTTGCAACAGCGGTTGGATCTTCTCCTTGAAGTATTCCCGATCGACGGCATCAACTTTGGCCGATATCTTCAGTTCGATTCCCGCTTGGCGGGCGATCTCTATGGCTCGATCAACGCCCTTTTCGGGAGAGATGCGCCCGAGAAATGCCAGGTAGTCCCCCGGCTCCTCATCCAGAGAATAGAGATCGGGTGGCAGTCCATGATAGATTGTGGCCTGCCAGTTGATCCAGGGTAGAGGAGAGCGTTGCGCGTTGGAAATTGACACTACCGGCATATCGGCGAATTCGCGGTAGAGGGTAACGAGATCCGGAATATCCAGGCGCCCGTGCAGCGTGGTAAGAGAAGGTACCCGCTGGCGCCGGCTGAGCGAAAAATGCAGGTAATCGATATGGAAGTGGACTATATCAAACTGATGTATGTCGCGCTGTACATATTCCAGCATTCGGATGTGATGGACGTACGGATCCAAACAGGTGCTGTCCAGCCGTAGAGCCGAGGGGCAAATTCCGACTAAGCGCGCACGCGTTTGCGAATCGCCACTGGCGTACAGCGTGACATCATGCTGCTGGTCAACGAGGGCTTCGGTGATATAGGAGACCACCCGCTCCGTGCCGCCATAACACTTGGGCGGAACACTCTCGTAGAGAGGTGCAACTTGAGCTATTCTCATTCCGGGTTAAGAGAATGCAAACGTCATGCCAAATGTGGCGCAAAGCAGCGCCCAATCTATTGGATCGATCTCTTGTACACTCGTTTGGAGCGTGGATTGCAGGCCAGCGCTAGCGTTGCAGGTCTTTAAGCATCAAGGCAGTCACACATGGATCGGCTTCGTTATTTGGCTATAGAAATCGCACATCAGATTCTCGCGGCAGAGAACGATTCTCCTGGAAGTGAAGAAGCTCAC
>Ga0187846_10001259_pt1 | contig 14355 bp, 10 predicted proteins | sample TC_taG_FD_161473 | JGI IMG/M metagenome (GOLD analysis project Ga0187846, IMG submission 161473) | Biofilm microbial communities from the roof of an iron ore cave, State of Minas Gerais, Brazil - TC_06 Biofilm (v2) | ecosystem: Environmental > Terrestrial > Deep subsurface > Cave > Wall biofilm...
GCTGCCGGTGATGGTTGGAGTGATGGCGAGATTCTCGCTGGTACCGATGGTGGCGCTTGTGGGCGCGACGGTGACGCGAATGCCGGAATCGATCGTCACGTTGGCCGTCTGACTAATTGAGGTATTCGCCTTGCTCGTTGCCGTGACCATCACGATTGCGGGGCTCGGGATTGTCGCGGGTGCCATGTACAACCCACTCGTAGAAATCGTTCCCACGGTGGCGTTTCCACCGACGATCTTGTTGACCGACCAGGTGACGTTCTGATTCGAAGAGCCGTTGACGACGGCACTGAACTGTTGCATCCCCGTCGACACCACCACCGTCGCGAAGGTCGGCGAGATCGTCACCGTCACGTTTGCGCCGCCGCCACCGCCGCAGCCGGCCAGCAACGCGGTCATCCACAGCACAGTGGCGAACATCCAAGCTCTCATCAACATTCCCTCCGAGACAGTCACCGCCCTGTTCTCCCTCACTTGTCGCGCAGCGACGTACGCTTCTGCCCTGCCCTTCTCACCCGCCACCGTCTTGCACTCGCCTTCCATGCTCAGAATGTCCGGCTCACAGTGAACCGGAACGTTTGCCGCGGCTCAAACAGCGTGGACGGAATCCGCACTGCTTGGGTGTCCAGGATTGTGTTCAACTGCGGCACGATCTGCGCCTGGAGCACGCCCGGCGGCAAAGAATTCCTCGTCGCCTCGCTCAGGAAATAGGCGCCACGGGGCTGGGAAATCAAAGTCGTTAGCCGAATCGGATTGTACGCGTAGTAAAAGCGGAACGGCGCGTTAATGATGGGCAACTGCACCACGAACTCGATTCCCGTGGACGTTCGCGGCTTGAAATTCGTGCCCGGTGCTATTTGGAGCTGCTTGACGATTCTTGTATTGGGGAAATCCGGATTGGGATACTGCTGTTGGAGCTGCGCGAGCGCCGTCGGGTCGAGCTGCAATTCAGATTTGCGGGACGCGCCGTCGAGCCCTACGTCTCCGAAAAAGCTAAAACTCACCGGGCCGGCGATGGGGATCCGGTATTCGACGTTCGCGACTCCCTGAGTATCCCCGCCGGGGCGCGTAGCGACGAATTCCAGCGTCGGAACGGTGATCTGCCGCGCCAGCGGCCTTCCGTCCGGACCGATCGACGTGGGGTCGAGGAACGTTATATTCGAATTTGTCGACGTGGGAATAAACAACCAGGGTGAGATCGTAAAGAAATCGAACCCGCGGACCGTATCCTCTCCACCTATGTAGAACCGGTTCGTCGGCGGCAGTACTTTGCCGCTATACCCCGTGCCAAAAGCCGAGAGGAATCGCAATGCCAGCACGTTCCGGCCTTTGTTGACGGGGTGGAACCAAGTCGTCTGAACCGTGTTTGTGATCGTGTTGACGTTGCCCTGCAACGGCCCGCCTTCCACCCCGAGTCCATAGAAGAAGCTCTTACCGTGTGTCGGGTTCACCGGGCTGTTCACCGTGCTGTAGGAAATCGTCGGCGAGACCTTGCTCGAACGGATGCCGCGCAATGCGGATGGGCCGGAAACGCTTTGGAATTGCAGCGTCTCGAACAACAGTTGCGAAGACTGGCTGACCGCGCTGATGTCGCTGGTCGTCCACCCGTACGTCACCCCGACCCGCGTGAACGCAAAGCGACGTAGCGGATAGCTGGCAAAAACAGTGAACCCTTTCTGGCTTTGAGTGAAGTTCTGCTCGAACGCCGGGTTGACTGTAACGCGCTGGCCGAGCAGGATTGACTCCTGTGTTGATTGGTTGAACTTGTAACGGCTGTCGAAGACGGTGAAGCCCGAGGAAATGGGCCGGTCAAACAGATACGGCTCCGTAAAGCCGAACAGGAAATTCCGCTGCAGGTCGCCGACTGACGCCGAGAAGGTCAGCGTTTCGCCGAGGCCAAGGAAATTATTGGTCTGATAGGAGAGACCGACGAAGCTGCCACCGATGCCGCTCACGCCCCCGGTCAAGCTGATGGATTGTTTGCCCTTCTCTTTCAGCTTGAGCAGGATATCCACCGTGCCTTCCTTGATGTTCCGCTTCAACTCCGCATTCTCCGGCTTGATCGGTTCGAAATAGTCAAGCTGGTTCAGGCGCAGCAGGCTCAATTCCCAGAACCGGTTGTTGAATACCTGCCCCTCATCGATCAGGATCTCGCGCCGGATGACCTTGTCGCGCGTGGTCGTGTTGCCGGAGAACTCGATCCGCCGCACGAAAAACTGCTTCTGTTGGTCGAATTCAAGGGTCAGATTGATTACTTTCTTGGCGTCATCAACGTCGGTCAGTGGCGTGGGCGTGAAATCGATGTACCCGAACTCACCGTATAGCTTGCGGTAATTTTCAAGCGCCTTGCGGATCTTTTCCGTCGAAAAAATTTCGCCCTGCTTCAGCGGAAAAACACGTTCCAGATAATCCGTTTTGAAGATAAGCGCTTGGTCCGGGTCCGCGCTGCGCACCACCAGCTTGCCCATGCGGTACAGCTCGCCTTCCTCGATCGGGATCGTGATGTCCGTGCGCTTCCCGTGCTTGGCGCCGACGAGGGGCCACGGGCCGGGGATTCCGCCGCGGTCCTCGTCCACGGTCTTCAAAATGGGGTCCTTCACCAAGACCTTGAAATAGCCGTTGTCCTGGTACAGCCCGCGCACACCGACTTCCAGGTCCTCGTTCAGTTTGCGCTTGTCGAACGTCTTGCTCCACAAATCAATCGAAGTGATCCAGAGCGGGACGGCCACTGGTCTTGAATGCCGCATCGAGCGAATGATCTTGCGGCTGGAAAACGCGTGGTTGCCCTCGATGGTGATCTTGCCGACTTTGACCTTCGGGCCTTCGTCAATATTGAAGACCAGCTTTACGGCATTCGTGGCCGCGATCCGTTCGTAAGTTGGCTTCACGGTCGCAAATTGGCGGCCGTGTTCGGCCAGCAGCTCCTTCAGCACGACCTCGGCGCGCTTGATCTTGGTAGGATCGAACTGGCTCTCAACCGACAGCCCGACCTTGCGCTCCTTGAAGCGGTCCAGGATATCTGATTCGGAAACCGATTTGTTTCCTTTGTACTCGATGCGCCGGATGATCGGGCGCTCCGTTACGTAGAAAATTACGATCTTTCCGTTGGGATTCTTCGGGTCGTCCTCGACTTCCAGGTGGATGTCTTCGAAAAACTGCGTATTCCAGAGCGCCTGGAAATCGTGCCGCACGGCTTCGTCGCTATAGGGGTCGCCGGGCCGGGAGAAGATCCGCGCGAGAAGTGTATCATGCTGAATCCGGCGGTTTCCCACGAAGTCGATGCGGTCAATCACGCCCTGCGAACCAGCGGGACCTTGTTGCCCGCGGACAGGCAGGGGTGCGCCGAAGCCAAAAAGGATGCAGAAAGACACCCAGGAGGGTAAAAGGCAAGCGCGTAGATAGTACTTCCCGTGTGCGGCCACGGATGTGGTCAAGGCCGCGCTCCCCCGCCCAAGATGTATGCTCCCCCGCCGGACAGAACCCCTTTTCCGGCTTGCGCGTGTAGGATTCTTAGTGAGCTACTGGGGTTGCTTCCACCGCCGGGCGGAAGCCAAGACCGTCACCGGAGAGATAGACCTCCAGGGTCGCCGGCCGTTGCAGCCCACCTTGGATCAGTGTCTCCGATAGCGGGTCTTCGACGTACTTCTGCAGCGCGCGCCGGAGCGGCCGAGCGCCGTAATTCCGGTCGGTGCAGGTCTTGTCCAGGATCCACTGGCGCGCTTCCGGCGTCATCACAATCTGGACCTGGCGGTGCACCAGCGTTTCGTTGATCTGCGAGACCAGCAGATCGATGATGCGCAGCAGATCCTCATCCGTGAGCGAGTTGAACAGAATCACTTCGTCCAACCGGTTCAAGAACTCCGGATTGAACACGCGCTTCACTTCGCCCATCACCATTTCATCCATGCTCTTGGCCGCGCCTTCAACCGCGCCGGACTGGAAGCCCAGCGTGGACTGTTTCTGCAATTGCCGCGCGCCGAGGTTCGAGGTCAGGATGATGATCGTGTTGCGGAAATCGACGGTGTTGCCCAACCCGTCCGTCAACTGGCCGTCTTCGAAAACCTGCAGCAGGATGTTGTAAACGTCCGGGTGGGCCTTCTCGATTTCATCGAGCAGGATCACCGAATAGGGCGTGCGGCGGACCCGCTCCGTCAATTGCCCGCCTTCTTCATAGCCCACATAGCCCGGAGGCGCGCCGATCAGCTTCGAGACGGAATGCTTTTCCATGTACTCGGACATATCGAAGCGGATCAGCGATTTTTCGCTGCCGAACAGGAATTCCGCCAGGCGACGCGCCACTTCCGTCTTGCCCACCCCGGTCGGCCCGAGGAACAGGAAGCAGCCCACCGGGCGGCCCGGAGCCTTCAGACCCGCACGGCTGCGCCGGATGGCGCGCGCCAGCGCGGTGATGGCTTTGTCCTGGCTGATGATGCGCTTGTGCAGCTCCCCCTCGATCCGCAGCAGCTTCTGCTGCTCATCTTCCTTGATCGAGGTGACCGCGATTCCCGTCCACCGCGAAACCACTTCCTCGATATCCTCGCGGGTGACGACGCCGGTCGAGGAGTCGTCAATCTTCAGCTTCTCGCGGAGCTGGCGCAAGTGTTCTTTTTCCTTGCGCTCTTCTTCCGAGTAGAACCGCGCCTTCTCAAATTCGTGGTTGGCAATGGCCGTTTCCATCCGGTGGGTGATGAACTTCACCCGCTTCTGCACCTCGGAGACTTCGTCCGGCAGCATTGCCTGGCGCAGCTTGACTCGCGCCCCGGCTTCGTCAATCAGGTCAATCGCCTTGTCGGGCAAGAACCGGTCTGGAATATAGCGGTTGGAAAGATAGACGGCGTATTGAATGGCTTCTTCGGTGTAGCTGACCGCATGGAACTTCTCATAGCGGTCGCGCACCCCTTGCAGAACACGGATGGCATCGTCTTCGTTCGGCGCCGTCACCTTCACCGCCTGGAAGCGCCGCTCGAGCGACCGGTCCTTTTCCACGGACTTGCGGTATTCGCCCGGTGTCGTTGCACCGATGCACTGAATTTCGCCGCGGCTCAGCGCCGGCTTCAGGATATTCGCGGCGTCGAGCGAGCCTTCGGCGGAGCCAGCGCCCACGAGCGTGTGCAGCTCGTCGATGAAGACAATCGCGTTCTGGCTCTCCATCAGCTCCTTCATGATCGTCTTCAAGCGCTCTTCAAACTGCCCGCGGTATTTCGTGCCCGCTACAATCAGGGACAAGTCGAGGGAAAGGATGCGCTTATCGGCCAGGAACGGCGGCACGTCGCCATCGGCGATCCGCTGCGCCAGGCCTTCGACGATCGCTGTCTTGCCCACTCCCGGCTCGCCGATCAACACCGGATTGTTTTTCGTCCGGCGGCATAAAATCTGAATCGCGCGCTCAAGCTCCCGCTCGCGGCCGACCAGCGGGTCGAGCTGGCCTTCGATGGCCGCCTGGGTCAGGTCGCGGCTGAACTCCGCGAGCAGGGAAGTTTCCTTCGGGCGGTTCACGGGGACCTTTTCACCGGCGCTCCGCGCCAATTCTTCCCGCAACGTCGAAAGCCGCAGGCCGCGCTCCTGCAGGATTTCCGCGCCGAAGGATTTCTCTTCGCGCAGAATCCCGAGCAGCAAGTGCTCGGTGCCCACGTGCTTGTGGCCGAGCCGCTCAGCCTCCTCTGCGGCAAAGTTCAAAATCCGCTTGCATTCCTGGCTGAGCGGGACTTCGACCGAAGTCGATATGCGCTCCCGGATCGTGATCCGCGACTCGATTTCCTTGCGGATGGATTCAATCGAGCCGTGGGACCGGAGGAACCGGTTCGCCAGGGCCTTATCCTCACGCAGCAGGCCGAGCAACAGATGTTCAGTCTCGATGTACGGGCTGCCATATTGGCTCGCCTCGTAGCGCGCAAAAAAGATTACTCGCCGCGCCTTTTCTGTGTAGCGCTCAAACACGGTTCACCCGCGCTCTTCCTGGGCCTTGGCCCTGCCACTCGGGGTGCGCGTCGTAGAATTTTCACGCCCCGCGAGGGATTCTTCACCCGTAACGAGCAATCCGCGTTCCAAAACGAATGTGCGGTTGCATCGCCGGGCGAGTTGAAGGTTGTGCGTCGCCAGAATCGAAGTTAACCGGTGAGACCGGTGTAGACGCTGCATCAGCTCGAAAATGGTGTCCGCATTCCCCTCATCCAAATCCCCGGTTGGTTCATCGGCCAGCAGGAGCAAGGGTCGGTTTGCCAGTGCCCGGGCAATCGCCACACGCTGCTGTTCGCCCCCGGAGAGTTCCCCCGCCCGGTGCTGCGCACGGTCTGTAAGGCCAACTTCTTCCAGCCAGCCGTGAGCCGCTCCAAGCGCCTCTCGTGAAGCAACGCCCCGGGCCAGAAGGGGCATCGCTACATTTTCCGCGGCAGTAAAGTCGGGCAGCAAATGATGCCGTTGCCAAACAAAACCCACTGCGCGGCTGCGGAACTCAGCGAGTTCCGCGTTTGAAATCGCTTCCAGCGAATTCCCGGCGAAGTATACTGTACCGCTCGTTGGCGTGTCCAGCGCGCCCAGTAAGTGCAAGAGTGTGCTCTTTCCCGAACCCGAAGGTCCTACCACTGCCACCATTTCTCCGCGAGCGACGGAAAGATTCACGCCTGCGAGTGCGGTAACCTGGGTCTTTCCGGAGCAGAAAACCTTGCGCAAACCCACCGTCCTCAGCAGCTCGCCTGTGCGCGATTCAATGCCTTCCGGAGTGGCTTGACGGCTGTCGGCCGCTACTGCGCCGGTGATGTCTTGCGTTCTCATACCTTCGCCTGTGCCCTCCTATACTCACGTTAGATGCCGAACTCGAAGTTACGTATGTGCTTGCTTTTCTAGTGCCCTTCCCACCCTGGCAAGGTCGGACGTTCCAACCCCTTGCACACTTTAGCCCTTCGAGTTCCAATGCCGTGTTGAACGCATTTGCCTGCCAAACCAACCCCTTGCAACCCATTGCATACAAGAGGATTCTAGCACGGTGTAATTTGTACGTCGCGGTGACCAGCTGTGGAGTTGTTAGTGCACTTCCTTGCGTATCGAGTTCTGTTATCCTGGCCACAATCGTCTCCTAGTTCAGTCAACACCCACCCCGCACGCAGGTTGCGGCGAGATCCCACCTCAAGGCAAAGAGGAAGTCTTATTCGTTTCGCAGGATTTCGACGGGCAGGATGCGGGCGGCGGCGCGTGCGGGGATCAAGGTCGCAGCGGCGCTGATCGCGAGCGCGGCGGCCGCGATCCAGAGCGCGTCCATTGCGTTCGAGTGGAACGGCACATAGGAAACCGAGTACACCTCAGGGTTCAGGGGGATAAGCCGCCGGGCATTTGCCAGCCAAGCAACACTATAGCCGATCGCGAGCCCCGCAACGGTGCCAACGATGCCTACCAGTAGCCCTTGCAGGACGAAGATGTTCCGCACCTGCTCGCCTCGCACCCCCATTGCCATCAACACGGCGATGTCACGGGCCTTGTCGGTTACCGTCATTGCGAGCACCACCAGGATATTCAGCCCAGCGACAAAGGTGATCAGCCCGATAAATATCGCAGTGACGAGCTTTTCCAGGCTCAGCGCCCGAAACAGCGCCCGGTTCTCGTCCATCCAGGTCGTCGTCGTGAACCCCGGCCCCGCCGCACGGAGCAGCGATTGGGCAATAGCCGGGGCGTCGTCCAGATGCTGGATTCGCACTTCGAGCAGGCTCACCACGTCACCGGTTCCCGCCAGGCCTTCCGCTGCCGCAAGGGTGACGAAGCCCCAGTTCGCGTCGTAGTCATAAAAGCCTGAATCGAAAACGCCCGCGACATGGAACCTTCGCGAGCGCGGAATCATCCCAAACGGCGTCAGGCTTCCCTGCGGGCTTGTCAGTGTCACATAATCCCCCGCAGAGATCTTGAGTTCTTCCGAGAGCACACGCCCAACCAGCAGGCCGGGGATGCCGTCGCTGTCTGGCGCAAAGTCCGCTGTGCCGGCCACCATGTGTTCGAGGGCTTGGTTCGACCGCCGCTCGAGTTCCGGATCAATGCCCTTCACGACGATGCCCCGCGCCCGGCCGCCGCCCGAAAGCAAGACCGTGTTGTAGATGGCAGGCGCTACGGAGCCGACGCCTGGAGTTGTCTGGAGCCGGGCGATCAACTCCCGGTAATCGCGGATACCGCCGGTGCCGGTGGGCTTTAGATTGACGTGAGCGATGACCCCGAGCAGCCGGTCGCGCAACGCTTGGCGGAAGCCCGTATTCATCGAAAGCGCGATAACGAGCGTGGTGACGCCCGCCGCCACCCCGACAACCGAAAGCAGCGTCACCAGACGCAGCACCGCCGGCTTGTGCCGCGAGCGCAGGTAACGCAGCGCCACCAGCCATTCGAACGTCATTTCGTTTCGCCCGGCTCGGGCGGCGCCGCCTCTCCGCGGGGCTCGGGACGCAGCAACGGGAAGAGAATCACTTCGCGGATCGAATGCGAGTCGGTCAGCAGCATCACCAGCCGGTCCACACCGATTCCTTCCCCCGCCGTCGGCGGCAAGCCGTGAGCGAGCGCGCGAAGATAGTCCGCATCAATTTCCTTCGGCACGTCATGACCGCCCCTCTCCACCTGCGCACGGAACCGTTTTTCCTGGTCAACCGGATCGTTGAGCTCGGAGAAGCCATTGGCGAGCTCCATCCCTTCGATGAACAGCTCGAAACGTTCGGCGAGCGATGGATCGTCCTTGCGGCGCTTGGCGAGCGGCGAAATCTCGATGGGAAAATCGTAGATGAATGTCGGTTGAATGAGTTGATCCGCAGCAAAGGCCTCAAAAAGCTCGCCGGTCAGCTCGCCACGGGTGAGACTCCCTACACCTTCAACCAATTTGGCTCCACGTGAATGCGCGAAGGAATTGTACCTTTGGGCGATCGCTTGCAGACCGCCTTGCGTGGCGAGTTCCGCCGGAGTCGGCGCGGCGCCGGCCGCGGCCGGCCAGTACTTGCACACGGCCTCGCGCATCGTGAGCCGCTCGAAGCGGCTGAAATCAATTTCGTGGTCTCCGTAGCGCACCCGCGCCGTGCCGCAGATCTTCGTGACTAAACTCCGGAACAGCTCCTCGGTCAGGTCCATCAGTTCGCGGTAATCGCTGGAGGCCTGGTAGAACTCGAGCATGGTGAATTCGGGCGTGTGGATCGCGTCGATCCCTTCATTGCGGAAGTTGCGGTTGATCTCATAGACGCGATCGAGCCCGCCCACCACCAGCCGCTTCAGATAAAGCTCGGGCGCGATGCGCAGATACAAATCGATGTCAAACGTGTTGTGATGCGTGATGAAGGGCCGCGCCGTCGCGCCGCCGGCGATCGGTTGCAGCATGGGCGTCTCGACCTCGATGTAGCCGCGTGCGTCAAAAAAGCGCCGCAGCTCGGCGACGATCTGCGCGCGCTTCACGAAAACCTCGCGCACGCTTTCGTTCGCGATGAGGTCCAGATATCGCTGGCGGTAACGCCTCTCGACGTCGGCCAGGCCGTGCCATTTCTCCGGTAGCGGCAGCAGCGCCTTCGTCAACAGCGTGAGCTGCTCCACCCAGACGGTCAGCTCGTTCGTCTTCGTTCGGAACAGGTGCCCCGCCGCCCCGACGATGTCGCCGAGGTCGATGCGCCGAAAAAGCTCAAACGCCCGCTCTCCTACCACATCGAGCTTCAAGTAAAACTGCAAGCGCTGGCCCTGGCCGAGCAGGTGGAGAAAACCGGCCTTCCCATGGGGCCGCAGCGAAACCACGCGCCCAGCCACGCGGACATCCACTCTCTTCGCTTCCAGTTCTGCTGCCGTCTTGGACCCGTAGCTTTCCAAGATCTGGGCCGGGGTGTGGGTCCATTCAAACTTGTGGGGATAGGGGTCAAGCCCCAGGGCTTCGATCTCGCTCAGTTTTTTGCGGCGCTGGAGGTACTGGTCGAGCGGCTCGAACTGCAAGCGGAAGTCCTTTCTCGGTGATTCGTGCGGCAGTATAGCGGGGGCCTTCCGCAAGCGTCAAGGAAACCAGCCCTTTGGGCAGCCCCCCTCTGGTATACTACTGCCACTCTCAGGGGCGTCTTTTGTTTAGAGGATTTAGAACCCGGAAGCTGTCTGACCGGCGAGCCGTGCGCGAGGACTGGGCCGCGCCCCTGCCGCAAAAGAAGCTCGACCTGTTCAAGCACGTCGAGAGCGGTGGGGAAGTCTGTTGGGTGATGTCGAGCATTTCGTTGGACGAAGGCCTGCGCCTGCTTTCCCGTGGGTCCCCGGTTAGCGCCCGCCAGTGCGCGGCCAATTCCGCGGAATTCCTGCAAGGCCTCGCTGCCAAGATACTGGCCGTCCTGGACGCCATGGAAAAACACGGACGCCACTTTGGCACTCTCCCTATCGTAAAGCCGCTCGAGTCGTCCTCGTTCCGCGGCAAAGCAGCTCAGGCAGCGGCTTCCTGGAACAACCTTCTCCACAGAGTGCTCTTGAGCGATCGCTCCCGTTTCTTCTACAAGCTGCAAACCCTCGCGGGGGTTGTCGAAGAAACAGCCAGGGAGTTCTTCGATTCCGCTGAAGAGCTTGTAGAAGGCTCCGCGGCGCGGCCAGCCGCCGGCTGGGAAGCGCTCAAGTCTCTGAACTATGATCTGAACACCTGTTTGTGCGAAACAATTGTTGTGCTGAAGTCTTTTCTTCGCGCTCTGCCTGACGAAGAAGTGAAGTCCTTCGGAAGCAGGCTCGATGACGCGGCGCAGAGGGTTCCGTTGCGCGTGCGCAGCTTCACCCGCATTCCGGCATAGACGTGCGGGCTGATTCCATTGACAATAGAACCGAGGTGCGGCTAGTCCAAGCCAGCTCTGCCCCTGAATCCTGGGCAGCGAAGCTCGGTGTGCCGCTGGAACCGCAAGTACAACTTCTGGAGCAGGGGGCGCATCGGAACTAGGGAAGCGTCCCGACGGGATAGTGGCCCGACCGAGACGATCGGAAAGTGGGGAACTGCCGGAAGCGGACGCGATTCGGCTGGCCCAGCAAGGGGATGCGGCGGCCTTCGAGCGCATTTACCGTCTCCATAGCCGCCGGGTCTATTCGTTATGCTTGCGCATGGTCGGCAATACCGCAGAAGCGGAAGACCTGACGCAGGAAGCGTTCTTGCAATTGTTCCGGAAAATCGCAACCTTTCGGGGGGAGTCGGCATTCTCCACATGGCTGCACCGGCTGGCGGTCAACGTCGTGCTGATGCGGCTGAGGAAGAAAACGGGCAGCGAAACTTCCCTCGAGGAAGTAACCGAACCGGATGAAGAAAGCGGCGGCCCACGGCGGGATTTCGGCGAGCCGGACCTGAGGCTCTCCGGTTCGATTGACCGGGTCAATCTGCAGCGGGCGATTGACGAACTGCCGCCCGGGTACAAAACGGTGTTCATGCTCCACGACGTGCAGGGCTTCGAGCACAACGAGATCGCGGCCATTATGGGATGTTCGATCGGAAATTCGAAATCGCAGCTGCACAAAGCGCGCATGCGTCTCCGCGATTTGCTTCACGAAACACAGCGAGACAAAGCCAGAGCGGCACGTCAGGCGGGCCAAAGCAGTCCCACCGGCAAGGAATGAAGGAAAATGGCGACTTGTAACGACTTTATGGAATTTGCCGAAGCGTGGATGGAGGGGGAACGCCTGCCCGGCACCGAAGAGCACATTCGCCGGTGCGCCCGCTGCCGCACATTGATTGCGGATCTGGAAGCAATCCGGGCAGCCGGTCTCTCGCTGGCCGCGGAAGCGGAAGAAGTCAATCCATCACCGCGCGTGTGGCTGCATATCCGTGCCGAGCTCGAAGCGGAGGGCTTGATTCGCGGCTCGGGCTGGTTCGACCGGCTCTCCCGCCTGTTCAGCGAATTCTCGCGGCCGGCCCTCGCTGGCGCCTATGCGTCCTTGCTGCTTGTCGGAGCACTGCTTTTGGGTTTCCAGACGGACTTTCAGTCGAACCAGGAACAGTGGCTGACCGGCACGCAATCCGCTGCCGCCTCCGTGAACACGCAACTCCAGACCGTGGAGCGCGGCAGTCTCGAGGCGATTGCCGATCATGAGCACGATCCTGCCGTTAGGGCTTCGCTCAACCAGAACCTCGCCATCGTTGACAATCTGATTTCCGTATGTGAAAAGAACATGCAGGAAGATCCTGGGAACGAAATGGCCCGGGATTATCTATACGGCGCGTATCAGCAGAAAGCCGACCTGCTTGCTACAATGAGCGATCGTGGGGTGAACGCACAGTGAGACTTCCCAGCTCTCGATTCGGATTCCCTTTTTCCACTTCCACTGCCCGCTGGACTTTAGCGGCCACCTTCCTGCTGGGCGGAGCCGCACCGGCTTTCGGCCATCACCTGGAAAAGCATTTTCCCGTATCGGCCCGCTCCGTGATCACCGTACATAACCTGAATGGCACGATCACCGTGAAATCGTGGCCGAAGCAGGAAATCATGGTGTCTGCCGACCATCTCAGCGAGAAGGTTGAAGTGGACGCTGTGCAGATGGGCAACCTCATCGATATCTTCACCCACGTCCTTTCCGAAAACGTCAGCCCCGCTGAACTCCGCGCTGATTACGTGATCTCCGCTCCCGACGATGCCGAACTCCAGATTCATAACGACTCCGGAACGGTCTCGGTGACCGATGTGCTCGGTGACATGACCATCGAAACCATCGGGGCGGGCGTGCAGCTCGAAGACACGGCCGGACACCTGACTGTGAAAACCGTGGACGGCACATTTGATTGTCTGCGCTGCGCCGGACGCTTGGACGTGCGCACGATCAGCGGGAATTTGCGCCTGATCGAGAATCGCAGCTCGAACGTAGTGGTCCAAACTTCCACCGGCAACATCCTGTTTGACGGCGACTTCCTCGCCAACGGCACTTACAAGTTGAAGAACTTCAGCGGGACAATCGAGGTCCGTTTCTCTTCCGCGAACTCATTTGACCTCAGCGCCACCTCCCTGCAAGGCAAGGTCATCGACCAGGCCAAGCTCAAGCCCACGACTCATCCCAGCCGAAAAGCCCCGCGCTATGCCAATAGCCTGTTCGGCACCTACAACGACGGCCGTGCCAAGGTCGAACTCTCCTCATTGAGTGGTACAATTACGATTCGCAAGCGTGACTAACGCGAGGCCTTGCCCGGGAAGGCTTTTTGATCTTCATGCCCGCTGGCGATACCCGTAACCTGAGATTCCTGTGCCTGACCGGATTCATGGGTACCGGCAAGTCCACCGTGGCTCGTCTCCTCGCCCGCCAGATCTGTTGGCATTTCAGGGACCTGGACCGCCAGATCACCGATCGCGCGGGCCTGAACGTCACGGAGATTTTTCGCCGCTTCGGCGAGCCCACGTTCCGCGATATGGAGCACGAGGAGTTGAAGCACATTCTTTCCGCAGGCGTTGAGCTCGGCAGGCGCTGCGTCGTCGCTCTCGGCGGAGGCACTACGGCGCAGCCGCGCAACCTCGCTCTGCTGCGTGAGTACGGCTGCGTGCTCGTCTGGCTGCATTGCCCCGTCGAAGAGCTGCTCCGGCGCTGCTCGCGCATCACCAACCGGCCGCTTTTCAGCGACGAAGCCGGCTTTCGCAAACTCTACCAGGAGCGCCTGCCGTCTTACGAGCTGGCGGATTATCGCGTGGAAAGTGATGTTGAGCCGCTGCGCGTCGTCCAGCAAATCCTTGGGCTCGGCATTCTCGAGCGGGTGCCCGCGTGATCCGGCGCACCCATCTCGCTTTCCTTCCGGCTGGCATTCTCCTGGCTCCGTTCGTTTTGGTGCTGGTGCTCTTTGGCACGGCGAATGCCAGGAATCCCAAGCCCGGCTCGACCACGCCGGGAGCAGATCAGGCTTCAACGCCAGTGCTGGCTGCCGAAAAAGGGAAATTCAGAGTCCTCGTGAATGCAAAGCAGGCGGGCAAAGAAGAGTTCGAGATTTCGCCGAATGGCGACGAATGGGTCGCTCGCGGAAGCGCCGAGGTTCAATCTCCGGAAGGCGCCACAGTGCATATCAGCTCAATGTTGCGCCTCCGGCCGGACGGCACCCCGGTCCGTTACGAATGGTCCACCCAGGGGGCAAAGAAAGCCTCCGCCGTCGTGGAATTCTCCGCCGGCACCGCCACCATCGAGCTGCACCTCGAAAACGCGAAGCCGTTCACCCAGCAGTTCTTCTTCAACTCGCCTCGAGTCGCTATCCTCGACAACAATCTCTTCCACCAGTATGCCATTCTCGCCCGCCTTTACGATTGGGAGAAGAAAGGATCGCAGACGTTTTCCGTTCTTGTGCCGCAATCCATGGTTCCGGGCACCGTCACCGTAGAAGCGATGGGAAAGCAGGATATGGGCGGAGCCAAACTCGATCTTTTGCGAGTGCGCAGCGAAGACCTC
>Ga0187846_10001260_pt1 | contig 14329 bp, 16 predicted proteins | sample TC_taG_FD_161473 | JGI IMG/M metagenome (GOLD analysis project Ga0187846, IMG submission 161473) | Biofilm microbial communities from the roof of an iron ore cave, State of Minas Gerais, Brazil - TC_06 Biofilm (v2) | ecosystem: Environmental > Terrestrial > Deep subsurface > Cave > Wall biofilm...
CTCTGGGCTCTGGCGGCGATTCTCGGCCGCGAGGGCAGGTCAACAACTCAATGCTCGAAGGAGAAAATAGCGTAAAATGCGACAGCCGCCCCTGCTAACCTTCAACTACGATCGAGACACCCTCGAGGAAGCCGTTAAAACCACTCGGAACTGGCTACGTAAAAGTGTCATAAGCTGGTTGAGGAAAATGCCTTCCTATCTTGTGAAATGTCCAAGTTCGCCTTCGAAACATTGGTCCAGCAAGAGACTTTTTCTATTGCTAAGTCGCTCATAACAAAGGCTTTGATTTCAGGGGCAGTGGCCATCCACTTGCTCCCCTCTGTGTGAAAGCTCAACGGTTCGTCCCCAGAGAGCGCAGGTCTAATGAGCCGCCCAGCCAACCCGTTCCGACTCGGCGTTAGCGCTTGTCTTCTCCTAATTTGCATAGGGCTGGTGCTTCCCGAGAGCCTCCCCGCCCAGAGCGAGGATTCTCTGTCGGGAACCTACAAGTGCACGAGCATCGAGGTTTCCGGCTCAATCAGACCTTGCGACGCGCCCTCACTGGAACTGAAATCTGACGGCAGTTACAAATTGTTGAGCGAGATTGGCACATACGAAGTCGTAGGCGGGCACTGGTTGGTTTTATCTGCCGCCAAACGGCATGGCAAGGCTCGCTTGACGGGAGATAAAGAGATCATCTTCGAGTTTCTCTCGCACGGCACGAAGAACCGCATCACCTATCGAAAGAAAATTCAGCGCCCTTCTAATTGGATGGGTATCTAAGCGCGCTATTTTGAAAATTCACTGGCCGCCCAGGCATTACCTCCCGCCTTCATTTTCGATCCTCTTTCGCTCTCAAGCTCGACGCCACCCTGCCTGCTTCTCCATGACCTCAATTTGATTGCGACTGTATCCCCGCCGCAAAAGAGGCAGCGCGGTACATCGCCCCTCGATTTGTGCGGGTTTGAACCACTGGTCTTCGACCTGATATCCATCCTCGCTTGGCGTCTCTTTTAACTCCTTCGATTCGTTTGGGTTGAGGCCGCCCGGCAAAGTCAGATTCCCCGACAACGGCAGCCCTCTTGCTTTCTCCTATGGCTGTAAGAAGGCGGCGCTATTTGGGCGCCCCGCGAGGTGAGGCCATGGAAGCGAATTTGATCGAGCGGACCATCACAGATGATTCCGGCGAAGAAAAACTTTGGCGCGCCGTGATCGCCAATACAGTGCGCGAGTGGCTTCGCGGCCCTCTACGTTTGCGGCGCGAGGCGGAACGGTTCTTGTTTCACGGCAACGAGGATTTCAAGACGGTTTGCTACTCGGCGGGCATTAATCCCTGGAGCCTCCGCGAGCGGTTGCAGCGGATTCGCGCCCGCATGACCGCCCAAGAGCAAGAGCACGCCGCGGTCGCGCGCGAGCTGGACGAGCCGGCCGCTGTTGAGAGTGTGTAAGTCTTCCCGACGAACCTTGAGCGCTGCACAGCTCTTTCGCGCTGCTCAAAATCGCATCGCGCAGCAAATCGCCCCTTCCACCGCAATTTGACGAACCCCCGTGCTTCCGCTATCATGCCTTCGCGGGGTGGAGCAGTCTGGTAGCTCGTCGGGCTCATAACCCGAAGGTCGTTGGTTCAAATCCAACCCCCGCAACCAACTTTCAGTTGATATAGCCGGGGTTAGCGATGGGCGCTGACTCCGGCTTTTTGTTCTCAGCATGGTTTAGGTCCAACTGCAGGTCCAAAATCCCGCCCAATTCTACCGCGATTCGTTTCTCGTCCTCACTCGCGATGTGAGTGTACGTGTTGAGTGTAACCTTCGGGTCGCTGTGGCCAAGCCGCACTTGCCGGATTTTCACCGGGGCCTGTAGCCTGTCGAGCAACGTGGCATTCAACCGGCGGAAAGCGTGGAAGCCTCCGCCGCGCGGCACTACGATCTTGAGTTCCGCGAGTAGCGTGCTGAACTGACGTTTGCGCAGTAGGTTGTGATCCCACGGCGTGCCGCGTCGCGTGGCAAACAGCAGGCGGTGCTCGTTTGGCCGCCAGGTCTGAAGCCACGTTTGCAGATGCGCCGCAAGCTGGGGCGAGATCCCCATACAGCGAATCCCGCTCGCACTCTTTGGATCAAGCAACTGTCCACGCCACGCGCTTTGATTGACGTGAACGATGCAGTCCACGAAATCAAAATCCTCCACGCGTAGCGCGCAGAGTTCGCCGGCGCGCATCCCCGTCTCGAAGGCGAGCCAGTAGAACGTGCGATACGGCTCCTTCGCTGCGGTGATGATCCGGCGTGCTTCTTCGAGCGTGAAAGAGAACTGCCTGGCCCGGCTGACTTTGGGGAGTCGGAGCGCGTCGAAGGGATCGTGGTCCACATGTGTCCACGCCCGGGCCGAAGTCCAGATCACACGCAGTGTGGCGATGATGTTGCGTGCGGTTTTCGGCGAGGCATGGATTCCCGCCGTGAATTGCTGCACGGTTTCTGTGGTGATCTCCCTCAGTTGCTTCTCTCCGAAGTACGGTTTGAGATGCTTCTCCAGGTGAGACTTAAAGTTCACCCGCGTCGAAGGTTTCATTTGACCAAGGACCATCGACTCCCAGCGAGTCGCGAGATCGCTGAAGGTCGCGGCCACCCTCGGCCGGTACGTTGGGCTGTTTACGGCGGATAGTTGAATGTATTTTCTGAGTTCCTTCTCCGCTTCTGGTTTCGTGAATTGGCGAAGAGTACCCAGTACACATGTCCGCCGCACGCGTCGTACTTGGCCGTCGCGCACTTCATCTTCGCGCCAGCGACCAAGCCAAACGCTACGATCATTGTCGATGCGGCCGGCTGCATTTCGTCTTACCTCCTTGATGAGTTGCCCGTTCTGATTGCGTCTTCGAGCCAAAGACCTTTCCTTTCGCTCGTTGACGCGCTGCCCCTCGACGCCCACGGTACACAACCGCGCCGGTCGATGCAACGATTCCGTTTCGCTGCCAGCAGGAACGATTTGGAGAGCGGTCGCCATCACATCCCAACGCCGACGTCTGTACTTCCTCCACCGCAGCGGAGCACTAGATTCATCGTCCACCTGCGCTAGCCGACGCCAGGCGCCGATCGGCTCCGGCTAGCCGGATGTTTGTAAATGTGGCGAGTCGGCTGGCGATCCGATCGTCCATCTTTACGGCGATCTCGGGGAGTTCCCAATTTGTCGTCACCACGGTCGGGCGTAGCTGGTTCAACCGCTGGTCGAGGATCTCGAGCGTGGCTCGACGCTCGAAATCGGTGAGGCCTCCCGCGCCGAGATCGTCGAGCACGACGAGCGGAGCCGCCGCATACGGCCGCAGCACTTCCGCCTCGGACGTGTTGAGCCGGCAGCATTCGCGCAGCGCCGCGTAGAGTTCCGCAATCTCTGCCGGGGAGTAGTGGCGCACCGCAAAGTCTGGCGCGCCCGTCGATGGAGCCCCGTCGGGCTGTGGTCGAACTGTCATGCGACCGCCCCCTGCTGCGAGAGTGCCTGCGCTTCCTCCAACACGGTACGGATGACTGCTTGCACCACCATCTGTTCTCGGCGCTGGTAGTCGCTAATTCCCCCCAAGGTGGAAACGTGCTGCTCAAGCCGCTGCCAAGCGCGGCCTTTGAGTTTTCCGACATCGATTCCACGTAGTTCGACTGCCCGGTTTGACAGCAAACTCAAAGCCGCCTGATGGATTGCCTCACGCATGGCCGCCTGTTCTCCCAGGCCGCCATGCGTACAGTCCAAATAGCCAGCGGCAACGCCCTTGCGGTAAATTCCGGACTCCATGTGGGCCCACCACGGATTACCGCTCGGACGCACTGTGTTCCTGAAGTCTTTTTTCCCAGCCAGCGTTTTCAGGTATTGGCCTGCTCGGTTTAGGTGTGCCGCTGCTTGGGGTTCCCCTCGTAACGTTTCACCGGGGCCGCCCTGAGCAGACCATGATGTTCCAAATGAAGAATAAGGATGTTGGGGTGACACTGTGACACCCTTCTCGGGCGCAGATGTCACCCTTTGTGGGCTGTGGATGTCACCCTTTCGGCAGAGGGATATAGCCTCCAATGCGACCAGGTTTATCGAATATTCGGTTGCTTTTTTCCGGCCGCCTTTCATGTGGGCGACTGGCCAAATGAGCCCCTGGGCTTCGAGCGACCTTAGCATTCGCTGGACGTGCCGCTCGGAGCATGACGTCTCCCGGGCGATGCGCGGCACGCCAGGATACGCGTGCGTGCCGTCGTGCCGCGCACGGTCGGCGAGCGCCTTGAGGACGGCCTTTTCACCCTTCGGCAAGTCGGCCGCCACAGCAAGTTCGCTGACCTTGAAGCTCATTACCGCCAGCCCTCGAAAAGCGACGATTGCAACGGGCGCCCCTTTCGCCTGTGAGAACGCGGCGGAAGTGGCGAAGCTGGCTCAGCCAGCAACCGATAGGTCATGACACCGGAAGGTGCCGCACGGCCCGCAATCTGGAACCCTTGCGCGCGCAACTCTGAAACCCGGTTTGGTAACCGGAGAATTGAGAACTCGATTGCCTCAACCGACGAAAGCCCGGCGCTTCGTTCGCGCAATAACCTCAAGACGAGCGCGCGCTGGCCAGTGATTGATCGTGGTGGATGAGGCCGCGCCGGAAGTGCTTCTGCCGGATTGTGGCCTGCCCCACTTGACAGAGGGCTTAAGCTAGTCATTGGGTAAACCCCTTCCTGCGCCTTCCGAGCGCAGTGGACTCTGGAGCCCTGGGTCTTGGCGGGCCCGGGGCTTCGTTCTTTCAAGAGCCGTCAGCGCCTTCAGGCACCATTCTCGACTCGTACTCCTGTAGCGCCAACTGGCGAGCAGCTAACACACTCATCAGAAGGCGCCGCTCCGTCTCGGTTGCATGCACCAACCCACGCTCGATCTGGGAGAGGCGGCCAAGGGGGATGCCGGTCTGCGCAGAGAGTGACTGCTGCGTCAGGCCCAGTAGCACGCGGAAGGCTTTGAGGCGGTTCATCGCCGGACAGAATAAGGCAGGGTTGGCCTAGGAAAATATCCCAACTGGCGGGGGAAATGGGACAATTTGAAGACGGCAGGGTTGCTTAGCGGACAGCTCTCCGGTTTCCGAGCTTGGAGATGGCCTTCCGCGCGTAATCAGGCGGGTGGCCTGAGATAGACGCCCACCAGCCGGCTACAAACTCGCTGGGGGTCGCTTTTCCTGTAGCGATGCGGAGGAGGAGCGGCCTACCGTTCACTGATTGCAAGAACTGGCGAACGCTGCCCCAATTCTCGAAGAGACGTGGGAAAGAGCGTGCGGGATTGACGATCCGTTTTTGAAGGCCATCCAAGAGCTCGTCTTTCTGGGGAATGCTATTTGTTCGGTCGAGTTCTTCGCGAACGCCTCTCAATAAAAGCCGAACCTCGCGCATCAAATCTTTGTTCACCAGGTACAGCTGCGGATCGTCCAGGGGGAATGTCGAGTCTCCTCGCTTTACCCTGGCACCCCAGGCGAGCTGCTTCCCCAAGCGCTCAAGAAGTTCTGGCCCGTTCTGTTCAATCTTAAACCATTCATGAAGACGCCGTATCACCACGTGGCTTAAGAAAATCTGCGGTCCCACTGCCCGAGCTTGCTGCAGTATGACTTCGTCGAACTGCTTTCTGATCCGGCAACGGGCATCATCTTCAGGTACTTCTAGCCCATATTGAACAAACAGAGGGCGGTCGCTGGGAGAAAGTTTCTCGGCTACGCGCGAGTAGATTCTCGTTGTGTTGGCCATGCCATACCTAATCCACTGCTCAATTTCGGCTCTAAGGCGACCATACTCAGGGCCTTCCAAGGAAGGACTTGCTTCCGCCTGGTCAGGCGGCCCATTCTCGTCTCGATGATCCATTTTTCCTCCGCCCCGGGTTGCCGCCCGGGGCTTTTATCTCCGCTGGCCGAATTCTTTCACAATGCCCTTGACACGTCAATATAAATATGCGATAGGTATGGCGTGCTAGATGGAAAGCTCACAACGGCTGAAGCTGCGGGGAAGGCGGGCATACACCTTGCTACTTTGCAGCGTTGGATTGCAGCGGGAAGAATCGAAGCGCCGAAGCCCACTTTGATCGGCGCAGTCGGTTACCGGCTCTGGTCCATGAAGGACGTTGAGAGGCTCAAGAAAGCGAAGCAGGAAATCTATCGCAAAGGCCGCGGCCGAAAGCCGAAGCCGAAGCGGTAGAAAAAGTACGGGACGCGCCGGTGCTCGAAACACCGACACGCCCCTAACCCAATTGCACTATGGAGGTGCAACGTGGCTTCGAGCATTCTACAGCAGCCTGCTAGGGCAGCAATCTACGCGCGAGTCAGCACAACAAATCACGGCCAAGACGTTTCGATGCAGACACGGGAGCTAAGACAATTTGCTGAGGCTCGCGGCTGGACGGTCGTGGGCGAATACTTGGACGAAGGAATCAGCGGCACGAAAGACCAGCGGCCCGCCCTGGACCGGCTCATGGCCGACGCCCACAAGAGGAAGTTCGACGTGGTGGTTTGCTGGCGCTTCGACCGGTTCGCGCGTTCGGTTTCGCACCTGTTGAGGGCGTTGGAGACCTTCAACGCGCTGGGCATCGCCTTCGTCAGCCTGAGCGAGAATGTGGACACCACGACTCCAACTGGAAAGATGATCTTCACCGTCCTGGGGGCTGTTGCCGAGCTGGAGCGCAGCCTGATCGTCGAGCGGGTAAAAGCCGGTCTGCGGAACGCGCGAGCCAAGGGGAAGCGCCTCGGACGGCCAACCAAAGGTGTTGACCCTGCGACGGTAGCTCGCTTGCGAAGCCAGGGCGCTAGCTGGCGGGCGATTGCCAACGAGCTAGGGGTTGGAGTCGGGACTCTCTACCGCGCTGCCCCAGGGCGTTCCTAAACTCGGGAAAGGGTTTTTGGAACATGGCGGTAACGCACCCGCGTCTCAATTGGCAATGAGCCAGGCCGATCTCCCTTGCTTTGCCACCCGGCCTTAGCTGCTGATCAGGCTCCTTGCGGGAGGGATTCAGGACGCACGCATGAGGCGAGTGTTAGCTGGAGCTGTCGAGCGTCGGCGTCGCATGCTGTCAGGGCTGAAGGTTCATGCGCCGCAGCAGGTCGTCGAAGCGCGGGTCCGAGCGCAGGAGATCGAAAACTGGAACCACAATCATAACTATGGAGCGGTCCTCAAACCCCCTTTTCCAACCACTCGAATGCCTTGTCCGTGGAGAGTCGAAGCCGTTTAACTGTCTGATCCGGAGCGTGCGTGTTTGAGCCAAATAATCCAAGATTATTCTCGCGCCGTAGGAACGCCCAGCCCCAGCGCTTGACCTGCGGGCATGAGTGGCTGGTTCGACGGCTGCCGCAGACTTGCTGACCAGGCCAACGTCTGTGGGGCAGGTCCGCCTTGAGAGGCCTTCACTTGGGTGCTTGCTTCGCCGATTCCGCGGCACGGGAGAGGATGTAGGCCTGGATGGCTCGCACCTGCGCGGGTGTGAAGATCTTCTTGAACGACGGCATGCCGAGAGATGCGAGTGCTCCGCCCAGCACGATCGCCTCGAACTGGTCGTGGACACCTTTGGTTGCGTAGCGAAGATCGGGTACCGGACCGGCAACCGCGTTGATGCCGTGACATGGCGCGCACTCGAGGTTGAACAGCAGACCGCCCTGGTGGATGGTCGAGGCCGATGCCTTCACGGTGATCGCGGGAGTGGGCGGTTCGGCGTGACCGTAGGCGGGGGCGTTCAGCGTGGCGGTGCCGTTGAGAGCAAAGGTGAGGATTCTGCCGTAGCCCGGTTTGACCTTGCCCGCGCCCGGATCATTGGACAATCCGGCTGCGCCGCCCCAGCCCGCCATCACCGACAGATATTGGACTCCGGCGAGAGTGTAGGTGACGGGCGGAGCCATGATTCCGGTTCCGGCGTCGAACTGCCAGAGTTGCTTGCCATCGGTGGCGCGATAGGCGGCGAGAATTCCGTCGGCGCGGCCTTGGAAGACCAGGTTACCGGCGGTGGCGAGCACGCCTCCGCCTTCGGCGACCGGATAGGTGGCTTTCCAGGCTGCGCGCTGCGCTACCGGATCCCAGGACAGAAGCTCACCGGTTGGAGCAGCCAGGGAAGCCAACTTCGCGTTGAGCGGGCCATCGTACAGTTCGAGGCCGACGTTGGCGCGATCGGCGTCGTACTTCCATTTCGTGTCCGGCGCGTGCAGGAAAAACGTGCCTTCCTTTGCGGCCAGATAGACCAGACCGGTGGATGGATGGAACGCCATAGGATTCCAGTTATGAGCGCCGTCCGGACTGGGTGAGACGATCACGGGCTTGGCTCCGGCGTAGCCAGTGGGTAGTTCGATAGGTCTCCCGGTTTTCGGATCGAGACCTGAGGCCCAATTCACTCCGCTTACGAAGGCCGTGCCTGAGATGAATTCACCGGTCTCGCGGTCGAGCACGTAGAAGAAGCCATTCTTGTTGGCCTGCATGATCACTTTTCGTTGGCGACCGCCGATCATAAGCTCGGCTTGCATCAGCGGTTGGGTGGCGTCGAAGTCCCAGTTGTCTCCGGGGGTGGTTTGAAAGTACCAAGCCAGTTCGCCGTTGGCGGCGTGCACGGCCAGGATGGAGGCGGTGTACAGGCTGTCGTGCTGTCCCGCGCCGCGAAGTGCGCGATACCAAGCTGTGGCGTTGCCCGTTCCGAAGTACAACAGGTCAAGAGCTGGGTCATAGACAATGCCCTCCCAGACCGTGCCCCCGGCGCCGACTTTCCACCATTCGCCTGACCAGGTCTTGGCGCCTTCTGCCATGGCCTTCGACTCGAAGCCTTTTGCCGGGTCGCCTGGCACCGTGTAGGTTCGCCAAACCTGCTTGCCGCTGTCGGCGTCGTAGGCGGAGATGTAGCCTCGCACGCCGTATTCAGCTCCGGCGTTGCCGATCACCACGAGGTTCTTGGCGATGCGCGGGTATCCGGTGATCGAATACGGCTTGTCGGCTTCGGTCGTCATGGCAGTCCACACCGGGTTACCAGTCTGCTTGTCGAGGGCGATCAGGCGGCCGTCAAGGGTTCCGACGTAGACTTTCCCGTTGTAGAGGGCGACGCCTCGATTCACCACGTCGCAGCAGATGAAATAAGCGCGATCGCGCTGCACTTTGGGATCGTATTTCCACCGCTCTTGCCCGGTCTTTGCGTCGAGAGCGTAGACCTCGCTCCAGGAGCCGGTCGTGTAGATCACGCCGTCTTCAACGATCGGCGTGGCTTCCAAGCCGCGCGTGGTGCCAAGCTCGTGGCTCCAAACCAGGCCTAGCTTTCCAACGGTCTGCTCGTTTAGCTGGGTAAGGGAGCTGAAGCGGTGGTCGTCGGGTGTGCCGCCGTACATGGTCCAGTTGGTGTTTGCTGAGGGCCGGCTGCACGAAACGATCCCGGTCAGGGCGACCAAAAGCGCAAAAACCGTCATCCGGGATGCAGGCATGGCTATCTCCTCAATCGTTTCGGTTATTGGGCGCAGACTCAGCGAATGTTTCCCGCTGGAACCTTTCGCGGGCAGGATCATTTTCCATTTCTTGAGGCAGGAACTTTAGAGCTACGTGGCGGCCGAGCTTGGTGTCTCGCGCTTCGTAGACTTCTCCCATCCCGCCAGCGCCGATTTGCGAGAGGACTTCGTAGGAACCGAGTCGCGTTCCGTTAGCCAGAGCCATCACTTTTTCCCTGCGGGAACCCTTTGTTTCAACTCTTCAAACCAGTTCAGCACGACATTGATTCGCGTCGGCGCCGCCTCTGCCGACTCGCTTGGCTTGAGCATCAGAAAGCGCCGGCCGTCGGGAGAAACGTCGTAGTTCGGGGCCGTGAACACGGTCGGCGCATACCGTCCCTCAAATAGCACCCGTGGCTTGCCCGCAGCGAAAACCGGTTTTGTGGCAACATCTACCGCCATCATGCTGTCGCCGTTGCGGTAGAACAGCTCCCGTCCGTTGGGGTTCCACACTGGTTCTCTTCCTCCTTCTGTCGAGATTTGCCACTTCCCGCCAGGTCCCGGATACGGCAGCACGTAGATCTCCTGTCGGCCGGTTTCATCAGACACGTATGCCAGCCATTGTCCGTCTGGGGAAAAACGCGGTGCGCTCTCGTTGAATGGCGTTCGAAGGAATGGCTGCGCCTTACGATCCCCTAAATGCAGCACCCAGAGATCAAATCCCGTAGTCGGATTAAGTTCACTGAAGGCAAGCAATTGCCCATCAGGCGACCACGACATTGGGTTATGGGGATACTCGCTGGTGGTCAAGCGCTCCGGGCTACCGCTGCCGTCGGCAGGTTGCAAGAAGATGTTTAGTGGTCCTTCCTTGTCCGATTCATATGCGATCCTCCCGCTATCCGCTGTCCAAACTGGAAAGTAATTCGTATTACCTTGAAACGTCAGACGAATCGATGTCTCCCGTACGAGGTCGTACACCCAGAGGTGAATCTCCTGTTCTGCTCCCGCTATCCCAACAGCGACTCTTCGGCCATCGGGGGAAAGCCGGGGGTACACATAGCCCCTCGTAGGGCCGGCCAAGGTCTGCTCAGCGCCCGAACGATCAACCCACACCAGCCTGCTTTGGGCCGACTGAACGCTTCCAGGAACGTACACCAGGGATCCCGTGGCGGAAAAGCTGTACTGAGCCGCCCCAGTGGAGGTCAGTATGACGCCCTCGACGACAGGGACCGCTGTACCCGCCACCCGAAGGCGCTTAGGATCGAACGACACGGCCATCAATGTCCCTCCCCGCGCATACACCAGGTGTCCAGAGGATGCGAAGCTTGGATACGTTCCCCTCTGGATGAGGTTATGCCGATCGTTCCTCCTGACGGTCTGAACTGCAACTTGCTGACTGCTCCAATTGCCGGAAGCTGTTCCGGCTGCAAACAGCACTACCTTCCCGCCAGGCAAATAATTCGGCCAGCGGTGGGCGGCCTCTCCTTTCTCGAGACGAGTCAGCTGTTGCAGAGTACCGCCGGTATCTGCCACATCCTGGAGAATTGAGACTCTAGAGGGAGCGAAGGCGATCCTGCCCTGGCTACCCCAGCTGGCACCGGCTGCGTCGGTGGCATCGCCGAGGGTCTGCACCGATCCTCCAGTTACCGAAATCTTCTTTAATTTTCCGCCAGCGAAAAATCCCAGCCATTGGCCGTCAGGAGAGAAGAAGGGGTTGCTGGCACCATCCGATCCGGGAATCGGCGTAGAGTCCATCCTGTCCATGGCCCGCAAATAGAGCTGCTGGACGGGACCTTGGCGAGCCACGTACACAAGACGAGTGCCATCCGGAGAAAGAGCCACGGCTGCTCCATCCTCTAGACCTGCTAATTGTTGGCCCAGCGGCAGCGTAATGACGCTGCGGGTGACGGGCTGCGGCGAGGGTGCGGGCTTCACATTCCTGATAACTACGCCCGCGACCGCCGCTACCAGCAGCAACGCCCCCATTCCGAGGATTAACTCTCGCCGGCCGAAAACGTGGATACCTTTCGCTGATGCCATCGGCAGCGATGTAACCTGGGAGGATCCTTCGACAATCCACTTCAACTGTTCGCAAACGTCGCGAACTGTCTGCCAGCGGTCGTCGCGATCTTTGGCAATACACCGCTTAACTATGCGGTCGAGTGCTGGCGGCGTCATGGGTTGAAGCGATGACAACGGCGGCGGATCGTCTTTCAAAATCGCTCCGATCACACTGGCTTGGCTCTGGCCCGGGAACGCCCTCTTGCCGGTCGCCATTTCATACACGACAGCGCCAAACGCGAAAATGTCCGTGCGGGCGTCCACTTGTTTGGCTTCCAGTTGCTCCGGCGCCATGTATTGCAGCGTGCCGAGAATCGTGCCCTGCGCCGTGATGGCGTCCGCCGCAGTAGGTAGCTGCGAAAGCGGCGTGGCTGGCGCTGCTTCTCGCCGCAGTTTGGCGAGGCCAAAGTCCAGCAGCTTTGAGCCGGATTTGGTGAGCATGATATTGCCCGGCTTCAGGTCGCGGTGCGTGACACCTTTACGGTGCGCTTTATCGAGCGCGTCGGCAATCTCGATGGCGAATTGCAGCACTTGCTCGATTGGCAGGGGACCTTTCAGCAGCCGCTGCGCCAACGTCTCGCCTTCCAGATACTCCATCACAAGGAAATCAATGCCGTCCTGGTGGCCGATGTCGTAAAGCGTACAGCTGTGGGGATGGTTCAGGCTGGCAATCGTTCGGGCTTCGCGCTCGAATCGTTCACGCAGATCCGGCTTGTCGGCAAGATGGGCAGGCAGAACCTTGATGGCGACGATGCGGTCTAGGCGGGTGTCGCGGGCGCGGTACACCTCGCCCATCCCGCCCGCACCAATAGCAGAGAGAATTTCGTGGGGCCCTAGACGTTTCCCAGGTGAGATCGCCATAGGCTCCCGCTTGCTGGGGATTGGCGGAGTATAACTCCCTGAACGCGCAAAACCCTATTGTTTTAGGAAATGGGATGTCGTCTGGGCTTCAGTCCAATAGGCAGGCAAGCGTTCAATCCAATGCCAGTCACTTCACCCGTGCCGGCTGCGACAGGCCTTAGCTGGCCCTCGCTCTGCCTCGGCTAATGCTCGCCGCTTTGCCGTCTGCTTGAACACACGGGCACGCTAACTGGCCCGCTAGCGAGATGAGCACTGGACACCGCCCGGATGGCGTTCCGAAAACCCCTCCGCCGAGCATCCGTATCTGATTGATTCTGCTATCGCAGTATTTCGACGTTTAAGCGTTCCGAAATCACTTGTTTTTTGGAGCCTTGCGGGAACTCTTGAGAATTGGGCTTGGCTTACTCGGCCCGTCGAATCAGTTCGCTGAACTTTAGGCCGAGGGCAACTGCGAGAGAGTTGGCCACTTCTAGACCCACGCTGACCTTACCCAATTCAATCGAACTTATATAAGTACGATGAACGTTTGCTTTCTCGGCAAAATCTTCTTGAGAAAGGCCGATGCTCTCGCGTTCCCGCCGCACGGCTCTGCCGAACGTAAAGCGGGAAAATCCCGTTGCTTTTGGCACATCATCGTTCTAGTATTCTGCATACCATCAATCTACAGACGATCCTCTACAGAGCGAGGTCGCTAGCCTGTAGGGTCGTCCCCTGACAAAGAGGTGGCTCCCATGAAGAAACCGTATTGCCTGCTGATGCTGGCTTGCGTGGCTCTCGCCGGGAGTGTGCCAGCCTCGGCTAACAAGCAACCTGTGCAGACCTGCACAGTTAGGTTCGCTTTCGTCTACGTAGACAGGCTGGGCAACGTTTATCGTGAATTAGTACCAGGCAATGAACCGAAAGAGATCCAGAAGAAGATGGCCGAAGCCCAGCAGAAGCTAAACAAATACCAGGACGTGTGTTATACAGCCGAGGAAACAGCGGCCGACTACGTGTTCTTCGTCCACACGACCCCGGCGGTGTATCACGGTGTCCGAACGACAAGCGACACGTCGTCGAATCCCCTGGACGGAACCATAATCGATCAAAGCGGAAATACCTCAACAGTCAGCGGTACCGTGAGGAACACAACCACTTCCTCCATACCCTACGAAGTGGACTATAGCGTGTTCACTTTGAGCATCTTGATCCCACATCTCGCGGCTGGATCAACGGAGTGGACTTACACGACACTCCGCACTTTCGAGCAGAAAGGTCTGTACAGAACGTTCTACGGCATCGGTTTTGGAAAGGGTAAGAATCCCATTGTCAATGTGATTGACGCAGCGGCCAAGTGGCTGCATGGGTACGTGCAACAGCGAATGTCGACAGTGAACGTTCTGGTGGCCAAGGTGCATGACCTTTCGGTCGCAGACCGGTTGCCCGAGTCTGACGAGGCCGCGTGTACGCAAAAGATTGCCGAACAGCTTCGAGCCAACAGTGAAATGCTGGCCCGCTTGGAACGGCGGGATTTTACTGATGTTGAAAGGCTGTTTAGACAGTTCTGCGAGCCGGCCACCAATCAAAAGTAGCGGTGGCTGATTAGGACTCTCAGCCTCTGCGTCCGTTGGTCACCGTCGCTAGGATTCCACTACTCGCCTGGGTTGACAACTTGCGGGGTGAGGCAAAACAAAGCCAGCCGACACCAGAGCTGACGCCGGAAATAAGATCCGAAGGCACGGGGCATCGGCTACTGCTGAAAAGGAGAAATGGAAATGAGACCGGCGTTGCCTTTAGTCGCAGTGTGCTGCTTCGGGTGGATCATGGCAGGCTGTCACAGCAAAGCAAGATATTACGCGGAATATTCGGTTTCAGGATACAGCTTTGACCCCCCATTTCCGATTTGAATCCGACGAATTGAGTTTATGATGCCCTTGGAATCCTTGATTTATGCGGGTTCTAGCCTCTCTGAAGCTCTTTGGAGGTGCACACCCCGTGGGTGAGAAACAAAACCAGCCCTTTCAGCTCTCGTTCAAT
>Ga0187846_10001261_pt1 | contig 14322 bp, 12 predicted proteins | sample TC_taG_FD_161473 | JGI IMG/M metagenome (GOLD analysis project Ga0187846, IMG submission 161473) | Biofilm microbial communities from the roof of an iron ore cave, State of Minas Gerais, Brazil - TC_06 Biofilm (v2) | ecosystem: Environmental > Terrestrial > Deep subsurface > Cave > Wall biofilm...
GGATGACGAGCGTGTCTCTGGCGGAACCGGCCGGCATGGGCACCTCCTCGGTGTGTGGGGGCGCGTCGCGTGCGTTCGGCGACGATGTGGCGCGCAAGGGCCTCGAGTCGGATCTCCCAGAACTCGCGGTAGTGTTCCAACCAGGCCGTGGCCCGGTGCAGGGGCTCGACCTCCACACGGCAGTAGTGCTCCCGGCCGATGACGTCGCGGTGGACGAGTCCGGCACGCTCCAGCACCTTCACGTGCTTCGACACGGCGTTCAGCGAGACGGGGAACCGTCTGGCGATCTCGGTGATGGTCGCCGGTCTCCGGCGCAGCGTCACCAGGATGGCGCGCCGGGTCGGATCCGCGACCGCCCCGAACACCCGGTCGAGCACGGCGGACCGACGTTCAACCACTTGGTTGAATTATACGGACGACGGCGTTGCGCTGTCAAGAAAACTCTTCAGGTCCCGCGATGGTCAGGCCGCGTGGTGGCGTGGGCGGACCCGCGTTACGCCCGGCCGGCAGCGCCGGTTTCGATAAACCGGCGGCGCGCCTCCTCGCGCGCCCGTGTCATGCCCCGCCCAAGGACCGCGTAGTGGTCGGATGATGCCGCGAGCCCTTCGCGCAGTCCCGCGAGCCACGCCGTGAACAAGCCGTGGCCGATGTTGAGCTTGATGACGCCGAGTGCTGTGGCCCTGCGGACGTCCTCCGGGTCAATTCCGCTTCCTCCGTGCAGGACGAGGGGCCCGCGTACCAGGTCGGCGATCGTCTTCAGCCGGTCGAGGTCGAGGCGGCTGCGCTGGCCGTGCACAGAGCCCACGGACACCGCGAGCATATCTACCTCGCCACGGTCAAACAGCGCGGCGGCCTCCTCCGGTTCCGTGTACACTACGGCCCCCTGCTGTCCTCCGAAGCTTCCGACCTCGCCCTCCACCGCTGCGCCAACGGCGTGGGCGACGTTGGCGATCGCCTTCGTCTCGCGGATGTTCTCCTCGAGCGGGAGGTGCGATCCGTCGAACATCACGGAACTATAGCCTTCCCGCAGGCACTGCACCGCGAGGTCAAACCCGGTGCCGTGGTCGAGGTGAAGCATCACGGGGACGGACGCCTCCCCGGCCAGGAGCTTCGCCAGGTGCGCGAGCGGCCGGAGACCGGCGTGGTCGATGTCACCGGTGTAGGTCGCCAGGATCACCGGGGCCCGCTCCGCCTCCGCGGCCTCCAGGACGGCCTTCAGGAGCTCGAGGTTGCAGACATCAAACGCCGGAATAGCAAAACGCTCGGCCCACACCCGGCAGATGAACTCTCTCGGCTGCGGGACCAGCATCTCCTATCCCTCCATTCGCGCGCCGCGGGCTGCCCCGGCGCGCAGCCGCCGATGAATCGGCCTGACGGTCGCATAGAGATCGCGATAGATTCGCGCGCGATTCGCCATGACGCGGGCCAGCGCGGGATCGGGATCCACCCGTGTCCCGATCCGCACCCCCGTTCGCATCGCGTCCGCGGCGTCCGCAAATACCCCCCGGGCCATTCCCGCCAGCAGGGCGGCGCCGAGGGCGGCGCACTCGGCGGTAGCCAGCACCTCCAGTGGTCGATCAAGCACTGCCGCCTTGATCCCGAGCCACATCGGAAGCCGGGCCCCGCCCCCCGTCACCCGCATGACCCCCGCGCGGCCGACGACCCCTTCGAGCGCATCGACGTTGACCTTGGCCTCACAGGCCAGACCTTCCAGTACGGCCCGGGCTAAGTGTGCGGGACCGTGGACGTCCCGGAGGCCGAGAAAGGCGCCCGCAGCCAGAGGATCCACAACGGGCGAGAGGCTGCCTCGAAGATGGGCGAGGAAGCAGAGCCCGTCTGCGCCGGGGGAGATCTGTGACGCCTGGTCTACCAGATCCGGGAGCGGCGTCCCTGCCAGACGCGCGATCCACTCGACGGCTCCTCCCGACATCACGATTCCACCGAGGACGTAAAATCGGTCCGCAACGACGTGGCAACCCACCGCGAATCCGGCGGCCAAGGTGACATCCGCCGGGGGCGGCGTTTCCGCCGCGGCGAGGAGCGCTTCGGCGGTGCCAATCGAATCCAAGATGTCCCCCGGCTCGGCGACGCCGCTCGCCAATGCCGCGCAGATGTGGTCATGCCCCCCGACCGCAACGAGGACGTCGGGCGGCATTCCGAGATCCCGGGCGACGTCTGGAAGGAGGCGGCCCGCGGGGGAGCCGCTCGGCACAACCGGCGGCAGAATGCGCGCGGGGATTTGCGCCGCGTCCAGGATCTCCAGCGCCCACCGGCGGCGCCGGATGTCGAACATGCGGCTCCGGCTCGCCAGCGACGGGTCAGTGCCCCACGCCCCGCATAGGCGCCAGACCGCGTAATCGGCGATGAAGTACCAGCGCCGCAGGCGCCGGAACACGTCGGGCTCGTTGTCGTGGAGCCAGGCCAGTTTATGCACGGTGTGGATAGGCTGCGAAGGCACTCCGGTGATCTCATAGAGCGCGCGCGCGCTCATCCGGGCCAGGAGTGCCTGGGCCTGGGGGGCGCTCCGGGTGTCGAACCAGGCGATCGCGGGATACAGCGGCGTGCCGTCCTCGGCACACGGCACACCGGCCTCACCCATGCTCGTCACCGCGATCGCCCGGACCGCGCGGGCGTCCGGAAGATTCCCCACGGCATCCCGCAGGACGGCGGCCGCAGTCTCCCACACCTTGCCGGGATCGTACTCCGCCCACCCACCGTCCAGCTCGCGGAGCGGCATGCGGCGGGAGGCGACACGGATGATCTGTCCGGCGGTGTCACAGACAAGCGCCTTCGCGTTGGTTGTGCCGAGGTCGAGGCCGATGAGATAGGCGTCAACCACGCGTCCGCAGCAGCCTCGGAACCCGCAGTCGTCCCCGAGAGCAGGCGGCGGGCCCTCGATCGCGGCCCGCCGCGGAACTCATGCTGCCGTCCAGCCCGTCAGCGCAGGATGCTCTGCTTCAGAAGCTATAAAACCACCGCGAGACGTCCGGGTTGTCCATATTGTCCTTCGTCGCCACGACGGCGGGTAGCGTGACGGCCTTCGGAAAAGAGCCGGCACCCCAACCCTCGAGGTAGTTGTATGCGAACTCCACGCCCAGGAAGCCTTCGGCAAACGGGCGCTGCACGATGAGCGCCTGTACCACGCCCCGCTTGAGGTCGCGCACCTGGGCCGGCTCGGCATCATACTCGACAAGCTTTACGGTGCCGGTCTTGTGGGCATCCGCGATAGCCACGGACGCGCCGTCGCCGGACAGTTCGTTCGCGGCAAACACTCCACCCAGAGCGGGATGGGCCAGGAGCCAGCTCGACACGATCGAGGTGGCCTTGGACTTGTCGTCCTGATCGTACTGCGTGGCGACGACCTTGAGGTTAGGGTACTTCTTGATCTCCTCGAGGAAGCCGGTCTGGCGGTCATCGGTGGTGCTGACGCCGGGGATGGTGTTGATGAGCGCGACCTCGCCGCGCTCCCCGAGCAGCTTCGCCAGGATGTCGGCCGCCTTACGGCCACCGTCGAGGTTATCCGACGTGACCAGGCTCAGGTGCACGCCATCGTTGGCCACCGTATCGGTCTCAAAGACCGGGATGCCGGCCTGGGCGGCCGCCTTGATGGGCGGCACCATCGCCGTCTTATCGGTCGGGGAGACGATGAGAGCCCCGACGTGGCGCGCCACCATTGCGTTCACAATCGGAGTTTGTTTGGCGTACGACCACTCCGGCGCGCCTTCCCAGACGAGATCCACGCCCAGCACCTTTGCGGCCGCCTCGGCGCCGTGGTGCATCGTGACATAGAACGCATCGGTGCTGATCCCCGCGACCATCCCGATCACGAGGGACGCCTTCTGCGCCGATCCCACCACAGGCCAGGTTGCCAGCGCGAGAAGACCCACAATCGCCACCCAACGGACACAACGCATGCCCAATCCCCCTCCCCCTTGTGTAGATGCCTGATGTCGATCCGCGAACGCTCTCCGGATTCCCCTCATGGTCGCCCGCTTTCCGGCACTCTCATTCACCCCCGCCGCACGCTCTTCCCTTCACCTCCAATTCCGTTGTGCGCGGCGGTATTGGTCAATGAACACGGCCAGGATGATGATGGCGCCCAGCGCGACCAGGCTCCAGAACGGTTGAACGCCCATGATCACGAACCCGTTCGCTAGCGCCGCGGGGATGAACGTCCCGATGACGGTGCCGATGATCGTCCCGGCCCCCCCAAACAAACTGGTCCCGCCGATGACTACCGCGGCGATAGCGGTCAGGTTGTCGGTCGCGTGCCCGGCGATCGTCGCCGTATCGAAGCGCGCCAGGTCGATGATGCCCGCCGTGGCCGACAGAAACCCCGCGATCGTGTAGACCCGGATCAGGTGGCGGTCCACGCGGACTCCTGCCAGCCGTGCCGCTTCGATATTGCTCCCGATCGCATACGTGTGCCGCCCAAACCGCGTCGCGGACAGAACCAGGTGGCAGACCACGACGGCGATGAGGGTGATAAACACGGGCACGGGAACGACCCTCAGGACATTGCCCGCACCGACCCAGGTCTGCAGATCGGTGGGAACGTTCGGGACATTCGTGCCCCCGGTCAGCAGGTCCGCTCCCCCCGCCGCAATCCCGGTGGTGCCGAGCGTGACGATAAACGACGGCATCCGCAGCCTGGCGGTGAGAATCCCATTGACCCAGCCGAACGCCGTCCCCGCCGCCAGTCCGACGGCGATGCCCACGGGGATCCCCAACGCTTCGTGGGGAAACTCGAAAGCCGCCTCCTGGGCGGTGGTCCCCGAGAGCTGGACCATGACCAGCGCCGCTGCGACCGAGGAGAACGTCAGCACCGCCCCGACCGAGAGGTCGATGCCGGCGGTCACGATGACAAAGGTTTCTCCCAGCGCGACCACCAGGATCTCCGAGGTGTTCAGCAGCGTGTCTCGGAAGTTGGTGGTGCTGAGGAAAGAGTGGCGCGGAGTGATCACCGAGAAGACCGCCACGATGGCAAAGAGGATGAGCAGCGTCCATAGACTGCCGAGGTCTTCGATGCGCCAGACGCGCCCCGGCGCGGCCGCCGGTGTCGCCGCCGCCGCGGGATCCAGCATGCTCCGGGGGCGTGTCTGGTCGCCCATGCCTCAGGGGACCGGCGCGCGGGAGGACGGGCCGCCCTCAGCCCCGGTCATGAGGCGGACGACATCTTCCATGGTCGCGTCCGTCCGGGAGAGATCCCCCACTTTCCTACCGAGGCGCAAGACGACGATCCGGTCAACGACGCGGAAGACGTTGGGAAGATTGTGGCTGATGAAGATGACGGAGAGGCCCGACGCCTTGATCCGGAGGATGAGTTCCAGCACTTTTGCGGTTTCGGCCACTCCGAGCGCGGCGGTGGGCTCGTCCATGATCACCAGTCTGGTCCCCCACGACAACGCCCGGGCGACGGCGACCGCCTGGCGCTGACCGCCGGAGAGCGTCTCGACGGGGGTGGAAACCGATGAGAGCCGAATGTGCAGAGACTCCAGCATCCGCCTGCCGCGGTCCCGCATTTCGCGCTTATCGAGCCACTGCAGGAGAGACGCCACCCCTCCGGGGCGCACCACCTCGCGTCCGAGGAACAGGTTCGCCGCGGCGTCGAGCGCGGGCGCCAGCGCCAAGTCCTGATACACCGTCTCAATCCCGTGCCCGCGGGCGTCCAGCGGAGTGGCGATAGACACCTGACGGCCCTCCAGCATGATCGTGCCCGCGTCGGGAGGGAGGGCGCCGGAAATAATCTTGATGAGCGTGGACTTCCCCGCGCCGTTGTCGCCGACCAGGCCGACGATCTCCCGGTGGCGCACCGCCACGCTAACGTCCTCGAGCGCCTGCACGCCGCCGAAGCGCTTGGAGATACCGAGGGTTTCCAGAAGGGGAACAGGGTCCACGCGAATCTCCTTATGCCGTGCGGGGAACGCGGCGCAGTGCCCCCCGCGTGATCGTTCTCACCAGAGCGCTCGCGTCCCTCCCGGAGAGCCCGGGGACTGAGCTCACGGCGCGGTGCCCCGATCGTATCGCTCCAACAGCGTGCGGCGGCTGATCCAGAGCTGGCGCAGTTCGGTCCGCCGTCCCTGGTCGAGGCGGCGCCGGCCCGCTGGATGATAGTGCGCCAGGAGATACCGCTCCCACCATCCCAGCCACCACCGGGTGAACGCCGGAAGCGGCCGGTGCTCGAACCCCGCCAGCACCGCCTCGGCCCAGAACAGGCTTGGGCCGCCGACGGCGTTGATCGCGCGATACTCCGGCCGCGTACGCAGGTCGCGCGCCAGCACCGGCAGAAGGCGGAAGACCTCACGGCGGTAGCGGAACCCCGCTCTCCCCTCGGTGTGCAGGGCCGCCACCCGACGGTTGTCGAGGTGTAATTCGCCGACGCGATTTCCGGGAGCCACGACCGTTCCGTCCCCCAGGGTCACCCGCGGGCCGCGGTACGTGACGATGCCCAGGCGGAGGACGTAGCCGCCTTCGCCGATTGGACGGATCTGATAGCGCCGCTCAAACCATCGCTCCAGCCAGTCCGTCCAGTCCATGACGATCACAATTGCATTCTCCGGCGGTAGATCCTGCCCGGCGCACCGCTCCTCGCCCCTCGGCCCGCGTGGGATTGCGGGCCGCACCGGCGAAGTTATGCGGAGGGAAGGAGGAGCCCATGCCGCGCGATCTGCCGCTCGGGAACGGAGTGCTCGAGGTGAACTTCGACCTCGGGCACCGCCTCATCGACCTCTTCTATCCCGATGTGGGAGGAGAGAACCACGTGCTGGGTCACCCGTTTCGTCTGGGGGTGTGGACCGGGGGGCGCTTTGCGTGGATCGGGGACGATGGCTGGCGCCGCACACACCGCTACCTGCCGGAGACGCTCGTGACGGACGTGACGCTCGAGCACCCGGCTCTGGGGATCCGCCTCGCGCTCCAGGAATGCGTGGACTTCAACGTCAATGCGTTTGTGCGCCGGATCGCCGTCGCCAATCTCGCCCCCGAGACGCGGGAGATCCGGGTGTTCTTCCACCACGATTTCCACATCAGCGGCTCGGAAATCGGCGACACCGCGTACTACGATCCCAACAGCCGCGGACTCTTCCACTATAAGGGGCGGCGCTGGTTCCACGCGAACATCCTGACCCCCGAGGGAGTCGGGTGGACGCAGTTCGCGGTCGGGGTCAAGGAGTGGGAGAACCGCGAAGGCACCTGGCGCGATGCGGAGGACGGAGTGCTGGGCATGAACGCGATCGCCCAGGGATCGGTGGACAGCACCGGTGGCGTGTCGCTTACGATTCCGGCGGGGGGAGAGCAGGCCGCCTACTACTGGCTCCTGGCCGGCGAATCCTATGAGGAGCTCCGAGGCCTCAACCGGTTCGTCCAGCGCCGCGGCCCCGAGACCCTCCTGCGCCGCACGCGGGATTACTGGTACCTGTGGGCCAACAAGGAGGCGATGGACTTCGGGCCGCTCCCACCGGAGGTCGTCGCCCTCTTCAAGCAAAGCCTGCTCATCGCGCGCACGCAGATAGACACCAAGGGCGCCATCATCGCAAGCACAGACTCCGACCTCCTCCACTTCGGCCGGGACACATACAATTATGTGTGGCCGCGCGACGGCGCCCTCGCCGCCCACGCGCTCGACATCGCCGGGTACAACGACCTCACGAGGCCCTTCTACCAGTTCTGCGGAGACGTGATGACCCGGGAAGGATTCCTTCTCCACAAGTACAACCCGGACAAGTCTGTCGGATCGTCCTGGCACCCGTGGGTCGCGGACGGGGCGCGGCAGTACCCCATCCAGGAGGACGAAACGGCGCTTGTCGTGTGGGCGCTGTGGCTCCACTTCACCATGCATCGCGACGTCGAGTTCATCAAGCCCCTCTACCGGCCGCTCATCATACGCGCGGCGGAGTTCCTCGTCGGCTTCCGCGACCCCGAGACGGGACTCCCCCTCCCGTCGTACGACCTCTGGGAAGAACGGCACGGCGTTCACGCCTTTACCTGCGGGACCGTATACGGAGGGCTTGTGGGTGCCGCCGCGCTGGCCGAAGCCTTCGGCGAGACAGACCGCGCGGCCCGATACCGGACCGCGGCCGACGAGATCCGAGCGGGCGTCCTCCGGCATCTGTGGAGTGCGGAGGCCGGCCGGTTCGGGCGGATGCTGACTCCCGGGGCCCCGGACGGAGCCCGCCTCGATCTGACGATCGACGCCAGTCTCTATGGCCTCTTCGCGTTCGGGATGCTCGCGCCCGACGATCCCAAGGTCATGAACACGATGCAGGCGGTAGAGACCCGGCTCTGGGTCCAGACTCAGGTGGGTGGGATCGCGCGCTATGAGGACGACCGCTACCAGCAGGTCTCGCCCGGGACCGCGACGGTCCCCGGCAATCCCTGGATCCTCTGCACCCTGTGGCTCGCGGAGTGGTACATCGCGCGGGCGCGCTCCCGGGACGACCTGGCCCGTCCCCGCGACCTGCTCCGCTGGGCGGCCGCGAAGGCGCTGCCGAGCGGCGTCCTTCCGGAACAGGTGCACCCGGTCACCGGGGAGCCGCTCTCGGTTTCGCCGCTTACGTGGAGTCACGCCGAGTTCGTGCAGGCCACGGTCCAGTACCTCGACCGCCTGCACTCGCTTGACCGGTGCCCCGCCTGCGGGACACCCCGATACCGGCGGCAGGAGAGTCATCTTATCCGGCCCTTCGCGGCCGCGCTTGGACTCCCGGACGGCCCTCCCGCGCCGGCACAACAGGGCTGAGCGATGCCCCGGCCGTCCTCCGCTCGGGGTGCCGCGCAATCCTTTTTCCCAGGGTGCCGGACGAAGATCATCGCCACGCTGGGCCCGGCAAGCGCAGACGACCAGGTGCTGCGCCGGCTGCTGGCGGCGGGAATGGACGTCGCGCGACTCAACTTCTCACACGGCACGCGGGAGGAGCACGGCAGACTCATCGGCCGGCTGCGCCGGCTCGCCCGCGGAGCCGGTGTGCCGCTCGCGATACTACAAGATTTGCAGGGGCCCAAGATTCGGATCGGGCGCCTCGCGCACCCGGTCCGGCTTCAAGAAGGCGCGCGTGTCGTGCTGACCACGCGCCACGTGGTCGGCGATAGCGAGCGGATCCCCATCGCCTTTCCCCGCCTACCCCGGGTCGTTCCGCGCGGGGCGCGAATTCTGCTGAAGGACGGATCCATCGAGCTCGCGGTGCTGGCAAGACGGGGACATGAGGTCCGCTGCCGCGTCATCCGCGGCGGGGTGCTCGGGGAACACCAGGGGGTGAACTTTCCCGGCGTCCAGATCCGGGGTCCGGCATTGACGCCGAAGGACGTCGCCGACCTCAGGTTCGGGCTGCGGCGCGGGGTGGACTATGTGGCGCTGAGCTTCGTCCGGCAGGCCGCGGATCTTCGACAGGCACGCCGCATCCTGGGGCGTCTCGGGAGGAGCAGCATCCCCCTGGTCGCAAAACTGGAGAAGGCCGAGGCGATCACGCATCTCGAGGAGATCATCGCGGAGGCGGACGGCGTGATGGTCGCGCGGGGAGACCTGGGCGTGGAGTGCTCTCCCGAGGCGGTCCCGTTGATCCAGAAACAGATCATCGCGCGCGCCAACGCCCTGGGAATCCCGGTCATCACGGCCACGCAGATGCTCGAGTCCATGGTGCACGCAGAGCGGCCGACGCGCGCCGAGACGTCCGACGTCGCCAATGCCGTCCTGGACGGCACGGACGCCGTCATGCTTTCGGCGGAGACCGCCGTCGGCGACTATCCGGTGGAAGCCGTGGCGGAAATGGCCGCGATCGCGCGCGCGGCGGAAGCCGGGATACGCACCGGAGGACGACCCCGCCGGTCCGAGCCACCCAACCTCCTACACGCGATCGGAGCGGCCGCGGAGACGCTGGCGGAAGACCTGCCCGTGGCGATGATCATCGCGCTCACGACCACGGGTGGGACGGCGCAGCTTCTCTCGCAGCTCCGGCCGCCGGCGCCGGTGCTGGCCTGCACGGAAGATGAGCGGGTCGCGCGGCGTCTCAGCCTCTACTGGGGAGTGCGGTCCCTCGTCATCCCGTTCCAGCAAACCACCGAGGCAATGATCCGATTTCTGGACCGCGAACTCGTAACGCGCCGCTTCGTCCGCCCCGGAGATGTGGTGGCGATCGTCGGCTCCGTGCCGATCGTCGCCCGGGGACGGACAAACTTCGTGCAGGTCCACCGAGTGACCCGTCCCTCGCGGCGGACGCCACCTGCGCCCCGGATGCGGGGCGGGCGGCGGGCCAAACGGGCGGAGGCGGGGGAAGAATCATGAGGACGGACACGTTGATCCCGGAACGGGAACGGCGGGCCCCGCGGGGCCGTCCTCCAGGGAGGGACAGGCATGGCTGACTTGCGCGACGTCATTATCCTCGGCTCCGGGTCGGCCGGGCTCACCGCGGCCATCTACGCCGGGCGGGCACAACTCAGGCCGCTCGTCGTGGCCGGGACGCAGCGCGGCGGGCAGCTCACACTGACGACCGACGTCGAGAACTTTCCAGGGTTCGCGGAGGGGATCCAGGGCCCGGAGCTCATGGAGATCATGCGCCGGCAGGCGGAGCGGTTCGACGTGGACTTCATCGACGACGACGCGACCGCGGTCGACTTCCGGCGCCGCCCATTCGAGATCACTGCCGGCGGGACCGGGCTGGCGGCGGAGGCGGTCATCATCGCCACCGGCGCGGGCACGACCTGGCTTGGCCTCCCCAACGAGCAACGGCTGATCGGCCATGGGGTATCCTCCTGCGCGCCCTGCGACGCCTTCTTCTTCCGGGGGAAGGAGGTGGCGGTCGTGGGGGGAGGCGATTCGGCGATGGAAGAGGCCCTCGTGCTTACCAAGTTCGCGACGAAGGTGACGATCATTCACCGCCGCGACCGGTTCCGGGCAAGCAAGATCATGGCCGAGCGCACGCTGCGGCACGGGAAGATCTCCGTGCTCTGGAATACCGTCGTCGAGGACGTCCTCGGAAACGGGGCGTTGAGCGGCCTGCGGCTCCGCGACGTCAAGACCGGCGCGTTGCATGACTTCCGGGTCGACGGGCTGTTCGTGGCGATCGGGCACCACCCCAACACGGAGCTGTTCCGGGGCCAGATCGACCTCGACGCGCGGGGGTACGTCGTGCTCAAGGACCACACCATGACAAGCGTACCGGGCGTCTTTGCCGCCGGTGACGTGCACGACCACCGTTACCGCCAGGCGGTCACCGCCGCCGGCTGGGGATGTATGGCCGCGATGGACGTCGAGAGGTATCTTGAGGAGCGGGCGGGGCGGTGAACGACCAGTTGTGGGAGCTCTACCAACAGGTCTGCCAGGAAGAGTTCCGGCCCCTCGACGAGTTTGTCCGGCGCCTCGTCGCCGGGGAGTGGGGGGCGTACTCGAAAGACGACGTCCTGGAGCTCCTCCGCGAGATCGAAGGGATGATGCTGTCCAACATCCAGGTCAAGGCGCAGGAAGGCCCCCGGTATGCCGAGATGGCCGACGAGGTCAGTGAACGGACACAGAAAGAGTTTGAGGAGTTGATAGCCTTCGTGGACGAGGCGATGCCGGAAGCCTAGGCCGGGGTGCGGGGAGAGGTATCCCGGAACCCGGTACGGAGGTGCCTGCGGGAGAGAAACTGGCCCTTCTGGTAGATGAGCTCGCCGTCGCCGTAGACCTCCGCGGCGTCCACCCGCAGGTCGAGGATCATGTCCCAGTGCAGCCCCGAGACGTTGGTCCCGCCCGTCTCCGGGTAGGCCGCTCCCAGGGCCATGTGGATCGTCCCGCCGATCTTCTCATCAAAGAGGATGTTGCGTGTGAACTGCCGGATGTCGTAGTTGAGCCCAAAGGCGAATTCGCCCAGCCGGCGGGCCCCGGCGTCGATGTCCAGCATCGCGCGCAGGAACGCCTCGCCCTTTCCCGCCGTCGCGTCCGTCACCCGCCCGTCTTTGAACGTGAGCCGGATGTCCGTCACTTCGCGCCCGCCGTAGATGGCCGGGAAGGTGAACCGGACGGTCCCCCGCGTGGCATCCTCGACCGGGCCGGTGAACACTTCTCCGTCGGGGAAGTTGTGCTTCCCCGCCGCGTTCATCCAGCGGCGCCCGGCAACCGAGACGGTGAGGTCGGTGTCGGGGCCAACGATCCGCAGCGTCTTCACCTTCTCAAGGCGTGAGATGATTTCGGCCTGCTCTTGCTCTACCTTCTTCCACGTCACCACAGGATCGTCATGATCGAGGTGCCCCGCCGTGTAGACAAACTCCTCATACTCGCCGAGGGACATCTCCGCCTCTTGCGCGTCGGCCTGGGTCGGGGCCTGGGTGAGGCACCACCGCAGCTCGTCGCGCCCCGCCCGCTCCAGAAACCGGCGGGTCAGGTCGCGCGTGGCCTCGCGGCGTACCGCCATCCGGGCCGGGTCTACGCGGGTGAGGGCCCGGGTATTGAAGGCGCCGAGGAATCGCAACTCGGCGTCCAGCGTCTCGGTTTCGTGGGTGTCCAGCGGGGAGACGAAGCGGAGCTGCTCATCGGTTGCGCCCTTATAGTACGCTTCCTCGAGCCCGTCCACGGACACGCGCACGGTGGGATGTGCACCCACGCGCAGCGCCTCGGTATACGCGGCGATGATGTGTGAAGCGGCCAGCGCTGGTCCGCCTATGCGCACGAGCTGGCCGCGCCGGAGACCAAGGGAATAGTGGACGAGCACGCGGGCAAGTTTCTCGACTCTGGGGTCCATGTACGCACCGAGGGTTTCGACTCGTACAGCTGGCATCCTCCGTGAGGCGCCGGTCCCGCGAGAACGACCGAGGGGCGCCAGCCCCTTCGGGCGGCGCCCCCCTCGGTGAAACTGAGGCTACGTGCGGATTACCGCTTGCCCTTTTTGGCCGCCTTCTTCTTCTTGGCCACGAATGGAGTCCTCCTTTCGGTATTTGGTCTCCAAGGGAGGGCGGGTTTTGCCCCTCAATAGCGCATATACGACACTTCTTTCTATTTTCCTGCTGGGAAACGGAGAAAATTTATAAGAATGTGAGAGAACGCGAGGTGCTGGCCTGCAGGCTCGAAATTCCCCCGAATTCACCCGGCTCGGCCTGAGTCGATGGGTTGCAACATGCCTTGCGAGACCCTTCCAGAACACTCGTCCTGGTGCGGGTAACGAGAGCAGATTCTCACCCGCGCTCGGGCAATGATGGCCGGACGCTGAGAATGATTCTCAGGGATTTTGGCGGAGGCGGAAGAATTCCAGGAGGGGCATAGGCGCGCCGGTTACCCGACCAAACATAAAGGTACGCTGATAGAACCGACGTGAGCGAGCTATTCAAGACGGGGAAGGGTTAAAACCGTGCCGTGTGCCGGGACGTGGTCACCCCTTGTTTGGCCAGACCAAGCTCAGCCGCGCCCCTCCCTCCGCTGCGCTCCGCTGTGCGACTTCTGCTGCCGGCTGTTTCGGGGCGGCCGCTGCTGGCGGCCTCTTCTTGACCTGCTTCGCGCCGGACTGCGCCAGAGCAACCTGGCCCACGAACTTCCGCACGGGACTCTGACACCGTGGGCAGCCGGAGAGAGGTTCCCCCGCGCGCGTGCTGGGATCCCACTCGGCGGAATAAATCTCCCCGCAGTGTCCGCACTGGTACTGCATAAGATAGACAGGAAGCTTGCCCATTGCCGTCCCCCCTTGCAGCATGCGCCGCAGTGCAGTCCCCTTCTTGAGCCCACCGTTTGTTCAGCGACGTCGGTGGAAGAGGATCGGCACAAGTAGCCCTTACTGGCAAATACGTGTCAATCCTGCATGAGGTTTCCCAGAAGACTTCATTGCTCCTGTGGTGAATACGGGTAACAGGCGCACACAGGTTCGACGAAGGGGGCCCGCGATGTCCGCCATGCTGACAGGTAAGACAGCGCTTGTCACCGGAGGGGGGCGTGGAATCGGGAGAGCCATCGCGCTCAGGCTGGCCGCCAATGGGGCGAACATTGTCGTGGCCGATCTGAATGCCTCGGGTGCGGCCGGGGTGGCGGGAGAAATCGCGGCGCTTGAGCGGCGCGCTGTCGCTGTGGAGGCCGACGTCGCTTCCGCTGATGGACGCCGGCGTTTTCTCGCTTCGACGATCGACGCGTTCGGCCGTCTGGACGTCCTCGTCAACAATGCGGGCATCGTGCGCGTGCACCGGCCGGAGGACGTGACAGAGCAGGAGTGGGACGAGGTGTTAAACGTGAACTGCAAGGCGGTGTTCTTCACGTGCGTCGCGGCGCGTCCCCACCTCGCGGCGTCCGGCGGGGGCCGGATCATCAACATCGCCTCGATCGCGGGCAAGCTGCCGACTCCCTGGTGGGCGCCCTACGGCGTCAGCAAGGCCGGCGTG
>Ga0187846_10001262_pt1 | contig 14319 bp, 17 predicted proteins | sample TC_taG_FD_161473 | JGI IMG/M metagenome (GOLD analysis project Ga0187846, IMG submission 161473) | Biofilm microbial communities from the roof of an iron ore cave, State of Minas Gerais, Brazil - TC_06 Biofilm (v2) | ecosystem: Environmental > Terrestrial > Deep subsurface > Cave > Wall biofilm...
GATAAGGAAGTTTCCAAGGTCAGGGAAGGAGATAATAGGATTTACGGCGTTTCTATTACCATACATTGAATCTCTTTCTTCCAAGGTTGGACGAGAAAATACATCAAGAACGCCTGGACATACACCACGGGTTGTTCCTGCTGGAGCAAACCAAGGCGCTGCTATAGAATCCGAAAGAGCATAAGCGCTCAAAACAACACCTGCTGGTGGAACCCAAACATTTACCTGATTGAATGTATCTCTAATCTGAACCCACGGCCAATAAAGAGCACCAAAATCACTATCAAAACGAACATCATTCAATGGGTGAACACCATTCTGCCAATCAATGATTTCTTTTACTACCAAGCCGAATGGAGGTTCAATAATAGCAAAACAATCTTCACGAGTATTTTGGCAGAAGTCCAATAATGCCAAAACATTATTGGTTGATGGATGTCCAGGAACGGCTATTAGGTCTATATCAATCTGTTCAGGATCGGATAATGCCTGCAAGCCAGTCATGCTGACTAAGGAACCCACTAATAATGTATCTTGATTATCCGGATCAGATGGAATACCATCTGAGCCTGGGTCGAGTTGATAAGTTCCATTTAGAGGTAAAGCCAAAGTATGAGTATTGTCTATGACTCTAATATAATCAGAAACCAAAGCCAAGAAAGCTTCAACATAGTAAGAGCTAGTTGGATCTTTGGATAGATTGCCCCAAGATTCAACTGGATTGCCATATGAAAATACTTGAATGCTAAAGTTTCCATCCACAACACTATTTGTGATTACAACTTGGGTATTATTTCCATCAATACCAGGAGAATCTGCTGTTACTGTAAAGCAAACTATTCCACTGTTATTAGCGCTTCCAAATACAATACCATCGTTATAAGTAGTGCCTGATCCTGTTACCCCAGAAGGAGAAACCCCTTCGTGAGTTATATTGTCTAATCCAAGTAAAGCGTCCGCAGTACTATCGCTCTTGACTAACAAGAACGAATCTTCACCTGTAGCCAAAGTAGAAAGAACTAGATTATTTCCGAATGTATAAGCTACAAACCCACCAGGAATACTTCCTCCAGTGATCTGTTCATTTATATCAGTGGCGATTTCTTGGATTGTGCTACTATCACTTTCAATCGTGACTACTTGAACGATATTATCAATCAAGATGTTATCAGTTCCATCAATAACGATTTGTAAGTTTAGACCGCTCAATCCAATAAAATCAAACACACCAGCTGTTTGAGAACTATTATTTGGGTACCTATCAACCGAACCCGTTATAGAAGCAGGAGTCATTCCCTGACCCAATCCGGTGAAAGGTGCTGCAAACAAGATTCCATTCCATATTGGGCCGTATAAAGCATCTTGTACAGAGACAAGCTCTATACTTGCTGATGGTCCATAGGAGAATACAGATTCAACTGCTACTGCGCTTGAAAGTGTTGCAGCTCCTGTTATTGGGTCTGGATGTGTCCAATAGAACTGGATACCATCAATAGCTGGTACAACTTGTGCATTCAAAGCATTTACCAAATCCGTTACCGAATAAGGAACACCAGTAAGAGGGAATGGTCTATTAGCGTCAGATAAAACTACAAGTATTTTAGATGCTAGTAGTCCGTTCAACCTCCAGCGGAAAAATCTGTCTACATCAAAAGTATAAGGTCCAGCTACATTAGATTCAATTTGAACTGGGTCGCCCGCAGCAGGCACATCTACTTGTGCTGTTGTTGCGGCTTCATCATCAACTGGTGATACATCTGCGACCCTAACAATAAACAACTCGCTACCAACTTGGAGATACTGCTGAGCAGCATAAATCAAGTAAGGATCACCAACGTCAGGGTGAGGATTACCGAAAGTAGTTGTAAGTTCATTCAAAGTGCTTACAAGGGTAGGGATGTTGATTGGTCCCTTACTTGCGAAACCTACAAGACCGCATCTGTGCCCAGTAGGCGCTGCGGTAATAAAAGTCAGATCCTTTTCAGCAATCCTAACGCTTGGACTTATCAAGTTGGTGGGCGGAAAACCCTTAAGTATGGCCATATTTTAGTTCTCCCTTATTTTATTCTTTATTCTTCGTGTGGAAATCAATCTAAAGCTCTCCACTAGCTCGATGTTTTCGGTTGCTGCCTCATCCTCGATAATACGTTTGTTGTGTCCTGGGTGAACTTTTATTTTTCCAGAACCCACACCAGGTATAGTCAGCACTGTAAATGATCTAACTTTTTTCTTTGACCTCACCATTACTTGTATTGGGCCTTTAGTGTTGTTAGTTATTTCAATCATCTTTTAGTTCTCCTGCCACCTCTTCTATTCTTTTCACGAGGTCTGCTATTTCCATATCACTTACAGAATCTACTACATCTATTCTTGTTCTCAATACCGATTTCTTTCTTACAATCGGTTGTGGAATAAATGTCTCGGCCTTGAGGCTGAACTGCCATTTCACTATCCTCAAGGACGTGTTTCCAGGTTCTAGGTTTTCATTGTTAGCAACTGATTCTAGCTTTACAATGGACTCCCAGTTCACGCCCTGCACTCTTATATATGCGATTGGGCTAAATTTTGTCTGTATTTGCTCTACAATCTGATTCATTTCTTCTTTATACATAGTCCAAGCGAAAAGTTGATAGCCAATGTCTACTGGAATGCCTCTTGCAACTCCAAAAATCGTATCTCGTTCATATTTTTCATTTGCGGTAAGTCCAGGCTTCCCATCTCTACGCAAGTTCCTGAAGTAGTTTAGAGCATAGTGATAGATGTATCTTTCTGGGTTCATAGCATAATCAGATGAATAAATAGCAAGCATTGGAAGTTTTATCCTATCCACTACTAAACTATTATCTTTCCTAACATTTGTTTGTATGATTGCAGCAACGGCTCTTTCTTGAGAAGCCCATATAATAGGTACAGGATGTGTTGTGCCTTGTAAATCAATGACTATTATATCTCTAAATAGGTCTTTTACGGCTTCATCGCATCCTCTTAGCCCTTGAGAGTAGCGATAAATGGTATTTCGGTCAGGCGCTTTGGATAAATCTTCTGTGATTTGGCCTGTTTGCATTGGGTCACACAAACCACTTTGACCCAAACCTTCATTGCGTAGTTTTCTTTTTAGGTCTTCAAAGAAAGGAACATCTTTTTGGCTGGGTTGCTGGTCACAAACATCACATATAGGATTTACAGGATCTATATTCAAACTTGGATCAAAAGGATTCGGTTCTCCACACTCGTTTAGTGTCTTATTCAACTTTAAATTCTCCTTACTAATATATATTGTAGGGAGAAATTATTATGAAAAATACTGATACTGAAACTTTTATCAAGAATGCTATAGCAGTTCACGAAAATAAATACAATTACGATAAAGTTAATTATGTTAATTGGTTTACTAAAGTAACAATTGAATGTTCGTTACACGGGAAATTTGTTCAAAGACCAAGTAGCCACACAAGAGGACAAGGATGTCCAAAATGTGCCTATCAGCAAAAATCTGTTTCTTATCGTTTATCCCAAAAAGAATTTGTTAGAAGAGCCAAATTGATTCACAAAAATGAATATGATTACGAACAAGTTGAATACAAAACCAATAAAGTTAAAGTTAAGATAATTTGCTCGTTACACGGTTTGTTTGAGGTTAGTCCCGGCAATCATTTGAAAGGCAAAAAATGTCGTGAATGTGATAGGATAAGAAGAACTAAGATTATAAACCCTGATAGAGAACAAGTTAGATTGCGAGCTTCTATTGGGAGTAGAGCATATTCGTTACTGGCCCGTGTTTTAAAAATCGTAAATAAAAATAAAACTGATAGAACTCACAAGTTGTTAGGGTATTCCAGAAAACAACTGTGCGGTTACTTAACTTCTCACCCGAAATGGCCATTAGTTAAAGGTAAGTGTTGGCATATTGATCACATATTCCCCGTCAAAGCGTTTGTGGAGCATGGTATTACAGATTTGAAAATTATAAATGCGTTGGACAACCTACAACCTATTGTTAGGAAGGATAATCTGCGTAAGGGCAGTAAATATGATGAGGAAAAGTTCATAAATTATATTGTAATGAAGTATGGTACAGATCTTATCGAAGTCCAGAAAAAGAAAGGTTGAACTATATATCGGAGACATCAATGTTTTACAACCCATATGCTGTTGCCTTTCAAAAATATATGAGTCAGTTTCTTGGTTCTCGATATGAAGAACACAAAGAAATCGTAGAGCGTATTGCCACTATTCTTGTTACTGAGCAAGATTTTCAAAAGTTTATGCAAATGATGGCTTCAGTCTTTGAGGCAGGATTTATGAAAGCAGTCAACGATTATAGGTCGCAAGGATTCCAGGTTGAAATCAAATCTTAGTTCCCTTCATCATAAAGAAAGGCAAAAGTCCAGGATGTCGTTTCGCTTCTATATTTTGGAATCCCACTATCTCATAAATCTTTTTGAATTCTTTACTTTTGAGGTGTCTAACTGGTCCTTCTAACCAAACAATGAAGTGATTGTAGAATAACTCTCCCCATAACTCGTCTGGGTCGCCGTCAATAATATGAACCCTACCGCCTGGACGGAGCACTCTAAACATTTCGGCTATTGCCTGAAGTTGATTGGGATAATGGTGAAAACTATGAGTACAAGTTATAGCATCAAAGGTGTTTTCAGGAAACGGAAGGTTTTCACTATCTCCAAGAACAAAATGAAGCCGCTCGTGTTTGGGGCATCTACTCAACATACCCTCACTCAAATCTAATCCCCAAACTTCTGCTCCTATAAACTTTATAACTTGAGAAGCAAAGTTCCCTGTTCCACAACCTACATCAAGGATTTTTCTATCAGTATCCTTGAGTTGTTTGAGAAGCATTTGATGAGCAGGCTTGAAAAAAATGGGCTGTAGAAATGATTGGTTGTAGTGAAGGCTCCAACAATCAAACTCTTTTTTAGCGTAAGATTTTTTATACATTTACATTATGTATCAACTTTCGGTGGTTTCACGAAAAAATACTACTTAGTAAATGTCTCCATTACGTTTTATGGCATCATTTTCAAAGGGCACAGCGTACCGGCGATAAAACTCGTCAGCAGCATTATGAAGTGCTCCTGTAATGAGAGCAATACTCCAGTAGCGGCGCTCAGGAATACAACCTAAAGCCAGCTGGGAGCAAAGATAGTTTAGCAATCCAGCAACTACACGAGGGTCTTTCTCTCTTTCTTGTATTGTTTTAACTTTTGCTATAAGACTACTGAGTTCCTCATCAAAGTATTGGCGGTCATTTTTGTTTATATAGGGCATATTTATTCTCCAAATACACCTTCATTATACATAACAAAAAATAATAGTCAATCCTCTTCTATAATCTTTATAAGAATCGGTTCATTTAGGTTGGGACATAAAGCCCAATGTGTATATATTGGAGGTGGATTGGTGAATACTTTCACTTCTACCTCATGATCTTTTTCACATCGGGCGCAACATTTGATTTCAGTTTTCATATTTCATCTAACTCTATTGGGTCAATCTCCTCTTCGTCTCCTTCTTTGCTATAATCAAGTATATCTAAATCAAACTTGATTATATCTTCTTGGGAAGGCTCTGGAAGTTGAGTGGCTTGTATCTTAGGCTGCTGCCCGTAAGTATCTTCTGCTGGAACTTGCTCTTCTCCTGATTCCATACCTTTTGGTGCTGGTAATGCTGGCGCTGGTTGTGTTCCTGGAATGCCCGTTGGTGGTGGTTGCTCCCCGCCCATCATGGGAGTTGGCCCACCGGCTTCTGTTCCCATTTCTGTTCCACCTTGACCCGGCATAGCAATACCAAGTAGCTGTGGATTTTGAGACAATACTTGTAGTTTTACATCTTGTAGTTTTTGTATGGTTGCTCTTGCTACTATTTCTTTTGCTTTATCTGGCTGAAGTTTCAACACTTCTGTGTGTATATCCAAATCAGCCATCAATCCAGTTCCCTTTATAGCAGCGGCTCTATTGAATCTGGCTTCAATAACTTCATTTTCGCTCAACTCTCTGTAATGGCTTGGAGCCGTAAGTTTAACTTGTATATCATCGTACAAAGCGGTTGGAAATCCCCTTAGTTCCAAATGACGAATAGCAATCTCTGTTAGTCCTCTCGCTAAACTCTGTTGTAGTCTTTCAACTAAACGAGCAAACTTTACATCAACAGAAGATAAGGTGGTTCGTGTAATCTGGACATCTTCTTGAGCCATATAGTTCTTTGGGAAGTTCAAAGAGATAAACAACTTGTTGCGGAAGTAAAGGGCATCATCTATTTCTCCCAAGTTTTGCGCACCTGGAAGCGTTTCAACTCTCGTATTGGCGTTAGGTCTAATAGGAATCCAAAAATCTTCATCTTGAGAAGGTGCCTGCCATCTTTCTTCAACTGGGCTTGCTCCACCAAACCCTTGGTCTCCTTTTGTGCTAAAAGTTTTTCGTTTGCGAAGCATATCCTGCATCCTAGTCATAATACCTTCAGCTTTGAAGGAGGGCATATTTCCCACATCAATGTAAAACACTCTTCGTTCTGGTGCTCGTGTTAGGCGATATACCAACATAGCATCTTCCATAAGTCGCAACTGGTGGGCAGGGCCTCTTGCTGGTTCTACCAAACTAACTCCATAAGGATAAAATGTTTTTATCTCTCCACCAATACGAAAATGAACAATGCTTTCTGGAGCAAATCGTATGGCTGTGGATTGAGCCAACTCTGCTTCCGTTGCTTTCGTCACTTCTACTCTGGATAGGCTGTTATAGTCTGGGCCTTCTTTTGCTTGTTGAAATTCAACTAACTTGCCCTTGATGGTTTCAATCCTATACATTGAATCAGGAGGAAGTTTTTGAACTTTGAGAACACCTGCTTTTGGCTCGTTTGGATCAATCACCATCTCAAGAAACTGATCACCAAATAAATAGAGATTTCTAGCCCAATCCCAGAGGTTCTCATCTATGTTCAACATTTGAGGATGAAAGAATAACCACTCTAGTTCTTGTTTCACATCTTGATCTTTACAGGTGATATCGAACATATGTCCGTTCTCACCTACTTGGCAGTTGTGGAAAATAACTCTATCTGAGGCAAAGTTTTGATGATCCATTACGGACATATCATAAACATCTTCTTCCTTGTTTTCTAATACTTGACGGACTATTCTTTTCTTCGGTTTTTGAGCAAGTATTTGTGCTTCTTTGTAGGAAAATCCCTCTGTCTCTAATCTGTCTTGAACAGCAGACCAAGTTCTATCTACAACTTCTTCAATCTGTCTTACATTTAGTCCAGCTTCAACTGCTCTCAAAATCTTGTAAATGAACTCAAGTCGCTCACTCGTTTTCCCTGTTTTCCACTCGTCCATAAATGCTCTCTCGTGCTTCCATCCATCTTTCTTTGTCCAAATACGGGCAAACTGCTTTCTTTTATTCTTAGTAAGTTCTGGCTTGGAAGATATGCGATGAAAAGGCATCAGTTCATCTTTTTCTTTGAGTTGCCCGGCTTGTATCCATTCGCCATTAGCGAGTAATACTCTGTGATCAGGTGTACAAATAAACTTACTTCCATCATCGATGATTACCAATATGGTTTGAGCACATTTTACCTTCCTTGGATGGAAAGCCCAACCAAGAGTATAATCTTGTTTCTTGAAGTCATAGCAGTAAATGAGAAACTTTTCTTCTGGGCTTTTCGTCTCGGCTAAATCCTTGATAGTTAGAAAGCCCCAAGGAGTAGCAATAAGAGTGCTTCCCACAACACAAGATTCATCAGCAAAAACAGTTATAGCAGTGTTGATTTCCGCAACTGTCCTCAATCGCTCATATTCTTTATAGCGACTTTGGCGATTAGTTATAGAAGATAAGTCAATGAAGTCATTGCTATCTCGCAATCTTACAACACCTCTACTGCCGCTGAGGAATTCTCCAGCATTACGGATGTCGGGAATAGCATCGGGTCATTTTGTTACTCATCTTACGATGGGATAAGCCATTTCTGCTTATCTCTCCCGCTCACACGGAAGTTCAGATCATATCATCAACCTGTTAGGTTGCTCGGCGTGTGATCGTTACGGGGTCAATGACGACTTCCCTCGGTATTGTCTTGATTTTACAAGAGTTTCACCGATATAGCCAAGTTTTTTCATAATCCATTACTGGACTACGCCGCACTTATTTTACGGTAACGCCCGCTCCTTCAATCTCTTTGCTGATCTCTCTTCTTGATATAGGATCAGGTGTTGAAGCACCTTTCCAAACCTTATATAAATCGGCATGTTGTTACTCATCTTACGATGGAACCAATCATTTCTGTTGGTTTCTGATTATCGCTAATCAGATCAGACTATATCTTCAACCCATTAGGTTGCCTGGCGTGTAGTCGTTGAGGGGTTACTAAAACTTCCCTGCGGATTGGCCGCACCTAACTATTTTTACACTTTGGTAAGTTAGGATACTCGGTGTTTCCCGCATATAGCCAGATTTCATCCTATTATTACTAACAGGAGAGGCCATTTGACCAATAAGGCATTATTTACCTCCAAAATGCTATTTACATATAGCATTTATATGATAATATATAATAATATGATTAGAGATTTATCTGGTGAAACTTTTGGAAAACTCAAAGTTTTAGAATATGCTGGTATAAAGATTATAGGAAAGAATAAGAAAAGTTCTTGGAAGTGCCTGTGCGAATGCGGGAAGGAAGTCATAGTTCTGGGAAATAGTTTAGTTAGAGGCAATACCAAAACTTGTGGTTGTAGTAGAAAATCAATGCTTGCTGAAAGAAATAAAAAGTTGAGTATTCAAAATGTAAAAAACATAGCAGGAAAAACTTTTGGTAGGTGGAAAGTTATAAAGTATATAAAAAGCACAAACAGGCAAGCAATATGGCTATGTAAATGTGAATGCGGTAATGAAAAAGAAGTTCCTGGAGCGACTTTGAGAAAAGGACAAAGTAGATCGTGTGGCTGTCTATCAAGAACTCTCAATGGTTTATCAACCAATAAAAAGGAATACAGAAAATATCGCAATCAAAATCCAATCAACAGATTGAGAAATAATGTAAGTCGCCTCGTAAATCACGCTCTTCACGGACGCAAAAACGGCAAATCAGTATTCCAACATTTACCTTATACTTTCCAACAACTCAAAGAACATTTAGAAAAACACTTTGAACCTTGGATGTCTTGGGAAAACTACGGCGGGCGAACTGACGGTACGAGAAAAACTTGGCAGGTAGATCACATTATTCCTCACTCTTCTTTTAACTACATTTCATTAGAGGACACTGCTTTCAAAGATTGCTGGGCTCTTTCTAACTTACGACCATTAGAGAAGATTGAGAATATGATAAAAGGAAATAGATAATCCTACCTTATCTTATTCAATGTAGTATAATCAAAGTTCTCAACATCCTCCACTCTATATTCGTGCTCTCCTGATTTATATGTAAGTTTTTGTGGGCCTGGCTTTCCGTGCCCCGGAGCAGTGCTAATCTTTAGAATAGAAATCTCTTTTGCTTCCTTCAACCTTTCAGGAAAACCACCCATTACCACGGGCATGCGCAATCTTCCTTTTCTTGGATAAGTTGCTACTTGTAATAGAAAGTTATACATCCTATCCAACTTTGTTTTACCGAGTACTTCTTGATTATGCTTTTCTACTTTCTTCTTGGTTTCTTCGTCCCATTCAGGAGAAACACTAACTACTGGTATGTTTCTATTAGCATAGTTCCAAGAACTCTCAGCATCTTTTGGGTTCAATCCAAACTTCCGTGCTATTTCCATCATTGTTTCTTTATCATCTATATCATATTCGCCCTTTGCTGCCCATAAGAATACTTCAAGCCCTGCCCTATAACCTTCTGCTAAATCAAGGTTATCAGTGAAAGAAACTGCTTCATCGCCTGCTCCTCCCAAGATGGCTCCAAGTTTATGCTTAGTTCTTGGAATAAAGCCAGTGCGCATAATCTCATCAGCAAATGGCGTAACGTGATACAGCCACAAAGGTTTTGATTCAAATTCTAACCAAAGACGGAAATCCATTTCTATATATAGATATGCGATTCAAAGAGTGGCTTGATAAACTGGAAGGGTTTTACGGAGGGTCAGCCTATGGACCAATAGATGATTTGAGCGCAGGTGGTTCAATGGGACAAGCAGGAGATGATTCTGCTATGGCCTCTAAAGGAATAAGAAGTAAATATAAAGCTATTGATAATCCCTTACGAATAAATCCCAAAAAGAAAAGACCTTCCTCTCCAGGTAGATTTGACCAATCTACATCACCGGGAACTGATTGGCCTCGTTTCTAACTACTTATTCAAAGACCTTCTTATTGCTTCTTGTCTTAGTTTTTGTATTCTTCTCAAATCAGCAGCAACTTGAAAAGGACTAGGTGCTTGTAGATTTGGAGGCTGCTGTTGCTGTTGAGGGACTTTCAATGGAGTTTGAGCCAGTTGTAATCCAGTGTTCGTGCGAGGGACTGACTGTAAGTTTCGCCTTGACCTTTGTACATTGTTCTGATTATTTCGTCCTCTTCGGCATCCACACATAATAAATCTCCTTATAAGTATTTAGTATTCAAAACGAAAAAGGAGCGGTAAAATGACTTACCACTCCTCTAACGCTTATAAGGAGATTTACTCAAACAACGATTGAATACGCCTCGATTTCTCTTGGAGAGCCATTTGTTGATCAGCGAGTATCTTTAGTATAAGGTGGTCCTTGAAGGCTTGCTTATCCAATCTTTCTACGCCCGTTTCTTCCAAATACTCTATCTGGGATTTGAGAAGACTGAACTCCTTTTCTTTCTTGGCGAGACGCTTTTCCACTCGTTCCTTGGTACAAGGCAGTTCTTCCAAATCTTGCTCATAGAGATTCCATTGATATCCTTCGGCTCTAACGAACTGACCAAGATACCCAGATACGGTTATTTTCGTACCGACTGGGATTTGATGCCCAGACATTATACCTATAACTTTCGCTTCGTCGCCTGCTTCAAATTTAGCCATACTCACTGCTCCAATGTATTCAGGGTAATCATCAAAAAGATAGTTTATCATTTGCCTCGATGAAAGAATAGATGGGTGTTTCAATATGATCTGTTGAAACACCCATCCCGAATCAAACAGATTAGGCCATCGAGTGACGGCGGCTGTGATTGCTGTGGCTTGTAGTCCAAGTCTGATTGTTGATTTTCAGACCCATACCAAAGCGGTTAGCAATAGCCTTAGCAGATTGAACAACGCCAGAACGGGTTGTATAGAAAGAAGTGTTGTCGGAACTTCGGAGTAGCTTGGTCGAGCGAAGGCCAGGAATCGAAACGGTTCCCTCAAAGCCTTGTTGACGCTTGCTAATCCTGCAGTTGATATAACTCATCACTTTATCCTCTGTAAAAAGGTTTACTGACCACTAATGTCTATATCCTATTATGATCCAAAATGAACGAAAACTTTAGGGCATTTTGCGCTAATCTAAAAAATGCTCGAACAAATCAAGATATGCGGACATAACGGATTTATGCAACGCTCCAAACTATCATCGGCACAAGTTTTGTTAGAGAGTGAACCTCAGCAATGGTATGCACTGGTAATCTGTGATAGTCAATGCCCTATTCCAAGATTTGTAGAAAGCACCGCCAAAGATTATTTCAGGCTGGAGTTTGACGATGTTTGTTCGTCTCAACTTGGTTTAGCTCCCAATAGCACCATTATAGAGGATGGACTACATTGGGCAAAAGATAAAGAGAAGCTTATGGTTGCCTGTCACGCCGGTATTAGCCGTAGTTCTGCTATGGCTTTGGTCATAGCAACGGAAGCGTGGGGATTAGACAAGGCATTTGCCCTTCTTTCTCCAAGAGAACATTACCCAAATAAACTCGTAATCAGGATTGGTGCGAGTTTGATAGGTATGCCTGAGTTGTGGGACAGATTTGCTATATGGTTAGAGAAGGCAACTGGAAGTCGCTGGCGGGGAGGGTATGACTTTGAGATTTAGCGAGCCAAGGTTCTTTTCTCAAACAAACACTGCAAGCCCATAGATTATCTCTATCATAGTTGCCGTATTGCTCCAGCATCCATTTCTTACATCTATTACAGAACCTTCGTTTTTCAGAGGGTGTTGCGAAACTTGCCCCTGGTTGTGTGGCAGGCTCCTTCCTGAAGCAAGTCAGGTGTAAAGTTTTTCAGGACATCAGAGGCAATAAATCGGTTAGAGTTTATATTATCGTAAGGAAGACCACAGCCGTATAAAGTTGGTGCTAAAATCCTTTGTTCGGCAGGTCTGCGGCGGTGGTGATGGAAATCCAAAATCGCTTCCTTGTATTTGGTATATAGTTTTGCTGGGGATACATCCTTGGTGTGCTCGTAAAAGTTGAAAGCCGCCAGCATTTGAACCACAGTTTCCAATACACTTTCTACGGGCATTTTCTTTTTGCTACTTCCTACCTTAGAAAAATCAATGAACCAGCAGAAAGAATCGTGGTCATAACGGAAGAGTGGATTTTGGATACCGAGTTTGTAGTGTAGATTGATTATGTCTTGTAAATCGTGCCCCGTCATCGACCAGTTTTTGCCGTGAGTGAAACAATAGTAGTAGTATCCAATGACACCTCTAAATGTTATTACCATTATATTTTTAGCATACCGCTGGTAAAAATCATTGCGAATACAAAAGTTACAATACAACTTGTGTGGGCCACATAATCGTTCGTTACATTTGCGCAAAGAGCGATGAAACATTGTGACTTTACCACAGAAGTTACATTGTCCTAAAAGACGCACGCCATCCGTCAAATCGCCTGGAACGGCTGTGATTGTAACTTTTTGAACTTCTGTTTTTATCTTTGGTTTCTCTTTTGGTTTACAATCAAGGCAAGAACAACCATCAGGATGTTTGTTTTCCTTGGATTCTTTTTTTGTAACCTTTATAGGATTTCCGGGATCTATCTTACTTATTGCTTGAACTGCGCTTTCGGCAAGTTGGCTGTTGGAACCCTGCGTTATATCACGTAGATGCGCAAGAGCGCCCCAGGCTTGCTTGCCGATTTTGCCAAGAGCAGTCATTACTGATTGGCGATAGATGACGGTGTAACTTTCACATCTCAAATCTTGATAGAGTTGAGAAAGTGTGATAGTTCCTTGAACTTCTTCTATCTCGTGAGATTCGTTGTTGGGAATAAGAACTTTTCCCATTTCCAGATTCCTACTGGGTTAGTGATTCGATAGTTTTTTCTGCTGCTTCTCTAACCGATTTTAGCTCTTTTGGGCTGTTGATAATTATATTGAGGACGGGCAGTGCTTTCAAACCCGCTTTACGACATAAAGAGATGCAATCCATTACCTTCATGCGGTACATGGGCGTATAGACTTCACATTTGAGGTCTTGGATAAGTTGCTCAAGCGTTACAACTCCTGAAACCAAGTCACAAGCAATGTGGCTATGGTCAGTTTGAATAATGCCCATAACGGGATTGTAGCCAAAATGGATTGATGAAGCAAGACGACTTTCCAAAAAAATCAGCGGCAATACTCTATATAGTTTATCCTATTGTTGCAACAAGGAGAAGATATGAGAGATTTTATCACATGGATCAAGGAAACCAAGGGTGCTGAAAACCTCGAACAGCCGATAGAGGCAGAAGAGGGAAAAGAAACTACCAGCGAAGATAGTACTGGAAGAGCGGGCGTCCGTAGTCATGCTTATCCCCCACTATACCATCGTGGCCAGTATCCGGCTTTGGCTCAAACGCCAGGCGCAGCAGATGGAGCATTCTATCTGTCTAAGGCAAAAGATGTAGCAAAGTAAAGTTTATTTGCTAAACAAAAGAGGCGGGTCAAAAAAGCCCGCCTTTTCCTTTTTAGATAATCAAAAATCAACCATTGAGCAATGTGATTCCATCAAGTGGATCTTCAGTGAGAAGAACCTCTTGTTCTTTGGTCTTTTCTTCGTTAAGATTTCCATCAGAAGTTTGTCGTACATATTCAACAGTTCCTTCGTGAGTGACTGTTGGTGGGACTTCTGTGATTAGCTTCTCTTGCGGCATATTTACCTCCCTAATAAACTTAAGTTCGTGGGTTTTTACCATTTGGAAATAATAGCTGTCGCCGATGAACATTTCGCCTTTACCTGATTTTGGGTCATGGCGGATTACTCGGCGTCCGGTTTTGGTTGGACGAGGTAGATAGAGGTCGGCTTTGGTGTTATTTTGGAAAATATACTCTCCCGTTCCTTCCAATGCCTTCTTTTTCTGTTCTAACTGCTGCTCTCTCGTGTTTTGTTGTCGTTTCATAAAATAACCTTGCATTTTGTGTCTAACTTTTATATAGTAA
>Ga0187846_10001263_pt1 | contig 14315 bp, 14 predicted proteins | sample TC_taG_FD_161473 | JGI IMG/M metagenome (GOLD analysis project Ga0187846, IMG submission 161473) | Biofilm microbial communities from the roof of an iron ore cave, State of Minas Gerais, Brazil - TC_06 Biofilm (v2) | ecosystem: Environmental > Terrestrial > Deep subsurface > Cave > Wall biofilm...
AGAAAGGTTCATAATTACAACGGCGAAGGCAAACAAGGTATAGCAGCTTTAAAACCTATCGTTCAAGTCAAACCTGTTTGGAAACCCTCTTTTAAGCTTCAACGAATTATACTACCCCTGATTTTGCTGCTAGCGGTAGTCCTCGGCTCAGTAGCCACCGTAAACATCATCAGCACACTCACGAATGCCCGCACTCATCAGCAAGCTACTCGCTCTACAACACAAACCGATTTCCTGGCAGATAAAGCTGAGTGGCCGCAGAGTCGTCCCATCTTTTTCTCCCTCCCGAACGGTGAATATCATATTCAAAACAACTCACAGGACGGAATTGCAATAGCTCTATACCGCTTTGGAAATTATTCGTTTACCGATTTCCGTCTCTCTGTCACAACGTCCGAGATACATGGTTCGCAAGATGGTGGAGATTTTTACGGCATTATTTTCCGCACCTCTAGTAATCAATCTCAGTATTATCTGTTTGAAATCTCAGCGTCGGATGGTGGACAGTACGAATTCTTGCGCTCCGATGGACTGGGTAAGTGGCAACAATTAGCGTTGGATATTATTTCACCCAATTTAAAGCAAACCAACGTGATCACAGTCGAAGCAAAAGGGAATACGTTTACTTTCTTTGTCAACCAGAACCCTCTGGTAAAAGTTACTGATCACTCAAAACAAGTATTGACTTCCGGTGGTATCGGCCTTAGCGTAGAGGAAGAAAAAACAGAGGTTGCGTTTTCACACCTGCAAATCGACAAACTCTGACCCTTTCTCCCAACCAGCAGTATTCACAGGAAATTCATAGCTCAGGTTAGAGGAATTCATATACATTAAGCATTCCTGCCCATCTCCTCATCTACCAGCGCCTCCATTGCCTACCTCTTGACAGTCAATCGTAGAAAATAATTGTTCTTAATTGAGAAAAATTTGCAATAAGGAAAATATGATGGTATCATCGTACTGTCAGTAAATTAGCCTATGCACTCTCGGCTGCTCCATACCTTTCCTCCAGGAGGATTCATGATAGCATATCTCTCACGAGTTTTTAATGATAGGTCAAGTGATGTGCGCCGCAAGGTTATCGGCATCTTTACACTTCTGCTAATCTTTAATATCGTTGCCTGGGCCTCGGCCTTTGCAGGCTTTGCTGTTCACTACCCCACGCTACTCGGCACCGCTTTACTCGCTTACACCTTTGGCTTGCGCCATGCAGTTGATGCAGATCATATCTCAGCCATTGATAATGTTACCCGAAAACTGATGCAGGAAAACAAACGGCCTGTTGCTGTTGGCTTCTTTTTCTCGCTAGGTCACTCCACTATCGTAGTAGTGTTATCTATCGCCATCGCTATTGCAGCCACATTTATACAAAGTAGCATTCCAGCTCTCAAAAATGCAGGTGGGCTGATCGGTACCTCAGTTTCGGCTACCTTCCTGTACCTGATCGCGATCATAAACATCCTGGTTCTCTGGGAAATCTTTCAGACTTTCCAAAAAGTGAAGAAAGGCGAAGAATACAACGACCAAACCATTGATGAATTTCTGAACCAGCGTGGACTCATGGGCCGCTTCTTCCGTCCTTTACTAAAAGTTGTGGACAAAAGTTGGAAAATGTATCCCGTTGGGATACTCTTTGGCCTGGGTTTCGATACGGCCACCGAGGTTGGAATACTGGGTATTGCTGCTGTTGAGGCGGGAAAAGGACTCCCTATCTGGACAATTTTGATATTCCCAGTGTTGTTCACAGCGGGTATGTCTCTCCTTGATACCACCGATGGTATACTCATGCTTGGGGCTTATGGGTGGGCCTTCGTAAAGCCAATACGTAAACTCTATTACAATCTGAATATCACTCTCGTCTCTGTACTCGTAGCTTTACTGGTAGGCACAATAGAGGTGCTCAGCATTATTTCTATGCAGTTTAACCTGAGCGGGGGCTTTTGGGATCACATTGCTAATCTGGACTTTGGGGTACTGGGTGGCATTATCATTGCAACGTTTATTTTGAGTTGGGTGATCTCAACCCTCATTTATAAAATTAAAAAGTACGACAATATCGAGGTCAAAGCAGCAGCTCCTTCTCAATCTAACTAAAAGCCCATCAACATCCGTAGGGGCGAGGGCGGTGGAGAGGGGAAGGGAGGGCCTTTATGGTCGCCCGTTGGTAGGGATACAGCCGTTCATCGATGAGTCAGCGTCTCAGCGAACCACGGCAGGCGACTATAAAGGATCCTGGGCCTGTGGCTTAGGTTGACGTGTATTGGAGCCTCAGTGATAGCCCTCCTGCAGCATTCACTGATCACGAGTTATCAAATAATTGACATCACCCTCGTAACGCACTATACTGAGCATGGTTGAACCATCACAGCGCCAACAAAAAATATAACTTTGCCGCTATGTAGTCGGGTTCTTACACAGCGGACTAAGAGGAGGATATCTATACCATGACCTATGTAATAACCGAGCCGTGCATCGGTGTAAAGGATGCTTCCTGTGTAGACGTCTGCCCTGTCGATTGCATCCATCCTACGCAAAACGAGGAGGGATTCGAAGAGGTAGAGATGCTTTATATAAATCCTGATGAATGCATTGACTGCGGTGCTTGTGAACCTGCCTGCCCGGTCACCGCTATCTTTGAAGAGTCGGCGACTCCTGAAGAATGGAAGCACTTTATTAAGATTAACGCGGACTTCTTTCAAACTTAGCCGTTTTGAACCGGGACATTTGTTTTCATTACCAATCTAATAGCTAGCAGGTCGAGCAGATATCTAAAGCACCTTTATACTCGCCCTGCCTCTTATGCCATCAGGCGGTTCTGCATTCTGCATAATCTCGTAGACCTTCTCTCCATGCTGTGGTATAATGCGTTCACAACTAGCGTGCACACTATTTCTAAGGGAGTAAGCCCTATGCCAATTACACGACGCAGACGCGCCAATCCACCCGATCAACCAGAGAATAACAATCATCTCTCGGATCAATCCCAGAGTACCCCAGAAAAGCTAGCCGCTGAAGAGGAAGCTCCTATCCTATCAATGGATGGTGAGCAGGCTGGCATGCCGTTGAATGAGCATATGGGAAACGCTGATATGTCGTCTATTAGCTCCTCCCCTCCATCTGTGTCCAACGGCGATCGTCAAGAGCGGCAAGACCGCACACCTCCTATTGAAGGAGGAAAGCGCACTGCTCGTGGTGAATTATTTCGCCGGCCGCCACAGCCACCTTCACAAGCACCACTACCAGCTTATGTTTCATCAGCACCCTTACAGGCTCCGACACACGAAATCTCCTTGCCACTAGGGAATTTACTTCACCTGGCTTATAATCCAGCCTACACTGGAGCAGACGAGGCCCGCAGCCGGTTGCTTCAACGTTTAGCCGAAGAAAGTAAAGATGGTGGACGCGCTCGTTGTTGGAATTGTGGCTCCATTGCTGTCGTCTATGATCGCTGGAATACACGTAGCAAGACATTCGGTGAGATCGGTATCGCTTTCTGTGAGATCTGTGGTGTATGGAGTGTCATGTGAAAACCCTTTTCTGTTTCTAAGGAGAAAGTAGCATGACTCAGGGTCAGGAGGAAATCGAATCGCGTCGCTGTCCGCGCTGCGGGGGATTGATGCTGAAACCTCCAGGAAGTTCTCTCTTCTGGCATGCAGACAACAACCACCCACGTTGTGATATTACCAATATCGTTGATGCCTCGTTTGTTACACAATCCCCAGATCAACTGCCTCATGAACAACCGAAAGGCAACCGCCGCAAGAACGAACACCATTAATTTTTGCTGTTTTAGAGGGAGTGTGCTAAACTTATTACAAAGAGAGAAGACCTACCAGAAAATTGCTACATCGACCAGTCCCTTCTTCTCTCAAGCGCTGTAGATGCCGGGGTAAACTGCAACCATTACCCCTCGTCTTACGTAAATTCTTATGAATAGACAATGACTTCTCTTCAAGCGAAATGAAGAGACTAGTTTTCGATTGAGGTTTGGATTACCATGTATAATCCGCAAAGTAATTATCCATTTAGAAATCGTGGGCTTTTTGGCGCCTCTGGCTACCAGTACCAAGCGCTGCCATATGGTTATGAAGGTACGCAGGAAGGTAGCCTGGTCAGTAAAGTGATGGGCTTGCTGGCCTTTGGATTCCTGTTTGCCTTTATCGGTACATTCGTTGGGCTTGCCATGAGTCTTAGCTTTGGTAGCTACTGGATTGTCGCTATTGGGGGCTTCATTGTCCTCATTGCCCTGAATTTTGCCATCAATAAGCCGGGATGGAATCTGTTCCTGCTCTACCTCTTCACTTTCCTGGAGGGGTTAGCGCTCGCGCCGCTCATTGGTCTCTACCTGTCCGCCAACTTAGGCTTTATACTAGCTGAAGCCTTTCTGCTCACAGCTATCACCTCGCTGGCATTAGCAGTGTACGCCTGGACAACAAAACGCAACTTCTCCAACCTGGGCGGTTACCTCTTTATGGGCGTGATCCTGCTGATTGTAGCCAGTTTGTTAAACATCCTCATATTCCACAGCCCGTTTACCGTGCTGTTGATCTCAATCCTGGGTGTTGGCATCTTCTCTGCTTACGTTTTGTACTATGTTCAGCGCGCCAAGTACCTGGCCGACACGATGCCCAATGCCATTGGCCTGACAGTATCGCTTTTTATTACCGTGCTGAACCTGTTCATCTTCATCCTGCAAATACTGACCATCCTGAGTGGTAACCGCAGAAGTTAGCAGGTATCAGACTTTAGCGCGACTGAGCTTCTATCAATACTAAAGGGGCGTGATGATCTATCATGCCCCTCGGCATTTTGTAGAGATCAATTTTCCCTGGACGTATATACTCTCCTCTCGTATAATATAGGTCGGACAGGAATAAGCATTGAGATAATTTTGTTTCTTTCAATAGAGGTTATTTGAGAAACTTTAATTATCTCAACGTCACGCTAATACGTTACCATGAAAGTGAGTAAGTAATATAATGCAGGCACATCCCAACCTGTTTCATGTAGGAGACCCGGATTTCGAGTCAAAGGTACTTAAATCTGATAAACCGGTTATCGTCGATTTCTGGGCTGCATGGTGTGGCCCCTGCCGGGCAATTGCACCCGTTTTTGAGAAGTTGAGCGATGAATACCAGGGAAAACTGGGCTTTGCTAAGTTGGATACCGACGAGCATGAGCGCATTCCCATCCAGTATCGTGTTCAAGCCATTCCGACCCTCATCATTTTTAATAAAGGCCGGGAGATTGGTCGTCTGATCGGGCCACATCCGCTGCGCCTCAAGAACGAGATCGATAGGGTCCTCGCCGAAAACGGTGTCGGAGCCGCATAATTCTCTAGCATTGTAAGAGATTCTTGTCGATCCAAGATGGGATCGCTGCTGTCTCTCATAGCGAGTGACTGGCAGTAATCCCATCTTTTCTTATTACCTGTTCAAAAGTTGTAGAAATTGACAGGTATGCTACTAGAAGCAGCAGGCCGAACATGCTATACTACGCAAGGACTTTCAACAATTCTTGACTACACAGAACATATGGAGATGAACACACTAATCTGACTATCCGTAGGGCCCGATTTATCGCGGCCACCGCCGATTTATCGGTCCTCACTGGATTTTCCGTTATCTCGCATCATTCGTTCATCTCCATATGAAGGTACAAAATAGAGGAGAAGCAAAGTTAGTACTATGGATGAACAACAAAATGTGGAAAATGGCGATAATGCCAGCCAGAATAGCACTGGAAAAAAGGTCTCCGATTTTGAAGAGCAAGAATGGACTGATAAAGGCAATGCGGCTGCACAAGAGGGAGACTATGAGACTGCTTCAGAGGCTTTCCAGCATGCTGTCGATGTAAATCCTACCAATGCCCGTGCCCGCTATAACCTGGCATTAGCCCAACAATTTCTTGGTGATTCTGAGAGAGCTATTGCTGGCTATCGCAGAGCTATCGATCTTGATCCGCAGCTTATTGATGCGTATACCAACCTCGGCAATCTCTACAGCGAATTGGGTTTGCATGAAGAAGCGCTGGAAACTTTTCAGCAAGCCCTGGAGTTCGATCCGGACAATGACGAACTCTATCTCATTTTGGGAGATTCCTATCGCATTCAGAATCTGTACGAGGACGCAATCCAGGCTCATCGCCAGGCGTTGATCCTTAATCCAGATAACAACCAGGCAGCCGACAGCTTGCGTGATGTACGTGAGCGTATAAATGCCCAGCTGCGCCGTATTATGGATCAAGAAAGACAGGTAGATGAAGACCCTGGTGACATATCACGCTATGCTGAACTGGTCAGCCTTTACCTTGACATGCGACACTATGACCAGGCTCTTTCTGTTGCAAATCAAATGCACGCGCTTGATCCTGAAGAACGCACTGTCTATGATACCCTGGCATCTGTTTACGAGGCAATGGGAGACCCTGACCAGGCAGCAGAGACTTACGCGCGTATCGTAACGATGGCACCTGACGATGCTGATGCCTGGGAACATCTTGGTACCTGGCGTTCCCTTCAGGGAAACAGTGAGGAAGCTATTCGGGCATATGAACAGGCTGTTCAGCTTGATCCAGCTCGTTACGGCGCCCTCTTCAGCCTGGCAGAAACTTATTTGGAGAACGAACGGTACGATGACGCAGTGAATGCCTATCAAACCTTGATCAAGGCTATCAGCCACCTGGACCAGGATGATTTGGCGGCTGCCTACGCGGGCCTCGCCGACACCTATAATAGTATGGGGCGCAATGACGATGCGATCCAGACCAGCCAGACATTACTGGAGCAGTTCGAGGGTGATCCAGAGGGATATTATCAGCTTGCCACCGCATACGATGCGCTTGGTCGTTATGAAGAGGCCATTGAAAACTACCAGGAAGCCATTGATAGCGACCCTCTCAATGCCGACTACTACAATGACCTTGCCGATACCTTTCGCGGAGTGAAACGTTACAATGAAGCTCTCGAAATGGCGCAACAGGCTATCGCTATGGACCCATCAATGATCGTCGCTTATGAGACGCTTGCGCAAATACATGAGGATATGGGCCATCCAGAGGAAGCTGCGGAGGCTATGGAACAGGCGACTACGCTGCGTGCAGCCAGAGAGTAGTCTTACTTCGTCTGCTTCTCCTCCACCGTCTTGGCAAACGCTTCTAAATCGCCCAGGCGATGCTGGATGTGATCATAGAGAAGATCGCGGTTAAGCGCACTGGGGTCATGCACCAGGGCATCTCGCAGGTTAGTAAGAACCTCCAGGCGATAGGCGAGTGGCTGAGGAATGATCTGTTGAGCTGTCACAATACTCAGGAGTTCATAGTAGGCTTCAGGACGGCGCAACCCGAGTGATGCCACCAGGATACCGCAAATTTGAAGACAGGCCTCAATTGCTATTTGCAGGTATCGCTCAGCCAGGCCATAAATGCGGTAATCCGTCGTAAACTCTTCACGTGTTGTCTTGCCCAGGTCTTGTAGAATACCTAGCGCTTCACGCAGCTGTTTCAGATGGCGTAGTAACAATTCCTTGTCGACCGGCAACACCTGTCCGTAGAGACGATGGCTTAGCGCCTGGTTCTGTATATCATCAAACTTCTTGAAATCCAGGTAGTCCATTATTGCCTTCGTCTCAAACAATACACGCATCTTCTCATCGCGACTAAAGAGAATCTGCCCATACTTAATCACATGCAATTTAAGTAGGAGAGAAGCCTGATTCAGGATCACCACATCAATATTGTCAGACTCTAACCGCTTCGCCAGCTCGCTGAAAAAGTAGAGCTGGTAGTCAAGAAATTGATCTGATTTGATCTGTTCCATAAGCAGGATGGCGATATCTACATCGCTGAGATGCCCGAACGAGGTGCGAGTTGAGAGTGAACCTGCGAGATAAGCAGCATTAACAGGGCTTTGGGTGAAAAGCTGGTTGAGGCGGGATTGCTTTTCGAATAAGTTCATCAATGACCTCCTGGAGAAAACCCGTCTGATAGCCTTTGGATATAATAAAGCGCGTTTCTCCGGGAATAACTATGACTACTTACAACTATATCATAAAAAAAGCCGCAGCGTAACAACCCTCACAAGACTTGTTTCAACCCTCCACCCACTCCTCCCCGCTGGTGGCTACCTCTTTCTTCCAGATGGGCACTGTCGTTTTGAGCGTATCAATGATATAGCGACAGGCATCAAAGGCTTCGGCCCGGTGGGGGGTTGCTACAACGACAATTACGCTGGCCTCTCCGATCTCGAGCCGCCCAACACGATGCGCGACCGCGACATGCTCGACGTCCCACCGCTTTTCAGCCTCAGCAATAATCTCCCGTATTTGCTGTATTGCCATCTCTGGATAAACATCATATTCGAGATAGCGAATTTGTTTGCCCCGTGCATTATTACGTACCACGCCCTCGAAGATGACAATGCCTCCCACGCCTGCGTCGCTGATGGCAGCAACAAGGGCCTTGCGGTCAAGCGGCTCACGTGTGATTTGAATCAGCGGCTCCATAATGAACGCTCCCTACCAGCTAGTGTCCCCCCACCCACGGGAGGAATAAAGACAACCTCGTCACCCTCATGAAGCGTCGTATCTATAGATACATAGCCGTGATTAACGGCGCAGGCAGAGCGCTCCATAATGGGTTGCAGTCGTGGATAGCGGCTAAGGAGTAACTCGCGTAGATCGGCGACATTAGCTCCTTCGTGCACTGTCAATATTTCCTCGTTGTGTCCAATAGACTCACGGAACGAGCCGAAATAGCGCATGCGAATATTCATATGCGTAATATAGCATATCTGGAGCAGAGAATCGTGACACGACCTGGTAGGGCTCTCCATCCTTCCGGTGGAAATACCTTTCCCATAGAGGCGAGGGCAGCGTAGGGGCCAGGTCTCCGACGGCCACCCAGCAGCCCCAGACAGCGCCCAGCGCCGATTATGACTTTTAACGACCAAGATCGGTCTTGTCATGCTGAGCGGAGCGAAGCATCTCTCTGCCGCTCGAGCCAGATCCTTCACTTCGCTCAGGATGACAACACTTTACCGACCTTGAATGTTAATAATCATTATCGGCCTTCGATGGATGTTGCGATATCCCGATTAAACAATTAATGTCCATTATCGCGCCCTGAGGTGGGCCTTTATGGTCGCCCACCATCCCCCGGAAGGATGGAGAGTACCTGGTAGCTGCCAGAAGTACAAGGCTATGCCAAAGGGTCTATGAATTAGCTTGAATGCCGCTACGAATCTCTGCCATTCACCGGCCTATCAGGAATATTTGGACAAGCCATATATCGCTTCAAACTTGCTGGTCAGGTAACGTACAAAGTACTCTGCATTGGGAGCCGCGCCAGTAACAAGCTTCATCAACGGTTCGGGCTGGTAGATCGCACCAAAGGCGTACATCTTTTCGCAAAGCCAATCCAGGATGAAGGTCGTATTGCCAGTCGCCAGCCGCTCATCAAAGTTCGGAAAAGCCCTGCGGAGCGCAGAGTAAATTTGTGCAGCGTAGAGATTACCCAACGTGTAACTTGGAAAGTAGCCAAAGCCTGAGCTCCAGTGAATATCCTGCAGCACTCCCTGAGAATCCGTCGCGGGCTCGACACCCAGGTATTCACGATACTTCGCGTTCCAGAGGCCCGGCAGCGTCTCGATAGCGATGTCGCCATTGATAAGCTCCTTCTCCAGCTCGAAGCGCACGATAATATGCAGGTTGTACGTCACCTCATCCGCCTCAATCCGAATCAGGCTAGGCTGCACTTTATTGAGCGCGCGGGCGAACGTGGCAGCATCCACGGAAGCGAATTGTTCGGGGAAAGCCTCACGAACGGCACCATATTGGCCCAGCCAATATGCCTCTGAGCGCCCAATCGCGTTTTCCCAAAGGCGAGACTGCGACTCATGCACTCCCATCGAGGCACCGCCTGCGATAGGTGTGCGCGCAAGTGCCGGGGCGCTCCCCTGCTCATAGACAGCATGGCCTCCCTCGTGAATCGCGGCCATCACCAGTGACTGGATAAAGTGCCTGTGTGGGTGAACAGTGACACGCACATCAAATGGACTGCCAAAATCCGAAGTGTAAGGATGCGGAGAAATGGCAATCCCACCACGCGAGAAATCGTAACCCATGCCGCGCAGTAGAACCTTACACAATTCCATCTGCCGCCCTTCCGAGAAGTCACCCTGCAGGCAGGAGTCATCGACTGTACTGCCGCTGGATTGAATGCGCTGTAGCAATGTCACGCTAACCTCGCGTACGGGAGCAAATAGCTTATCCAGCTTGCTCGCTGTCATTCCTGGCTCAAAGTAATCCAGGAGCGCATCGTAACGTGTTTCAGCAAAACCAATGCGATCTGCAACTTCACGTTGTAGAGCGACGGTCCGGCTGAGCCAGGGTGCGAAACTGTCGAAATCGTTATGCTCTCTGGCGCGACGCCATGCCTCGAAACTACCAGCCTGAACACGGGCTATCTCCTCGACCAGGTTGCGCGGCAATTTTGTTGCGCGATCAAAGTTGCGCTGCGCCTCGCGCACCAATCCACGGTCCGTATCTGTATAGTCTGACCCCTTCACTACTTCGCTTAATTCATTGAGCAGGATCCCCAGCCGTGGATTTGTCCAGCGTTCGTGTAGGATGCCCTGTAGCGTTGCCATCTGGTAGCCACGCACTTCTGCCGCGCCCTCCGGCATCGCGGTATTCTGATCCCACTCTGCGAGGTCACCCAGAGCCTTGAGATCCTGGATTTCATGCATATAATCAAGCAGCTCGGCGATGCGTGCTTCCTTGCTCGTGAAGTTCTGCACTACTGTCTCTTGTGTAAGCATAGTCAGCCTTTCGTTTCTCTTTTATTCCGCCCTGCGGAGTACAAATTCTGCCAGCGTGCGCACGGCAACTCCGGTAGCGCCTCTTTCCTGATATGGCTTATTAGCATCCATAAAGTCCGTACCTGCGATGTCGAGGTGAGCCCATTGCGCATCTCCCACGAAATACTCCAGGATTTTAGCCGCTTTTGCTGAAGAAGCAGCTCTTCCGCCGGTCTGTAGGATGTCTGCAATATCACTCTGAATATCTTCCTCATATTCTTCATCCAGCGGCATAGGCCAGAACTTCTCACCAGCAGCCTCACCGGCAGCGATAATCTGGTTACTAAGCGCCTGGTCGTTGCAGAACATGCCCGACATCACCGAACCAAGCGCAATTGTAATGGCACCGGTGAGCGTTGCTACATCGATGATTGGCGACAGGCCATCCTTTACTGCGTAAGATAAGGCATCGGCCAGTACCAGGCGTCCTTCAGCATCCGTATTCACGATCTCAATCGTCTTACCGTTCATGATGCGCAGGATATCGCCGGGCCGGTAGGCTGTCCCGCCCGGCATATTCTCGGTTGCCGGCACCAGGGCAGTGACATTGATAGCCGGTCGTAAGGCGGCAATGGCATACATGGAGCCAATAACAGCCGCCGCTCCCGCCATATCAGCTTTCATTTCGTGCATACGCTCAGCATGTTTGAGAGAGATGCCGCCGGTATCAAATGTAATGCCTTTGCCAACGAGCGCAATGCCCTTTTCTCCGCTCTGAGGAGCGCCTCGATAGCGCAGGATAATGAACTTAGGTGGTTCTGCACTGCCCTGAGCCACACCCAGCAATCCACCCATTCCTGATTCTTCCATCTCAGGCCGATCCCATATCTCACATTCCAGCCCAAATTGCTTTGCCATGACGCTGGCACGATTAGCTAACTCTGACGGGGTTAACACATTTGGTGGCTCATTTACGAGATCACGAGCAAAGTTTGTGGCTTCAGCCAGGGCAATACCATGCGTTATTGCTTGATGAAGCATGGCATCATTTGCACCACTCGCCAGCAAGTTGATCTTGTTAATTCCTTGCCCATTTCCGTAAGCGCCTGATTGCTTATATTTTTTAAAAGTATACAGTCCTAACAATGCTCCCTCGACCTCTGCCACTACAGCTTCAGCAAGGTCAGTCTTGAGTTCTTCTGAATGAAGCGCCATCACGATCTGGCTTGCTCCAGTTTTTTGTAAATGGCGAGCAGCAGTGGCGCTGGCGCGGCGAATCACGCGCGAGTGCATCTTCTCTTGAGGACCTAAACCTACAACAACGACACGTTTAGCAGCCAATTTGCCCATTGGATGGAGGGTAAGCAGTTCTCCCAATTCGCCTTTGAACTCGCCATCGCTATAGATAGTCTGAATAAGACCTCCTAGCAGGTTATCTACTTCCCTGGCTGTTCCCACTAACCTGATTTCTTTTGCTCGTTGCCCAGCCTTCTTGTAGGTCGTCCCTACAACCAGTGCATCACACTGCACATCTTTTGCCATTTCTTCTATAGTGCGAATATCCATATTATCACCCTCCATAGAATTGTTCTTTGAATATGACCCAAAAGAGATTGACCGGTCACTTCATAAGTATGACCGGCCTGTTGATCACATTTATTAACGCATATCATAACAAATTCTTCAACAATGTGCTACTTTTTTGCGGAATTGTACCATTCTAGTGTCACCTGGAGAACACCCTGCTCTACATGAGAACTAATCTGTTGCTACCCCTGTGGAAGCAATCTATCTACGACCTCTAAGAGCTGGCGGGGCTTAAATGGCTTGGTCAGATATTCATTGCAGCCGCTTTGCATTGCTGCCTCATTTTCATCGCTCAATGCGTAAGCGGTGACAGCTACGATTGGCACATTTGCCATGGCTGGACGTTCGCGAATTAATTGTGTCGTGCGATAACCATCGAGCACTGGCATTGAGAGGTCGGTCAGGATCAGATCGACCCGTTCGTAATCAAGTATATTCAACGCCTCCTGCCCATTCGAGGCAGATATGCAGCGATAGCCGCGTGTGGAGAGGACGCGCTCGATCAATATGCGGTTTGAAACTTCATTTTCTATAATAAGAATAGCGGGTTGACTCGTGCCAGGCCTTGTAACTGGCGATAGAGGTGCATTCATAGGTACCTTTTCCGATCCTTGTTTCTATGTCGTTATTCTCCCTTGCCAGCGCTCAATTTATCAGGCGTGTACTCTGGCAGGAGAAGCTACAGGTAAAGTGAATGAGAAGGTCGAACCCTGTCCCACTACACTCTCGACTGAGACCTCCCCACCCTGTAACTCGATCAGCTTCCTCGCGATCGTCAGGCCCAGCCCTGTTCCACCAAAACGGCGCGTAGTGCTCCCATCAGCCTGGCGGAATGCTTCAAAAATATAGTCAAGCGCGGCAGGTGAGATGCCGATACCCGTATCATGCACAGAGATACGCACCATGTCGTGACGTCCGAGTAACGCACATTGTATGGTTACACCGCCCTTTTCGGTAAATTTCAAGGCGTTAGAAACCATATTAATAAGCACCTGGCGCAGGCGTTGACTATCCGCCAGAACGATTGGTAAAGCATCCCCCGTCTCCAGCGCCAGGTATAAGCCCTTATCGTTTGCCATCGGCTTCAACTGACTCAAAACCTCCGCCAGACCTGCCTCTAATGCAAGTGGCTCAAGCTGGACTTCCAGGTGATCTGCTTCAATCTTAGAGAGGTCGAGCATATCGTCTACCAGGCGCGATAGGTCTTCAGCGCGATGCACAATAAACTGAATATGTTCTTCCTGCTCAGCAGTAAGTTCTCCTTCAACAAACCCTTCTAGTATTAACGCGCCATAACTGATAATACTGTGTAAAGGGGTACGTAATTCATGGGTAACAGTGGCAAGAAATTGTGATTTCAGATGATTTACGCGTTCGAGAGCCGTATTTTTCTCCTTCACTTCCGCGAAAAGGAGCGCATTTTGAATTGCCATTGCCGCCTGAATCGCGGCAGTACTTAACAGAAACGTGTCACGCTGGCTTACCCGGTAGATTCTGTCATCATAGATAACAACTGCGCCAATAACCTGCTCTTGCAAGAGTAATGGAACAGCCATGACTGAGCGATAGCCTGCCTCTAATGCCATATGGGACCAGGCTTCGCCACGTTCCTGATAGATCATCTGCACGTCTTCACCATAAGCAATCTTCTGTTTCTGCATCGTCATGCGTGCCAGGATCATATCAAGATCTCGCAGCGCTGGGCGCGGAATGCGAGGGTGACGTAATACCCCCTGCTCAGTCTGAGAAGTGAGCTTGGGTGCGCGGATAGCTGATCGTTTCCCGCTTGACGGCGGAATAGATCGAGATACTGGAGCAGGAATAGCTGCCATTTTTGTGGTTGCGGCCATTGTGATTTCGCCTGCAGGATCTGTATGCACCGTAACAGCTTCGTGCTGCTGTGATGGATAGGTTGCTGATACATGTCCATTTG
>Ga0187846_10001264_pt1 | contig 14307 bp, 13 predicted proteins | sample TC_taG_FD_161473 | JGI IMG/M metagenome (GOLD analysis project Ga0187846, IMG submission 161473) | Biofilm microbial communities from the roof of an iron ore cave, State of Minas Gerais, Brazil - TC_06 Biofilm (v2) | ecosystem: Environmental > Terrestrial > Deep subsurface > Cave > Wall biofilm...
GTAGTTGCGGAACAGGCGGTTTCCCGCCGCCAGCGCGCGCAGGCGTGCCAGAGCCTGCGCTTCCGGAACGGGCGCTGCCAGCGCAAGAGGCGCCTTCAGCCGGATCGACTCCGGCACGATCGCGTCGACCAGCGCTTTCAGGTCCGGCTGCTCGAGATGCGCCAACATCGAGGCGATATCGGCCTCGGACGGTCCGATGTGCCGGCCGATGAACTCTTCATGACCCGGCGCTTCGGACAGCCCCGAGACGGGCGCAGCGGGGGTGCCTTCCATGTCTACTTGTGCTCCGCAATGCTGCTGGCGTACTGGGCAGCATCGAGTAGCCGCGAATGCGCGGCCGGTTTGGCCGCGGCATCGGTTGGCCGCAGCCGGAACAGCCACGCGCCGAACGCATCGGCGTTGATCGACTCGGGCTTCTCGGCCGCAGCCTGGTTGACGGCGAGCACCTCGCCGTCGATCGGCGCGTATACGTCCGAAGCCGCCTTCACCGACTCGACGACCGCGCACGGCTCGCCGGCCTTGACGGGGCGCCCGACCTGCGGCAGTTCGACGAATACCAGATCGCCCAGCGATTCCTGCGCGAAATCGGTGATTCCCACCGTCGCGCTGCCGTCCTTCTCCCAGCGCACCCACTCATGCGAATCCGTGTATTTCAGCTCTGGCGGCACCTTCATCTGATGGCGTCCTTGTTGGTGAAAGGATGATCGCCCGGCCGCAGCTTGTGGATGCGGCCCGGTTCGTTCTTCATATCAGTGGCTTGCCGTTGCGCACAAAGCGGGGCTTCACGACCAGCGCTTGCGCAGCTCCGCCACGCAGCTCGACCGTGACGGTATCGCCGACCGCGACCGCGGCCGGAACGCGCGCCAGCGCGATCGACACCAGCAGTGTCGGCGAGAAGCCTCCGCTCGTGACCTGACCGTCTCCATGTGCGCTGCGCACATCCTGGTGGGAACGCAGGACACCCTTGCCGAGCAATTTCAGTCCGAGCAGCTGGCGCCGGGGCCCTTCCGCACGCTGGCGCTCGATCGCAGCGCGGCCGACGAACTGCCGATCCCCGTCCAGCTCCACCGTGCGGGCGAGTCCCGATTCCAGCGGCGTGACGCTTTCATCGATGTCCTGTCCGTACAGCGCCATGCCGGCCTCCAGCCGCAGCGTATCGCGCGCACCCAGTCCGCAGGCGGTGGCGCCGGCGTTGCGCAGGTGCTGCCACAACGCACGCACCTGCTCGCCGGGCACCACGATCTCGAAGCCGTCCTCGCCGGTGTAGCCGGTGCGGGCAACGAACGCGCCATCCACGAAAGCCGCGCGGAAGCTCGCCAGCGGCAGCGCGTGCTCGGCCAGGGCCGGTTGCGCACGCGCCAGCACCGCAGGTGATTCTGGCCCCTGCAGCGCCAGGATTGCCAGCTGCGCCTGCGGGCGGATGTCGACACGCAGACCGTCCGCTGAAGCGAGCGAAGTGATCCATTGCAAATCGCGGTCGGCGGTGGCTGCGTTCAGGATCGCGCGGAAGCGCGCGCGGTCGTCTCCCCGCCGATAGACGATCAGGTCGTCCAGCACGCCGCCGCGCTCGTCGAGCATGCACGAGTACATCGCCTGGCCCGGGGCGCGCCGGTCGATGTCGGCCGTGAGCAGACGGCGCAGCAATGCGCGTGCATCGGACCCTTCGATCTCGGCGACACGCATATGCGAGACGTCGAACACGCCGGCGCTGCGCCGCACAGCGTGATGCTCTTCAATCTGCGAGCCGTAATGCAGCGGCATCTCCCAGCCGCCGAAGTCGACCATCCGCGCACCCGCCGCCACGTGGGTGTCGTACAGCACGGTGCGTTTCAGCATCCGGGCGCAGCCATCGAAGATCGAAGCAGGAAATGCGAATTATCGACCATCCGGCAGCGTGAGCCGGCCGGGCCGGTGGGCGGTCTATGTCTTGGGCAGGGTGACCCCCATCTGCCCCTGATACTTGCCGCCGCGGTCCCGATAGGAGGTCTCGCACACCTCATCGGATTCGATGAAGATCACCTGGGCACAGCCTTCATTGGCGTAGATGCGCGCAGGCAACGGCGTCGTGTTGGAAAACTCCAAGGTCACGTGTCCCTCCCATTCCGGCTCCAGCGGAGTGACGTTGACGATGATGCCGCAGCGCGCATACGTGCTCTTGCCCAGGCAGATCGTCAGCACGTTGCGCGGGATCCGGAAGTACTCGATCGTTCGCGCCAGCGCGAACGAATTGGGCGGGACGATGCACACGTCGCCCCGCACGTCGACGAACGAATCGGGGTCGAACGCTTTCGGGTCGACAATGGTGGAGTTGATGTTGGTGAAGATCTTGAATTCGGGGGCGCAGCGGATGTCGTAGCCGTAGCTGGAGGTGCCGTACGACACCACCCTGCGTCCGTCGACACTGCGCACCTGGTTCGGCTCGAACGGCTCGATCATCCCCTTGGCAGCCATCCGCCGTATCCAACGGTCGCTCTTGACAGTCACAACTTCGCCCTTAAAAAGACCGAACATTCGCGCTGACCCGCGAAGAATGGGGCACGATACGCGAAGTGCGGGGGGCTTGCGCGGCCGGCGCAGCTGGGATAAAAGACCGGATCGATGCTCTGCAGCGCAGTGTCCAGCGCATTGTCAGGGCACCCCCGGACCCAGAACATGCCATTGGACCGTAGCCACATTCGCCGACTCGCCATGCCGCTGGACGGTGGCAAGCACCGCGCCGTCGAGATGGACTGGGTACCGGCCCAGCCCGGCGACCCGCTGCAGGAGATCGACACGCCGGCGCTGATCCTCGACCTGGATAGGTTCGAGGCCAACTTGAAGCGGATGAACGAATTCGCGTCGGGCGGCGCCAAGGTGCGCGTTCGCCCCCACGCGAAGACCCACAAAAGCGCCGAGATCGCGCGCCGCCAGATCGACGTCTTCGGCGCCGGCATCTGCTGCCAGAAGCTCGGCGAGGCCGAGGCGATGCTGTCGGGCGACATCACCGACATCCTGATCACCAACCAGGTGGTGGGCGAACACAAGATGCGGCGCCTGGCGCGCCTGGCGCGCGCCTACGCCCCGGCCCGAATCGGCGTTTGCGTCGACAACGTCGATGTGGCGCGGCAGCTCGCCACCGTATGCAAGGCCGAAGAGGCACGGCTGGAGGTCTACGTCGATGTCGATCTTGGGCAGAACCGTACCGGCGTGGAGACCGCGGAGGAGGCCGTCGAACTGGCGCGCATCCTGGTGGAAAGTCCGACGCTCGCTTTCATGGGCCTGCACGCGTTCTCGAGCCTGGCCCAGCATCGGCGCGGAGTGCCGGAGCGGCGCAACGCGGTCGATCGGGCGGCAGTTCGCACATCGGTGATCCGCGAGGGGCTGCTGTCAGCCAACCTGCCTTGCGATGTCATCTGCGGCGGCGGCACCGGATCGTTCCTGTACGAGGCCGCGAGCGGCGTCTTCGGCGAGATCCACGCGGGCTCGTTCGCGCTGATGGACGTCAATTACGCGCGCAACGAGTCCGACCCGGACGGCCCTGCTTTCGAGTTCGCGATGTTCGTTTTGAGCTGCGTCATGAGCGTGGGGCAGGAACGCGCGACGCTGGATGCGGGCTTGAAGGCGTTCTCGACCGACTGCGGCCCGCCGCGGCCGACCTTCCCGGGCTGGCGCGTGCGCAGCGTCACCGACGAGCATACCGTGCTGATGCGTGCCGAAGAGGACGGGGTGCCGATCCGCCTCGGCGACAAAGCTCTGCTGATTCCAGCGCGCTGCGACCTGACCGTGAACCTGCACGACTGGATCGTCGCGGTTCGCAACAACACGGTCGAGGCGGTCTGGCCGGTGGACGCTCGCGGCGCCCTGTACTGACGGCCGGCCGTTGCTGCGGATCAGGTCGGCGAGACCTTGATCGCCGGCATCTTCGACGAAAGATCCTTGGCGCGCTCCGAGATCTTGATCGCAGTGCGGCGCGCGATCGCCTTGTACTCAACGGCGATCGCACCCTCGGGCTCGGCCACCACCGTGGGGCGGCCCGAATCGGTCTGTTCGCGGATTCGGATGTCGAGCGGTAGGGAACCGAGCACTTCGACGTCGTACTGGCGCGACATCCGCGCCGCGCCTCCTTCGCCGAACACGTGCTCCGCGTGGCCGCAGCGCGAGCACACGTGCACGGCCATGTTCTCGACGATGCCCAGGATCGGAACGCCCACCTTCTCGAACATCTTCAGCCCCTTCATCGCGTCCAGCAGCGCGATGTCCTGCGGCGTGGTCACGATCAAGGCGCCGGTCACCGGCACCTGCTGGGACAGCGTGAGCTGAATGTCGCCCGTGCCGGGCGGCATGTCGACGACCAGGTAGTCGAGGTCCTTCCAGTTGGTCTGCGTCAGCAACTGCTGCAGCGCATTGGTCACCATCGGGCCGCGCCACACCATCGGCGTGTCGGGGTCGATCATGAAGCCGATCGAGCTCACCTGCACGCCGTAGTTCTCCAGCGGCTCCAGCGTCTTGCCGTCCAGGCTCTCGGGGCGCCCCGAAATTCCCATCATCATCGGCTGGCTGGGGCCGTAGATGTCGGCGTCGAGCATTCCCACCCGCGCCCCTTCGGCGGCAAGCGCGAGCGCGAGGTTCGCCGCGACCGTGCTCTTGCCGACCCCACCCTTGCCGGACGAGATTGCGACGATGTTGCGCACGTTCGGCATCACCTTCAGGCCGCGCTGCACCGTGTGCGGCACGATCTTCGTGCTCACGCCCACCTGCACCTCGGCCGCGCCCGCGCGCTTCAGGGCGGTGGCGATCAGATCGCGGATCAGGTTGACCTGGCTGGCGGCCGGGTAGCCGAGCTCAACGTCGAGGCTGACGCGAGCGCCACCGTCGATGCGGATGTTGCGCGCGGCGCGCGATGAAACGAAGTCCCGCCCGGTGTTCGGATCGATCACCGACGACAGAACCTGGTTGACTGCGGCCAGATCGAGCACGTGTTTCACCCGTACAATGGTCAATCTGTAAGCATACTTCAGGCCAGCCTGAGCGCGCCGGCGGTGCGCCGCCGTCGAAACCCCGGAAACCCCGATGAGCCCGCGGAAACTGTTCGTGACGACGGCGCTTCCGTATGCCAACGGGGCACTGCACATCGGCCACATCATGGAGTACATCCAGGCCGACATCTGGGTGCGCTTCCAGAGGCTGCAGGGGCACACGGTGCACTTCGTCTGTGCCGACGACGCGCACGGCGCGCCGATCATGATCGCGGCCGAAAAGGCTGGAGTGTCGGCGCAGGAATTCGTCACCCGCATCGGCGCCGGCCGCGCCCCGACGCTGCAGGGCTTCGGAATCGGCTTCGACCACTGGCACAGCACCGATTCGCCCGAGAACACCGAGCTGTCGCAGAGAATCTACATGCGACTGCGCGAGAACGAGCTGATCGCGATCCGCCCGGTCGAACAGCTCTACGACCCGGTCAAGGGCATGTTCCTGGCCGACCGCTACGTCAAGGGACAGTGCCCGAACTGCGGCGCGCCGGACCAGTACGGCGACTCGTGCGAGGTGTGCGGCGCCGTGTACAACGCGACCGAGCTGAAGAACCCGTATTCGGTCCTGTCGGGCGCCAAACCCGAGCTGAGGACCTCGGAACACTACTTCTTCCTGCTCTCCGATCCGCGCTGCACCGCATTCCTGCGCGATTGGACCCAGGGCGGGCGGTTGCAGCCCGAAGTCGCCAACAAGGCGCGCGAGTGGCTCGAGGGCGAACGGGGATTGGCCGACTGGGACATTTCGCGCGACGCGCCGTATTTCGGCATTCCGATCCCCGATGCACCGGGCAAGTTCTTCTACGTCTGGCTGGACGCGCCGGTGGGGTACCTGGCGAGCTTGAAGGCCTACTGCGCGCGGGGCGGCCTGGATTTCGAAACGCTGCTGAGCGACCCGCTCACGGAGCAGATCCACTTCATCGGCAAGGACATCATCTACTTCCACACGCTGTTCTGGCCGGCGATGCTGAAGTTCGCCGGCGCCCCGTTCAAGGTTCCGGACCGCGTGTACGTGCATGGCTTCATTACGGTGAGCGGCGAGAAGATGTCCAAGAGCCGCGGCACCGGCATCGATCCGCTGCGCTACCTGGAGCTGGGACTCAGCCCCGAATGGCTGCGCTATTACATCGCCGCCAAACTGAACGCGCATGTCGAAGATATCGACTTCAACGCCGAAGACTTCGTCGCGCGCGTCAACAGCGACCTGGTCGGCAAATTCGTCAACATCGCCAGCCGCGCCTCCCACTTCATCCTGAAGACCTTCGAGGGTGTACTGGCGGACGCGGGAGCTGCGGGCGTTGCCGGAGCGGGCTCGGTCCTGCGGCTGTTTCAGGCACGCGCCGACGAGCTGGCGCAGCTGTACGAGGCGCGCGAATTCGGCAAGGTGATGCGCGAAGCGATGGCACTGGCCGACACCGCGAACGAATGGTTCGACGCGCGGCGACCGTGGGAACTGGCCAAGGCCCAAGATCCGGCTGCGAGGCGCCAGCTGCACGAGGTGTGCTCCGTCGCGATCAACCTGTTCCGCTTGCTGACGATCTACCTTGCGCCGGTGCTGCCGTCGCTCGCGCGCCGAGCCGAGGCGTTCCTCAGGGTCGCGCCGCTGGCGTGGGCGCAGTCGCAGGCGCTGCTTCCCGCCGGGCACCGTATCGCGAGCTACGAGCACCTGATCAGCCGGGTCGACCCCAAGGTGCTGGCGCAGCTGTTCGAACCTCCTTCGCCGCCTGCGGCGGCTACGGAGGTCAAGGCCGCTGGCAAGTCCGGGTCGGCTACGGCGGACGTACCGTCGGAGGCCAAGGCCACCATCGGGATCGAGGACTTTTCGAAGATCGATCTGCGGGTCGCCCGCATCACGGCAGCGGAAGCGGTCGATGGCAGCGACAAGCTGCTGAGGCTGACGCTGGACCTGGGCGAGGAGCGCCCGCGCCAGGTCTTCGCCGGCATCAAGTCGGTGTATCAGCCGGCCGACCTGGTGGGACGGTTGACGGTAGTGGTGGCAAACATGGCGCCGCGTAAGATGAAGTTCGGGTTGAGCGAGGCAATGGTGCTGGCCGCCAGCGACGAGCACGGTAACCGGCCCGGATTGTTCCTGCTGGATCCCGACGCGGGCGCGCATCCGGGGATGAAAGTTAGGTAGAAAGGACCCGAACGGCCCCTCACCCCCCGGCCCCCTCTCCCCAAAAGGGGCGAGGGGGAGCCTCATCGGAGCACGCTGCCTTGGCTGAATACGAGTCCGACCTCACGCGCTTCCTGCGCGAGCTGAAGCAGAAAAAGCCGGACCTGGATCGCAAGCAGCGCGAGGCGCGCGAGATCTGGTGGGACAAGTCGCTCGACCTCGACGAGCAGGCGCGCTTTGCGAAGGCGAGCGTGAAGATGCCGGGCTACGTTTACGGGACGAAGCCGAAGCTGTCCGGTTAGCCCGCGTTGGATCGGGGTCTGGCTGAACTCCCTTCGTGTCCTGCTTTTCCGTGCGATTTGTATTACACTGGTGGTCATGCAAAACGAAACGCTTTCCGTACGCATTTCGCGAGCGGAGAGCCGCGCACTCCGCGAGCGGGCCCGCAAGGAAGGGGTCTCCAAGGGTAGCCTGGTGCGGCGCGCCTTGCGAGCGTACGGCGTCACGCCCGAAGCGGACGCCGGCAAGACCGGCTACGAGGTCATCCAGCATCTTCTTGGAAGGAATCGCGGCGGCTCCAAGGACCTGTCGACCAATCCCGAGCACCTGAAAGAATACGGCCGTTGAGAACGTGGCTGATCGACACCGGCCCGGTGGTAGCGCTGCTGGTCGGCGATGACGCACAGCATGCTTGGACCGTCGAACAGTCGAAGCACGTTCCCGCGACGGTGCTTACCTGCGAAGCAGTCGTTTCGGAAGCGCTGTTCCTGCTGAAGCGCGATGGCCACGACCCGGACGATCTGTTCGGGCTGGTCGAGGCAGGCTTCCTGCGCGTCTGTTTCGATTTTCATGCCGAGGTTCGGCACGTGCGTGAGCTGATGCGCCGATACCGGGATCGGCCGATGTCGTTTGCCGACGCGTGCCTTGTCACGATGGCGGAGTTGCAACCCGACGCGTGCGTATGGACGCTCGATCGGGACTTTCACTTCTATCGCAAGCAGCGGCGCCAGACGCTGTCGCTGCTGACGCCTTGGTAGGGCTTGTTCGCCGCTGACGGCCGCCGGACAATCGGGCGGTATCGGCTCAGTCGAGCGTCAGCAGGCTCGCGTTGCCTCCGGCGGCCGTCGTATTGGTGCTAATAACGCGCTCGGCAACCATCCACTGAAGCCCGTATTCGGGGCCGCCCTGCAGCACGCGCACGCGTGCGCCGTCCCGTTGCGATAGATGGCGCCGCAGCTCGTCGCACGCCGCTTCGCTGTCGGCCAGCGCCACCTCGCATTCGGCCTGGTGCCAATGTGGCACCCAGTCGATGCGGGCTGCCATTTGCGCCGGCAGTTGCGCAACCAGCGAGCGGGCCCACTGCGAGTCTTCCAGCACGGCTCGGTTGCCGGTGGCCGCCACCGCGGCAATCTGGGGCAGGCTCGTATCGGCGCTGCGCGCGTAACACAGCACGCGGCCGCGCGGGCGGTAGTCGAGCACGTTGCTCTCGCCGGTGGGGCCGGCCAGCTCGTGCCAGCAGCCGATCGGAGTCGCATCGAGGTAACGGCGGCACAGAACCAGCAGCTCCATCTTCCCCTTGTCGCTTGCCCACGCAGCCAGCTCGCCGAGCTCGGCAGGGGCGGACCCACGTTCGGTTACTGCCGAGGGCGCCAGCGCTTGCGCGTCGGTTCCGGTGCGCAGGCGCGCGATCATCCACGGGCCGCCGGCCTTCGGGCCGGTTCCGGACAGCCCCTCGCCGCCGAACGGCTGCACTCCGACCACCGCGCCGATCATGTTGCGGTTCACGTAGATGTTGCCTGCGCGAATGCGGTCGGCGACGAAGCGGATCGTCTCGTCGACACGGCTGTGGACGCCGCACGTGAGCGCGTAACCGGTGGCATTGATCGCATCGAGCACTTCGGCCAGGCGCTCGCGCGGGTAGCGCAGCACGTGCAGCACCGGCCCGAACACCTCGTGCTGAAGCTCCTCGACCGCATCGATCTCCACGATCGAGGGCGCGACGAACGTGCCGCGGCCGCATTCTGCCGACAGAGCGATCCGTTCGATCCGATGGCGCTTGCCGATCCGCTCCAGATGCAGCGCGATCGCCTGCGCCGCTGGCGCATCGATCACCGGCCCGACATCGGTATCCAGCCTCGCCGGGTCGCCCACGCGCAGCTCGGCCGCGGCCCCGAGCAGCATTGGCACGATGCGCGGCGCCACGTCCTCCTGCACGCAGAGCAGCCGAAGCGCCGAGCAGCGCTGGCCGGCGCTATCGAAGGCGGAGGCGAGCGCGTCGCGTACCACCTGCTCGGGCAGCGCGCTGGAGTCGACGATCATCGCGTTCTGCCCGCCGGTTTCGGCAACCAGTACGGCGCCGTCGCCGCGCGAGGCCAGGTCGCGATCGATCTGCCGAGCGGCGCGCGTGGAGCCGGTAAAAAGCACGCCGCGCACGCGTCGGTCGCGCACCAGCTGTGCTCCGGTCTGCGCCCCTCCGGGCGCGAGCTGCAGCGCGGCCGGCGGCACGCCCGCCTCGTGCAGCAGGCGCACGGCCGCTGCCGCCACCAGCGGCGTTTGCGGTGCGGGCTTCGCGATCACGGCATTGCCTGCCGCCAGTGCTGCCGCGATCTGCCCGGTGAAAATGGCCAGCGGGAAATTCCATGGCGAAATCGCGACGACCGTTCCCAGCGGCTCGCCCGGCAATGGCGGACCGGATTCGAGCTGCGCCGCGTAATAGCGGCAGAAGTCCGCGGCCTCGCGCACTTCACCCAGCGCGTTGCCGATCGTGCGCCCGGCCTCGTGCACGATCAGCCACACCAGCGTCAGGCGCTCGGCCTCCAGGCGGTCGGCAGCTGCGCGCAGGATCGACGCGCGGCGTGCAGGCGGCACCTGCGCCCACGCGCCCGCGCCATCGAGCGCGGCAGTCGGAAGCTGTTCCAGAACCTCACCGATCGCGTCAACGACTGTTCCGACCCGGCGCGAGCGGTCCGCCGGATTCGTGATGTCGTACTCGGCACCCTGCTGCCCGCCCGCATGCCAGGTGCGCCGCGCAGTAGTGTCGAAGCCGGCCTGGATCGCGAAAATGGTGGGCTCGTCGTTCAAATCCAGGCCGAGGGAGTTGGCGCGCTGCCCGCCGTACAGCTGCGGCGGCAGGCTGATGCGCGGGTGCGACGCGCCGCCGGTGGCCTGAACCACCGCCACGGGATCGGACAGCAGCTGCTCCAGGTCGAGCCCGGGGTCGGCCACCTGGCTGACGAACGACGTGTTGGCGCCATTTTCGAGCAGGCGGCGCACCAGATACGGCAGCAGTGTGTCGTGGCTGCCGACCGGCGCGTAGATGCGGCATCGCACCGGTCCTCCCGGCCGCACCAGCTCGTCGTACAGCGCCTCGCCCATCCCGTGCAGGCACTGGAACTCCCAGGCGAAGGCGTCCAAGCCGCGGCGCTGGCACATCTGCCAGACGGTGGCAAGCGTCAGGGCATTGTGGGTTGCGAACTGCGGGTAGAGGCGGTCCGCCTGCAAAAGCAGGCGCGCGGCGCAGGCCAGATAACACACGTCGGTGTGGGCCTTATGCGTGAACACCGGGAAGTCGACCTGGCCTTCGACCTGGGCCCGCTTGATTTCGCTGTCCCAGTAGGCGCCCTTGACCAGGCGCACCATCATTCGCCGCTTGTTGCGGCGTGCCAGCTCGGCTACATGCTCGATCACCGCCGGTGCCCGCTTCTGGTACGCCTGCACCACGAATCCGAGCCCGGGCCAATCGGACAGCTGCGGCGCTGCCGCCAGCGCTTCGAGCAGATCGAGCGACAGCTCGAGCACCTCGCTTTCCTCGGCATCGATGTTCAGCCCGATGCCGCTGTCGCGCGCCAGCTCGCACAAGTGCGCAAGGCGCGGACCGAGCTCGGCGAAAACCCGCTGGCGCTGGCTGAACGCGTAGCGCGGGTGCAGCGCGGAAAGCTTCACCGAAATGTTCGGACCCTCGTGCAGCCTGGCAGTCGTGCGTCCACCGGCGCGCCCGATCGCTTCGATCGCCTGTTGGTAGTCGGCCAGGTAGCGCTCGGCGTCGGCGGCTGTCAGCGCAGCCTCTCCCAGCATGTCGAAGGAGTAGCGGTATCCGCGCGCCTCGCATGCACGGCCCCGTTGCAGCGCCTCGTCGATCGTGCGGCCGAGAACGAACTGCTGGCCGAGCAGGCGCATCGCCAGATCCACTCCGCGCCGGATCAGACCTTCGCCGCCGCGGGCGATCAGGCGGCCGAGCGCCGCCGCCAGCCCTTCCTCGCTGTGGGTGGCGACCAGCTCGCCCGAGATCATCAGGCCCCAGGCCGCCGCATTGACGAACAGCGAGCGGCCGCGCCCGATGTGCGAGGCCCAATCGGGCCCTGCCAGCTTGTCGCGGATCAGCGCATCGGCGGTGGCAGCATCCGGGATGCGCAGCAGCGCCTCGGCCAGACACATCAGCGCAACGCCCTCCTGGCTCGAGAGCGAGAACTCGTGCATCAGCGCATCGACGCCGGTCGCACGCGCGCGCCGCTGGCGCAGCGTGGCGGTGAGCTCGCGCGCGGTCGCGCGCGCCGCGGCGGCCGGCTCGGGAGCGAGCCGCGCTTCCTCCAGCAGCGGCGCCACGCATTGCGGCTCGCGGGCGCGGTGCAGGTTGCGGATCGAAACGCGCGCCGCATCGGGCACGGATCGCGCCTGGGGATCGATGATCGTCACGTTTGTTGCATCCCTGAACCGCCGCCGCCGGTAGCAGACCTGCCGGCAGCGCCTCGTAGAATTGCCTGCGTGCCGGGTTCAAGTCTACGTGCGATCTTCGCTCTCGCGCTTGCGCTGCTGCCGCTGGCCGGCCGGGCCACGCCCGGCGAGGTTCCCATCGGCGGCGCGCTGCCGGATGTCACGCTGCAGGGGTTAAATGGCCCCTCGCGCCGGCTTGCCGAATACCGCGGCCGCCCACTGTTGATCAATGTTTGGGCCAGCTGGTGCGGCCCTTGCGTGGAGGAAATGGCTTCGCTCGAAAGGCTGGCCTGGACGCAGGATCGGATCGCCTTCTCGTTGATTGGAATCTCGACCGACGATTACCCCGAAAAAGCGCTCGCGTTCCTGAATCGATCGAACGCGACGATCCGGCAGTTCATCGACCACGACCAGCAAATGGAAAACCTGCTGGGCGCTTCGACCATCCCGCTGACCGTGCTGGTCGACGCCAACGGGCGGGTGCTGGAGCGGATCTACGGTTCGCGCGAGTGGGACTCGCCCGAAGCGATGCGGCTGATCTCCCGCGTGTTCGGCGCCGGCGCAGCTGCCCGCGCTAAGCCTTCGGCGCCGGCTGCTGCAACAGGGCGAGATACTTCCGGATCCGCGCAGCGTTGACACCCAGGTCGCTGCGGCCGACGCGCGAAGCCGACCGAACGTCCAGGCGGCTGCCGTTGGCGTCGGAACGGATGCGAACGACGATATCGTCCTTGAAGCCGAACAGCAGCGTCGTGTCGACCGCCTCGATGCGCAAGTCGCTGCGGTCGGCAGCCGCCAGGCGCCACCCGCAGTCCTGCGCGACCTTTCTGGCCCGGTCGAACAGCGCTTCGGGAGCCAGCGGCGAGTACAGCGTTTTCACATCCGGAAATGCGGCTTTCTGCTGCGCAGCCACCAGCGGGCCGCCGTAATCCAGGCCGTTGGCGCTGGCCTTGCGCTCCGCGGCGAGCGCGACGTACACCGGCGGCAGGTCGGTGTCGGTCGTGACGTCGTGGATCGGCGGAACCGTGCGGGCGTGCTTGATTCCGATCAAGGGGATCGCGCCGACCACGATCGAAGCGACCACCGCGGCGAGCGGAACAATCCAGCCGGACCAACCGATCCCGGCAGGCGTGCGCCAAAGGGCGATCAGCGACCCCAGCAGGCCCACGGCGCATACCAGCAATCCCAACGGGATCAGCTGCCGAAAAGCGATATACAGCCCAAACCACCCCAGCCGGTAACCCAGCGGGGACAAGGCCAGCAGCGCCACTCCGATCAAAGTCAGGACCGGACCCACTGCGTGCCACCCAGGACGTTTGACATTGGAAGATCGCATCGCGCTCCTCGATCGATTATCCTTCGCCGACTTCGCGACGTGCGTATCGGCACAATTGTAGCCGCGCGCCCACGGAACCTCGGATGAACGACCCCGTACAGGGCCTGGATCTGCCTGCCGAACCGGTTGGCGGCGCGAGCGTGACGCCGAACGTAGTCGACGGCATGGCGCTGGCCCGCCTGTACGGCGAGCCGCTTTTTTCCCTGCCGGAGGATCTGTACATCCCGCCGGACGCGCTCGAGGTGTTCCTGGAGGCGTTCGAAGGGCCGCTCGACCTGCTGCTGTACCTGATCCGCCGCCAGAACTTCAACGTGCTGGACATCCCGATGGCGCCGCTCACGGAGCAGTACCTAGCCTACGTCGAGCAGATCCGCGCCAGCAACCTGGAACTGGCGGCCGAATACCTGCTGATGGCGGCGCTGCTGATCGAGATCAAGTCGCGCATGCTGCTGCCGGTGCGAAGAGCCGACACCGGCGAGGAGGTGGAGGATCCGCGCGCAGAGCTGGTGCGGCGCCTGGTCGAATACGAGCGCATCAAACTGGCTGCACAGGCGATCGACGAGCGGCCCCGTATCGGGCGCGACTTCGCGCGCGCTGTGGTTGCAATCGATCAGACGATGGCACGCCGGCTGCCCGCAGTGCAGGCCGTCGACCTGCAGCGCGCCTGGCTCGAACTGCTGCGGCGTGCCCACCTGATGGCGCACCATCACATCGCGCGCGAGGAGCTTTCGGTGCGCGAGCACATGAGCATGATCCTGAAGCGGCTGCAGGGGCGGCGCTTCGCCGAGTTCTGCGACCTGCTCGAGCCCGCGCAGGGCGTGGCGGTGCTGATCGTGAGTTTCCTGGCACTGCTGGAGCTGGCGCGCGAGAACCTGGTCGAGGTGACCCAGGCCGAGCCGTACGCGCCGCTGTACGTGCGGCTGACCTACGTGCCGAGCTGACCCGCCTCCGCGCTTCGCGCTATGGCGGGGTGGCCCGCTCTTCGCGGCCGGTCAGTGCAATACTTCCCTTTCTTGGTCCATCAGACAATTGTGGGGGCGAATCTTGAGGGGTAGAGGCTGAGGCCACCGCAATGGAAGTAGACGGCGATCTTGAAGTGGTCGCGGTTGCGGAAGCCGCAGGCCCGTTTCTGGATGGTGGCG
>Ga0187846_10001265_pt1 | contig 14299 bp, 10 predicted proteins | sample TC_taG_FD_161473 | JGI IMG/M metagenome (GOLD analysis project Ga0187846, IMG submission 161473) | Biofilm microbial communities from the roof of an iron ore cave, State of Minas Gerais, Brazil - TC_06 Biofilm (v2) | ecosystem: Environmental > Terrestrial > Deep subsurface > Cave > Wall biofilm...
GCGTCCAGCGTCGTGTTCAACAGGATCAAACCGCCTTCTACGTTATTGCGAAAATACTTTCGTGGATTTTCGACGCTTTCGCCCACTTGCGAATCCGCGGCAAAGTGCATCACCGCGGCGACCCGATCGAGCGCCTCGGCGAGTTGAGCTCGATCCATGAGATCGGCAACGATGAGTTCAAAGCCCTCGGCCAGGAAGCGATGCCCGCGCGAGAGGTTGTCGTAGATGAGTGCGTTGTATCCGTAACGGCGCAGTGCGCGGGCAGCATGGCTTCCGATATAGCCCGCACCCCCTACAACCAGCACTGACAATTCGCGTTCTGACAAGTAGTCCTTCCCGCCGGGCCGCAGGCCGCCGATTGCCGGCCACGTCCCAGGATCTCGGTTTCAGGATTCTCCGGTTCCGAAGAACCTTGAGGGGAGTCTCGCTGCGTCCGGGCGAAAGGCACGGCCCAGCCGACAAGGGCGTAAAGAGTTAGTTTGTCTGGGCCTTTTGACAGTGTCAAGGATGAACTCCGCCAAACCGCCCACCCTGAACCAGATTGGCAAAAGCCTGGGCCTGGGCCCCTGTCGAGTCCAGCCGGAAACGCGGAGGGTCGGCCCAATGCCCAGAAACGGAGCGGGAAACCGGCCGTAATAGGAGATGCACTTCTGTGACCTTCGCAACGCCCCTCGGGTGATGTCTCCTGAATATGTACGAGGCAGGCTTGTCCTGTCCCGTCTCAAAAATTTATCGCCGAGGTGGATATGTTCCCCCAGCCTTCCCCCCACACGCGGCCGTACTTGTGTTTGCCGTACGTGGTATTTCTTCTCTGCGTCGTCCTTATTTCCAGTTCTTCCTACGCCACTGCAGGACAACTCAAGATCCAGGCCTACCCACCGGCGGGTACGGTGGACATCGCTTATAACACGGTGCTGACGGTCACCGGGGGCACCTCTCCATACAAATTCTCCGGCAACGGGCTTCCCGCAGGCTTAGTCCTGAATACAACCACAGGCAGCATCACAGGCATTCCCACCACTTCGGAAACGTCTTCGGTCAACGTCACCGTAACTGACTCGAACTCGACCAAGGCATCGCTGGCGTTTTCGATCACAATTGCGAAATCGGGCACAGTCAGCGTCGAGGTCGCGCCGGATACGGTCGCGCTGGTCTCGGGCAAGACCCAGCAGTTCACCGCGAAGGTTTACAACTCCACGGATCAAAGCGTGACCTGGAGCTGTTCCGACGGCACGATCACGCAAAAGGGCCTGTATACAGCCCCTCAGGTTGACCAGGGCACATGGACATATCGCATTACCGCGACCAGCGTGGCGCAACCGACCAAGATGGCGACCGCCACTGCGGTGGTGACGCCTGACGTAGTACCGCTCGCGATCACTACCACTTCCCTGCCCGAATTCATGGCCGGAAGTTCTTATTCGCAAGCCGTGAACGTAACCGGAGGAAAAACTCCCTACCACTGGAAAATGCCGAGCGGCACGCTCCCGCAAGGCATCACGCTCACCAACAGCACAGGTGCGATCGCGGGAATGAGTGCCCAGACCGGACAGTTCCCCTTCACGATTCAGGTCACGGATTCCTCGTGGCCGACGCAATTAACGGCTACACAGGCGTACACGTTGGTTGGATCGAGCCTGCTTAGCGTGTCGACCACGATCCTGCCGCAGATCACCGACGGCAGCAACTACGACGCTTCGGTGGTCGCGGTGGGCGGAATCACTCCGTATCAATGGAGCCTGAGCTCAGGCAGCTTGCCGGCTGGAATTTCGCTGAACGCCGGCACGGGCGTGATTTCGGGAACGACTCAGAAAACCGGAACCTACACCCTCACCGTCAAGGTGGTGGATTCGTCATCTCCGCCGCAGGCCGCCAGCCATTCCTACACGGTGCAAGCCGTGCAGGGGCAGAGCAGCGTGGCCGATTTCTATGTCGCGACCAACGGCAACGACAAGTGGAGCGGCACACTGCCGGCGCCAAACTCAAGGAAGACTGATGGCCCGTTCGCCTCCATCAGCCGGGCGCAAACGGCCGTGCAGGCGCTTCTGCAGAACTCGAAGGGACGCACCACTCCCATCCAGGTGCTGGTGCGCGCCGGCACTTACTATCTGAGTGCGCCCCTCAATTTCACCTCCGCCGACTCCGGCAAATCGACCTTGCAGGTGAACTGGGGGAATTATCCGAACGAGACTCCGGTGATCAGCGGGGCCATGCGGATCACCAACTGGACGCACGGCGCCAACAATCAGTGGACTGCCACCCTCCCCACCAGCACGCAGTATTTTGAACAGCTCTTCTACAACGGCCAGCGACGGCTGCGGCCGCGCCTGGGCGGCTCGCTGGGAACGTTTTATCGCGTCGCCTCGACGGTGTATCTGCCCACGAACTCCGATCCCAACTGCGGCGTGTACATGCCCGGGTTGGGCTATGAATGTTTCGATCGCTTCGTCTACAACCCCTCCGATCCCATCAGCGCGAACTGGGAGAATCTGAGGGCGCCCTATCCGCAGGGAGATATCGAGCTCTACGACTTTGAGAAGTGGACTGCCTCTCTTTTGCGGATCAAGTCCATCGACACTTCAAGTCACATCGTGTATTTGACCGGTCCGACCGACCAGCGCGATTACTACCACGGCTTCATGCCGGGTCACCGTTACATTGTGGAGAATCTCAAGGACGCGTTGACGCAGGCGGGACAGTGGTTCCTCGACCGTTCGAAGACGCCATGGACGCTTACCTACCTGGCCAATTCAAACGAGAATCCGCCGACTGACACCGTTCTCATTCCGCAAGTGTCGCAAGTTCTGGTGGCCAACAATCTGCAATACGTGACTTTCCAGGGCTTGACGTTCGAACATGACAACTGGACGGTTGCTGCTCTGGGCTATCCTGCCGTGACCGCGGACCAGGCCATTCCCGGCGCGTTCGGCTGCTACAACTGCTCGCACGTGACACTCGACGGCGTCACGATCACACAGACCACAGGCGTGGGCGCTGAATTCATCACGACCAGCACTTCCTCCACAACCTCGTACATCACGGTAAGAAACTCGGCGTTTTACGACATCGGCGCGATCGGCATCCGGCACGGCTTGCTCTCCGTCTACACCGACACCGACGCCAACGTCGCCCAGTTCGGCACTTTTGAAAACAACGTGATCGCCGGAGTTGGACGCATGATCCCCGGCGGTCAGGGAATCATGCAAGGCGACGGCCACGATAACCTCTACACTCACAATGAAATCTACGACGGATATCACGACGGCATCGCGGTCTGCGCGCTGGGCTGCTTCCCCGGGCAGAACAATTCACACGGCGCGTTCAATAACGTGATCTCGTTTAACCACATTCACGACCTGGGAGAAGGGATTCTGGATGACCTCGGCGCGGTTTACTTCAACGTCGACCCGGCGGCGACCGGCAGCCAGGTTCTCAGCAACAAGATTCACGACGTGAGCGATGCCTCGGGCCTCGACACCGACGGATACGGAGGCCAGGGCGTCTATCTCGACGAAAACACAGCGAACGCGCTGGTGCAGAACAATCTGGTGTACCGCGTGTCTGGTTCACTGCAGGCTCAAACCTGCGGTCCCCAGGCTTCCGGCACACCGAACAACGTCGTCAACAACATCTTCGCCTATGGCCGCAAAGGCGTGAAGCAGGAAGGTTGCGCGCCTCCGGGTTCTGGCATCCTGCAATTCATTTTCACCAACAACCTGGTGTATTGGGACCGGGGCTCGGTGCAACGCGGATTTGTCGTGTGCAACGGCCGCACCTGCCCGCAAATACAAAAATACGAGAGCAACATGTACTGCTTTGCTCCCGGCGCACAATGCGCGCTGCCGTCGAACGAATTCTTCACCACCGATACCGGCGGAAAGTCAGGCTCGGGCCAATACTTTCCGACGTTCAGCTCGTGGCAGACACTCGCGGCCGAAGACAGCAACAGTGTCGTGCAGAATCCCGGTTTCAAGAACCCTACCTATCCCAACGACGATTACACGCTGCAGGAATCGCCGGGTGTGGGCTTCGTAGTGTTCGATCCCAGCCAGGCCGGCCGGTCGAATCCCGTGATCCCGAGCCCGACCGTTATGGCAACGTTCCCGACTTCGCCGTTCAACCCGGCAACAGATTTCTAAGGCGTAGCGTTTCCCTTCCGTTCCTTCTTGCGGCGGCGGTTCCGACCATGAATCGCCGCCCGTTCTTTCCGCAGCGACCTTCAGCGCGGATTTCCGCTTTCCAGCAACACGGGCTTCGATCCGATCGCAACCGTGGCGCCCGAAATGGCAGCGCGCTCGCCGTTGAGATCACGCACCTGGGTAAATCCCTTCCCGACCGGATACTTCGATGTCGCCCGCGTGTCGTAGGAGCGTGCAGCGTTCCACACAATCCGTGCCTGGTAGCCGCCGGCACGGGCGAGGTCGCACGTCCACACATCGTGATCGGAGGAACACGGCGTCTTGAAGGTCGCGCCTACCAGCCAGTTGTAGACTTCGCCGTAAGCTATACCCGCTTTATTGATGCCGTTGGAAGGCTCCCACATTCCTCCCCAGCCCCGCGGATTGCCGCCGTTGTCCCACATGAACCAGTAGGCGCGCTGCACTCCGGCGGAAGCCTGCAGGATCAGCCAGCGCGCTACGAACGCCGCTTGCGCATCCGGATCCGGCATCTCCGCGTTCGTGCCCCAGCCTCCTTCGGTTGCCCAGAGCGGCCTGTCGAGCATCCCATACTGCCCCATCAGCGAGCGCATGGTTGCGATCTTGCCCAGCAGCGTGTCCGGGCATTCTGGAGTGCGGCAGCCCCGCGGGCACCCGCTGCCGGCGAACGTCTCCGGAAATGGCGCAGGAATGATGTTCGATGTGCGGGCGGCGTAGGGATGGAAAGCGCCGGCATCCGGGTAGTTCCCGTACTGCTTGTAGGCGATGAGGAAGTTCTTGAACCATTCGTCGTAGGAGCGGCTGTCACCGTTGCCTTTCGCGTCGCCGGAGGTTGCAGCCGAGATATCGGGAGTGAGTGTGACGCAGTCCCGGCACTGGTCCTTGACGATCTGGACCATGTCCGAGCACATGCGCGCGCTCTCCGCATAGGTGCCGACCCAAAAACCGTCGAGATTCGGCTCGTTCCAGCACGAGAATGCGACGATGCGGCAACTGCGATTCGGCGCCTTCCCGCTGCACACGTGATCGAGCAGGCTGGTCACAAATTCCTTGAAGCTGCAGTTGGTTGTGGTCACGCCCTTGAGTGGACCCTGGCAGGGCGCGTTCGTCGTCAGATCTTTGGGAGGAGAACAATCCGCGGAATCGCGATTCGGCCCGCACGAGGAGTGGGGATTGCCGGCCGCCCACTCGGGCGTGCGGCTGAAAGTGTACATCACGTCCACGCGGTGAGCACGGGCCGCATCGAGCCACACGTCGAGATTGTGCCAGTCATACCGGTTGCGGCCATCGCCTTCCAGGTGAAACCAGGTCGTCAGGTTGCCCAGCATGCGCAGGCTGCCGAAGGGAACCTGCGGCCAGGGCGTGGTCGGCCGATTGATGTGCAACCCGAAAAAGGTTGGCGGGATGGGTCCGGCAAGACCGGCTGAAGTGTCGGCTGGTGCGCCGCTGAACCCAAAGTGCGTCAGAAACATCGCAAGGGAAACAATCAGAAATCCACGGTTCATATCACGATCCTTCGCCTTCATCTTATCGTTGGTTAGCGGCACAGACACAAAAGGCGCGACAGCCAATCAAGCTGCCGCGCCCTGCGAACCTCCGTGGGGTGCTGACCTAAGCGGTGATTCTCGAGATGGAAGCGTTGGTGAAAGCAGCCTCCCGTGCCGGAGCGGCTGCGATCGGCGCTTTGGTCAGCAGGAAGTTGTCCATCAGCAGCGCATCGATTCCACTGCAGGCATAGCTGCGAATCGCATCCAGCGGGCTGACTACCAGCGGCTCCCCGAAAAGATTGAACGACGTGTTCAGCAGCATGGGCGCCGGCGCCTGCAGGCCGAAGCGCTTCAACAGATCCCAGAGAACCGGGTTGGCTTCTTTCTTGACCGTGTGCAGCCGCACCAGGCCGCCTGGAAGGATGAATCCATCCAGGAGCTTCTCTGCGCTCGGTCGCACGCGCGCCAACGAATTCATGAATTCGCACAGCCGCGAGCACTCGAAGTATCGCGAGGCATCTTCGGCCGGCACGGAGACGGCAAACGGCCGGAACCACTCGCGGGGCTTGATGAAGTCGTTGAGGTTTTCCTTGACGTAGGGAGCCCACGGTGACGCCAACACGCTGCGATTGCCCAGCGCGCGCGGCCCGAACTCCGCCGCGCCCTGAAACCAGCCAATGATCTTGCCCGAAAGCAGCAGTTGCACGGCTTGATCGGTCTGGCGCTCGCGCATCACCTGGAACGAGAACTTTGCCTTGCAATTGTCGAGCACGTCTTTGATTTCATGCCGAGAGTAGGCTGGCCCCCAATACGCGTCGAGGCTTACCTGCTTGCGCGGCTTGCCCTGCACCTGATGCTGCAGATACAGCGCCGCTCCCAGCGCTGTACCCGAATTACCGGGTGCCGGCGGAACAAAGACGTGATCCAGTCCGAATTTCCGCTCCAGGGACGAAACCAGCAGCGTGTTGTTGAACAAACCTCCGGCAAGGCATACATCGTGAATCTTGTGTTCGCCACTGAGCGTCTCGATGACTTCCGCTGCTTTCTCTTCGCATACCTGCTGCACGGTCGCGGCCAGAGCCCTGCGTTGTTCCTCATTTAGCTCTGCGCTATTGCGCGGCAAGCCGGACTTCCGCCAGAATTTCGCCGACAAGACGAACCGCCCGCCCACCCCGTGATCAAGATAACTGGGGTCCAAACGCACCGACCCGGGCCCCGACCTCCGCAGCATGTCGTGCAGGACTTCCCCATACTGCGGCTCGCCGCCGAGGCTCATCCACTGCGTCTTATGTTCGTCGACGTGAGGGACAAAACCAAGAATCTCTGTAATCTGCGAATAAAGCCAAGCCAGAGAGTGCGGATAGCGAATGTCGCGCAGCTTGCGCAGCCGGGAACCCTCGCCGATGGCGAGCATCCCCGACTGGCCGTCGCCGTCTTCGTCCATCGTGATCACCAGGGCACGCTCGAACGGAGAAAGAAAGAATGCGCTCGCCCCATGGCTGAGGTGGTGTTCAACATGGACGATTTTGTTGGCCCCGCTCCCGGGCTGGTGACGAAGCACGCGAAGCTGTCCGAGTTCGCGCGCGATGCGTCCGATCTCTCCGACTTGCGCGTATCCTGCGGACACGGGATCGAGCGGTGAAATGCGCGCCCCCGCGGCTGAGCGCCGCAACCATCCGCGCACCGGAGTAGTGGCGACGGCTATGTGGTCGACGCTCTCCCAGCCGGCGACCGCGCGTTTCAGGCAGAACTGAATTGCTGCCGTGGGCAGGCCGCGGCTGTTCTTCTGGCGTGACAGCTTGTTTTCCTCGACCACGGCGCGGATCACTCCGTCTTCCAGCAAGGCGGCCGATTGATCGTGAGCAAAGGAGGAAATTCCGAGGATACGCATAGGATTCTTCAGATCCATCGCAAAACCAGAGAGACTCGAGGGTACTCCCGAGAAATTGCCGGTGCAGCGTTGAACTACACGGACGGGATCAGTCGCCGTCCCCTACGGCAACCGGATTCGCCTTCAGGCGGTGCAGCAGCGGGCTGTTCTGTGACAGAAACTCGAGATGGCCGCACTTGGGGCATTCCAGCATCACGTTTCCGCTGGGCGTGCCGTAAGGCAGGAACGTGAACTTGGTAAAAACGTAGCTGTCGATCTCGTGCTTGCATCGCAGGCAGGGCACACCGGTCGGAACGCTGGCGGCAGGCTTCTTCGCAACCTGCGAAGGGCTGGGCCGGCTGGCCTTTTCCATACGCACTTTTTCGACACTCATGCGAATTGTCCTTCCAGAGACTCTACCCCAGCGTAGCCCAGTCTGGCCAGCACGTTGCCGGCGTACTGTTGCACAAGTTGAGACTGCCGCTCTGTAAAGCTGGAGCGCCATCCTCCCGCCGACCCGCTGCGAATGAAGCGGCCTTTGGCGGAAGCACGCTGCGGCGTGGCTTTCTCTTTCTCTTTCATGCGAGCCAAAGAATTGTTGGCGATCGCGGCAGGGATTCGGCTCCGCACTTCCGGCATTCCCAGAAAATCCGCGATCCGGCCCACTTGTTCTTCCGGCTTCTGCTTGAGCTCTTCGAAGTTCACGTGCAGGATCCCGGCCCGGCCGGACTCCGCGGCATCGAGCCACGAGGTCACGTGATCGATCCACGATGAGAATGGATTCACGCCGGTGCGCAGGAAGCGTTCGAGATGGGAATCAAAGTCGCCGCGCTCCAGTCCGAGAGCCGTCTGATAGGCGAATTCCGACAACGCCACATCGCGCGGATCACGCACCAGATAGATGGCCTTCTTGTACTCGGGCCGAAACGGCTCGTGCGTTTTGATCAGGCGACCCTTGCCCGGAAGTATCTCCGCACCTGCTTCGTGCTTGCCCACGTCGGGCAGCATCTCGTTCGTGTTGGAAAACCCGGAGGCCTGCCCGGCCAGAACCTCAAGCAGCATGAAGCGCAGCCAGGTGCTGCCCGAGCGCGGATACGAGCCGACAAACACGTCCGCCGGACGGAATCCGCGATGGCGCACCCAAACCAGCGGGACGCGCACCGGGGTCTTTGAGAGTTCGTGACGAACTTTGCGAAGCGTTGGCATGTCTTGCTTAGGAACGATCAATTGCGGGACGAAACTTCAAGGATTGCGTCTTCTGCCTCGTCATGCGTCGCGCGGGGCCCGGGCTCGGCCTTAGCTCCGCGATAGGTCCTCAGCCACCTGATGGGAGCGTAGCAGTAAACGAACGCCGTAAAGCGATCGAAGGCGCGCAGCAGGCGGAAATGTATTCCGTCTCGCGCCCGATCGATCAGGCCGATGGGTTTTGCGTCGCCCGCAGAGTGCGGGTATAGCGGCCACGATCCGCCCGACTCTCTCTTCCAGTAGGCGACGTAGGCCGCAATCTTGTCGCGCAGCGCGGGCGGCAGAACTTCCTCGCGATCCGCTTCGATACCGATCTTCCCGCTCTTCACGCCCTCGTGCTGCGGAGCCTCATAGATAGCGGAGCGGTCGGCTCCGTCAAGCGTCGCCATGCGCGTATCGAAAGGAATCTCAAGGAACCAGCAGACGCCGCGCATCACCGTCTCGGGTGACTGAATCATTTCTTCGTAGTGAATCTGATGCAAGGGAACGCCGCGCCGGACAAGCGCGTCGCAATCCCCCTTCAGCCGGCGATAGCCGATCAGAGCGCGATGGGTAATTCCGCGCTTGGCAAAAAATGCCGATCCTTTGCTGGCGCGGATGATGCTCCGGCACGTATCGGCCGGATCGCGCCAGATCACGATGAAGCGGGCATTCGGGAAGTCCCGAGCCAGCCGCTGCATCGCATCAAAATAGTTTGGAGACTTGTCGCCGTAGATGCGGGCTCCCGCATACTGCTTCCAGACCGCGGTTGCGGCTTCGGGATAGTGCGAAAAGCGCGCTGGCAGTTGACTCGTATCAATCTTGTGCCGGCTGAGCGCGGAGTTCCAGAATTTCCACCGCTCCAGCCAATCCGACTTGCTTGAGCCTCCTCGAAACAGCGAGCGCAGCAAAAACAGATCGCTCTCGTAAGTGAGAGCGATCTGTGGATGCTGATTCAGGAGTGTGTACAGCAGTGACGTGCCGGAACGCCAGATTCCCACAACGAAGACGGGCCCCGAGAATGGTTCGTTCGTCATTGCTGTACTCGCGCGCACGGGTCGTTCATTCTTACCGAGTTGACTAGTCTCCTTCGACGCCGGCCAGTTCCAGCGTCTCGGAAGTTACCTGCGACTTGATCCAGGGATACGTCTTGCGCAGGCCGGTCTCAAGCGAGATCGACGGCTCCCAGCCAAGAACCTCGCGCAGGCGGGTGTTGTCGCTGTTGCGGCCGCGCACGCCCTGCGGTCCGGTCAGATTGTGCCGCTTCACCAGCTTCTTGCCCGCGATACGCGAGATCACGTCGACCAGGTTGTTGATGGTAGTCAGCTCATCCGTGCCGAGATTCAGCGCGTCGCGGTGATTCGACGCCATCAGCCGAATCAGGCCCTCCACGCAATCGTCGACATACATGAAGGAGCGGGTCTGCTCGCCGTCGCCCCAGATTTCGATCTCGCCCCCATCCTCAGCCAGGGCAACTTTGCGGGAGATTGCCGCGGGAGCCTTCTCTTTCCCGCCGTCGTAGGTTCCGAGCGGCCCGTAAACGTTGTGGAAACGCACGATGCGCGTCTCGAAGCCGAAGTCTTTGTAGTAGTAGCGGCAGAGTTCCTCGGCGAACAGCTTCTCCCAGCCGTAGCCCGGCTCGGGATCGGCAGGATACGCGTCTTCTTCCTTCAGAGGACGAACGTCGGGATCCTTCTGCTTGGCCTGGTTGTACACGCAGGCCGACGAGGAAAACAGGAAGCGCTGCACGCAGTTCTTGTAGCTCGCGTCGAGCATGTGTGCATTGATGAGGATGTTGTTGCGGCTGATGTCGGCGTGATTGGCCGTGATGTAGCCGATGCCGCCCATGTCGGCCGCAAGGTTATACACCTCATCGATACCGCCGCGCGTGGCCAATAGGCAGTTCTCAATCTTGCGCAGGTCGAGAATCTCCATCTCGTCCGCGGCGCTGGCTTCATATTCGGGCAGTTTGAGGTCGGCGCCGCGCACCCAGTGCCCGTCCTTTTTCAGACGCTTCACCAGGTGGTGGCCGATGAAGCCTCCCGCGCCGGTAACGAGTATCCGTTTCTGCTTGCTCATAGTGACTGGTCTCCTGAATTTGTATCTGAGTTCCGCAACCTGCAGTTGTGGTGAGCAAATTCGGGGGAGGGGCTTGCTCGGGCCTGAGGGATGAAAGTCTGCTAGAAGATTCGGGCCAACAAATGCTCCCGGCACACCGCCCATGCGAACTTTGAACCGTTGAGAATGTAGCGCTGCCACAGTCGCCGCGGCTCCGCGCACAGCCGGAACAGCCACTCCAGGCCGTTTTCGCGCATCCACTCCGGAGCCTGCTTCAGCCGTCCGGTATTCAAATCGAAGGCGGCGCCGACCCCGAGCATCACCGGGACGTTCAGTGTGTGGCGATGCGCGAACATCCAGTACTCCTGCTTCGGCGTGCTCAAGCCGACCCAAACCACGTCCGGCCGAGTTTCTTCGATCAACCTCTGGACGTCCCCTTCCTCCTCGTCGGTCAAGGCGCGGAACGGAGGGCAGTAGGTGCCGGCAATCTGAATGCCGTAACGCTCCTGCTCAGCGCGCGCCAGCGCATCGGCCACGCCCGGCGCCCCACCGTAGAAAAAATGTCGATACCTCGGCCCAGTGTCGCGGCAGAACGTCTCCATCAGCTCCGGACCGTACACGCGCCGCTGCATCTGCTTGTATCCTTGCAGCCGCCCCAGCCAGACCAGCGGCATGCCGTCGGCGACGACGAGACTGGCGGCTTCGAGGATCGGCTTGAACTCTGGCTCCTCGCGCGAGATCGAAACGCCGTGCATGCCCGTGACGGCAACGTACCGCGCCGGCCCGCGCTCCTCGATCCACGATTCCAACACCTTGATGGCGTCGGGAATCTGTACCGCGTCGACACGGACGCCGAGCACGCGGTAACTGGGCACGATCGTCGTTTGTTCTGGCAAGGCTACGGCCGACAAGCTCTTTCTCCCGAAATAAGGGTTCCGGCTCTCAGCTCCTCTGGGCGCCTGAGAACTGCCAACCCAGAATTGCTTCTTCAATTCTTTTCGATGATGAAGTTCTCGAGCACAAGCGCGTCCATCTCACTTTTGAAGAACGTGTTGTACGCGTTCGCGGGCGTGTTGACGATCGGCTCGCCCTTCAGGTTGAACGAAGTGTTCATGACCACAGGAACGCCCGTAGCCTGGCCGAACTTTTCGATCATCTTGTAGTAACGCGGGCTCTGGTCCTTGAAGACCGTCTGCAGGCGGCCCGTGCCATCGACGTGCGTGATGGCGGGGAGTGTTGCCTTCTGCTCTTCTTTCACCGGAACCACATAAAGCATGTAGCGGGCCGGCGAATGACTCATCGCCTGCGGGAGCTCGAAGTATTTCTCCGCACTCTCGGCCAGCACCGACGGCGCAAACGGACGATAAGGCTCGCGGAACTTGATCTTCGTGTTCACGATGTCCTTCATGTCCGGGTTGCGCGGGTCGGCCAGGATCGAGCGGCTGCCGAGCGCGCGCGGACCCCACTCAAATCGCCCTTGCGCCCAGCCGATCACCTTGGCCGCCGTCAGCTGGTTGACGACCGCGTCCAGCAGATGGTCTTCGTTGTCGTAGTGCCTGTACTTGATGCCGTTCTGACGGAGAAAATCGCCGATCTCCGCTTCCGAGTTGGCGCGTCCCCAGTAGGCATGCTCCATCTGGAAGTTGCGCGGTTTGCCCAGCAGTGTGTTGTAGGCCCACAGCGCCGCCCCCAGCGCGCCCCCGCCATCGCCTGCCGCCGGCTGTACGTACACGTGCTCAAAACCTGACTCTCTCAGAATGCGGGTATTGGCGACGCTGTTCAATGCCACGCCGCCGGCCATGCAAAGGTTCTTCAACCCCGTGTCCTGCTGCAAATGCTTGGCCATGCCCACGAGCACGTCCTCGGTCACGCGCTGAATGCTGGCCGCAATGTCGGCATAGTGCTTGTTCAGCTTCGACATTTCCTTGAAGTTCCCCGGAGGCGTGCCGAAATACTTGGGGAAGCCCGTCTCTTCGGTGAAGAACAGCATCTTCTCCGGCCGCGGATCGCCGAACAGCGCCGCGAACTTGTTGTTGTAGGTCTTCTCGGTGGAATGGTGGAAGCTGAAATAGTCCATGTTCAGCGAGAAAGATCCGTCCCGGTTCTGGTTGATGAGCTTCCAGACCTTGTCCACATACTTCGGCTCGCCGTAGGGAGCCATGCCCATCACTTTGTACTCGCCCTCGTTCACTTCGAAGCCGAGAAAAGCGGTGAAGGCGCTGTACAGCAGTCCCAGCGAGTGCGGGAATTCGATCTGCTTGTGCAGCTTGATCTCATTTCCCTTGCCCACGCCCCAGGTCGACGTCACCCACTCGCCAACGCCGTCCACCGTGAGGATCGCCGCCTCGTCGAAAGGAGAGCACAGGTACGCGCTGGCCGCGTGCGACAGGTGATGTTCGCTGAAAATGACCTTGTCTTTGCTGATGCCCAGCTCATTCTGCAGAGTCGTCGCGACCCAGAGCTTGTCTACCATCCATGTGATCATCGACTCGCGGAAGACCTTGTACGACTGGGGATAGGTCTGCAGCGTCATCATGAGAATGCGGTCGAGTTTGCGGAAGGGCTTCTCGAAGAACACGACGTAGTCGAGGTCGTTTCCGGTGATGCCCGCCTGTTCCAGGCAGAACTGGATGGCGTTCTTGGGAAAGTCGAAGTCGTGCTTCTTGCGCGTGAAGCGTTCTTCTTCCGCCGCCGCAACTAAGACGCCGTCGTTAAGCAGCACTGCGGCTGCATCGTGGTAATAGCAACTGATCCCTAGTATGTACATAAGCTCCTATTGTCTTCTCGCCCACTCCATGTCGTAGGCCTCGTTGGGATGGTCCAGCCACTGCTCGGGACGTTTCTTGATCCGCAGCGGATCACTGAACCACCGTGCCGCCAGGCCAAACGGCATCACCAGCACGGCGTAGAAAACGGATAGAATCACGCGCGCCTGGAAGTTGCCGATCTTGTGGGCCAGCTTCTTCCATGCCGCCCATGCTTTCTTAATCGCATTCCACATGCTTGTTTGCTCCCTGTGTTTTTGGGGGGATCGTTGCGTACAAACTTAAGATTGCGCCGCAATAGCCGACGCCTGCCACGCCGGCGCTTCTCTCACTTCGCGCCTTATGTTGGCTGCTTTCACCAGCCGGTCGCCGAGAACGATCAGCGCGAACAGCACCATGAACGTCGCGTCCGGGCGGCTGCCAAACGTGCGGCTGACCAGCCCGTTAATCAGAATGTCGAGATAGATGGCAAACCCGCCCACCGCCAGCGGGTGCAGCGTGTCGTCAGCACTCACGCTGCGCATCACCCGCACCAGATTACGAATGATCCAGTAGTGCATCATGATCATGACGAACAACCCGATCAGCCCGTTGTTGTACAGCACTTCCAGAAACCCGTTGTGCAGGTGGCCGGGCTCCCACGAGATGCTGATCTTGTAAGCCAGAAAGCGCGACGACATGAATCCGCGGCCTAGCAGAATCTTGGCTTTGATCAGTTCCCATCCCGCGGCCCAAACT
>Ga0187846_10001266_pt1 | contig 14298 bp, 10 predicted proteins | sample TC_taG_FD_161473 | JGI IMG/M metagenome (GOLD analysis project Ga0187846, IMG submission 161473) | Biofilm microbial communities from the roof of an iron ore cave, State of Minas Gerais, Brazil - TC_06 Biofilm (v2) | ecosystem: Environmental > Terrestrial > Deep subsurface > Cave > Wall biofilm...
TGTACAGATGGCAGCATTGTCAGAGGAAAGCCTGGCAAAACGGAGCATCTATCACCCCAGGGCCATCCAACAAGTGTGGAATTATTACTGCCGTCGCGTCGGGCCATTATAGTATATGTGTCCCTCTGCCACAGAACTTATGGAGGTAAGGTATAATACTTTTCATAGTGGTGAATATCCTGATCAGGAGGGATCGCACAGCCTATGGACAGTCAAGAAAAGCTCGTGAAAGCCTCCACGAAACTGCTTCCCTACCTTCACGAACTGGTCAATACGTTCCAGGTCACCGAATCCGAACTGCGCCAGCTGGTCGATTTTCTCACACGGGTTGGGCAACAGGGCGAGTTTCAATTGCTCTTCGATGTGCTGGGTATTTCGGTGCTTGTTGACGATATCACCTATGGACACGAGAGTACCGCTACCGCGCACAATGTTGAAGGTCCGCTCTATCGTCCAGGTGCGCCATTGCGCAAGCCGCCAGTGAAGCTGTGTCGCGACAACGAAGACGGTGACATTCTCTTTGTATCGGGTCGCGTCACCTCGGCAGAGGAAGGGCTGCCCCTGGCTAGCGCAATGCTGGATGTCTGGCAGACAAACAGGTATGGCTATTATGAGAACCAGGACGACACTCAGCCAGAATTTAATCTCCGTGGTCGTCTCCTGACCGATAAGCAAGGTCGCTATGAGTTCCGCACGATCATCCCCGGCGCTTACGAAGTGACTCGTGGTGGACCGGTCGCTGAACTTCTACTGGCGTTGAACCGCCCTGCATGGCGTCCCAGCCACATCCACATCAAAATGACCTGTGACGGCTATGCTCCACTCACCACCATGCTCTTTTTACCCGGTGATCCCTGGCTGCAATTGGACACGATTAACGCGGTCAAGGAGTCGCTCATCATGACATTGGAGCAGCACGACAGCCCAACGGAATGGCAGGAACAGGGCCTTGACCAGCCATTTTACACGTGTAGGTATGATTTCTTCCTCAAAGTGGCGCCCGTTGGCGAGGGTAGTTGCTAATTTTTAACGTATATGCCTGAAAAAAGGATTAGAGTACTCGGGCAAAGGAGTACGCATCCATACTGGCAAATTCATGAAGGTTGTACCTCGCTCAGTCGTGGCGCGCTTCGCAAAGGCTTATGGAGGGTGGCGGCGAGTGCCAGGATGAACTGCGGGACAAAGAGGAGCAGCACAGTGAGCACCGGACCCATTGCCTGCAGGAGCACACCTGTGAGCAACAACCCCACCGATTGACAGCCGAACAAGACGACGCGGTAGATGCTGTTCACCCGGCCCTGCAACATGTCTGGGATCGAGGCTAAGCGGTAGCCGTATTGTACCGATGCGTGGATGGGAACCACGATGAAGGCAGATGCCACGATCACACCCAGGACGACTGGATTGGGCGCGAAGGCGAAGGGCAACCATGTCAAGGCGATGAGCCAGCTTGTGCTGATCATGAGTTGCCCGACACGCACTCTCCTGGCGAGTGGACCGGCGATGAGCGCGCCAAGGATGCTGCCGATGCCGCCGCTTGCCAGGATGAGGCCGGTCGCAAGCTTGGATGCATGTTGTTGCTGGGCAAGTACGAGCACGATCAGGACATACCCGGCGCCACAGAGGTTAAGTCCACTGACCAGCACCGCCAGAAAGCGCATAACAGGGTGCTGCCAGAGCCAGCGCATGCCCTCCAGGATCTCTGTCCAGAGGTGAGCGCTGAACCGGCCCCCTACACGAGGCGCGGCGGTTCGCTCTTGTTGAAACTGTGTTTTGATGAAGAGCAATGAGCAGACCGAAACGACATACGACACGGCGTCAGCCAGAAAGGGCATGGCGGTGCCAATGGCATAGAGGATGCCACTGAAGGATGGTCCGAGCAGCCCCGAGATGGAGTACACGAACTCATTCTGCGCAGTAGCACCAGCAAGTTGTTCTTGCGATACGACGCGTGGCAGAGCTGCCGCTTCGGCCAGGCCGAAAAAGATGAAAAGCGTGCCCTCGATGAACGAGACGAGATAGAGTTGTACGGCTGTGAGCAATCCGAAAGCGTATACAATTGGAATACTCCCCAGGGCAAGGGCGCGACCTGTATCGCAGAGAATCATGACCCGCTTGCGATCCCAACGGTCAATCAATGCGCCAGCGGGAAGGCCAAAGAGGATGTAGGGCAGCGTGCGCATGGCGGCGATCAGACCCGCTTGCGCAGGAGAGCCGGTGACCGCCAAAATCAACCATGGAAAAGCAATCAACGAGACCTGCGAGCCGATGGCTGAGACAATCTGCCCACTCCACAGCAGCAAGAAGTCGCGATTGTGCCATAATGAGGCAGGTCGAGCAGGTGTTGTGCGCGTATGTGGCATGGCCTTTCCCCCGGACAGAGATTCCCGACCGGGGGACAGATAATCTGTATTGTTTACAGGAGATGATGAGTTTTCCATGAGCAAAAGCGCCTTGAATGGGTTGCTGCTTACTTCAGCAACATCGGCACAAAACTCTCGCTGAGCCTGGAATCCGGCGATTGAAATGGAGGCGCCTCTGTAAATTTATACACCTGTTTGATGACTTTTATTCCTTGCTCAAGATGGCTTGGTATACTGTGAGCAGTATGCCTCGGTTCTGGTTCTGGAAACGGAGAACAGACAGCGTTTGAAAACACCTAAGGAATACCTCCGGCAAAATCGTCGTCGTTACGTTTTAAATGGCCGCATCGTATGGTACGGCTCACCGAGCGATGAGAGATACTGGTACGAATACTGGAAAGCGCGTCTCAATTCCAACTATTACGTTTCCGCGGAAGCACGTCCACTCACCAACGACGAACTTGGGAAGGTGCTACTGCGAGAACTGCATCCAGGTGGACTCCATCTAGAAGCCGGCTGCGGAGCAGGATTTTGGATGGCAGCACTGAGACACCAGGGACTGATGGTCGAGGGAATCGAATACGCGCAGAATCTTGTTGACCTGGTTCTTTCAATATCTCCCCGGTTGCCGATCCGATGGGGGAATGCTCTGAGCATCGATAGCTTAGACAACTACTACGACTCCTATCTATCCTTTGGTGTTGTTGAACACCGCTTTCAAGGCCCTGAACCTTTTCTTTCTGAAGCTTATCGCGTGCTCAAACCGGGAGGGAAGGTGATCATTTCTGTGCCATTTTTTGGACCAATACGCAGGCTTAAAAATCGTCTGTTGCTTTATGAGAGAACATGTCCAGATCTTCCCTTTTTTCAATATGGTTTTAGTCGCAGAGACTTTACTGGATATTTTCAGGAAGCCGGATTTTCAATAGAGGAGTTGCACATCTTGTATGTAGACCGCCTGCTGCTAGAGGAGGTAACGCTCTACCGGTGGTTGTCATATCAACGCTGGGGTCACTTCATTAAAAAGTGGGCAGAGATGGTGTTACAGAACCGGGATGGACACATGCTGCTAGTGGTTGGGCGAAAACCCGCCCACCAAGAGCTATCTTTCGTTGACGAATCGGAGAGCAGCCCATATAATAGCCGGTAAAGCTCATGCAAAAACGTGGATAACAGGTATTTGGATAGGAGGTTTTACATGCATGAAATAGTTCTCAGCGACAACGAAATTCAGATATTGCAAGCGCTTGCGAAAATGCCGGGTGAGGCGCCCGTATCCATAGAAGACCTGCATATCGATGGGCAATTGTCGTATGCGCAGGGTCTTTCTGCAATGGGGTATCTATGTGCAAAAGGATTGGCCGAAAGTAGTGAAATAGGTATAGAGCAAAAGTGTGTCCTCAAGAAACTCGGTCAAGTATACGAAATGGAAGGCTTACCAGAGCAACGCCTCTGGCAGCGCCTCCATGCAACGAGTTCCCTCACCTTTCAGGAAGTCAATGATCTCCTCCCTCCATCGGAGGCCAGGTTTACTATCGGGTTATTTCAGCGCTCCGGTCTTATCGCTATCTCACAAGGTCGAATTACGGCACAGAAGCAGGATCTCCCCGCGTCAATTGACAACCTACAGCGCTATTTGAGCTATGTCAAGGAAACAGCTTCAGGCGAACCGGAAAATCCAGCTGAAGCTGAGGCGCTCAAGCGCCAACTGGTTGAATACAAGCCGATAAAGGTACTTGGCTATCGCTTAACGCGTTTAGGTCAGCGGCAAGCAAACTTGTATACAAAAGCCGAGTTCCAGCCAATGGTCGGGAGTGTAACACGCGAAATGCTGCTCAGCGGCGCATGGCGTGAGAAGCAGTTCCGGCCATTAAGTGTGGTGGCCCCGCCCGAGATTCGTCTCGAGTTACAGCATCCTTTGCCGCGCTTCATCACCTATTTGCGGCGCTCGCTTGCCTGCGCGGGTTTCCGCGAAGTTGCAGGTCCAATCCTTGAGACTGAATTTTGGAATCTCAATGTGCTGTTCATGCAGAAATACCACCCCGTGCGTAGTCCCAGGCATCTTCTGACCATCGAAGGAGTCTCTTTACCGGCAGATAGCTCGGAAATTGAAGCTCGTACACAGGCCTGCCAGGAACGTTTTGCCAGAGAGTACCAGGGCCTTGGGACATCAGGATCACGCGGATGGGGGAATCTGGATGGCTTCGATAATGAGCGAGTAGTGATGCGCAGTCACAGTACACCTGTCACCGTGAGGCAACTAGCTTACGCACAGGACCTTCCTGTGCGCGTGTTCGGGTTTTCAAGATGTTGCCGTGCCCGCCCAGAACGGCCAGAGTTTTTGCAGATGGATGTGCTGGTGGCTGATACCGCAATAAATGTCTCCACACTGGTGGGCACGATCAAGCATATATGCCTGGCTATTTTCCCTGACGCTATCGATATTCGAGTACGAGCTGCTTATTTCCCATTCGCAGAAATTTCGGTGGATATTTTGATTGTCTTTCCCGACAAAAGTAGCTTTCAGATAGGTTCTGCTGGATTACTTCGTCCAGAGTCAGTGGCGGCCCTGGGTGTCCCGGCCCTGGTGGGTATCATTGGCTTCAATGTTAGTCGCCTGGCTCGTTTTTTGGTGCATAATCCAAAGGCACCTGACCCTAGAAAGCCCATCGACCCCAACAGCATTGGCTTCGACGCATTTGACGAAACGGAGATTCCTATACATGCCCAACATAGATTTTGAGCGGAGATTGATTCCTGGTCAGCTTGCACAGGTGATGGACGCGCCAGATTTTGAGCGCAAGCTGCTCAGTGTCAAGGCAAGACTTGATTATGAAGATGCAGACATCGTACGTGTGAACTTTTTAGACACGTTTCGCCCTGAACTCTGGTGTATAGAGGGTCTCTCACGCTACCTCGCACCCATTCCCGGACGACACTATGATCTGACAGTAATCGAAAACTTGCCAGAGGTGCCTACCCAATTCCTGAACGTACCACAAGGAACAACTGCCTGGGCTCTCTATGTTCAGGTCGACCCGCATCTCGCAGTGGTTGACGATGGCTATTTCCTGAAAAAAGTTCGGGATCAAATTGGATTCGGCAGTCACCAGAACCTTGATGTCTCTATTGCTGCTGAGATGGAGCATATCATTGCTATCACCATTGCCGCCGATGATGAGAGCGAAACTCAACCGTCTTTGACTTTAGTCCCAGGCATGAATACAGTTGTGATTACGGCACTGGACCAGCGCATAGGCGCCTGGCTCCTCTGTACGTTTGTGTGTAACTACCTTGATAGAGGGTACAGCCTCCTGGGCTTTGCATCTTCAACAAATGAGGAAGAGCTCTTTGCCAAATGGCAGCCGTTCGTTTTAGGTAATGCGCAAGTTGTTAATACATTTGGTTTTTCACCCACTTTTGAAAGATTTCAATCAGTCTTGCAACGCCAGCATTATCTGACGCACTATGACGAGCAAGCACAGACATGGTATATCTCACCCCCTATTTTTCGTTTAGACATTATCCATCCTGTCGATATTTTAGAGGATTACCTGGTGGCGACTGGCTACGACTTCGATGAGATCATGCCCAGATCACTCGCTTCTGCACCTGCAACAGGCTCCCAAACAAAACGGAGTGTCCTGGAAGAACGCTTAGTGAACTACATGCAAGCATACGGGGCAAGGCAGACAGTAGGGTTACTGCTGGATTCTTACGAGAACCTGGTTGAGAGAATGTATCATGACGCGCCTCAGAGGCTTATTCACCTCGTGAATGCTGTCAATATAAACCGTGAATATGCTGTTGATAGCAGCCTTCCACCTCTACTGAGAAATGCAGTGCATCCAACGGCGCCGCTTCCTCCTACCTGCTTCTATCTCTTTACCGAAACGCTGGCCCTGGATGAAAAGAAGGTCGCACACTCACGGTGGAAAATGGGTATTTTGCTCGTCGGAACCGATCATCCATTTAATAATGCTCATACCCTGCTTGACGCGCTCTGCTATCATCTGCGTTTAGGGCCATCCTCTCAGTTGAAGAGAAGTAATCACCGGCCTCTTATTCCAGGGCGACAGATGACGGTCTCTGTAGGAGAGACGCCCATCGGGCAGTTCGGAGAAGTTCACCCCGAGGTTTTGACCCGCTGGGGGCTGTTCTACCCAACCAGCTTTATCGAGTTGGATCTAGATGCCATTACAGAGATGTGGGATGGTAATCAAGGCTGATGTCAAAAAGAATAGCTCTTTACTGGCATAATGGACGAGGCCTGGGTCATACTGTTCGCAACGCAACACTTGGGCAAGCCCTGCTAGATCATATACCGGGTAGTGCTGTAATCGGTATTACGGGGGCAGCAAGGGGCCTGGATCTCCTCCCTCCAGAGATGGACCTCGTAAAAATCCCTTCGTACCTGGCATATGACGAGCAAAGCGGCGTGCGCACTACACCGATCCTACCTATAACAAAAAGCGAGTTCCAGCGCATGCGAGAAAACCTGATAGCGACATTCGTGAAAGATTTCCATCCGGAAGTGCTCATCGTGGACTACCGCCCGCAAGGGAAAAAAGGTGAGCTGGTACCGGCCGTGATCAATTCGCCCACTACACACAAAGTGCTGGGCCTGCGAGGTATCCTCAATGCCCCGGTAGAGACGAACAACGAATTCTTTAATCCACACACGGTTGCGTTTATACAGGAGTATTTTTCGGCAATCCATGTATATATAGACGCCTGTGTCTTTCGCTTTGAAGAGTACTATCAAGTCCCTACTGCAATAAGCAAGTTGCTGAAGTATACGGGCTATGTAGCACGCCCCACAGTAAAAACCAGAGCAGAAGCCCGTGCTCTTCTCAACATAGATGCCGGTGCCCGCGTCATTGTGCTCAGTTTTGGCGGGGGGCAGAGAACCGAAATGTTGTGGCAGTCAATTCTGGGCGGCCTTTCCCATATGCGAAAACACTTCGACTTTGCCTATTTAGCTGCGGGACCCTACCTTGAGGCTGACGCGTACGAGCGCCTGCGCCTGCAGGTCTCAGAGTACCCAAACTGGAAATGGACAAGGCTGCTTGATCCCCTCCCGCTTTGGATGAAGGCGAGCGACCTGTTCATCGGCGCCGGGGGGTACAACTCGCTGGCTGAGGTGATAGCGACAGGCGCAAATGCATTGATCATCCCGCGTCATCTGAGTGACCGCGAGCAAGAGTTACACTCGCAAGCGTTGGCTGACCTGGGAGTTTTGCGTGTGGCCAGCCTTCAGATGATCATGAGCGAAGACGTAACGAAGTTGTTAGAGGCCTGTCTGCTAGAGCCATATCCTGAGAAGCGACAGGTACAGATTGTTACGCACGGTGCGCAGGAAAATGCTCGCCTGATAGAGTTATTAGCCCGCTAGAAATGCATTCATGAAATTTCACCACCAAAACCGGTAACTTATTGTCACCCTGAGCGAGCCGAAGCCCTGAGCGCAGCGAAGGGGAAGCGAAGGGTCTCACTCGCGGGGCACCGAGATGCTTCGCTTCGCTCAGCATGACAGGACCGATCTTGTTCGTGAAAATTCATCCATTGCATCGTAAAGGCTGAGCACATTACGCTTTGGAGGTTTAATGAGTACTGCACATCCGCGGCGCATCGCGCTTATTACCTGTGATAATGTGTTCCAAGCAGGTGGTGTGGGAAATTCCGTAGTTCGAATAGCTCGCGGGCTCTCTACTCATTTTAATATACAGGTTGATATCATCTTCCTCGATCCTGATGAGCCTGTTGAATTCAACCCCCGCGGGAAAAATGGACTTACACAACTGGGCCAGCACTTTGATGCTGTGACCATTTTCAAGGTCAGCTCCTGGACGGGCGGCACAAATGCTGCACAGCACTGGGTTGATATCCATTACGCTTTTTTAGCATTGGCTCAAGAGCGCCAATACCAGCTCTTGCATGCCTTCTACGCCAGCATCACGGGATTCCCGGTGGTGTATGCTGCTCATGAACTGAACCTTCCATCTGTTGTCAGTGTCCGCGGCAACGATATTAATCGGGATGTCTTCCACACAGGCCGATTTCATCATCTCACGTGGGCACTGGAGAACGCTTCTCAATTCACAGCCGTGAGTCATGAAAGCTTGAAAAGAGCCCGCATCGTGAGCGCTTGTCCTGACAAAGGGAGAGTCATTCTTAACAGTATCCGCCCCGAAGACTTCGCAGAGGGTATCATTGATTTACAATTGCCGCGCCCGCTAGTCGGTTCCCTTGCAGTCTTCAAGAATAAGAAGGGATTAGAAGTATTGCTGTGCGCCTTCGCTATGGCCTTGCAGCACTATCCAACCGCTCACCTGCTGTTGGTAGGATATGTAATCCCAGCAGAACAAAGCAAGTTTGAAGAACTGGTTGCTAAATATAATCTGGCTAAGAAAATGACCCTCACAGGCCCCGTACCAGGGTACGACGTGCTTCGCTACTTACGTGGTATGGATGTCTTCGCGTTTTCTTCTCTTCACGATGGTTGCCCCAATGCAGTGCTCGAAGCAATGCTTGCAGGACTTCCCATAGTCGCCACCCGCTCCGGTTCTGTCCCGGAAATGATAGAGGATGGAAACCAGGGACTTTTGGTCCAGCCTGGGTCAGCCACAGAACTGTACGAGGCCCTAGTGAAAATGTTGAGTGCTGGCGCAGTTAAAGAGCACTTTGCAAAGCAGGCACGGGCACGAGTATTAACCCGATTCGCACCGTATCAGGAACTGGAGGCGTACCTGGAAGTCTACCATGCATGTCTGAACAGCAGAGAGAGTTGATTTCGACAGAATCAGCATCCCAGGGGTCAGGATGCGATGAAACCGGGGGAAAACGACCTCCCATGCCATCCAATACAGGCTATCGCCTGTCCAGCGCTGTGCTCTCCTACTCATGATACAATACTTTGCAGGCAATCCTAGAGAAGGAGAAACAAATGGAGCACTGGATCTGTATCACGTGTGGGACGCAATACTCTGCCAGCCAGGCGCCTCCACAAGGGTGTCTTATATGTCTCGACAAGCGCCAATACGTTCGACATGCAGGGCAGGCGTGGACCACCATGGCCGCCATGCAACAGGACGGTTTTCGCAACACCTTTCGACCATTCGAACCAGGTCTCACAGGCATTGGGACTGAACCTCCCTTTGCCATCGCACAACGCGCACTGCTTGTGCAGACAGAGCAAGGCAATGTGCTCTGGGAATGTGTGAGTCTATTGGATGACGACACCGTAGCCGCCGTCCAACACCTTGGTGGGATCGCTGCTATCGCGCTCTCTCATCCCCATTTCTATTCCTCGATGATCGCGTGGGCCGAGCGCTTTGATGTGCGTATCTATGCACATGAAACAAACCGCCCATGGGTCATGAGACCGAGTGAACGCATCACCTTCTGGACTGGCGAGACGTATTCCCTCTTCGATGACATTACACTGGTGCGACTGGGAGGACATTTTCCTGGGAGCACTGTGTTACATAGAGCGCGGGCGGCTGATGGCAAAGGGATTCTGCTCACAGGAGATACCATCATGGTGGTGCCCGATCGGGAGTGGGTGAGCTTTATGTACAGTTATCCCAATCTGATCCCGCTTCCGGCAGCAGAAGTGCGTCGTATCGCTGACAGCATCTTGCCGTATGATTTTGAACGCCTCTATTCGTCCTGGGATGACCGTATCATCTTAACAGATGCCCACGGGGCTGTGCAGAGGTCAGCAGACAGATATATCCGAGCCATAGAAGGGCACCTCTCCTAAGCAGATGGGACTCTCAAGCTCCTGACTCCGATGGGAATGGGGAGATGTCACAGCTCATCGTGTCCTTTCGGCAAGGCGATTGGATCAATGCCGCGCAGCATCATCCCTTGCCCGCGAGATTGATGGACCTGCTGTGTGGGTAAATCAGTAGGATCTCGCATCTGCACCAGCAGCGTGGTGCGCGCTTCGTTGCTGACGTTGAGCCCCGAACCGTGAATGGTCAAATAGCTCAAAAACAGCACATCACCGGCCCTGGCTGGACAGGGAAGCGCCAACGAGAGCGGATACTGCTCGGGCGGCAGGTGCCAGCCTCCCTCTGCGCGGTGTTCCAACGGGCCCAGTAGGTGACTCCCCGGCACGATGCATACACATCCCTTCTCAAGTGGCGCATCATCAAAATGGAAGATGGCCGCCAGCATACTCTGGCGCTCATGCGGAAAAAAGGGATAATCCTGGTGCAGCGGAAATGGGGACCCCTTCTCGGGCGGCTTAATGAACATTTTCGTATGATGCAGCTGCACATTTGGGCTGCCCATGAGATCTGCCGCCGCCCCTGTCAGCCGCTCATCCACCAGGAGACGGCTGAAGGCCGCTGAGTAGAACTGCACATTGTGACAATGCAGCAGTGTGGTGTGTTGCGCCTGCGCGACTGCCTTCCTGGCACTTCCCCAGGTCGCATCTATGTCCGCATGCACAGAGAGCCGCTGTGCCAGCGCGTGACACTCTTGTCGCAGCTCCTGGGCTTCCTGAAGTGTAAGGAGCCTCTCCACTAGCAAGTAGCCCTGTTCCTGAAAAAAAGCAACTTGTTCCTTCGTGAGCATGCTGGTCCTCCGCTTCAACTCTTTACTCTCGGGACTATGGACGGTTGAGATTTCTACTATTCACTATTTCCCCCAGCATTGTACCACTTTTCACACCGCCTCCCAGCGGCAAAGGACCAGATGCGGCTTTTGGGATCATTTTGAGCAACACAACAGAAAATAATACCCTTTGCCTGTTGGTAACCAGCCGGGTTGCGCTACACATCAGCAGCGAGAATGAGTTTCTCGTTCCACCTCTGACCGTGCCAGACCTCGCGCCTCTTCCAGCATATGAAGCTCTCACAAAAACCGCAGCCGTAATGCTCTTCTTGCAGCGTTGCCAGGCTGTCCAGCCAGGCTTCCAGCTCACACCGGGTAATGCCAGTACCATCGCCGCAATATGCGCCCGCCTGGACGGCCTGCCTCTCGCTATCGAACTGGCGGCCGCACGCATCAAACTTTTACCACCCCAGGCGCTCCTCAAACGTCTCGAACGCCGGCTCACTGTCTTGACCGGCGGAGCGAGCGACCTCCCGGTCAGGCACCAGGCGCTGCGCAATGCCTTGCAATGGAGCTACGACCTGCTCAGCCCAGAAGAGCAACAGCTCTTCCGGCGGCTCTCTGTCTTCGCTGGCGGTTTCACACTGCAGGCCGCTGAAGCACTTTGCGCCGCCCTTGATGGCGAAAGCGGCACTGGCTCACCAGTGCTAGATGGCCTTGCCTCGCTCGTCGAAAAAAGCCTCGTTCAATCACCACTATGGGATGAAGAAGATCCGCGCTTGCACATGCTGGAGACGATTCGTGAGTATGGCCTGGAGTGTCTGGCCGCGAACGGAGAGCTGGAGCCAGCGCGACAGGCCCACGCACAATGTTTCCTGGCACTGGCCGAGGAGGCCGCGCCCCACCTGAACAGGCCGCAGGAAACGGAAGATGTGTGGATACGACGATTGGAGCGAGAAGTGGAGAATATTCGTGCAGCAATGGCATGGTCGCTGGAATATGGCAGGCAGACCAGGAACATGGAGATTGCCCTGCGACTTGTAGCTGCGCTCGGCTATTTCTGGGAGCTACGCGGCTATCTCCGAGAAGGATGGGCATTCACGGAACAGACGTTGACAGGATGTGAGGGTGTTGCCGCGCGAGTACAGGCGTCGGCATTCAACATGGCTTCCATCTTCACCCGACATCTGGGCGAGCTTGAAAAGTCAGAGCGTATGTCAGAGAGAAGTCTGGCTTTTTATAGAGAGCTTGGTGATACTGCCAACATAGCCGAGCAGCTACGCTCATTGGGATACAGAGCGCAACTGAGGTTTGATTTTGAGCGCGCTCATGCTCTCTACGAGGAGAGCCTCGCCCTCTACACTTCCCTCAATGATCAGCAAGGGATTGACCAGGTACATTTCAATCTAGCGTACCTGGCGCTAAACGAGGGGGATTACCAGCATTCCCGCGTCTTGTTTGAAAGGATACTGGCGAACAGGAGACGAACGGGCCACCAGCGAGCCATTGCCAGCACACTTTTCCAGTTGGCGCAGCTACTTTACTTATCTCATACCACCCCACCCGTCGAAGAAATACAGCCTTTGCTCAATGAAGGGCTTGCCCTCTCCAGGGAGGTAGGGGACATGCAAAATAACGCTGCTTTTCAGGGGTTGATGGCCGTTGTCGCCTTTCGTCAAGGAGACTTGCACAAGGCTCGTCAACTGGTAGAGGAGGCCATCCAGTTCTGTCGGAAAGAGAGCATGCAATACCTGCTGCTAGCCTGTCTTCCTCTTCTTGCCAGGCTGAATACTGTCGAGGGGGATTACTCAGCAGCGCGCGCCCAGTTTGAAGAAAGCCTGACGATAGCGAGAAGACTCAACCAAGTCGACGCCATCTCTGATGGCCTGATAGGGATGGCAGGCTTGGCTATAGCACAGCAACAGTATGTGCGAGCAGCCCGGCTCTTTGGCGCAGACGAGAAGATACGTGAAGCGGCCAGGGTTTCCATCTATCCGGTCGATCGCCCCATCTATGATCGCAGTGTTGCCGCTGTCCGCGTCTTCCTGGGAGAAAAAGCTCTTACCGCTCTCTGGGGCGAAGGGCGTGCCTTATCCCTGGCAGAAGCTCTTGCTGCCAGCGACATCGTAGCAAGTACCCAACAGGGCTCCAAAACTCCCACTGCACAGGCACCTCCCTATCCCGCCGGACTGACAGCCCGCGAAGTGGAAGTGTTGCGCCTGGTTGCTCAGGGCCTCTCCGATGCTCAGGTCGCCGAAAAGCTCGTGGTCAGCCCGCGCACGGTGACCACGCACTTGACCTCGATCTATAATAAGCTGGGCGTCAATTCGCGTGTGGCCGCCACCCGCTTCGCGGTAGAACACCAGCTCGGCTAAGCTTCCGCCTGCGGCGCTCGCCTTTGGTGCGGCGAAGCCGCGCGAGCACCTGTGGCGAGAGAGCGGAGCCGCTGAGAAACAGACACGCTCTTACACGGATCATATTGAATCTCTTACCTTTTCTTTGCCACTCACTCTGCCGGACTACGTAGCCTTTTGCCGGAAAGCACCACACGGAAATACGTAGTCGAATACGTAATCTCTACGATATCCTTCCCTCTGCTGCCTGCTAGACTCCTACCAGTGAAGCTTATCGACCACAAAAAAGAGCCAGAAAGGCAGAGGAAGAAAACATATATGCATAAACATCTCAGCGAAGCACCCCGGTTGCCATTGCAAATGGGCGACATCATATCGAGTCAAGGACCGGCTCTGCTGGCACGCCACGCCGAGCTGCATGGCCCGGTCTTGCAATGGGTCATGCCATACGGACCGCTCGCCGGACGAGATATCGTGTTCCTGGTAGGCCCCGAGGCCAATCGCTTCGTGCTGCACTCGCACCGGCAGTCCTTCAGCCATGCATTGGGTTGGACGCCATCCATCGGCCACTTGATGGGCACAGGCTTGCTCAACATGGACCCGCCAGAACACACGTATCACCGCAAGGTGTGGAATCCAGCCTTCACCCACGCCTATATGGAACGCTACCTCCCGCTCATCCAACGCGTGATTGTTGAGCGCACTGCTCGTTGGGTTGAGCGAGGCGAGGTAGACCTGTATCAAGAAGTGCGGGAACTCACCTTTCACGTGGCTGCCGCGGTACTGGCAGGATTTGAGCACGGCCAGAAGGCTGAGCATCTCCAGAAGCTCTTCTATACGCTGATTGGGGAGATGGTCGCTTCGCTCCAGAACTATGACGAGCACTTGCCGAAAGCGCATCAGGCTCGTGACGAGTTGACCACGCTGCTGCTGGAACTGATCGCGGAGCGGCGTCGCATAGCGGCGAACAAGCAACCACATGACGTGTTGGGGCTCATGGTCCATGCCCGCGACGA
>Ga0187846_10001267_pt1 | contig 14292 bp, 10 predicted proteins | sample TC_taG_FD_161473 | JGI IMG/M metagenome (GOLD analysis project Ga0187846, IMG submission 161473) | Biofilm microbial communities from the roof of an iron ore cave, State of Minas Gerais, Brazil - TC_06 Biofilm (v2) | ecosystem: Environmental > Terrestrial > Deep subsurface > Cave > Wall biofilm...
AGAGTCGGACGGGAGCGGCGAGGTCGTTGAAGTGCCGACTTCTGGGGTATGCAGCTCCATCGCGGTCATCTTGCGCGGCACCAGGACCCACGTCCGTCGGGGGTGGGGCTGTGATGATTTGCCATCAGTCATTAAGGAGCCAGTTTTTGTGACAACCGAGTCCGCCTTCGCCGGGGCCGCCAAATCTGAAGACGGGGTTATCTTGTTGGTGCCCCGCATGAAGCACCAGGGCTACGATAGCACCAGTGTCAGTAGCCGGCGCGAGTGGGTGGAGAAGAAAACGGGTTGCCCGCTAAAACATGTCGGTTCCCACTCGATCTCGAGCGAAGAGATGCGCGGCAACGTTGAAAACCCAGTGGGCGCAGCACAGGTCCCCTTGGGCGTTGCGGGGCCGCTCCTGATTCATGGAGACGGCGCATACGGTACTTTTTACGTACCCCTGGCAACAACAGAAGGGGCTCTCGTGCGCTCCTACGAGCGAGGGATGGTGACCTTAACTCGGGCTGGCGGCGTTTCCGTTCGTGTCCATAGGGATGAAAACCGCGTCTCTCCAGTCTTCCTCTTCGAAGACGTCGCGGAGGCCCATGAGTTCGCCAAGCACTTGCCTGACTACTTCGAATCGGTTCGCGCTGAGGCTGAATCGACTACCCAGCACGGCAAATTACTCCGCATCGAGTGCCAGCCGATCGGAAGGGAGATGATAGTCAACTTCTGCTATTTCACATCCGACGCCCAGGGCATGAATATGATCGTAAAGGCGACGGATCGCGCGTGCCGGTGGATTTTGAATCACAGTCGAGCGAGGGGATTCTATATTTTCAGTGGCCTCTGTTCGGAAAAGCGCGCTACGGGGTGTCTGTTTTCCGGAGGCAAGGGTAAGAAAGTCACAGCAGGGGCTCGTATCGCTCCAGAGATAGTTAACGCGTATCTTCATTGTACTCCCAACGAGATGGCGGACGTCTGGCATCACACCGTCCTCGGTCATGTGCATGCTGGCGCGATGGGATACAACGCGCATTACGCAAATGGTCTCGCGGCCCTGTACATCGCATGCGGTCAGGACGTAGCCAACGTGGCGAACTCCGCCGTGGGGATAACGAATTTCGAAGTCAGCGAAGATGGAGACCTGTACGCGAGCGTAACTCTTCCGTCCCTGACGGTTGCAACCGTGGGAGGAGGCACTGGGTTCGGGACAAGCCGCGAATGCCTGGAACTACTAGGTTGTGCGGGCAATGGACATGCCGTTAAGTTTGCTGAAGTCGTCGCGGCCACTCTGCTCGCTGGCGAAATTTCCATGGGTGCGGCAATCGCGACTCACGAGTTTGTTTCAGCTCACGAGACTAATGGTCGAAATAAGCCCTATTGACTGACTTCCGGACTGGGCATCCTCGCGCTCTAGTCAATGTCAGCCTCCTCGTAATGCGACCTGAACTATGGGCGGCTTATATGGTGTCCGAGAACACAGAGTTGGATCGGCTAATCGCGAAGGCTTATTCTGACGCGTTCAGCTGCCACGGCGATCTCGGCGTTAAGTTGGAGACCTTCGGGCGCCAAAGTCAGATTGATTGTTAGAAAACACATGGGACAGGCGCCGCTCGACGCCGTCAATGCGTTCGTCACCGAACTTCACACCTCTGATCTCTACCTTGCGATCGGCTGCGCAGAGCATAGCGAGCCGGCTTGGCAACGGTTTACGGCGACCTATCGGAAATTCATCCGAAGCCTCGCGCGCTTGTTCTGTAAGACACCCGACGGGGCTCGCGATCTTGCGGACAACGTTCTAGTAGATCTGCTCCTGCCCGACCGCTCGGGCCAGAGTCGCATTGCCTCGTATGACGGAAGAAGCTCGCTCGCTACTTGGCTGCGGGTGATCGTGAGCCACCGGGCAATCAATGAGCGTCAGCGGAAGGGCAACAACACTACGCGAATGTTTGACATACCAGAGGTGTCTGACCTGTCCGCCCTACGTATTATGGATTCAACGCTCAACATCGATCGATACGAAGGCATGCTACGCGATGCTTTACAAACTGCTTGCGAAGGTCTCGCCGACCAGGAGCGATTGATGTTGCTGTGGCGGTATGAGGGCGGCCTTCAGCTAGGCCAAATCGCACGTCTGCTACGTATCCACCAGTCCACTGTGACCCGGCAGCTTGATCGCATCCAGGAGAGATTAAAAAGGAGGGTGATGTCAATACTTGCGTCGAAACACGGTTTGGGCCCCGCCGCTATTGAGGAATGCCTGAACGATCTCGTCGAAAATCCGTTTCACTCGATTTCTGTTGTGGATCTCATTAGGAAGATCCCAGGGCTCTCGCACCAGGAAGCGCTGGACGGCTTGTCATTTGTGGGCGAGGGAACCGCCCATAATCCCCGTCCGCCCAGAAAGTGCACGGCGGCATCGAGACGGCCCCACGATGGTTCACATCGAGCCAGAGTTGCGGCTGCGTCGATAGACAACACACCGCGCTAGATCGCTCTTGACGAAAATGGCCGCCGGGGGCGTTGAACTGAGCCGGTCCGAGGTGGCGGTGCTCAAATGCTATGGAGCAGCGGCACAGGGCCCAGGTTTTGGTGAGTGGACATCATCGAGAGGTCTGAACGCTGCCTTGTACTTCACCTCCGCCTCAAAGGCACTGCAGTTCGGCTTTCTGGGCTACCTACGACGGTATCACCTAGATGATTATAGTTTGAGATGATCCCTTGAGGAAACTCAGGAAATTCTTGATTCGCTGGACTCGTCTAGTCTAGTCTAATATGGGGGTAGGTTAGATAGCCTGACCGTGCGAGTCGAATGTCCTGCGAAGGAAGACCTAGCTGCATTGGTAAGTGGCACTCTTTCCGAAGAGGCGTTTGCGCATACTAAGCATCATCTCGCCGGATGCCGCAAATGTCGCATGATTTTGGCGATGGTGATCAAGAGTGAGACCGCAGTGCTAAACCCAACTAGGGTTCGGCGGCCGCACTGCTCGATCATTCCCAGTCCGGACTAGCACCACGTAGCCGAGTATCAGAATATTTTGGAACACATTCTAGGGATGTGTGTTCCGGCCGCCAGCGGCAACTTCCCCCCAGGGATTGAAGTCGCACTATCCAGGGGCGCTTCTTCATCCAACCAACCAGACGGCAAGGACAAGCCGCTCGCCCATATTTGTCTCACGCAAGCCAAGGTAGTAGACATCAACGGATCTGCATCATGGGAACACCGGTCGACTATTGGCCATTTTGTTGATACCAGAAATGCGGTAACTCCCGATTGGAAGCGAACTAGCCCAGCACCCAAGGCTGCGCTGACCGTAGTCTCAAAGATCTGGTCCTCCGAGTAATCAGCTCACCGCTTTCGGATTATTACCGACCGCAAATTTTTCGGTTACGACTGTCTCCATCAGTGGGTAACCATCCCATACCGGATGGCGATGACTGCGTTCGTGCCGCCAGGGACACGCGTAGGGAGTTAAGGCGAGGAGCGTAGCGCGGTGTCTAGGCCCTTCAAAGTGAGAAGCGGGCCCGAGAGCTCGTATGACGCCGTGGTGATCGGGGCAGGCATCGGGGGTCTCATCTGCGCAAACTTACTGGCGCGCGCCGGTTTGAGTGTTCTGCTCATCGAGCAGCATTTCATGGTGGGCGGTTATTGTAGCACTTTTCGACGCAAAGGCTACACGTTCGACGCAGCCACGCACTTCTACCCGCTGTTAGGTAATCCTCAAACGATAACTGGCAGGCTGCTGAGGGACCTGGGTATCACGACCGGGTGGGTTAAGATGGACCCGGTCGATCACTTTCATTTCCCTGATGGGTCGACTTTCACCGCCCCGGCTGACATCGATTTCTACATGGGAAAACTCAAATCGGAGTTTCCGAAAGAGGAATCTGCGATTGATGATTTCTTCGAGCTCGTGCGGAGGCTCTACCTCTTAGGATTGCTTCATTATTTCCGCTGCCAAGATACCGACCGCCTCGACAGATATCGCGATTTCACCGTACGACAGGCGCTGGACAGGTACTTTCATGACCGAAAGCTCAAGCTGCTACTTGCGGCTGATTCCGGCCACTGGGGCTCGCCTCCTTGCCGGACCTCCTTCGTGTTCGACTCGATGCTTAGGCTCTCGTACTTCCTCGGCAACTATTATCCACGAGGCGGATCGCAGGCTTTTGCGGATGAGTTGGCGCGCCGGTTTGAAGAGTCGGGCGGACACATCCTGATGAGTTCGTCGGTCACACGGATAATGGTAGAGGAGGGTGCCGTCCGGGGCGTTGAAGTCGCCACGGGTCCAGTGCGCGATCGGCTCGTCAAGAAGGTACGGGCTGCCGTAGTGGTCTCGAACGCTGACATGCTCCAGACTCTCGAGCACATGCTCGAACGCGAATGCAGGCATCATCCTTATCTTGAGTCTGTACGCAAGCTTCGGCCGACGTACCCCTGTTTCCTCACCCATATCGGGGTCAAGGACGTACCCACACAAGTGTTGCGCGAAGCCGAGGGATACCATTGGGACTCCTGGGACGCCGATCAGGTCGCGGATAGTGCATTCAAGATTTTTGTGCCGACCCTGTTCGAGCCCGCGATGGCGCCTGCCGGTGGTCACGTTGTGATCGTACAGAAGCTGACTGACATCGATTACTCGGCAGTTCGTGATTGGCCATCGCACAAGGGCGCCGTCGAGCAGTATGTGATGACCAATCTGGAAAGAGTGATACCCGGTTTCTCGAGCAAGGTCGTGGTCAAGCTGAGCGCCTCCGCCCTGACTTCGCACCGATATACGCTTAACCACCATGGCGCCATGCTGGGTTGGGAGATGTCACCCGACCAACTCGGAGATGGTCGCCCCGGCGTCTCCGGGCCCGTCAAACACCTCTACTTCGTCGGTCATTGGACGCAGCCCGGAGGGGGAATCACCCCTGTAATTGTCTCAGCGATGCAAGTTGCGAAAGCCATAACCGAGAGTCGAGAGCCAGCTTACGCGCCTGCTGAGTTCTGGAGAGACCCGGCGTTCGCAATGTCGAGCGAAATGAGAGTGTGACATGGCCAGGGTCGCTGTCATTGCTCCTGAACCAGACACCGCGCAAGCTGTGACGGACCGATTGCGCAACTGCTCTTTCGTCGAGTGCTGTGAGATTACGAAACACGTGAACGGGGCCGACAGCTTGGCAAGCCGCGGCCGCGCCGGCCTGTCAGGACTTAACGGCGTCGATACCGTTGTCTATTTTCCTTCTTGGTTGGCCGACCGTCGGCTAATGCCTGACTTGGCGAAGGCGAGGGCTGTGTTCGATCAGTGCGCGCGCGCAGGGATCAAGAAGCTGATTCTGCTCTCAAGCGGGGCCGCCTACGGAGCGAGCCCCCATAACCCCGGGTTCGTATCCGAGTCGTACTCCGTTCTGCGCGACGGCAGGAATCTGATCGCAAGCGAGTGGCGGGAGCTTGAAGCTCTAGCCCGGCAGTGCCTAGCCCTGAAGTCCAATGTCGAGGTGACGATTCTGCGGCCTGCCAGCGTCCTCTCCCACGTTAGGGCTGATTACTTGAGTCAGTTGCTCAGAGGCCGCGTCGCCATCACTTTGCCTGGTCATGACCCTCCCCTCCAACTCCTCCATCCAGGCGACGTAGTGAACGCCATCTGTTGTGCGATTCAGAAGGCTGAGGGAGGGGTGTTCAACGTCGCACCTGATGGCGTAATTCCGCTTAACGTTGCGCTTCGCTGGGCCGGGTCGAAGCGCATCCCGGTTCCACGGATTCTGCAACGGATCGGCCGCCTCGGCCTCAGTCGAGTTGGACTTGCTCACCCTGTGGATCAGCTCGAATACGTGCGCTACTCATGGACCGTCTCCAATAAGAAGAGCAAGCGCGAACTCGGTTTTAAGCCCCGATTCTCAAGCGCCGAGGCGCTTAGAGAGTTCGTTCGCGAGAGATCGGAAGCGCCGGTCGAATTGGGGAACGGCTCAAAGCTCGACTTTGATGATTTCGGATTGGACAAGGATTACATCGCAGCCTACGGGCGTACATTGTTCAACTTTCTGTATCGGTACTACTGGCGCATCGAGATGAGGGGAGCTGATCACATACCTCGCAGCGGCCGCGCAGTGTTAGTTGGTATCCATCGGGGATTCATGCCTTTCGACGGCGTCATGGCTCTGCATGGCATTGTGCGAACGACAGGCCGTTTTCCACGATTCCTTATTCACCCGACCTTGATCAAGTTTCCCTTCCAGTTCAATTTCATGACCAAGCTAGGGGGTATCATTGCCTGCCAGGAAAATGCCGACTACGTCCTTCAACGCGACGAATTGCTGGGCGTCTTTCCTGAAGGTATCCAAGGGGCGTTTACGCTCTATCGCGACGCATACCGCGTGGGCGACTTGGTCCGCGATGATTTTGTGCGGATGGCTCTTCGTAATCATTCTCCCATCGTGCCCTTTGTGACAGTAGGGAGTGCTGAAATCTTCCCGATCCTTAAGAGGATTAAGTGGCGATGGTGGAAGCGCTACACGGAATGGCCGTTCTTTCCGCTAACGCTTACGTTTCCACTACTCCCGCTACCCCTCCCCTCGAAGTGGCACACCCAGTTCTTGCCAGTGCTTCACGTCGAGAGCCAATACCCGCCGGAGGCGGCAAGCGACGCTACAACGGTGCACGCGATCAGTCAGACAGTTCGATCCCAAATGCAAGCGGCTATCGACGGCATGTTAAGGCGCCGAAAATCGATTTTCTTCGGGTCGTTATTCGAGGCCGAGGTGACTTCATGAGTTGGTGGCTGGGACTGCGCAGGGTGGCGCATATTATCTTCGTCGTTCTGCATCATCTTCTCGGACATGTTGCCAGTCGCGGCATTGCGCTGTGGCCTAAGCTTGCAGCGCGCCTTCACGCCACAAGCTCCCCGGGCCCCCAGCGCTTGCGTACTGCCATCGAGGAGTTGGGTGGCACGTTCGTGAAATTCGGACAGGTGCTGGCTCTTCAGTCCGACGTTTTGCCGCTCGCCCATTGTGAGGCGCTGTACGACTTGCTGGACCAGATGCCGCCCTTCAATTTTGAACACGTTGAGAGGGTATTCGTGGAGGAAGTTGGCAGCCGTCCGTCGCAAATCTTTGATTCCTTCGACTCGCAGCCCATCGCTACAGGTTCCATTGGTCAGGTGCACGAAGCGCGTCTCGGTGAACAGAAGCTGGCCATCAAGGTGCGGCGACCCACAGTGGAGCGAGACTTTGCCGTTGATATACGCCTGATGACCGCCGCGATCCGCCTGATCAGGCTGGCGCATCTCAGGAAGCTCAATTGGATGATCGAACCCATGAGCGAGTTCTTAGGCTGGACACGCGAGGAGCTTGATTACCGGCGCGAGGCTCGTTACATGGAAGCGCTTGGCAGGAACGCGCGAGATAACCCGTGCGAGCGCATTCCAGCGGTTCTTTGGGAGTACACGACGAGACGCATCCTCACCGTTGAATTGTTGGAGGCGGTTAGCGTGCTCGACTACATTCGTGCGCGGGAGCATGGCGATCAATTCACCTTGCACCGGGTGCAAGCCCTGGGCTTCGACCCGAACCAATTCGCGCGCAACGTCGTGGAAAACTTCCTAAACGACGCCTTCAAGCACGGAATGTTTCACGCCGACCTGCACCCTGCGAATCTGATGATATTGGATGGGAACAGAGTGGGCTACATCGACTTTGGCATTTTCGGAGTACTTAGCCCTTATTCCCGCCGCCATTTAGTCGCTCTGACGCTCGCGTATGCGCGAGGAGACCTTGATTCACTGTGCGCGTCGTTCTTCCGGGTATCGACGCTGGAACCAAGTGCGAACGCCGAGGAATTCCGCAAAGAGCTGAGCGTTCTGGCACGCAACTGGTACGGACGCGGCCGCACAGAACCTCGCCTGCGGAGGAGCATCACGCTGATGATGCTCGATATGCTGACGCTTTCGCGAAAGACCGGAATTTGGCCGCAACGCGACGTGATCAAGTACATTCGCTCCGCCATCGCCCTCGACGGCCTCATCAAACGCTTTGCTCCGGGCTTCGACGTGGGTCGCCATCTGGAGACGGTGTGTGAACGACAGCTCAAGTGGGACCCCCTCCGAGCATTAGTCTCCTACGATACGCTGGTTACCTGGTTCGATGCAAATGCGCACCTGATTCGCGACGGTGCGTTCAGGTCCATCGCGTTCATAGGGCGATTGGCGAACGGGGAGTTGCCCGTGTCCGCTACAGTCGCGGGTAGTGCTAACGGTGAGAGCGACGGCGCATTGCGACGGAGAGCCGTACTGCTGGCGGCGCTTACATTGGGAGTATCCTTGCTTACGACCTTGCAGCATCAGCCGGTGCATTTCGGCGTGAACCTGGCTGCGGCTGGAGTAGTGATTGCCGCCGCGGCTGCGATCAAGACTTTTGAGACGATACGCAGGCTGGCCTGAAGAAGAAGATACGCCTGCGAAAGGAGCCTGCTCATGCGTGCACTCACCAAGTCAATGGTCAGCTTTTCCTGGGCGATGTCGCTTTTTGGGGCCAAACAAGTTGCGAACTTCCTCAGACCCCAGCAGGCGGCCCAAGCTTTCGATGCCGTAACCGGCAAGACCGAAGAGCAGTTCGGGGATCTCCTCGACCGCACCTTCAGGGCGGGAGATGCGCTGCAGAGGGGAATGGTGGACATGGCCTTCGGTTTCCTTACGCCCGACGTCCTGAACCCAAACTGGTGGATAAAGATGACCTCGGATACAGTGCAGCGCACTACTGAGGCCCTCCGGCAAGCCACGCCTCCAGGCACCTCCGGAAGGTCACAGACGTCCACGGGCTGGGGGCCTGTGCATTGATGGTTACGGGTCCGGGAAGGCAGCTAGAGGATAACTGATCAGAACGGCGGAACGAAGATGGTGAAGGCTGTCCATAGGCTCGAACCTGTTGCGACGAGTGTTTCTCATCGGCGCACGGCCCACCGGGCTGGAGGTCGAAGGGGGCGCGATGTGGCCAAGTGCCTGGCGCATTTTGGCTTGCTTCGCGGCCCGCGTCGGCATCGGGACGCGGCCGGTCCAAGCGCCGCCCACGATAATCGGGCCGTCAGGGTCCGCGCCGCCTTAGAGAGTCTCGGTCCGGTCTTCTCCGCTTTCGGCATTTATGTGTCGTCGCGCCCGGATCTCCTGCCCGCGAACGTTTGCTTGGAACTCGGGGCCATAGCTGACCGGGGGGAGGTTACACCGATCACTGCCGTGAAAGAGGTGATCCAACGCGAGATCGGGCGCTCCTGTGAGGAAGTTTTTCTGGCATTAGAACCGACGCCCTTCGAGTCTCGGTTGATCTTTCAGTCGCATCGCGCTGAGCTCAGAGGCGGTGAGGTCGTAACGGTCAGGGTAGTCCATCCGGAACTCGGAGAATCTCTCGAACGCGACGTGGAGCTGCTATTGCTTCTTGAAGATGCTTTCGAGAGTGAGGACTGGGACCACCTCCCTATCGAAAGTTTAGTCGCTGACTTCCGCGATGCATTTGAACAACAAATGGATTGTGTTCAGCAAGCCGAGGCGCTGCAACTGATGGCACAAGACGCTGACGACTTGGAGATACTAAAAGTGCAGGCTGTTCTGGGAGACCTGTCTGCCGCGAAAATGCTCACCATTGAGCCGCTCTCGGGTATCGATGTCGATAATCTGATCGCGTGTTCCGGCGAGCCACAGCCGGGAATTTGCACCAATTCGGATCTGCAGTCTGGACGTGGCGGGTTTGATTTGGACAACCTTGCGAGCCGCCTCTGCTTGGTATGGCTCCGGCAGGCGCTTCTCGGCCACACGTTCCCCGTCGATCCGCGTCTCTCAAACATTGCAATTCTTCCTGACAAGCAGGTTGCGTTTACCGGTGGCGGTTTCGTGAGCCTTCCACCAACGGCGAGAACCAATCTTTGGGATTATCTGATAGCCACCTCAGTAGAGGACCCAGACAAGGCGTGCACGTGCCTGCTTAAAGAAATGCGAGAAGAAAAACGTGCCGAGGCCGATGCGCTGCAGAACAGGTTTAGACAGGTAGTGCCTTTTCGAGATGGCGGATGGGACGGCTTCGACACCAGCTCCAGCATGCCGGAGCGCCTATTTTTGCACTGGAGACTCGCCAACGCATGTGGTTACCAACCCAAGCCTCACCTGGTGTCGTTTTATAGGGGTTTATTCCAGGTCGCCAGCACTGCGCACTGGCTCGCGCCGGGAAGCGATTCTTTTCTGAAAGGGTTGGAGGACCTTCGTCTGGTGGCCCTGCTAGAGAACCTCCGAGACATGATGACCTTAAGCCAATTAAGAGACAGCCTTGGCCGGTACGCGGCGATGATGCCTGACTTGCCCAAAAGGTTCGATGAAGCCTTAACCATGGCCGCAGAGGGGAGCCCGCAGCTGAAGCTCCGGCTAACGGAAACAGCCGGAGAGAAGCAAAAGAACTCGTCAGCCGTCGTGACCGCGCTGCTGCTTGTTCTAGCGGCCGTTGCGGCGTGGTCACACGCCCTCGGGGCGGCGGCTCCTGGGGGCCAAAAAGTCACTGCGATTACGTTCTTATTTTTCGGAGCGCTGCTTGTGAGAGCCGTAAGCGGGTGGCGATAAATGGGAGTAGGTGCCGCCCAATCGTGTGACGCGAATATGTCGACGGACCGACCCTGCAGATCCGGCTTGCATCGCCATGGGCCTGTGCAGAGTTCAAGCGGGCTTGGGTCGCATGTATGATTCGGTTCCTTAGCCAGATGTTCAAGCTACCCTTGGCCGCTTTTGTTGCCAGCATCGAAATTATCACCATAGCGATGCGAGAGCTTCAGAAAACCTTCGACCAGAGCGTCGACGTCATGGTGAGCGAGACAGCCGAGGCTCTGGCTAATTTTTCAATAGGCGGCCACGAGTCGGAGATTGATCCAGGAAATTCTGCAGGCGACGGCGTTATGACAGATCGTTCCAACCCAGCTGCTGAGACAACACATGAGGAGGACGGCAACATGCCAGATCAAGACTTAGGCGGAGAAAATCTCAAGGTAGTTCGATACCGAATACTATTCACGAAGCGCGACTTCGAGGTCACCCTTGAAGAGGCGGAAGATGACGTCGTGAACTACCCTACAGACCCGGCCAGCTACGGTGGTCTAAAGGTCGCACAGTTCTTTAGGAAGGTCGCGCAAGGCAAAATCGGCCTGCCTCAGAAGTGGAGGGAGAAAAACTATCCTCAGAAGAATGCGCCGGACCGGGGATGGAAAATCCCAGAAGAGGACGAGCGGTACGTCACGTTCATCTACGAGGTGGTCAGGCAGGTTGAGAGAGAAGAGGCAGAGTACGATAAGCAAAAGGTGGAAATCCTTAGAGAAATCCGAGACAAGCTGTAACCGTTGCCAATACGTTTACCTGAATTCCCTCAGGGGCAGCCCTCTGTCCTGAAGTGTTCAGTTAGCCTGTGGCGGCGGAAGCGGTCTCGACGATGATTTTGGACAATACTTTGCTGGCCACACTTGGTGCGGCAATTTCTGCCCCGACCAGCGGGTGGGAGGAGCTATATGGACACATCTGAGAGAACCTTAACTGAAGTTCTCGATAGCATTGCTGCGAGCATTGGTCGGGGGATAGAACTCCCCCGCGAAGCTCACAGCAGCTGGCGGGAAGAGGTCATAATCGTCTACTGCGTGGGCAAAGGAAAGTTCAGTGATGATCTGAAGTACATCAACCTCCAGATGGATATGTTCGATTTGAACGGCAAGTGGGTAGGGTACCAGTTGGGCGTACACCTTTCCTACAGTACTCCCCAAGACCTATTGAGTACCCCGCCGCCGCCGCAGGGTCCCTCCGATCAGCCGGACAGTCCGGTCCCACACCGACCGCCGAAGGAGTGGACAAAAGGGTTGTGGACCTTTGCCGACGGCAGTGCCGTGTACGCAGTCGGCCCGGTACAGAGTCATCTGGTTCCCTTCAATGACGGCTCGTTCCTGTTTATGGTAACCACCGGGCAGATCATCACTAGCGGCACTGGGAGGTACCAGGGTTGCGCTGGTAGCAAACAGGCTACGGGCACCGCATTTGTGCCGGCAGGCCTGATTCAGCAGCGCCGGTTTCCTGCTCCAGGCATGGAATTCGAGGCCAAGACCATTGAGACTTTTCGAATCGTGAAAGCTCAGGACATAGGTTCGCCCCCGGGTGGGCCACCACCAAGCCCTTAATTCGGCGTCGCCGGACCGAAAAAGCGGCGACGCCACCACAGACCCCTCAGTCTGAAGGGCCTCCCACTACTTCGGGCAGGAAAAAGAGGGGAAGGGGGAACCCATAGCACGCAGCATGGGAAGAGGTTGTCAACGATGGACAGGAGAAATTCTATATGCCAACAAGTGACGCAACTGTGACTGGAGCTCTTGAGAGAATCGCGGCAAGACTCGGGGCGCTTCCGTTGGTGCCCTCCGCAGCTCAGACCGATGAAAGAGAGGAGCTAATCGTAAGGTACACGATGGGCGGTGGCACTATCACCGCGAACCACAAGATTGCCGTGAAGGGAAAAATGTTCAAACTCAACGGCGAGCCGGACGGCGAGTGGGAAGGAGTAGACGATCCGGTTGTACCCCTCGTCGAGATATTTAATCCGCCGCCCCAGCCGCGAGAGCCTTTTGATAAACCTGCCGGGCCAGTCGACGAGGTTAAAGTTCTGTCGTACTCGAAGGGAATCTGGAGATTCGGAGATGGCAGCACGATCACCGCGATCGGTCCGGCTCAACTACGGGTGATCTTTTATGTGGACGGCGCCTCCCAGTTGTGGGTTTCGGCAGAGCAGATCATTACCAATGGGACGGGCAGGTTCGCAGGTGCGCAGGGCCTTAAGACCGTTGGTGGCTCCTCCTGGGTCAAGCGCGGCCAAGATCCCAATCAGCCCGGAGATTTCTCCGCAAAGACGGTTGAGGTCTTTCGGATCATCCGACGGGAATTCATCGGACAGGGGTAACGGCAGCTGTTCAACAGCAGCCCTCCTCGAAGGGCCTTTGATTCCCTTCAAGGGAAGAAGTCCCGGATCGGCGGAAGAACTTGAAGTGAAGCGCGGTCCCTTCATTTTGAGCGCGCACTCATACCTCGAAACGGGGCCGATGAAGAATCGTCCAGGCTAGAGCATCGGTCTACCGTCGGCTGACTCTCGGGGATGCGTTTGTGTGAGCATCTTTTCCGGAAGGCGTGGCAGAAACCGCCCATAACGCATCATCGAGAGGCGGCGAGAGGCCTGAATGAGTCCTTCTCATGACACTCAGACCTTTGGCAGCGGACGCGAGATTCCAGGCGTGCCGCGCCCGGGTTCTCCAGCCCAATCAACGCCCCCACCCATACCCCTGCCCCCCACATTTCCGCCCGGTGTAGATCCGGAGACCTACCAGATCGATAAGGTGACCCGGCTGCTGAAAAGCGCCGCCTACTTTCCTATTTTTAATGTTCCCAACCCGACCGCGCCGAACAAGCCTGTTCTGTTGATTCCGGGCTTAAGCTTCCTCATGGTTGCCGTCGAAGTGAACGAGGACCTTCACCGCTATGAAGTTAAGGTCGAAGAGCCGACCATCGACAAGGGTTTGCGAGCTGCTAACCGCATCGGGGAGCGTGTGGCGAACGTCCGCATCCGCTTTACTCCCATGCCGGAAGACTTTGAAGCTGCTCCAGGCAAGTATCCGCCGCCAACTATTTTGATTCCATTCTTCTCTCAGCGAGTCTGCATGCTTGAGGGTCAATTGACCTTCAAGGACCGTGCGCAGAGTGGCTTCAAAGCGTTTGGGGCCGGCCGGACTTTCCCAGTGATCGAGGGTAACCAGCGCCGCTTGCGGCTGGGCGCCGTGATTGAGGTGGTTGAAGGGCTGGGAGCGTTCAAGGGTTTGACGGGCGCTTTTGTGATCAACGGGTTCATCGCACCCCCTCATGATCTGGCGCTCAACCTGATGGTGCGGATCATGGATCCGACGGGGAGGCTCAGAGCCCACGATGGCCCAGCCCCCCTCAAAGAATTTCCCAATCCTGATCCCAACGCGGTCTTCATGTTCTTCCTAGGCGAAGTAGACCCCGCTGAGCCGGTGAAACTGAATGTCTCTGCCGATGGTCGAATTCTGGGTTCCGAGGTGCGCGAGCTTCTTCGGCTCGTCCATATCGGGTTCGACCTTGGAGGTCCAGAGGGCCCCCGGAGTAAGACTGTGGAAGGCCCGATCGTCGGTAAGGTCAGCGCTACGCTTCATTTCAATCCGCTTGCTACTACTCCAGTGTCTCCCATTTACACCACCAATGGCGTGTTCACCTTCTTGGACCGGCAGGGGAGGAGCCTCGGCACTGTCAGCTCGAACATGGTCGA
>Ga0187846_10001268_pt1 | contig 14288 bp, 12 predicted proteins | sample TC_taG_FD_161473 | JGI IMG/M metagenome (GOLD analysis project Ga0187846, IMG submission 161473) | Biofilm microbial communities from the roof of an iron ore cave, State of Minas Gerais, Brazil - TC_06 Biofilm (v2) | ecosystem: Environmental > Terrestrial > Deep subsurface > Cave > Wall biofilm...
CGGACTAACCTCCACCTGTCATTCCGAGCGTAGCGAGGAATCTGCTTGTTGTTCATCGCAAAAGCAGATCGCTCTCCCGCGGCTGCGGGATCGGGATGACGTCGTCGCCGGCTTTTTCAGCAGCCCGGTGGGTATCACAAATTTCTTAGCGCGGGCATGCCAGTTTTCCCCGAAATTTCTCGCTCAAGGAAGTAGAGGCATGCAGCCGTAGTAGGCGGCAGCCGACAGTGGAAAAGGGGTTCTTCAAAATGAGGAATCCGAAATGAGGAGGATCAAATGAGAAGAATAACATTCAGGAGGGGTCTGCTCCCCGCAATGATGCTTCTAGGAGCAGTAGCTATATCTGTTCACGCCCAGGATATCGAGTTGCCTGCGCCGGACGGGAAAATCGTCATCCCGTCTTCCAGCATTGTGCGCCCGGAGGACATTGCTGCTCGGCGTGCTCACACCAACATCATTTTGTACATCCACCCCGATAACACTCAACCGGGATCGACGTGGGAAACTCCCGCCTCAATTGCGTGTGTCTACCATCTGGTTCCTCAGGTAAGCGGCTGTCCCATTAACGGAACCACGACCAACCCCACCGGAGGGTCGGGGGCGATCGCCTTGGTGGAAGCCTATGATTATCCCACGGCGGCGAATGACCTGGCAGTATTTTCGTCGCACTTCGGCCTGCCCCCTGCGAACCTTGCCATCGTTTATGCGACTGGCACAAAGCCCCCCCCAGATCCCTTCGCGGGAGGTTGGGATGCGGAGCAGGCCTTAGATATGGAGTGGGCCCACGCCATGGCCCCGCAGGCGAAGATTTTCTTGGTTCAGGCGGCCTCCCAGGACTTGAGTGACCTGCTTACCGCCGAGCAGGTTGCCTCCAATGCGGTGACGGCAGCCGGTGGCGGCGAAGTAAGCAACAGCTGGGGTTATCCGGAGCAAAGCAGCTACAACTTGGATGACTCGTATTTCACCTCACCGGGAGTCGTCTATTTTGCCTCATCCGGCGATTACCCGTTCACTCTCAGTTATCCTGCCGTCTCCCCTAATGTAATCGCTGCGGGCGGAACGAGTCTCCAACGAGACGGGTCAGGCAACTTCACTGGAGAGGTGTACTGGGACAACTTTTGCGGGGGCGGCGGTGGTGGCCTAAGCACCATCGAGAATCGCCCCTCCTATCAAGACGTCATCGCGAGCATCGTTGGCACCCACCGAGGGGTGCCGGATATTTCCTCCGATGCGGACTGTCTGACTGGCCCGGCTGTTTATGACAGCACCCCCTGGAACGGTCAAGTGCCCGGTTGGTTTCAAGCAGGTGGCACGAGCGTATCCTCCCCGACCTTAGCTGGTATTGCCAATGTTGCGGGGGCCGCGGACACCGCTGCCGCGCTGGCTGAAATCTACACCGATTACGGCACCATCGAGTATTCAAGGGAATACCGTGACATCACGCAAGGTGACAGCAATTGCAAGGTTGGCTGGGACATCTGCACCGGTGTTGGCAGCCCGTTGACGTACGCTGCGATGGCGGGGCCAGACTTCTCGATCACAGCCAAGTTTACCCCTCCACCCTTTAAGTATGCCTTTCCTACACACTGGACAGTGACGGTGACGGCGAAAGGGGGGTTCAATGACACGGTGGCCTTGAGTTGCAGCCCTCCAGCAGGGGGATTTTGTTCTTTGAGCCCAACGTCGATCGCCGGCAGCGGCACGTCACAAGTGACCCTCAACAGTCTAGGAAACGGTACTATTGTGACGGGAACGAGCGGGGAACAGGGTGCTGATGGGGCGCAAAGCCTCACGCATAGTGTCGTGTTGGAATACGAACCTCCCCCTCCTCCCTGCAGACCTCCACACTGCGAGTAAATTGACAGGGGAATCCTCCCGAGTCGATGAACTTCGCAAGGTAATGACCCCAGCCTGGCCCAAATCTGCAGGCTGGGGTCGAAGTCCCGAATGTGACTCCCTGATCCGAAAAAAGGAGGCAGTTGAGGGCTCGGAGAGCTCCATCCGCGGTATCGCACGCGGCGAATACACGGTCTTGGCCTGGGAAACTGTCGAGCGCGGCGCGCACATGGATCCTGAGTTTTTGCGTCCTTACAGGACCGCGGCAAACCGATCCAATGTGGACGAAGGCAGCAAACTGAACTCGCAATTGGAATTGATCCCCGCTAACGAGCCAGCCGGACCCTAGCACACCTAACCTTGGCGATTTGCGATTGCCGATTGCCGATTTGAAAACATCAGCATTCAGCGGGCAGTAGAACAAGAAGCGATCGGGTCAGCATAGCCTGCGCGTCGAGGGCGTGATCGCTGAGTGCCCTTGTCAATCGGCAATCAGCAATCGACAATCAGCAATGGAAATGCCACACGTTCGCCGCCCGAAACTCGGACAGCATTTCCTCGTCGACGCCAGCTACCAGCAACGTATCGTCGCGATGGCGGACCTCCGGCCAGAAGATCTCGTGGTTGAGATCGGGCCCGGCCGAGGCGCAATGACGGAACTCCTGGCGCAGCGCGCCTGGCAGGTGGTGGCTGTCGAGCTGGACAGAACGCTGGCCGAACAACTCCAGGAGAAGCTCGAGACTGGACCCCGCGTTGAGGTTTTACAGGCCGACATCCTCGCCGTTGACCTTGCTGAGCTATGTCGCCGCTACGGGACCGAGCGCTGCTTTGTGTTCGGCAACCTACCCTACTACATCACCTCGCCGATCATCCACCATCTCTTCACTTTTCGCGACTGCATTCGGGCGATGGCGCTGCTGGTGCAGCGGGAAGTTGCCGAGCGGCTGGTGGCAGCTCCAGGAACGCGGGAGTACGGCTATTTGAGCGTTCTGACGCAATTGTTCTCGCACCCACGAATCCTGCTGGCGGTTCCACCCGGTGCGTTTGCGCCTCCACCGAAGGTCCAGTCGACTCTGCTGGAGTTCCGGATGGGCGAGAGCGCAGCCTCGAGGCCGCCCCTTGCGAAAGCTGACGTAGAATGGTTTTTGCGTTTCGTGAAGAGATGCTTTGCGCAGAAGAGGAAGAATCTGGCAAACAACCTGGCAGGGTTCTACTCCCGGGCGCGCGTCGAGCAGGAATTGGAGCATCTCTCCTTGGCGCACTCGGTGCGCGCCGAGCAACTGACCCTGGAGCAACTCCTGCAACTCTATCGCCGCTTGGCGCGGCTCAATGACGGCCAGCTAGGCTAGGTGAGGAAGATGATGGCCGCTGGAGTTCCCACCGGAGTGTAGCGGCCGGTGAACGTAAGGCTGCCCGTTTGGCGGTTAACGTGGAAGGTGGTGATGGCGTCGCTCTTCTGATTGCACGCGTATAGGACGCTTCCCGTGGGATCGAGGTTGAAGCTTCGGGGATAATCGCCTTCAGTCGATACCTCCCCGGAGTAGGTCAGCACTCCGGCCGCGCCCACGGAAAAGACCGCGATGGTGTCGTGGAGCCGGTTGGCGGCATAGACGAATCTGCCGTCAGGCGAAACCCTGACCTCCGAGGTGAAATTTGTGCCGGCGAAGCCCGTGGGAAGGGTGGAAATGTTCTGCTTTGCCGCCAACGCTCCACGGGTCGCGTCATAGTCGAACAACACAAGCGTCGACGCTTCTTCCTGCAGCGAATATAGCCACCGTCCATTGGGATGAAAGGCAAAATGACGTGGGCCATCCCCCGCAGGCAGGGCGGCAAACCCTGGGACGTTGGGAGAAAGGGCGCCTTTTTGCGCATCGAACTTCCAAATAAGGATCCGATCCAGCCCCAGATCACTTGCCAGGACGAACCGACCCGCCGGATCGGGCTGGATCATGTGCGCGTGAGGACGATCATGGCCACTGATGGCAAAGCTCCCCGGGGGGGCGCTCGTAGCATGCGCCGGCCCAACCTTGCCCAAATCCTCTTTGAGGTCCGTCGCGGGCCCGAGTGCGCCGTTCGCACCGATAGGCAGCACAGCCACACTTCCTCCCGCGTAGTTGGCAACCAGCACATACTTGCTCGAGGGATGGACGCTTAGATGGGTCGGGCCTGCCCCTCCTGAGCTGACCGTATCGAGCAACGTCAGGTGCCCGCTGGGGCGAGTGATCGAGAAGGCACTCACCGAACCGGAGTTCGCGCCCTGGAATGTTGAGGTCTCATTCGCGGCGTACAAGTGCGTCCCGGCAGGATTGAAAGCGAGCCACGACGGGTTCGACTCATCCGCAAACAGCTCGCGCTGGGACAGAGCGCCGGTTGAAGGGTCCATCTGAAACAGATAGATGCCTTGTCCATTGCCTTTGCTGCCCTCCGGCCCTTGCGGTGAACTATAACTGGCGACGTAAGCCAGAATCGCGCCGTGCGCCGGGTTCGGCCGTCCGGGACATGCTAGCGCGTCTAGCCTCCGAGTTGCCATAAAGGCCGCGGTGGCCCCGAGGAAGTCGCGACGCGACCTCTTGCCGTCGCGATGCACGGCCCCCGATACGTTATCGCCTTTGTGAAACCCAGTAGTCAGCGAGGTGTAGCCTCCGGCAGACCGCCGTCAACGGGAAGTGTCGCACCGGTGGTGGGTGTCTGACGCGTGGCGAAGAAGAGTACAGCCCTGGCGACGTGTTCTGCCGTGACCCTAGCCTTCAAGAGATTCCGTTTTTGGTAGTAGTCTTGCAGCCCCTTCTCGTCAAGTCCCCGCGCCCGCATGCGGTCAGGTCCAACCTCCGCCCACAGGCCCGACTTGCGCGACCTATGAGAGAACACAGCATCGGGCGAGACCATGTTCACCCGCACTCCGATCTCGGCCATTTCCAGGCTAGCAATCCGGGCAAGCTGATGGGCGGCAGCCTTAGTGGCGCTATAGGCACCAAAACTCGCGCCCGGAGCAAAAACGTTCTTGGTGGAAACCAGGACAATGTCGCCGCCTGTCCCTTGATACCGGAAATGACGGCCCGCCTCCCAAAGCATGAGCAGGGTTCCTTCAGTGTTTACCTGTTCGAGTTGCCTGAATCCCTCCAACTTCATATCTTCCAGGGACGAGACCAGCGCCTTCCCCGCATTGATGACGACCAGGTCCACGCCACCCCACATCTTGATAATCGCTTCGAATCCCCGAGTGATAGAAGCCGCGTCAGTCACGTCAAGCGGAATGCCCAGGACGCGCTCCCGAAAACCGCGCTTTAGCTCAGCAGCTAGCGCTTGCAGGGCAGGCCCGTCCAAATCAGTGGCTGCGACATGACAGCCATTCTCGAGTAATCCTTCAGCGATGGCGGACCCAATGGCTCCCGCTGCCCCCGTCACTACGGCAACTTCCTGTCCGAGTGGTAGTTCCCGGTCCTTTCCCAGTTTGGCGTGCTGAAATAGCTGGTACTCCATTTCGAAGAGATCACTTTCGGATAGTCCTACGTACGTGCCCATCGCGGCCACCTGGGCTTTAACGGCCAGCGTGTGGGCTGTTATGTCGCAGGCGACTTTGGCGGCATGAACATCCTTTCCGGAACAAATCGCTCCCAGCCCTGGCAGCAGCAGAACCCGGGGGTTCGGATCAAAGGCTGTGATCTCACTCGGCACCCGCGCGGAATACCTCCCAGCGTAGGCCTTGTAGGCAGTTGCGTAATCCTGGAGCGCTGTGTTCAGTTGTTGGCGGAGCTTCCCAAGGTCGGCATAATCCGGATGATCCAGCCAGAGGGGCAAGGCCTTGGTGCGAATCAAGTGATCTGAAGTCAGCGGAGGGGTCAAGGCAAGCTGTCTGCCCCGGTCAGAATCAACGAAATCCAGGGTCTCTCGATCGATCAAGGATTGCAGGACAACCCGACGCCAGGGGCAATCGAGGTCTCCGCTGGGTACAGCCAGCAGGCCCCGGACAAGGGGCGCGACAATGGCCAACCTCTCTTCTGCCACCGACGGTGGCGTCGGAACCTGCACTACCAGGGGGCGCGTCGCGCGCTTAGCCAGATATTGTTCGGCCCGCGTGACCAGTTCGATGGTTGCCTGGTAAGATTCGCGCGCTGTCGCTCCCCAGGAGACAAGCCCGTGCCGCGTCCAGACCATAGCCTTGCTGCCCGGTTGGGATTCGTAGGCTTCCGCTGTGGCCTTGGCCAGCTTGAAGCCCGGCCTCACATAGTCGAGGATGAGCACGTACTCACCCAGTGCCTCGCGCACGTGCTTTTCACCTTCCGTCTGATTAGTAAGCGCTAGGATGGCGTCGGCGTGCGTGTGATCGATGAACCGGTGTGGTAGGAAGGCGTGGGCCAGCGTCTCCAGGGAAGGCGTTGCAGCGCGAGGATTGAAAAGATGGGCGCGAAACTGGTCAGCCATCACGGCATCCGAGAGATCCTGGAGTACTCGAAGTCTCCGGAGGAACTCGAGCTCGACGCCCGAATGTCCTTCAGGGGACATATCCGCCAGGTTGTAGCCGGAGGCTTTGACGTAGAGGGCAGGGATTTGTTCGCCCAAGACGCTTGTGGCATAGCTTTTGACAGAGGTGTTACCCCCGCCGTGAAGGACCAATCGCTGTTCAGCGCCGAGAAGGCGGCTGGAATAAGTCCGCAGGGCCAAGTCTTCGCCCCATTGCGGCGCATACTCAGCCACATATCGGGAGGCTTCCTCGCCTGACCAACGATTCTGCATAGAAGTGAAGCCGGCATACGGTACAGTAGACGGTATACAGCCGAGACAGCATGCCGCCCTGTGCTAATTTGCTTCTTCCCCTGTATGCTGTCTACCGTCTACCGTATACTGCTTTCCGGCTCCCGTCTTCGCCGCTTCCATCATGAATTGAGCGTTCGCTTCCGGCGCCTTGCCATCGAACACGGCACTGCCCGTGACGATCAGGTCGACGCCCATGGCAGCCACGGCAGCGATGTTGTCACGCGTTATCCCGCCATCGACACCCAACAGTACTTCGTGCCCGGAGTCAGCCATCATGCGCTTCGCCCTTTCAACTCGTGCCGATGTAGAGGGAATAAACTTCTGACCACTCCAACCCGGATTGACGGCCAGGATCAGGATTAATTCCAGCTCATCAAGCAGAGGTTCCAGCACCTCAAGCGGCGTTCCCGGATTGAGCGCGACACCACGTACCAGACCCCTTGCTGGGTCGTTGGCATTCTTCATCATTCGCATCTGTTGCAGAACCCGGTGGGCGTGAGGGCAAGCCTCAGCCTGAATGGTAATGATGTCGGCCCCGGCCGCCACATAGTCCGCCACCTTGTTCATGGGCGCCTCGATCATCAAGTGCACGTCTTTCAGCAGACGCGTGCTCATAGCCTTGATCACGGGGGGGCCCACGGTCATCATGGGGCAGAAGCAGCCATCCATGACATCAACATGAACCGCCTTGACGCCCGCGCGCTCGAGCAGCGACAACTCCGAACCCAGCGAAAGGAGGTTAGCAGTCAGGATGCCAACACTCACCACGGGAGACGAGTCGCGGAGTAGTTCGAATACGGTTGGACTAGCCATAGGGTCAGCTCTCGGCATCCTGGCCTGTGTTCCGAAATCATCGCGAGATGGGTTTCCTGCTGGCATGGCGGATTGTGAGGATTTCCACGTTTTCGTCCTTGACTCGGTACAACACGCGGTAGACGCCGTGGCCCCTACCGTAGAGAAGTTGGCGCACTCCCTTTAGCCGCAGCCCTGGCTCGGGCACAAAGGCGCATCGTTCAGGAACGCCGCGAGACTTTCGATGGCGTCGCACAGTCTGTCGAACCATTCCAGCGTCGCGCCGCGAGCGAGCCTATTGAGATCCTGCTCAGCCCGCCTTCGATACAGGACGCGATACGCCAAAGTGCTTCTTCCTCAGTTGTGCATGAACCTGTTCGGCGGGCCGGCCTTCACCCTCTTCCGCCAAGGCTTCGTTCACCGCTTCAATAGTCTCGAAGCGATCTTTCCACTCTTCATAAGCCTCGGCATCGAACACGACGAACCGCGCCTTACCGTCCACCGTCAGTACCAAGGGTCGATGGGTCTTTTTGAGGAGGCGGGCGAACTTGGCCGTTTGGCGCTTGAATGTCGTCAGAGGATGGATGTCCTGCGATACGTCAATCATCGGTGCGCACCTAAAAGGGATCTTATCAGGTGCTAAAAAATGATGCAACTCGCCGTTCAAGCCTCGCGGTTCAAGCCCCGCAGCTCTTCAAAATCTTTTGTCGTTTTCCGCTACCCGGAACGCAATCCTCGCGAAATGAGCGCACTCGCACACCCTGACGCGGCGCGGAACCAAATTGAAAGGCCACAGGGTTTACAATGCGAACCTGCGCTACTCGCTATCGACTGTCGACTGTCAGTTGACTTTCGTGTCTCAGGCTCTCGTAGAGCTCGAAGGCGTGCTCGGGCCTCATCAGCTCGTGGACCACTTTTCCTACAGCCTGGATCATAGCGACCGGAGCCTCCGATTGGAAAATATTCCGGCCCATGTCCACCCCGGCTGCACCCTCGCTGACGGCACGGTATGCCATGGTCAAGGCGTCAATTTCCGGCAGCTTCTTGCCACCCGCCATGACGATGGGCACAGGGCAGGAAGCCGTCACAGTGTCAAAGCCCTCCGCCACGTAATACGTCTTTACGAATTGGGCGCCGAGTTCGGCGCAGATCCGGCACGCGAGGCGGAGATATTTGGCGTCCCGCACCATGTTCTTACCCACAGCCGTCACGCCGAGGACGGGAATCCCGTAACGCAGGCCGGCATCGACCAGACGAGTCATGTTGTGAACCGTCTGGGTTTCGTAATCGCCACCGATGTAGACTTGCACTGCCAGCGCCGACACGTTGAGACGAACTGCATCTTCGATATCGACCGCAAGCTGCTCGTTAGATAATTCCTTGAGGATGCTCGGTCCGCCACTGGCTCTCAGCACCACACCGGAAGTGAATGACGACGGAACGATGGCCCGCAGAACCCCGCGCGTGAGCATCAAGGCGTTGGTGTAAGGGAGCAGAGGCAGGATGTTGACATCAACACGCTCCAGCCCCGTCGTAGGACCCTGGAAGTATCCATGGTCGATGGCCAACATCACAGTCCGTCCGCTGACAGGGTTGAAGACACGCGCCAGCCGGTTCTGCATTCCCCAGTCCACCGCTCCTGATCCTTTGAGAAAAAACGCCTCATTCTTGGCGGCAATGTGAAGGTAGAACTCCTTGCTATCGATCCCGCCATCTAGGTCAGCCATGTTTCAGGACTCCTTTTCACCAGGTTTGTGCCATCGCAATTTCCATGATTGTATATGAAACCGGTGGTGAAAAGTAGTGCAGGTTCTTGATGGAAAAGAAGACGGTAGTTTGGTAGTTTGGTGAAAAGGTGCCTCATGAGGCTCGGTCCACGCATTCTGCTACCGCTTCTTCTTGGGCTGAGCAGCGCTCTGATCGCCTTCCAGCACAACGAGGACCAAAGCTGGCCTTCTGAAGAAGAGCCTGCCGACAGCAGTGAAAAGAATGAGTGGGCCTTTACCCGGCTCCGTTACGCCAGCAGGAATGGTGGGTACCGTGACTTCGGCGGGTTCCGCAGTAGCGGCTGGTTCGAGGACTACCCGAAGGCTGACCGGCAGTTTGTGCAAGGCGTCCTCCGTCTCACCCGCATCGATGCCCGACCCACTCAGGAGGTGGTTGACCTTGATAGTGACGCTCTCTTCGACTTCCCCTGGATCTACGCCCTCAACGTAGGTGGCTGGGATTTCACCGATGCGCAGGCTAAGCGCATGCGTGAGTACCTGCTGAGGGGCGGGTTTCTACTGGTCGATCACTTCCACGGTGCCGCCGATTGGGAGAGTTTCCTGATCGGCATGAGAAAGATCTTGCCGGATCGCCCGATTGTGGATTTAGGGGACAAGGACGAGATTTTTCACGTCCTTTATGACCTTGACGAGCGTGTGCAGGTGCCCGGCTACCATTACATATGGACGGGCAGAACGTACGAAAAGGACGGCATAGAGCCGCATTGGCGCGCCGTCCGGGACGAAAAAGGTCGCGTCATGGTCGCCATCTGCCACAACATGCACCTCGGTGACGGGTGGGAACATGCCGACGACCCCCGCTATCCGGAGCGCTTTTCCTCTCTGGCTTACCGCTTGGGGATCAACTACCTCATTTATGGCATGACCCACTGAACGAACGAATCCAGACATCAAGGCCACCGCATGCTGATGCAACCGCGCTTTTCATTCGAAACAACTTCGAGCGTGTAACCTTGACCCCATTCCTCGGAAGCGGGCCTATCGAACGATGAACCGAAGAGACTTTGTGAGGTTGGGATGTGTCGCTGCCGCCGAGGTCACTCGAACCAAGTTGACGCCGGCGCAGGTGCAACCTGAGCCCAAGACGGAAGCGGGCGCGGCTGATTTTACTCTCCACATCGCCCCAGTGGTCGTGGAGTTGGCGCCGGGACGCGCCATCAGTACCATCGGCTACAACGGGATTTCACCAGGCCCGCTGCTGCGAATGCGTGATGGGGTGCCCGTAATTGTGGACGTCGTGAACGAGACCGACGTCCCCGAGTTGGTGCACTGGCACGGGCAGATTATTCCTGCCGAAGTGGACGGCTCGGAAGAGGAAGGCACTCCAATGGTACCGCCACACGGCCGCCGTCGATATCAGTTCGTCCCGCGGCCAGCAGGAACACGTTGGTATCACACGCATACGATGGCTGGGGCCGACTTGCACCGAGGCACTTACACCGGGCAGTTTGGGTTTGTCTTCATCGAGTCGAAAAACAACCCCGGACGCTACGATCAGGAAGTTTTTCTCGCCCTACGCGATTGGGAACCTTTCTTCACCGCCGAGGACGAAGACGAGCAAGAGACGGGGCTCGCCGGGCCGCAGCTTGAAAGGCCATCGACACTCGACACCCGCCCGAATGGTCTTGAGGTCGGGTACCGGATCTTCTCCATCAACGGCAAGTCGCTCGGGGCGGGCGAGCCCATCCGGGTGCGGTCGGGCGAGCGTGTGCTCATGCACCTGCTCAACGCCAGTGCTACCGGAAACCGGCGCGTGGCGTTGTCAGGCCACCAGTTCCACGTCGTCGAGCTTGACGGTAACCCGGTGGCGTCCCCGCAACCCGCGGATGTGATCGAGTTCGGTCCTGGTGAGCGGGTGGATGCCTATGTGGAGATGAACCGGCCCGGGATTTGGATTCTTGGCGCCACCAATGACAATGACCGCAACGATGGAATGGGGATCCTGGTCGAATATGCCAACCAGCGTGGGGACGCCCAGTGGGCCGTGCTACCCAAAGCGCGGTGGGACTACACGATCTTCGGCCGGACAGCGTCGCGACCCGCGCCGGACCAAACCATTGACCTCGTGTTCGAGAAGATTCCGGGCGGGCCCGGCAAGTTCAACCTCTGGCTGGTGAACGGGAAGCAATATCCGCATGAACGGGAATTCGTTCTTCAACAAGGCGCGCGATACCGCCTGGTCTTCCGCAATCGCACCGATGATGCTCACCCGGTCCATCTGCATCGGCACTTGTTCGAATTGGTCGAGATTAACGGAAAAGCGACGGGGGGAATCATTAAGGACACCGTGGTGGTGCCGAATTATGGGCGCGTGGCCGTGGAGTTTTTGGCCGATCAGCCGGGACTGACGCTCTTTCACTGCCACAACCAACAGCATATGGACTTCGGCTTCAAGGCACTGTTCCGTTAGAGCTGAGCCCAAGCGAACCGGTGACGGACACCATAGAACGTGAGTGGGTGGGCGTACATAAGGAGGTATGCCAAATAGACGTCCTGCTGTCCGCTTACATCGCAAACAGTACGATGTATGCGCCTCCCGGGGGATCGAAAGCATTTCCTCTCACCTTAGGGGACAAAGAACTCCAGGCTGGCAAAACTGACGACGGACTGGGGATCGATATTCCACTGCTCGTATCGCAAGACGCGGCCGCGCGCCCGGGGAACTGTCCGGGCAAAGGTGTAGAGGGCTGAGTAGCCGCACCACTTCAATTCGTCTTCGTTCGTCCTCAGTAGCTCAAAGAATTTGCTGAGGTCACCGTCGCATAGCGACTCTAACCGCTGCCGATCCTGTTCTGCCACTGCCGCCATCCTCCCCCGGTCGGCGACGGCTGCGAAAGTGTCGCCATAACGGCGGCCGATGTGTGCCAAGTCAATGCCCAGCACCCAAAACAATCGATCGCCCTGTGCCTGGGCGAGCTCCTTCAAAGCCTCGAAAAAGCGCGCAACGGCCGCATGGGTCTCTGGAGGACGACCTGTCTGGAGGCTTTTCGCAAAGGGGCCACACAGGATGGGAACAATCTTCAGTTGCGAACCCAGCGCGTATTGCAAGAACACACACTGGAATTCAATGGAATGCTCAATGGCGTGACAGTAGTCTTCCCGGCTGATCGCTTCGCCTCCATGTTGCTCTAACCAGTCCACCAATTCGACATCGACCGGCAGAGTGCCGAGCGGGGTGACAAAGGGTTTGCGCGTAAGGCCAAACTTTTCCGGGGCGCCGAAATGCGAGGTGCCCAACAGAACGAACGTGCGTTCCGCGAGCGCGGCAGACGCAGCCACCCTTCGGTACGTTGCGGCGTAGCAGTTTCGCCCTCCATCCGGGCTGACGTGGGGTGCCGCCACTCCCAGCACGCTCGATGAAAAACCATCGGGTCCGGCCACCGCATCGAAATATCCGTCGAACGTGTTGCGCACGTCTGAGGCGCTTGCCGGGTACGCCTGTCCGGCGTGGACCGGCAAGCGCTCGCTCCCTTCCTGGAACTTCGCCTGTTTGTGCTCCCGCAGCCGGTAAAACTCTTCGGTCTCGAGAAAGCCCTGCTCCTGCAAGACGCCTACAAACTCCCGTACTGCGTCGCTGAAGACCAGCGTGCCCGTCGCTCGGGTAAGCGCTTCTTGGATGTCGAGTTCCGTGTGCTCTCCATCCAGGCAGCGTAAACCTGCCGTCCACGGGGGAGCAATAAAGAGGATCTTATCCGTATAACGCAACGGATCGCGGAGCAATAGGCCCGGCCGGTTATTCTCCGGCGAAGGTATAACGTCGAGCCCACGGCGAAGAGGAGGGAGTACCCTGGACATGGTGTTGAATCTCGGCGACAGGCAAAGATTCGCTTGGAGGAGATGTTCCCACTCCAACGTAGACAACGGCTTATCGAGAAGCGGCTGGATACAAACCCACTGCGTTGTCGTGAAGGTAGCCGTGGGCAAACTCCAAGGCCTTCGCTTCGGTTATTTCTGCCGCGGCCACCATTTCCGTCAGGGCGGCAGCCAGGGCGTCCCGCGCCGAATGGACACCCAGCCAGTAACCCTCTTCCGATCCGAGGGCGGCGCTGTAGGGGTAGGCGTCAGTGCCGAAGGTGACCTTTTCCGGATAAGTTTCCAGCCACAGCTTCAGCACATTTTTCAACTCCGAGGGGTAGAGGAGCACCTCGATCCCTGAAGTGTCGAGGTAGACGTTTTTCATCGCCGCCAGCCAGATCACTTGCCGGAAATAGGGGTAACCGCCGTGCAGGAGGACGAAGGTCGTCGCGAGATAACGGGGATCTTTGACAATGTTCTCCAGATTCATGACGTTGCCCTTCTGCAGGCTGAAATAGTCTCCCTCGCCGACAGCGCTATGGATGTGCACCGGCAAGTGCAGGCGCCCTCCTTCGGTGACAAGATAACGGAAAACGTAGTCCTGGAAGGTGGTGTATTCCCCGGGCGCGGGCACCCCGCTCGACCGGTATTTCCGGTAGACGGCGGCCGCCGCCTCGCGCGGAGGATCGGCAAAATACAGTGAGCGAAAGTAGGCCACTTCGAACTTCTGGGCGATACCGCCCTTCTTTTGGTTCTCCTCCAGGATATGGCTTATAAACGCGAGATAGCCGTCGAAGGTGTCCGGCAATTGGGTGATTCCCGCCTGCTGCATGTACCGACGCAGGACCTTTTCCTGGAGGGGGATGTAAACTCCCTCGTCCGGATTCTCACCCGTCACTAACTTGTTGTCGAAAGGGAACAGGAAGGAGTCCACGAAAAAGACCCAGCGAAAGCGCTTGGGATCGAGGTAATTCGCCATCGCCACGCGATTCGCTATCGAGGCTTCGATCCCGCACTTGTCCAATATGCTGTCCCAGTACGCGGTGCCTCCCTCTTTTTCGGCGGCGGCTGATTTTTCTCCCAGCCAGCGCATGTGCTCTTCTGACAGGTCGGGGTAGGGATAGCCAAAAAGAGCTTTCACCGCCACCACGAGTTCAGGATTGGTGTCTCGGGCCCGCAGAGGCAGATGTTGAGGCGGGGCGGCCTGCGCATCGACGTCGGAATCGTCACCGAACCCCGGATGCGCATGGTGGTCGAAGATTTTAATAGGCTCGATTTCACGCATCAGCCGCCGATAGATGGCCTGCACATCCGCTTGCGGCA